>Ga0307513_10004645_pt1 | contig 18279 bp, 17 predicted proteins | sample 15_EM_MG_FD_202174 | JGI IMG/M metagenome (GOLD analysis project Ga0307513, IMG submission 202174) | Populus trichocarpa ectomycorrhiza microbial communities from riparian zone in the Pacific Northwest, United States - 15_EM | ecosystem: Host-associated > Plants > Roots > Unclassified | place... | reverse complement strand
GGAGAATCTATAACCACAATAACTGATCATAGTGCCCTCACTTGGAGCAAAACTTACCAAGGTATCAATTGAAGACTAGCTGTATGGGGCCTCACCTTTGCAGCATATCCAAAACTCAAAATTGTCCACCAGGTGGGTTGGGTCCATTCAAACTTTGATTCCATTTCAAGGCTCCAAAGAAGAATACCTTTCTTTGACCAACCAGCTTCAAATGACCCAGCAGTGGATCTTTCTCAGGAAAAGGATATTGATTTCTATGGGAGAATGAGAAGAAATTTTGAAACTAGGGCTGCGGTTTTCTTTCTAAAACTCCACCCCCCAATCCCACAAAAATTATCAAATACTTTTTTGTCCATCTCTCTACCATATCAAACATCAGGGAAAATGGAAACCCATCTTATATTGGTCCACTCAAAATTAGAACACGTCAAGGGGAGTATCTAAAGGACCCCTACTTCTCCAGTATATTAGAGGAATTATCCAAATTAGAATCCTTTAAAGGTTTCCACCTTTCCCCTGACCAGCTTATTCTTTTTAGGGACTCATCAGGAAGAAATAGATTATGTATTCCTAAATCTATGACTCTGGACATAATGGATGAGACCCATAATTCTATCATAGGTACTGCCCATGCTGGATTTGAGAGATCTTATGCCCATATAGCAAATTCTTTTTACTGGCCAGGAATGACCAGGGACATTTGTGCATACATCACCACATGCCCAACCTGTCAGCAGATCAAGCATGCTCAACATCTCCCTTATGGTCTATTACAACCAATTCCCATTCCCTCTCAACCATTTGAAGTTGTCACCATGGACTTCATTGGTGAACTGCCTCCCAGTAAAAATTATAATGCTATATTTGTGTTGGTATGCAAACTCACCAAATTTGCATTCTTCATACCATGCACAACATGATAAACAATATGCACCTCTGACTGTGCAAGTCCCATTCATTCTTCCAGTGTTGTACAAAGTGGGCCATCACCCCAGTCACCAAAAGCATACAAATGGGTGGTTTTGGCTAGCATTTGTTGGATGAGGACTGAAACAAGCCAGTCACTCTCATAGCTTTTGAGCCACAGGTGGAATTCTCAGCACTGCCAAAAATTAATAGTGTTGTGAACCAGATGTCACTTGCCTTGCCAATTACAACCCCTTTATCAAGATTGGAGTTGTGCTTGTCAGTCTTCCTGATGTCACAGTAACAGTAGATGGAATGTGAAACAGTGAGCTTTTATTAAGATGCAGACACAGGCTGGGTTGGCAATACTTGCTAACACTTGCACAAAATGTGCTCTCACCCTCAAAAGCCTCAATTCTTTGGGTGGGAGACAGCTTTCATGCTTGAGGTTGTATCCAGCATGGTGCACAGTAAATGAGCAACCAGCAGCACCAACTGGTTTTGCAATAAAGAGTGAGGCACTGTGATTGCTTGACATTGATGCAGATGTGACATGCATGTGGAGGTCACCTTGGGTCATTTAATGTAATGAGAAGTGCCAGAGGGGCACAGGGCAGTAAAGAAGTAGTAAGGAGTCCACTCACCTCTAGGGATTGTCACCATGCTGTTCTTGTGGGTTGTAGAGGGCTTGGGTGTTGAGGGGCAGAGGTAGCAGGGTTGAAGTTGGGGACTTAGAGAAAGAGCACAGGGCAGTAAAGAAGCAGTAAAGAGTGAAGTTACCTCTAGGGTTTGTCACCTTGCCATTTTTGTGGGCTGTAGAGGGCATGGGTGTTGAGGGGTGGAGGTGGCAGGGTCAAAGTTGGGGACTTAAGAAATTTTATGTTTCCTGGCAATGCCCTGTGCCAAATGTAACCAATCTGCCAAGAAGCCAGGAATAAGTGAAAATGCAAGACATAATAATATGATTCAGGTAGAAATGGCCAGTGTCACCCAGTGCTGGTGTCAGGGTTTCAACACAGAGATGGGGGATCCTCAATTTGAACTATGGGTGTGCCAGTACAATGTTTATAGGTGACAAACAAGATGGAGACAATGAGTAAATAGGTGTTTTATTTGCTATTTACTTTATTTCTAAACTGTCACAAACTGGAATGGAAAGCCAGTCAAAACAACTGGTTTTGCAGTGACTTTGGCAATTGTGAGGACTTCAATGTAAGTCACTATCACACAGCAGCAGGTAGGTGCTGTTCTGGCAGGTTCTGTGAGGATAAGGTGAAAGGGGTAATATTGGCAGAGTGAGGAGCCTCTAGGGTCCGAACTCTGGAAGCTTATATGTACATGAGGCTGCTCTCTGAGTCAGCAAGAAGGTACAGTCTTACTAAGAGTATGAAGTAAGTGATGAGTAAGATGGTCATGGGGGTGTGATGTCAGAGGGTGAGTAAGACCATGACTAAGGGGATTACTAAGGGTATGACATCGCAGGTGACATCACAGTATGGTAAGCAAGTTGGTAAGCTGCTGGCAAGCAGCTGAGTAATGAGTGGTGAGGTCATCCCATGTGACGACCAAGGGTTGTCAGGCTCAGAGCCTGGAGGGGCCCAGCCTTGGGTTCAACAGCCTCAGGGGCTGGAGGACAAAGAGAGGACTTAGAGGAATTGAGGAAAGAGTGAGGTGTGAGCTGAGGTCATCACAGCAATGCCACTTAAAATGAATGGTTGCATACCACCTGAAATGACTGGCAGATTGAACCTGGGTACTGCCACCTATATGCTGGAATGTGCCACCTGAAATGGGTGATAAGTGCCAATACCATCTGATTTGGGTGGCAGCAATTCCCACAGTGATTGTGTCACCTTCCATGGGAGGGAACCACCTCACATCCAGCCTTTTGCTGTTGCTGTTATTGCCCCTGTGCTTCTCCAACCTGTCACATGGGCTGCCCAAGTCCCTACATGGGTGTCAGGGGGGGGGTTGGCCAAGGAAATAGGTGGTAGAGTCAAAGTGGCCCCCTGGATACCAGTTATAATTTGTAATAATTGTACTACAAGCAACTACAAGCAGTATATGTGAGACAATGTGCTTTCACCAGTACATTTATTTAGCAGGTTTTCCTTCCTTATGTGCACCAACTGTTATGGAATGGGTTCTCAATGATTCATGATCATATTTATATGCCTTGATGTATGCCCCATTTTATGATATTTATCATCTTGGGCATCATTTATGAAGTGCCATGATCAATAAGTATCATAAATCATTCACACTCATCTGGATTTGAACTGCAACCTTGAGTTCTGCCTGAGAAAGTTGCTTTGTCATCCACCTGCATGAGTCATTCCAGATCTGAGCATACAGCTCCAAATTGAATACTAATGGAGTTGCTAGGCTAGGTGAACATGATGCATAGCAACTCTATGGTCTTAGATTAAGCTATCAGGCACCACCAGGATCACAGTGTTAGCACAGGAAGCTTGGTGCTAATTGATGCAATCTGGCACAGGATAATTGTAATAAATCAATGTAAACCTACTGTATGTAGATATGTTAGGCTATGCAGGGATGTGAAACCTATAAAAGTGTGACCCTGCAGAAGCCCTAATAATAATCTTTTCACCATCACCATCTGTCATGTGACAAAAGTCACTTTTACCTCTATTTTTCATCCTTTTTTCCCTACATATCAGTACCCATATCAATGTTTTCTTTGTCATCACATGACTTGAGCCTGACCTGAGCCTGACATTGTCACTTCCTTTGTCACTACTTGTGACCATTCATGATGTCAACCATGAGAATAGGGGTGGCTTCCTGCCATGCCTTCTCTGTGCTTCCTTATACAGCATGGCCTTCTGTGGCCAGCCTTACTAAGCCTCCTTTGAGCTTCCCTGTAGAGTTCTGTTCTCAGGACTGTCACTCTCTGAGCTTCCCCAACTGTGCTAGCTGTGCACCCCTATTCATGAGCATTACCAAGCAAGTCATATGTGCACTCTACTCTACAATAACATTAGCTTCTCTAGTCATTACCTATGGTTCTCCCATTACAATAGTCTTTCTCCCTAGGCACCCTCTGGGCCAGTGGCATTTACCTTAGCCTTTACCTTACCTCATGTAGTGCTTCTTCATAGTGTTACCTTACAATATATAAGGGCCAGACTTGGTGGAGAAGTGTTCTCTATCTTGTCTTCCTCATCCATTACCCTATTCCTTACTCTACCAACCTAAGGGCCTCACCAGTCTTAGGATCCTTATCCTTTACTCACATTATTCGACCTTACAGTCCACTACACCTTCCCCCCTTACTCTACCTATAGTCAACACCATTCTGCCTGCTCCTCTATCAGTAACTCATGATGGTTCATCCTGCATTTTATCACATGTCAAAGCCTTACTTGCCTAACAAGCCCCATTAGCAAGCCTACCTGAAATATGTAAGAGGTACAGAGTGCCCAGAGCTCTAGGCCAAAGGCAGGACAGATTTTGTAAGCACCTTTGCCACTTCTCATATCTTGATCAACTTATATCTAACTTGGTCTTATCATCTATCATGAGCATTGTATATATCAACTACTAGTCTGAGGTATAGAAGCCTACAGATATATTGCTGCTTGCATAGATACCCCTATCACCAATTTCCAAAAAGTGTATATAGTGATATTTCTCTATTGATAAATATACCTATATACATGGGACTGAAGTGATAGTCCTCAGATTTAGACCCAGGCTACTAGCATGTTACATATTTAATTTACAATAAATTCCCAACACATAACACCAACTGTAGCCTCACAGTCATAAGTTGACAACAATTATCAGATAGCCAGATTTTCCATAATAATCACAATAGTGACTACAAGTAGTATACACAAGAACAACACAAGAAAAATACTTTCATAACACCCACTTGGCTGCCTGCATGTGCACAGTTGTGCCCCAGCCTCACTGTCATACACCAGCACATGACGTCTCATATGACACTGTCTCGGGGTTCCACCCACTGTCACTGACCATTGGAAGGCAGCCTGAATAGCGCGATGTTTATAATGTGGGTCATTCAATCTTGTGCCGCCATGTCACTAGTGCTTGTACAATGAGGTCCAAAGGGACGGGATCCTCATTTTAGAGATTTAGTGTAGGTTGTGCCTTGTTATAATACTTAGTAGCAAATTTTACGATTTTATATATAAATTATACTTGAGTACATGCATGGCCCAGCCCGCGTCGAACCGGCGGAACGACTTGGACTCTGCAAAGGACGGTACTGTCTTGCACGACGCTTTCGGTCACCATGGACGCATTCTTCAAGCGTTTGGAAAGCACTATTGGCGCTCCAGTCGACCAGATCAAAGTAGGTGACCGCTAGAAATTTCACTGAGAGGTATTGACGGTCCACTGGTCATGTCGTCCAGCTCATCATTTGCATGCTTATTAGCTATCCTCTTGCAAATCTTTTTACAAAACTACCGCGCTCTCAGCCGTGGCTGAGACACCTCTTCAACATTGGTGTCTCGTCGTTCTACTTGCTCGGTGTATTTCATCTTTATTGGGGGTGGCTACAGCTTGTGGTCTCTTCAATGGCGACATACGTGATTGCAAAGTACTACAAAGGCCACCATATGCCTTGGGTGGTGTTCGTGTACGTCCTCTGTCCAACACTCCTTGGTGCCGAGGAACGATGACGTGAGCATTCTCTGCAGGCTCATTATGGGCCATACGTTCATAACGTATGTGGCCTTATTCTACTACAGCGAAAGGAACGATTGCCTCATCTCATTTGCAGACACATCGAACGCACAGCCCAAAATATCTCCTTTGAGATTAGCGGACCACTAATGGTTCTGACCGTCAAGCTCGGCTCATTCGCCTGGAATATATTCGATGGTCGACGACCGGAATCCGTGGGCCTTACTTGCCAATCACGAACTCTGCCATTGACTCAGTCTCCTAGCACCTTGACAAGGCTCAGCTCTCCTCTCGGATAGTCCAGTACCCTTCCATTTTAGAGTTCCTTGGGCACACGTATGTCTCTTCCCTCCACGCCCTGTTTGGGTCTCTCACCCGGCCTTTCCTCAGACTCTACTTCCCAGGCCTCCTAGTAGGGCATTCAAGTGACTTCATGAAATATAAGGCTATGTGCGATGGAACGCTCTACGAAGGCGCGAAAGGCGACGATGTCACTCGCCAAGTTCCTCGAGGACGAAAACGCGTTGCGGCAAGAAAAGCAATCATAGGCTTGGCGTTTCTTGCCACGTACGTTTTGCTTTCTCCAAGGTTCTCGTATATCCAAATCTTAAGGGACGAGTGGTTAGGCAAGGGGCGGGTGAGGAGGTACGTTTCGAAAGTAAACAGGAGAAAACGTGGTTCACAAGGTGATGATAGGTTGCTTGAGGTGCAACTCATTGGCTTTGTGGAGCGTACCAAGTATTATGCAGTTTGGAGTCTAGCCGAGGCAAGTAGCAGATTGTCTACCCTGGAGCAAGACTTACATAGGATACTAGGGCTCATGTATTGTTACTGGCATGGGATTCAGTGGGTACGACGCAACGGGTCAGAGCACGTGGGATGGCGTATCGAACATCAACATAATGGGGATCGAAATGGCTCCTAATCTCAAGGTCCACCCTCCCTGGATTCCCTTGATCTCTTACTAACTCACCTCCATGAATAGGTCTTCTTTGACTCATGGAACATCCGTACTAATATTTGGCTGCGGGAAACAGTCTATAAGCGCGTAACACCCAAAGACAAGAAGCCTGGCTTCAGGTCGACCATAGCAACCTTCACAGCCAGTGCAATATGGCATGGCACCTACCCCGGGTACTACGCGACGTTCATCTTCGCCGGGTTCAGCGCGTTCCTCGCGCGACTGGCACGTCACAACCTGCGGCCACTCTTCCTTCATCCGCGGGAAATAGTACCTCCAGGAATCTCATCTGAGGCCGACAAGTGGGAGAACCTACGGCGAGCAGTGAGGGACATCCCGCCTCCACTACCCAGCCTGCCAAAGAGGATGTACGACATTGTAGGGACAATTGCCACGCAGCTCCTGTTCAACTTTATAGCCGCGCCATTTATGGTCTCTTACTGGAGGGAAACAATGGAGGTGTGGTCGCGCATGGATTGGTACGGTATTTGGATAGTCGGTTTCGGGTATTCGTTCTTCTCGGGGGGGGGGACGAAACTGTGCACGAATCTCAAGGAGGAGAGGCTGCGGAAGGCGGAGACGAATCTCATCGGTGTTGAAGAGGAATATGCTCATCTCACGCTGCGTATGAAGGACATGAAGGGTATCCGGATGAACAGCATCCCGCCTGTGGGCGGGGTGATTACGGGGCTTGAAGAGGTCATGGAGAAAGTCATTGAGAAGCATAAACAGGGGATAAAGAAGAAGCAGTAGATTCGATACGGTACTTCTTGGGACGGATTTTGGGCATCACCAGGAGTTCTCGACCCTCGGGGGGGAGGGTCTACAGCCGCCAAATTACCCGTGGAAAGGTAAAGCTGTTTATCCATCCAAGGGGATCCCTCACTAAATGTATACCTGTTCGTTCCAATTCTGGCAAAGGTCGGCCGAGTTTGACCCCCAAATCACGAGCCAATTTCAGGGAGATCGATGGCTTTGTACCAAGTCGTTTCGCAAGACACCTATACATGTATAGGACGCTTTGCGGGCCATTGTCCTTTTCTGGTCTGTTTTGCTGGTGTTTTCCTCACGCCGGTTCGTGTTAGTGTCCATATCCCTTGCATTTACTTTCGGAGTCGGGCTTACCTGTGGTACGCAAATTGGCCTGTGTTGATACTTGTCGTAACAAATGTTACCTTGATTTTGGATATCTGGTGCTGTGCCCTTAGTTACACCGAGACATTAAGGGTCACTGCGAATTTACATTTTGCGTCTACTCCATACGGCCTATGGCAACGACGTGCACGTTGGACTACTACATTTACAGTCTCTAACAGGTTGAAACTTGGACAGTGTTGTTGGTGGTCAATTCCAACTGTGGTTAAGGTGCACGGAGGGCTGCCTGTCTCATAATAATTTCCATCTCTTTCCTTCCGTATCAGTCCATTCTACCAGCCTTTTTGGGAGACCGTCACTGATATAGACTGGTTTTGTATAGGCCTACCCTCTTCCTACTGGTTGCCTCTGAGGCCCGCTGATAGCTTTTGTTCGCTGGTTCTCAAGGTTCCGCCTTGCCGAGACCACCAGAAAGCATCCCAAGCGGCTTCTTACAGAGGTCTCATAGAGGGGACACCTTATTGGACACATTTAGAGACACATAGCCCTCTCAGCATGGCAAGCGACGAGGGAATTCGAACCAAACGCGCGGTATTCGTCGGTGGACTTGCACAGAGCGTCAACGAGACCACGTTACTACAAGCATTTTCCGCATTTGGTACGAGTATGCTATAAACGGGTGTCTTTTTTATTCACAAAGTCGCGCTTTAGGTGACATCATTGATATACAAATACCTCCCGCCCAATCACCCGAGCAGCCGAGTCTGGGTATGCAAACGAACCTCCTCTCTCCATGGGATCAGTAGAGTGCACTACCTTGCTGACTTGTCATATTGTTAGACCACCGACATCGTGGTTTTGCTTTTGTAACGTTTACATCTCAACAGGATGCACAAGACGCTATCGACAATATGGATATGAATGAATTGGAGGGCAGAGTCTTGAAAGTGTCACTAGCTAGACCGCAGAAAGTAAATGTCCAAGGCGCAGGCAATCGGGCAGGTGGGTCCCTTATCACTTCTCTTGCTCTATCTAGCTACGCATATACCGATACGTGGTTCCTTTAGTTTGGGAGTCAGAAGAATGGTTAAAGCGGCATGTGAAACCGCTTTCAGAGAGCGGTGGTGTGAAGGGCAAGATCGCTGGAAATCAACTGGGAGTAAACGGTGGAGAAGAAGCACCAAAGGAAGGAGAAATGGAAGAGTGAAGAGCATCTGGGGCCACAAGCGGCCCATCGGCCCATCATGCATGTTGGTATTCGGCTAGTTGCGTCGGTTTGTCCATTCCGCCGACTGCTCTTGCTTTCTTTATTGCCATTTGTGCTACTATCAATTCCTCCAGACGAGCCAGTTTCCGTTCATCCCCCGGACCTGATAATGCGCGTCGTAGATCTTCGGTTTGAAGGCTCTTTCCCGCACCATGTCCTGCATTGTGTATCTGCGAGTCGGTACTGAGTATATATCAGTAGCAATGCATGGTTCATTCACTAACCACTTCGTTCAAATACTCAATGAGGATTTCCTCCATCAATGAAACTGCGTCCGGGGCAGGAGCATCGTCTCCAAATCCAAATATTATTTCGCGCACTGTCCTCAGAAAATAAAATAAAATAAAATCAGTATTAGGTTAGTACTCGGAGCGAACGCTTTACAATCTTTCAGGAAGAGACCTTTGAGTTGGGAGAGTCGGTTCTGTTCTGGGACGTCTTCTACAGTCTCATTGTTCTCGTCGGATTCATCTTCGTCTTCATCGGCGGACATCCCTGACTTGGGCCCTTTAGTTTGCTGAGAGGGATGCGCGGGCGAAGAGCGAGAATAGTGGTTGGTGGACCATGCTGCATTTGAGTTATAAGGGGAAGGAGCAGAGGACATCGACGGATGTTGGCTTTGGGCTGGCCTTGGGACGGACAGTCTAGCGAGGCTGGAGAAACGCTCTTGGCCTGAGCTCATTTGCTTCGGGGTTTTGCGCTGAGCGCAACGGTTGGGTTCAATGAAGGGAGAAGTTTGTATGCTCACTGGCTCGGTCTTCAGGTGCGGGGTCTCTGCAGTTTCTCGTCCAACACGTGCTGAGTTAGCATCCCCGCCAGTATCGCGTCGCTTGCTCTCCAAATAGCTCTCCATGTAGGCATTTTTATCCAGGTTTTCCTTGTTGACTTAATTGGGGGTCAACTCTAGATCTCTCAAGCTACTCCTCATGCAGGCTCCGATATTTCAATGGTAAACATCATTCATCGAGCTCTTTGCAGAGTCCTTTGACGCGTCACCGATGTACAGGTCAATGTAAACCTGCAAGACATGAGGTTTTCTCGTTCCGCATTTCACGTCTGCTCCTGTCGCTCATGTTCTGATCTAGGGCGAGCATGCAAGCCGTATGGGGATCATCTCTTATCGGTGCCGACCTATATAATGACACCTTTGGAGCGCCTCTGGCCTCTGAAAACGGTCTACGGCAAGAATACCGATGGGGCCTCTACTCGTATTGTGGCTACAGTCTGGCCCCTACCGGTTACGGGACATGTTCCAACACCTCATTCCCTGCATCGTGGACTCCTTTTGAAACCATCCGTGCCGACGTCCCTCCGAAGTATTTTGTCCAAGTGAATGAATTCATCATTCAGCCTTTGAGAAATTCGCCGTACTTGGGTACACTCTCCCGGATTGCTTTCTATCTCGTGTTCCTTGCGACGGTCATGACGGTTCTGGTTGTTCCACTGTGAGTTCTTAGCTCCTATCGTTTCATCTCTCATTCTTGGTCAGGGGAGCCATCAAGACCACATTCACATTTTTACTTGCGGCTACGCTATCGTGCATCGCAACTGCTGCACTATTGATTGCCTCTTCGATGTGGACAGCTGTAATTTCGTATGGGCAGGCGACAAACCTGACCCGAACGGGTGTTCTTGTGCATTATGGGAGAGGGGTGTGGTTTTTGTGGACGAGCTTTGCGATGTCACTATTCAGCATCCTACCTTACGTAGTATCGTGAGTGCCCTTCTCTCCCGTGACATTCTTTAACTGACCTGATGTGCAGCTCACGAACATATCGACGATTTGAGAGAAAAAAATCATGAGTGTAGATGTGTGATAATGTGTATTTTTGACAATTAGTGCGGTCGCCAGGCGATTTGGGGCTGCGATCCGCGTGTTTGGCGGGCATGTCGCGTGCGTGAGGCTGGCGGACGGCTTGGACCAGACAACATTCGACCGAACCAGACTCGCGCAGGTCGGGCGCTGGGATGAGGGTCAAAGGAGAATTCTGTGTCGGCTCGGCCTCAATTCTCTGGTGAGTCGTTTGACGGCGCGCCGTGTCTAGTACCGTTCCGAAGCTGACAGTGACATTTTCCAGCTTTGTGGCAATGACATTGCTCATTGTCGCGAATGTAAATATCTCGTTCTAACATTTCTTAGCTGTATTTTCCGACAGTTCATTTCAGGTCGCGCAAATCAACCCATCTAACCTTCCAAAGTCAATCGCGATGGTGAAGTATTTCCTTCGACCGGGCAATGGCAGAGTGTTGAAATCATTATAACCACATTCAGGCGACCATGAACGTATCCGCCTTTGGGTGCGTATCCGCCTTGGTATGCGCAGACTGAGGTTGACAGTTTGCATAGGGAGGCTTTAAAGACCGCTACTGGCGACCCTTCGCCTGGTCTATACAATGAGACAGCGGCTCCTATAGGCTCTGCGTCCGGTTTGCGTGTCCAGTACGCCTGGGGCTTCTACACTGTGTGCGCGTACACCGCCGATCCGGTCCAGGGCTCGTGTTCAAACTCGACCTTTGCACACCCCTTTGCACCCTTTGCAGTCCTGAGCTCCGAGTTGCCAGCGAGATATCAAACGTCCGCCACGTTCTTCATCACCAACGCTCCGGGTGTCCAAGACTTCATCGATTCCAGCTATTTTACGACCCTCACACGAGTTTCTTTCTACCTCCTTTTCCTCGGTACCATTACGTCCGCAGCTGCGTTTGTGCTGTGCGTTGGTCTTTTGAAACTTGACAGCCCGCTCACGCAAAGGCGCTCTAGCGGTCTAATCAAAACGTCCATAACCTTTGTTATAGCGAGCTTCTTAGCCCTGCTGGCCTCAGTTTGCATATTGATTACAGCTGTACTTTGGACAGTGATGATTAACAAGGCATCTACCATCAACGGCGTTGAAAGCGTGTGTTTTGAATTTCCTCTTTGGCCCCTTTAACGGTTGATACAGAGTCAAGGTGTCCCACTTGAAGTGTATGTTTCTGGGGGTGCTGCGCGATTTCTTCTATGGGCCGCCTTCGCTCTTCTCGCTGTTTCAACAATTTCATACCTGATTAGGTGCGCCGTACATGTCAGATCGCGTGGACGAACTGCTTCCTCTCATTGAGTCTACAGCTGCTCCACCTACCGCAAGTTCCATTATCACTAATGGACGAACACGACCTTTACTGGACTCGGATATGATGAAAATTTGCGCAATCCAATAATATAATCTATTCAAACAGCCGTAAATGTCCATTCAAATTTGTGCGCACAAACTGCATGTAAACTTGATCATGTCACGGAAGAAGATAGCTGCGAAAGAGTTAGGCGTACTCAATCGATAAGTGAAGAATACGCACGCAGGACAATGAGCGCGCCAAACGCGCTAACGACGCAAGCGTAAACGAAGCCGTACTTTATCACCATCCAGCGGCGTTGCTTCTTGACCTTCATTGAGTATAACGGTGCACGAATCTGCTTTGACGGTCGGAGCCAGACTGCACAAAGATCTGTAAGAATTGGGTAATAGACTTCGCAGACGTCACTTACAAAGGAGGGTGGCATGTATGGTGTCCCCATACGGGATGAGACACGCAGGAGTGAGCATGAACAAGAGGAAGTGGGCGATCAAGAAGTCAGATGTCCAAAGTGACAATTCGACAATCTTGACGATGAACTCTCGGGCTGGTTGCGACACGACGTGGTTGCCCAGCCCGCGCCCATACCACTTTCCGGTCCACCATGCTCGGTTCGTCTCATCGTGCTTGAATTCACGAGAGAGGAATACCGATATGAGGACCTTGTTTAACGCCCTTTGGATCGCAATCATCGCAATAAGTCCGAGTACAGCGTGTGATGGTTCCCAAGACTCCAAGAACCACTGGAACAAAGGTCAATAGGTATACGAAGGGAGAGACACGCAAGAACGACTAACCAGGAATTCAACGAAGGCGATCAGCCCGATCAGGGAGAGCGTATGGGCGATCACGGCCATTAATGAGCCAAATTTGGAGCAACATGTGTTGAGCATAGGACCGAGAACGATTGATACTATGAACAGGACGACGAGGACGGCTGCATTCCAGACGACGGGGCCGAGGGAAATGATCCCAACACGGAGAAGGGGTGAAGGCCCAATCTTCCCGGTGAGAGGATCAGGGAACGATTTGACGAACATGTACGCAATGACGTAGATCACAGCCATGAAAATGGGGAAGAGGATCTCGCTGAATAGTACATTACGCCATTTGGCTCTAGGTAGGTCTCCCGACAGTTTTTCGGAGGGATGGCCGAGTTTCTTCTTCTTGTAGCCAGTGATCATTGTCCTGGACATACGGCAGTAGCCAATCCAAGAGTTGACATGAGAAAGCGAATTGCCGCGTGACATCCAGCGCAGGAACTCCCGATAATCGATGATGAAATCAGCGAACGAGAATTGATGAGGATTGAAAAGGAATGGGGCGATGCAAAGAGCGAGGACGGTGACCCAGAAGTAGACAAGGTGAGGCATCCACAAAGACAGGGATACATAGAGCAACAGGCAAAGCGTGCGCATACCGAGATAAATACTAGGCCCGGCGAAACGAGAGTACAGCTTGCTGAACGGCTCGCGAACCGTAGCGAACCCTCGTCCTGTGGCGATGTATCGGGCACCGCCGAATGTAAGATTGCTGATGATTGAATGCGTGTAGATTTGCGTCGAGAAGACCTCAAACATCGGGGACCAGGACAAGAAATGTTTTCCGAGGCGCATCAGGGCCTTTCCGGTACCCCTCTCGGTGAGTTCTGGTCACAAAGGCTGAGTAATAAGGAAGAAATAGACGGTTCAAACGTACCCTGCAGGAAGAGAGGCAAGAAGGCAATGAAGAAAACCAGGAAGATGGAAATGATGCAGCGTCGAATCCACTCGAAGACTGGAACGAGATTATAGCAGCCATTCTGACCACCAATCAGCTGTCCAGCCTCCGTGTATTTGCAGATGAACAATTGCTTGTTGAGAGTACCCAGGAACACCACTAGGGCGTACATTAGTAGCTGCGTGACTATTCCAGTGTGCACTTACTCGCAAGCATGAAGACCTGGATCGATAGGATGACAATGATGTTGTTGATGTGGAAACCAGGATGGCCATAGTAGAACGTGAGGAAGCGATCGATAGGGAGCTGGGTACCGAGATAATAGTATTCTCGACTGAGCATCTGCTCACCCATACCGGAGCCGATCTTCGTCTGGAAGTTCAGGATGGTACCGAAGCCGAGATCTCGTCCTTTACCGCACTGATAATACTCGATATGCTTGATACATCCACCGCGACCGAAGGCGTTCATACCGGCGTAGATATCCTCATTCAAATGGAGTCCCTTCTGTGCCTTGGACACACCTCCACGAGTATTCATGAAGAGAGCATTGAGAAAATCTGGATGCCCATAGTGCAGCTTGCCCCCGATCCATGACAATGAACGGGCAGTGAGAGTACCAAATGTCTGCTCTTTGCCAGCAGCGACGTCTCCAAGAATGCCGATATTTTCAGAGAAGATGTACTCTCGCGCGCCGACGATGGCAATAGGACTCTTAGTGAACTCCTTGCTACCCCACTGTGCGTAGGGGCTCTGATTGGACATATTTAACTCTTCGAACTCGCCGAGTACGTTACGGATCTTCAAGCATTCTTCGAGGTAGTTATCTTGGTTTGCATCGATAAGCTGGAGGTATTCACCACGGTAGAAGACGATGGCATGATTTTGGTTGTCTGACTTGCCGTCACCTAAGATGGGGTTGCCAGGGAGCTCGATGCGGAACTTGGGTCGTCGTTTGCCGGTTTCGGGGATGACCTCGGAGTGCCCGTCGATGAGGGTAGAGAAAAGGCGCAATTCGCCACCTTCCTTCTTGGGCGGTTCTTCGTCGAGATAGGCGATCTGCAGGTCTGGATAGGCGCGTAGAAGGAACTCTGCGTTCTCAATCTCCTCCTTGTTGAACTTGGAATACCGTTGCATAGAGACCACAAACTTGAACTTGCGACGTGCCATCCTCTCCAGCTCGCGTTCCAGCTTGTCCGTATTTCCACCGAACAATTGCACAACCTCTGGGTTTTCCACGCGATACAGGAGCTTGATCGCCTTAGAATAGTTCATCATACCTGAGACCGTCCTGTACAAGGTTTGAGCTCGCAGTGAGGCCCAGATACGGGTACGCTGACGAGGTGTATGAGCCACGAACCCGCAGAAGCCATGCAAGCAACGTACTAGCGTATACTCCGGAGCAGCCGATTTGAACCCAATGCAATAGAACGGTAGGTCGTCTGTCTTGCTTGTCCCCTTTTCGTCAATGCCGCCGAAAGGACTCGGGCCACCGAACGAGGTTGACTCTTCTGAAAGAATCTTGGTGTCTTTAACAAAGTTGTCCCATTCGATCGGGTGTAGCTGCTTCAGATACTCGAGCAAAGTGACGCGCGACTGCGGTTCTTCTCGAATGATTTCGCGCAACGACAAAAGAATCTTCTCCGAGTAGTGGGGTGTTAACACCGTAAATGTGGGCATGGCATCAACTGGGAGCGGTTCCGGAATAATGGTGGTCAGCGACTGGGCGAAGAAGGAGATGCGGCGCTCAGCCTCAGAGCCTTGAGGGAAGAACTGTCCCTTGAAGGCTTTATCGCCTTGCGAAATGAAGAACGGTGGCGCGCGCAACGTCCTGCGTCCATCTTGATCGGACTGGACTTGGTGATACAGAAGTTTCTGGACATGTTCAATGGACAACAGATGTTCCCTGTACATGGATATGATGATAGCGTTCCAGATTTGAGACACTAAAACCTAGAATTTGGGGTTAATTGAAAAAACCTCCAGAAAAGCGGGTATACGCACCTTTGGCTTGTACTTCACCTCCATATCACTGGTAGCTAGGAGCTTGGCATAGATACGCTTAGGAAGGCGAGTGTAGATGTCCTTCCAGGGGGTCCAGATGGAGAGTCCGAGGGCGAAAGAGCGGGCGACACTGTACACCGTGTTCCAAATGACGTACCAGAGGTACGTGTCGAGGAAGAAGAGAGTGAGGTCCATGATATACATGATGGAGAGAGTAAAGGTGGCTTGGTACTTGCAAAGGTTATTTCCGAACCACTGATCGCTACAATTCTGGACGGTCATCCCAACCATGACTCGAATGGGATCGCGGAAGGAGAGTGTCAGGAAGAAGTACGATTCCACGAATTTGCAGCCGAAAATGAGGACCCAATGCATGATCGATGCGATACGAGCCCCACGCTCGAGCTCTGGGTAGGCTGCGGTGAAGGTTTGGCTGGCCAGGTACTTCCTTGCCTTGCCCGCGACACGATCTCCGAACATACGGCCAGATGGAATGATGGCAAACACAAAGGTAAGCACGACAGATACGAAGAATTGCACGATGCCAATGATTAAGGGTATCTGGGATTTATTCTTCGGGGAATCGGTAATAGCGATGTAGAAGGTAGGACCGGCGGTGGCGGCAAGACAGACGAGTAGGAAGAGGAGTCTACGGGTCAGGTGGGAGGTATTGTTCCAAGTCGTGGGGAGATACGAGAACTCGGCAAGTGTGGCAGCAATCATGATCAACGTCGCGACGGCGCCTCCAAGGGCTGTTGCCGACCATGTCATAGCAGCAGTAGGCTCGGATGTGGGGTTGGGCCGGTAGATGGTGGGAGAGTTAAATGCAGTATAAAACCAGAAGACTGCGACGTGAAGGATCCAGATACGGTTGAAGTTGACGATGAGGTGCGCGGCTGAACGTTTCTCATAGTACGTCTTGAAGAAGACGCGAGTCCAGTCAATCTTGTCAAACTTCATGAACCGCTGGGCGGGCGGAATATCGACTAAACGTGTCTATAGCATAAGAGAGGGTAAGAACAATAAAAGAAGAGAACATAGGGTTCGGACTCGCCTTGTCTGATAAAACGATCCTGCTGATGCCCTCTGGATACCAGAAGAGTTGGTTGATATCGTCGTACCCAATGATCTCGTTGTGGTCTTTTTCGCGTCTGACAAATTTGCCATCTTGCACCTCGTAACCTTGGTCGCGAATATAACGGTAGAGGGGCTTGATAACTGCTCGGAGATAAAGACCTTCTGGTACTGGTTCGACGCGGTTTTGACATTCAGGAGATCTGTAATAGTCGTCTGCGCACTTGAAAATGAAACAGAGGCACTCTGGAACAAAGCGGACTTGGGCGGCTTCTCCCCAGCAGAGCAAGTAAAGCGCGATTTGGCGGAGGCGGTCGTACTGAGACATGTTGTTCATCGCTTGCCTCCACCGGTTGAGAGCACTGTCAAGAGTCTTCTCGGGACCCGATTTACCAGACTTTTTGACGGACTTAAGGCGCTGGAGTCCTGGATTCTGGGACTGGCCAATAGCGTCATCGAGGTTAAGTTGGGCAGCAAAGTACCATTTGCGATAGTTTGCGTGCTGACCACCGATGTAGTCCGCGTGGAGGGTGAGAAGGGCTTGGTTGGGGGACATTCGCGACGCCCGCGAGTCGAGGAGCTGCATCAGGAAATCGAACATGTTCCGCATTGAATCGCGCTGGAAGCCAAACTTCTGGGTCAGATCGAGAAAAATGTCTTCAATCTCTCTGGGGAAGCAGGGAATGAGGTCAGCGGAGGCGAGACAACGCACGAGCCATGGACGAACTCTTTGGAGAGAGGGATCTGACGCTCTGAAGTCCATGCTGGATAGGGCTCCCTAGTGCTTCCGTGGCCATAGTCAAAGGTAGGGACTGAGATATCGGACATGCGCACGCCTGGATTGAGCGACTCTGCCGAGGGAGCGTAGCGCTGGCCGTAAACGTCCAGCTCCGACTCTGTGTCAGTGTCGCGGTGGCGCTGACCTTAGAAGGGAAAGGGGGGTGAGTACCCGCCAAAAAAGGGCAGAGAAAAATGGCGGGCAGCTTACCATATGGATCAAAGGGCTGGTCATAATCGTGTGCGTTGCCAACGCCCGAGGCCTCTGACTGGAAAGTGTCACGTCTGTCATAATTATGGTCCATGTCCGACTCTGAGGGCTGGCCGGCGTGTACAATAGATGGGGTTGGTGAACCGAAGGGGTCTCTGACGTCTTGGCGGCGGAAGAGATTAGGCTGCTGCGGGTTGCGAGACATGTACTATGCTAGTATTCGAGTGTTTCTCTGCCTCTGCCTGCTTGCGTTGTTACGTGTCTAAGGGGGGAGAACGAGCGAGGAGCGCTGGCGGAAGGAGCACAGCAACGGCAACGGTAACGGCGGAAGAGAGCGAGAGGAGGGCGGTGTGAGTAGAAATGACGTCGAGTGCTCTGTAGTGGTCTCGGTCGCCTCAACGGCTCGGTCGGCGAGGTGGGCAAGGTGAGCAAGGAAATCCAGGTCGTGGGCGGGTTAAAAGGTGATGGGTCAAA
>Ga0307513_10004644_pt1 | contig 18279 bp, 14 predicted proteins | sample 15_EM_MG_FD_202174 | JGI IMG/M metagenome (GOLD analysis project Ga0307513, IMG submission 202174) | Populus trichocarpa ectomycorrhiza microbial communities from riparian zone in the Pacific Northwest, United States - 15_EM | ecosystem: Host-associated > Plants > Roots > Unclassified | place... | reverse complement strand
TAATATTACCTTATAGGGCACTATACAGTCTATATTAAATTATTCACCGGTTCAATGCGTTCGGTGAACCCATATGATATGATACACTGTTTACATTCATTGTATCATATCATATGATACACTGTAATGTCACAATGTGTACTAAGGCTGTATTTCATATGCCAAAGTAGAGAATCACATATCAAAGTATCCTATATAAAAGGTAATTTGGAGATCATGGCTGTGCATAGCTGTGTGAGGCTGTGTGAGGCTATGCATGGCTGTGTTTGGCTGTGTGAGGCTATGCATGGCTGTGTTTGGCTGTGCAAGGCTGTGCATGGCTGTGCATAAGTGGTCCAGGCCTTATGGGTGTGGTCTAGCCTTTGCTATTGTCCATCAGGGTAACGCCAATTGTACAGTTTTTGATTTACCTTTATTTTGTATTGAGTTATTGTGGAGGATTTATGGGGACTTTACTCAAAACATAATTCATGTCTGACAGCACCTTCTATGTCTATTTATAGATCCAAATCCTCTGACTTGTAGTATGCATAGCTCATTCCTTTTCTCTCGATACTTGTACTTATATTTCCTCTCAATAGTATTGACTCTTACTCTAACTCTTATCCTAGTCATCATAGATAGGCAGTGCACTAGCTAGTAGTATAAGTACTTCAATATTTTCACTTGTATTCTTTAGCTATTTCTTGTTATCCAATGATTCTTCTAGTCCCAGAACAACAAACCTTTCTGAGGATCTCACCTCAACTTCTCAATAGGCTGTTTAGATTATCATCTGTGAAGACATAATATTTGAAGCCTTAACACAAGTATATAAATAATTGGAAGAGTAATGGAAACAAATTGGCTTCTGAAGGTTATATTTCAGCACAAGTTGAACAATTGTAATTTCTGATAGGATCACTCAAAATCACATGCATTAGTGAGTGCAAGGAGGTGTTAGTAAAAAAATCTGACATACTATATTAGTTAGTTAGTCTAGCCTGGATGGCCTTAAAAAACTTTTGGACTTATAAAAAATATTGCATAAATGATTTATTTTGGAGCTAGTTTTGATTTCCATAGACTGGATTTTTTTTTATAGGCCTAAAATTTGGTTAAAATCTTCCAAATCTGTATTTTAGCTGCCAAAAATGAATAACATAATAACAATTTGTGAACTGAAGTTTGGCCAAAGTTAAGTCCAAGTGCAGAAAAAATAAAAATACACATCTTAGTCATAATAAATAGAAAAATTGATAGAAGAGAGTCTAAGAAGTCAGAAAAAGTCAGAAAGTAGAAATTTAGATTATCTAGATTAGATTAAGAAATTACTATATCTAGAAGGTTATTCTCACAATTAATTAGTTAGTCCACCAAATTGTCCATTACAGAAAATTTCAATGTAATATCCTTAATTGTTTTTCTGACTAGTTTGAAGGTCCAGTCTCAAGACTGGAAAAAGACCGAGACCGGACCGGACCAAGACCAATCAAGACCATAACCACAGTCTGGTCTTCGGTCCATCACCATTCTCAAAAATTAAAGACCAGGCAAAGACCGGTCTCAGCAATCTCAACCAGTTTTTCAGCCTGAAAATCTGGGTAAGTCTTAGGCCAGAATATTTCTATTTCAACATGCAAATTATTACTTTCATACATTAATTTTCAATTGATTTTCGATTTGTGTGACACGTGGCGTGATTGACAACCAACATTGTGACTCAACATTCAACCTTCGTCTTCACTACCACCTCCCTTGCCTCTCCCAACTTCAAATGCTCCAGAAATCAAGTCTTAGATCAGTAATTCATTGCATGTTTGTAAACTAACACTGTTTGCATGTCGTTAGGTCTAATGAACCCTGCCACGTCGCATGCCCCTCCTCATCTAGAGATGTGGGTGGATCCAACAATGCTCATCGCTAAATGCTGCCACATCAATGCCCACTCACATTGGCTCCAGCCCACTTGACACCCACCAACATTGATGCTATCGCCACCTACAAATGCCCAGTCATAGATGCACATTTCAGCCACATCAACCTCGAGACCGAACAACGCCACGATATCACCCATGCATGTCAGCTCTTGTCAACCAGCTGAGTTGACAATCACCAATGTTGATGCCACCTAGAAACGCCATGTCAACTAACCTCTGCCAACAACGGGGGCAGCCATAGCTAATACTAACAAGGAGGAAGAACATGATATTGATGACCAGGGTAAAGGTGCGAGCCATTTTTGTGATTTTCTTTCTTCTTCCATTTACCTTTGCTACAGATCTGCCTGGAGACAACTGTACACTCTCTGACATGTTGTTCAGGACCTTTTGAGCACCTCGAGCACACACCACCCTGACCATTGGCCATTGCATGTACCTTGGTCCACTGACACTGTCTCATTTATTCCCAAATACTGTAGCAAGGTATATATAATATATTTTGTATGTATGTAAGGGATAAAGACCAGTCCAAACCAGTTTGTAACTGGTCTCAAACATAACTGGTTGAGACTGGTCCTGTAACCGTGTAAGACCGCCTAAGACTGCGCTGAACCAGTCTCTGTCAGTTCGGTCCAGTCTTTGGGGACATTTGAAAATATGGAGACTGGTCTCGGTCTCGGTCCAAGCCTCTTGAGGCCCAAAGACCAGACCAAACTGGACCTTCAAACACTATTTCTGACACTCTCTTGAGTGAGTGGGGAAATTTTTTTTTTGATTGAAAAAGGAAAAAAGAAACACTTTATAGCATTTCCCCACCATGGATACACTATTGTGAAGCCTATAGTGAATACTTCAACTTCCTCCTTTTTTAATTCTTTTTGCTCCTCTTTCTATGAGACACCCAGCCTATTGCAAGGTAAACCCTTTTTTTTATTTGCCTTAAATTGGAAAAAAAAAAAAAAGTATTTCAAGCATCCCAGTGAGCAAAAATAATCAAATTTGTGAACACTAGGTCATAATAGTACAGTATATTACAGGTTATTAGGCAAGAATGCTTGGAACATTACTTATTCAAGTTCACCTCCAATTGGTCGCTGATTGGTTGGGCCAATTTGGACAAATTTCACTGGATATTTACTTTTTTATTTATACTAAGAAATAAATAATCCAGACATATAATCCATTAAATAATGATAGCTATATTACCCTGTACTTAGTGGAGGGTGGTGGTACAAAACAGAGAAAAAGATTGAGATGAACAATAGTCTACAAGGAAAAACAGTGACACCACTCAGAACCAAAGGTAGAGGAAGTAAAATCAACAGATGCAGCATAAGATTGTGGTAAAGTAAGAATGTTGGAAAAGTCAGGCAGCCCTGCAGTAAGTGGCACAAACATGAGATAGTGCTCTCCTTGTGGGGAGAGCGGCCATCCTGTGTGTCTGTGGTGGCCAGATGAGTCCACTGTCTTCTGCCGGATGTACTTGAGGGATGTCTACTGTGTGGGCATAACACACACCTTCATTGACTTGTCAACTGAGTCAGCAGTAGCATATCTGTGGCCCTGCACCTTCAGTGTCTCATCCATCAAGGCACCCCACACCCGCACTGATTTGTCATCTGATCCAGAGACAATATAGCTGCCATTGCTTGAAAATGCAACTGACCTGACATAGTCAGTGTGGCCCTCAAACACCTTCAGCATTGCACCTGTCAAGGCATCCCACACCCTCACTGATTTGTCATCTGATCCAGAGACAATATAGCTGCCATTGCTTGAAAATGCAACTGACCTGACATAGTCAGTGTGGCCCTCAAACACCTTCAGCATTGCACCTGTCAAGGCATCCCACACCCTCACTGATTTGTCATATGAACCAGAGACAATGTGGCTGTCATCACTTGCAAATGCAACTGACCTGACTTGCTTAGTGTGGCCCTTTAGCACCTTTAGCATCTTGCCTGTTGAGGCATCCCATACCCGCACCAATGTGTCATGCAAGCCAGAGACAATATGGCTATCATCATTTGAAAATGCAACTGACAACACATAGTCAGCATGGCCTTCTAGCACCTTCAGGATTTCACCTGTTGAGGCATCCCACACCTGGATTGAGTTGTCATGTGAGCCAGACACAATACAGCTGTTATCACTTGAAAATGCAACTGATCTAATATAGTGAGTGTGCCCCTTTAGCATTTTCAGCATTTTGCCTGTTGAGGCATCCCACAAGCACACAGATTTGTCTACTGAGCTAGAGATGATATGGTTGTCATTGTCTGAAAATGCAACGGACAAGACATAGTCAGTGTGACCCTCCAGCACCTTTAGCATCTGGCCTGTCAAGGCATCCCACACCCGCACTGATTTGTCATCTGAGGCAGAGACAATATAGCTGTTGTCACTTGAGAATGCAACTGATGTAACATAGTCAGTGTGGCCCTCCAGCACCTTCAGCATTTCACCCATTGAGGCATCCCACACCCACACTGATTTGTCATCTGAGCCAGAGACAATACAACTGTTGTCACTTGAAAATGCAACTGATCTAACAAGCTTAGTGTGGCCTTCTAGCACCTTCAGCATCTTGCCTGTTGAGGTATCCCACACCCACACTGATTTGTCATCTGAGCCAGAGACAATGTAGCTGTCATCACTTGAAAATGCAACTGACCTGACAGAGTCAGTGTGGCCCTTCAGCACCTTTAGCATCTTGCCTGTCAAGGTGCCCCACACCTGCACTGATTTGTCTACTGAGCCAGAGATAATATAACTGTCATTGCTTGAAAATGCAACTGACAAGACACAATCAGTGTGGCCCTCCAGCACCCTCAGCATCTTGCCTGTTGAGGCATTCCACACCCGCACTGATTTGTCATCTGATCCAGAAACAATATAGCTTCCATTGCTTGAAAATGCAACTGACGTGACATAGTCAGTGTGGCCCTTCAGCACCTTCAGCATATCACCTGTTGAGGCATCCCACACCCGCACTGATTTGTCCTCTGAGCCAGAGACAATATGGCTGCCATCACTTGCAAATGCAACTGACCTGACTTGCTTAGTGTGGCCTTTTAGCACCTTCAGCATCTTGCCTGTTGAGGCATCCCATACTCGCACTGATTTGTCATCTGAGCCAGAGACAATACAGCTGTTATCACTTGAAAATATAACTGACCTAACATAGTCAGTGTGGCCCTCTAGCACCTTCAGAATCTTGTCTGTTGAGGCATCCCACACCTGCACCAATTTGTCTGCTGATCCAGAGACAATATGCCTGTCATCACTTGAAAATGCAACAGCCTTCACTGAACTTCCCACCCTAAGAGTCATTAATGGCCTGTCACCTAGTGATGCATTGGTAAACCCTGGGATCCCAGGGAAGTGCCTCCTCCATTCTTGACATAGCCCCAAATCTTGGGGCCATGTTGCAAGGGCAGAGATGTAGAGATGTGGTGTTGACAATACAGCCTCACTCCCACTGAAATACAATGCAAAAGATGCAGCCTCAGCAAAGTTCTTCCTTAATATCAAGTTGTTCTAAACATTAGAGTCAGTTAATTACAAAATATTCAGTTACACAAGATCTCACTTACATTTGGAACCCACTTACATGCCCTTTTCAGCATTCGATCACACTGGCCGCATAAACCCAGGAGATTCATGGCCTCAATCCAAAAAAGTACACGAAGCTGAAGGAATTTTGAGAGGGTTTCACAGAGGGCATCTGAATCAGTTGATGCAACAGCTGAGAGATGGCAATCCCAGTTTCTGCAGGAATAAGTCAAGACAGGAGTGATGTTCTGCTTGACTGCATCTGGAAGTGCAAAATTGTCACGATCAAGTAAAAATGATGATTTGATGTTTGCAATGTTGAATTTCAATCCATCCATGACACCAAAGCAGGAGTCAGTGAGGAGTTGATGGTGATTTGCTTGATCACACCAAAATTTCTTTGCCCGATTCTGGTCAAACATGAAGTCAATAAAAGATTTGTGGTATGAGAGAACTCTATTGTTCTCAGTGTAGAGCACAGCATGAAGGCTCTTGAGAACACCATCAACAATTTCAGTGTGAGAAGATGCAAAGTTGGTCTTGTTGTGAGAAAATAGAAGTTTGGCAACAATGGATGTTGATGTAGGCTCTGCACTGCAGAGAAATGTGTGCAGGATGCTGAGGTAATGCCGACTCTTGAAACGGCAGTGAGCATCTAAGAGGACTTGATGATATAAGCTATCAAGCAATGTCTCCTCTGGATTTTCCAAGTCAGAGACGAAAAGTGTACTCAGGCGCTCCTCATGCTCTGCTGATGCATACCCTTCCACATACTTCACAACTGTTGCGGCATAGATGAACAACCCAGCTGCCTGCGTCGCAATTTTCTCCATTTCTGGACGGCCCATGGAGTGCCCAAGGTTAGCATTCAGGTAGGTTGTGATATCAGCCTGAGCTTCCTCAATCGGCACTTGTCCCAGACGATATAACTGCTTGTCCTGAAAGGACTCCAGATGGGTGACAAGATCAGGGTCTGGTCGACTAGTAGCAAAGAACTTGAGACCCTGTAAACGGTGTTTGCTAATGCTATCAAGCAAGTCACGCAGAAACCCCGATCCATCCCATCCGTCTAACTCATCGAGGGCATCGATGACCACGAGGAAATGCAGTGACCTTGAGGGGTCTGCGGATTGAGCCTGTTTCCAAGGTTCAATAAGGAGACTCTCGAGCTGAGAACGAACGCCGTGATGGATGGTGTCAAAATTTCCAGAAGCACGCAAAGCATATGCAAATGCTCGGTATTTGAGAGCAAGGTGATAAACAATGGTTCGAACGATGCGGGTCGCGGATCTCGTTTCCTTGATTTGGCGTGAGCAGAAAAAATTGCCTCCCAAAACGATCGTGTCGTCTGCGTCCCCAGCAAACTCGAAACGGCGAGCGATGGTGTAGGCGATGGTGCTCTTCCCAGATCCACCCTGACCGGTGAGCCAGTAGACACTCTGGCTTTCCGATGACGTATCGTTTGCCCATCTCGCAATGTCACCTAATATACGGACGCGGGTTCCTGGCGTGCAGACTGCACGACGCAGCAGCTGTCGTTGTTCACCCTCCAGTTCAGACTTATGGTCAGCGGCATGCGAAGCTTCGAGCCGTTCCAGCAGTAATTTCTGTTGGAAGAATGAGCTTGGAACGGAATTGGAAATGGCAGAATTACACACCGCGACATCCTCCTGAATGGCAAGTACAGTCTTGTGGACTCCAAGTACAGTCATGTGGACTCTGAGACCAGTCACCACCTAAACGGACACCACCTAAACGGATAGGATGAGCCATGAACTAGAAAAAATGACAACAATGAACACAAGTACGCACAACAAGTTGCTCCCGGGCTCGATTGATGCGCTCGAAAATATCTGCGATCTTCCCTTTATCCTCTTCATGAACCGCAATCTTTCGGATAAGGGACTGCTTTTTGAGCTCGATTAAGTTCGTCCACTCCTTTACTAGAGTCCTACACAGTCGTCTATTCGCCAATTTCAGCCCAGAGGAAATCGTATGCTTACGCTTTATATAGCTCAATTCCTTGCTTTTCCTCTGCGTTATCCGGTTGCCAGCCAGCAAGTGCTTCCTCCACAATGCGAAGTTGATCCACTGTCGATAGGATCCGTTGGTCGATGGTGTCAATATTCCCTTTCACTTCCTGGTATCCATAGTTAGTCTGGCGATAGTGTGAAGATTAGCGACCCACGTATTTTATCTGGAGGACAATCTTTACAATACCGAATGCTATCTTGGCTGGATTTGCATCCACGGCATCCGGTAGCCTCTTGAGAAGCATCTCTGTGAAACTCCATATATCCTTCGCAGTTGATAGAGCACGACTGGTCGATTTTTCTGGATGCGCTTGTGTCTCGGAAAGGTCACCGGCGGTTCCTTGAAAAGCATTTTATGCAGTGAGTATGTTACCCCGATTGGGCGATGAATGTCGGGTACTCGTACCATGAGATTGAGTAGGACTGACCGAGGCAGCGCCGTCCTGAGTCAGGGTGTTGTGTTGATCTATGAACGCCATCAATTTAACGATTGCCATACGCCTTCAAAGTCTCGAACCGTGCGCCACTGTAGATCCAGGTAGGCCTGAATTTGAGGAAGAGGATGCCTGCGATCTTGATAACTGGGCCGGAGTGCGATGATCTGCATGCTGTGCTGAGCGCTTTATCAAGGGGAACAACGACATATGGAAAATACCTTGCTGGCTTAGAGCAGGTGAAGCGTTAATGACGGGCTCTATCCATTGAGGTCCCGACGATGCGATAGCGTGTTGAACTGAAGATAATTCTCCACCCCGAGTCTCTTGTCCAAAGGCAGAAGGCTGAGGGGAAATGGACCGGCTATGAGGCCTGCTAAATGTCTTCTTTAACCAATTTTTGGGGGCCTTGAGAAACCCCTTTGAGCATTCTTTGGGGGTCTGCGGTTGTTCGTCAGTCATGTCGGTGAGAGCAGAGTCCTGTTTTTACCACGCCCCCAAACTCGTGGGCGGCCAAGGGCTGTCCCTAAGCAGCCCTAAGCGGACGCATTTCTTGTTGCAAGTCCGAGCTACAACGCCGAAATAGGCTGAACGTCGGTTACGGAAAAGAGTGACTTCACACATAAAGGTACCAGCGATCGTGCTGATTACATTTTTCTGAGTTCAACCATGTATTTTCAGTATGTAATTCACGCCACGTACGAAGGATAAGGCGGCGTGCTAACGAAATCCAAGAGTCACAGGAGAACCGGCGTCAACATTGGGATGAAAGGTTGGGGTGATAAGCTTACTTCGCTTGGTACTCATGGGAATCTGAGTCTATATTGCAAGATTTAACTAGGTTGTTGACAGTCTCCGAATCGAGGTTTTATGGGATGAGGTTCAAGTCCTTGAAACTTTCAAATGCCTAAGATGTATCAATTTTAAATAACAATAGGTATTTGAATAAGTAGTTGTCGATAACTGCTAAACCTTCCGTTGAGTGTAATTAAATTTAGATACTTTTGAGGCTTTGATACAATGACTTATATATACATGGCCGAAGACCGTCTACGAGAAATACTTCTAGGTGATATTTATTGTGAAATGCGACTAGAAAGGTTGAAATTGAAGACTCGAAACGAACCTCACCCAGCTGAAAGAATGAACGCGAAGATATATTCACCCTTGACGTGTTATCAAAATGCCCTCGGTGACGATCAAACCAACGCCACCTTGGACGCGTTGCACATAATACTCCTTCATGATCTCGCTTGGGTAGGTATTTGGGGCCCGATTCCTGGTGAGCGCGGACATCACGAATCGATTCTTCAGGGTGATACTCCCAACCTGGAGAGGGGCGAAGAGAGCTGTTGCGGACATTTCGATTGTACAAGAAAACGGGTGTTGAGTGAGGAGAGGGAAAATTGGACTTTGTTGGCCTCCATTGCGTCCATTCCTTGCTTTTATATCGGTTCAGTAAGAACTGAATACTAGAGATATCGAGTACTTTCGTTACTTACTGCTGTGTGTAATTCGTGGTTAGTTGTTATTAGCAAACCTAGAGATGCCGTCTCTCCCGCATCTTACAATCGCGTAAACATGATGACATTACCCAATGTCATCAATCCACCTGTCGGCCTTGTGTCGTCCAAGGAGTCCGACGCCAGAGAGCTTACACATCTACTTACACCGGTGATAGTCTTTCTATGACAGTCATGGACAGACGGTCAGGGGTTTATTACTATTAGGCAGCAGGTTTGAAGGTTTTTTCATTGCTCTAATGAATGATATTCGACAACAAAAAACATCATGGTTTGAAGGTTTTATCCGTTGGTTTGATGAATGATATTCGACAACAGAAAACATCATGGTTTGAAGGTTTTATTCGTTGGTCCGATGAACAATATTCGACAACAAAAAATACCATGGTCTCCTTCAAACCTTGAGTAAACAGCGTCCCGCGCATCCAACCCCTCCAACCCACTCCGTTCCGAGCACTCTCCTCCACCCTACATTTCCTCAGCACACCACATCTTCTCCAGCACCCCACTCACCCACCAAACATAAACACAAACCACTCCCCCCCAGCAGAAAAACAAATATCGATCACAAAATACAAATATTTACGCGCAAGGCGGCCACCATTATTGTAGCAAAAAGAAAAAGGGAAGGGGGTGAAGAAAAAACGTGCGAGAAAAAGAAAAATACATTGGCCTCGAGAGCAGGTTTATAGCAGGAAGATTTAAGGTAGGCAGGCGTATGTCGTCGAGTTGGTGTAGGATGATGGTGATGATGAGCGATGAACGACGATAAGACAATGAACCATAATGGATGGATGAAAGCTGAAGGATGAAGGAATAGAGCGTAAGACACAAATGGACCAGATACCGACGAAGAGGTTCAACGAAAACCGCCGTGCCAGAGCTTATGTGTAGGGAGGAAGAAATAGAGAGCGATGGGACAGAGGGGAATGTTCGTGCATTGGTATGCATAAATAAGGGTATCCTGTTGTCAGTCTGTCGGCTCTGGCAATCTGCAGTGGTGTGGTGTGTATGGAAGGGAAGAAGATAAATTCAAGGTCCAAAGTCGTCCCAAAGTAGTTCCTATGGCTTTGCGATATGGTGTGGTTCAAGGCTCATATGTGGAGAGATTTGTGTTGCGTGGCGATGGGGGAAAAGGTATGATACGTGTCATTTCGTTTGTTCGTCCGAACCCTAAGTGGTGGTGGTGGTGGATGGTCGGCGGTGTCGTTTGAAAATGCGACTGCGAAAGTTTAAAATTTGTCTGCTGGCTTGGATTTCTTCCTCCTCCGCCCTGTATCTCCTACCAGCCTCTGGCGGCACTCCTTCGTTCCTCCTCCTCTCCCGATCTCTCCTCCTCTCCCTACTCCATACAACGAAAAAAAAAAATCCCCCCCGCATCACCGACTGATAGGAACCCCTCCGCGGTACGCAGGCTGGCCACGCGGCTGCTGAGCAGGCCCAGCCCCATTCTGTTGTTGCCTTGCAGCCGCCGCCGTCGCTTGCTGCTGAAGCATCTGCTGCGCTGGCTGTTGCTGTTGTGATGGCTGTTGCCCATTCCTCTGCTGTTGCGCCGGTGCCGAGGATCCTTGCTGCTGTCTCTGCTGCTGGGCCTCTTGCTGTGGTTGTGGCTGTGGTTGAGCAGCCGCAACTGCCTGCTGCGGGGCCCTCTGGACCGAGCTTTCCTCACCCCCACTTGGTGCAACATATAGCCCCTTCTCAATCGTCTGAGGAATCGGCTGAATCTCCGTGCCCAATTCCTGCTCGATCTTATACAAATTGAACCTATCCTCATAGGTGACCAGGTTGATCGCCAGGCCCAAATGTCCAAAGCGACCACTTCGGCCTATACGATGGAGGTAGGTCTCCGAGTTCTTGGGAAAGTCAAAGTTGATAACGACGTTAACGGCTTGGATGTCGATACCACGGGTGAGGAGGTCTGAGCAGACAAGATTGCGGCAGACCCCATTTCGGAAATCATGGAAAACGCGATTACGGTGAGATTGGAGCATTTTGGCGTGCGAGTAGAAGCAGGAGTAGCCGAGCTCAGTGACTTTTTTGGCGAGGAGCTCGACGCGGTTGGTAGAATTGCAGAAAATGATGGATTGGTTGATTTGTAGTTTCGAGAAGAGGGTGTTGAGGCAGTGGACTTTTTGCCGCTCCTCGACGTAGGCGTAGTATTGAGTGACACCGCGGAGGGTGAGTTCATCCATGAGGTTAATCTCGTAAGGAGATTTCATGTGCTTGTCCTGACGTCGAGTTAGAAATTAGAAGTAAATTTGAGGTCATAATAACGAACCTTGAAGTCTTTGACGATAAGGGGGAAAGTCGCACTAAAAAGCATGACTTGACGATCTGAGGGCAAGAAGGCGAGCAACTGCTCCATAACAGGGGCGAACTCTGGCGAGAGGAGCTTATCCGCCTCATCCATCACAAAAACGGGACATTCACTGAGGTCAGCAACGCCCTTGCCCGCAAGATCTAAAATCCTTCCCGGGGTGCCGACAAGGACATGGACGGTCTCGTTCAACCTTAGAATATCGTCTTTGAGGGTCGTGCCGCCTGTGGTGACCATAACCTGCAGGCCCATATGCTTTCCGAGGATCTTGCACACTTGGGAAGTCTGGAGTGCCAGCTCGCGGGTGGGCACGAGGAGAAGTGCCTGGATCTTGGGCTTGTTGACGTCGATCTGCTGCAAGGATGGGATGACGAACGCCGCGGTCTTTCCAGTTCCGTTTTTAGCTCGTGCTAAGATGTCGCGCTTGGCAAGGGCGATGGGGATGGCTTCTTCTTGAATGGGTGAAGGCCTCTCGAAACCGGCTTCAAAGATTCCCATGAGAAGTTCGCGTTTGAGGAACATGTCCTCGAATTCGAGACCTTTGGTTGCTGTTACATCTTCTGTCTGTGGGCGGATGTCTTTTGGGGGCGGGCGTAGGCCGGATTTCCAGGACGAATCATTGTTGGAGGGTCTAGTGAAAAGATCAATTTCCTTTGCTTCGCAAGCGTCAACGCTGAGATAAACGCACGTTGAAGAGGACGAGGTTGCTGTTTGCGACATGCTTTCGGTCTAATAATACTAAAATCAGGGGTTGGCAAACGACGTGGCCAACGGCTAGATGGGTTTAATCGAAAAAGTGCCCGTGGTGGATGTCTGGGTGTGGTTGCAAGAGAATAAGCGCCCGACGAATGTGATGCAGAAGATTTTCAGAGAGTTTGGAGGACGGAACTTTGTTTTTGGGAGCGGAACGAGGTCGACGTTTGGTTTAAAGTTGGGAAATATGTGTCGGACATTTAAATTCCTATCCACGGCATGAATTCGGCTCCGAAACTTTTCATTCGAGTTCTTTAATCCCTGATTGAACGAGATTTACAAAATGCCTCTACCTTCGCTTATTTAATGGGTACCATTTGAGCTAGTGTGTCTCCTACAAAAAAAAACGCTCCTCAAACCTTCACATTAGGACCTCGCTTGCCGTTCGGCACTTTCAAACTCCAAAAGGCGACTCGAGACTTGGCTACGGATGTCCGCGTTCAGGCGAGGTGCAGTGACTTATATCCTAGCCCCCTGAAATTGTGCTTGAAGCGACGTGATGGAGTTCATATATGGGGTAGGAAGCTGATCCAAACATATGCACCAGGTGGGAGCGCCCGGAGCGCCACGAAAGGGAGGATGAGGAGAACAATCCGTGCGGCGATATAAAGGAACATCATTACGAAGCAAATCAATAACATAAAACTCACGTAAAGCTTCATCCAAGTGGGTTTATTCCCCTTGTTTTTTAGTATTACGCTGTGTACCCCAAGGGCGAGGAAAGAAATGGGTAAGCCTGAAATGAGGATGGCCGATATTCTCCACACCCATCGTTCTTACAATGTGGCAAAGTGGAAAGACCACGGGATGCAGTGAACAACCCCGAAAACTGTCGCTACGCACACCGCAAGTGCTGCTGGTATGATGTCGCCGGGGTCGTCACCATTTTTGGTTGAATAAAATGTGGGTACTCGAAGGCTTTTGCCTCTCAGAGTGTTGCAATCCGCCATGGTCCCCAAACCGCAGAGAAATCGTTTCAGGGGAAAGCCAATGAATACGTATCCGAACCCAACTAAGGACCCGTATTTCTCGCAGGCACCTTGTCTGAAAGCCCGAAATTGCTCCATCCGGGTGGGGGGTGGATCAGAGATGGACATATCGACCTGAACTGATGTTGTTGGGAGGGGGTTGGGGTTGACGGCCATGTTCTCATCCCTCTCAGTGATTTCTTCGGCAGAGATTTTTGGAGAGAGAATAATTTGTGGGCCAGTTTCTTCTTTCTCAATATCCCCTGTAATTTCCCTGAGAGGTCCATCGAGAAGGTCCATCGGGATGGAACAACGGACGTCGAGGGGCTTGTCCCACCAAAGATAATAGATAACCCCAGTGAGACTGGCAAACGCGACGGTAACCACCTCCAACTCGGTCGCGGTTAGGCCGTATGCCCCCCGAGCAATGCATTGCCCCACAAACCACGTCGCTTGAAAGAGGACGATCGTTTTGGACAGATAATCCCCTTTGCTTCGATCGGCAATCTCCTCCTTGGTAATCGTTGGCCATTTAATCTTCCCTGCTTCCGATAACTCCTCCAAGTCCTTAGCCTCCAATACCCGCACCGGCTTTCCTCCCTCGTGAAGCGTGAACCCACCCATGATGAGGAAGAATGCGTGAGCTCGCGTCCAGCCTGTATGATTTTTTTCATGTTTTTTCGTCAAATAACGCGCCCCAAAGTGTTGTCGCGCTGCCCACATGATGACGAATTCTGGAGCAAGGAGGATGTATCCCAGGGCCATGATCGCCACCCGCCTTCTAAGGACTGCCCACTGAGAATCCCCAGGTGCCGGGAGGTTGGGATGGACGGTGATCCATGTACACGCGAATATCGTTGAAAGACAACTCCACAGTATGTTGTATATCGATCGAGTATCGAACTTGTCTTCATCACCAATGAAAATGGGCTGCTTTCTGGGGAGAATTTCTGATGGTCGCAAGTCTGTTGGGAGAGCAAGGGTGTTCCAAGGATCTGAAAAGCAACAAAGATACAGTAGCACGAGAAAGATCATGGCTTGAACGAAAACAGCGACAAGCAGTCATGAGTTCAGAAATTTATCTGGAATACAACTCGCTCTTAGCCTTGACTCGGAGTTGGCCTTGAGGCTGCATGCGACCCTGGCTTACAAATTTCGTTGGCATCGTGCGATAGGGCGGGACGTCCAGTCTAGCCAACCTGACGCGATGGGCTCCTTTTAGAATTTAATCCATCTGTTAGAAATCGCTATTCTCGAGCGTCATAAGGAAAGTAGCCTCTTAACCACACTGAAATTATTGAAGGTCGGCGTGGTGGTTGGTGATAGAAAACTCTCGTTCCATGTCATTGTCATTGTCACACATCCCCGTTTCTCCCTGTTCAAAGATTCGCACGCACACCTTAAAATCCATGGAAGCTGCTTCTGCTAAGTATCTAGTGCTGATATCTGGGATTTTCTTGTGATCCTTTCTGCCATGTCGGTTTCAAGGTTAAACTTTAAACGATAATCTCACTTGGGAAGGGCGCCACGCGCCAAACCCTCTTTCGGACATCTTGAGCACTGTGACCGCTTCTCAGCGATTCTAATTTCACGGCGAATCCTAGTGGTGTCGACCTTCTCGATCAAGTCTGTTACTGAACAGGATGTTATTCACTCTCAAGCTGCCTCTTTTTGGTCCTGATGTCATAAATATCTCACTTAAGAATTGGCATTTCAAAAAGATTTTCAGGTTACATCCTTGGTCTCTCCCATGAGAAATAACTTCGCCCGAGTCACTTGCCATGGCCCACTGATTCTTCCCATGGAGCCATTAATGCAGCAACAGTCTAATTGCGGCGCTCATGACGTCGAGATTCGACCTAGACTGGCGACTAGCCTCATGTGAGGATGCGAGAAGATATCGTGGGTTCGTGCACTACAAACTGTCACCGGTCTACCATTTAAAAAAGCTCCGGTCCTGCTTGAACTGAGCTTCCCATTCTTCCTTTTCTACCGATGTCGCAGCCCAATGCCCTCTCACGCCCCTACTTCGTCTTATCTGCTGAATCCAACCCGTTGACCGCCCCACTTTCCAAAAAGAACAATCAATCACCTGCCGAACGTGCGCTGCAGAGGTTCGCAATCGCCGGTAATGCCATTGGTCAGTATGCGATCAACCCTCCTTTATCGTTCTTCTAGAAATCAAAAACCAATGCTCTGCTATGACATGCATCCACAGTGACGGGCGGATGCGGTGGTCTAGGTCTAGAAGCTGCTCGCGCCCTCCTTGAACACGGAGTCAAAGGGCTAGCGATCTTCGACCTCGCTTCGGCTCTCGACGGCTCCAAGGTCGCTCTGCAAGCCCTCCATGATGAATTTCCATCCGTGAAATTTATGGAAGAAGTCATCGATGTGACCAAAGAAGATGCGGTTAATGAAGCAGTGACAAAGGCTGCCTGAACATTTGGCAGTGTGGACGTTCTTCTGTGTTTTGCTGGTATCGCGCAAGGCAACGCTGCGGTAGACATGTCCCTCGAAATGTGGAACCGCGTGTTCGAGGTGAATGTCACAGGGAGCTTCCTCTGCGCCAGGGCGGCGGCAAAGTAAGTAAGATCCCAAAACCCACCCTCTTTTCAAGCTTTCCTTTGCTCTTCCGAAAACAAAAAAAAAATGACCTAAAAATTCTCGTAGACAAATGATTGCCCAACATACCCCTGGCTCAATCCTCCTCGTTGCCTCCGTAGCTTCCCGACATGTCCTCTTCCCCTTACACCAATCCGCGTACTCCGTATCCAAAGCCGGTGTCCTCCAACTAACCACCACCCTCGCTGCCGAATGGGCCGAATACGGTATTCGAGTGAACAGCATTAGCCCCGGAGTCATGCGCACCCCCATGACCTCTGCCGAGTGCGTGAAGCCAGGGGTCCAAGCATGGGTGGGGAGGACCCCTCTGGGGAGGATTGGTGAGCCAGATGAACTGAGCGGCGCAGTGGTGTTTTTGTGTAGCGAGGCAGGGAGGTTTGTTACCGGAACGGATGTTTGTGTGGATGGTATGTAATTTCTTCCCCTTTATTCTTCCTTTGGGGTGGTATAGATGACTCTGTTTTTTTCCTTTCTTTTTAGGCGGCGCACACATATTCTAGTCGACCTTTCGTGTGTCCAACTTGGGCAACTACTTATCTATTCTCAGCCTGGTTTGGCCTTTCGAATTTGCAAGAACTTGCAACTCCGAATATTATGCTTTTAAGGACTTGCTTATGGACCTTCTCCTGTCCGAATGTTGATGCCTGAATTCATGCAAGAAGAGTCCAGAAAATACGAGATTCATTATTTCTTGATGTCAAGTTTGGAGTAGTTTGAAAGTGGGTACAAACTACGGAATCCCAGGAGAGAAAAATCTCCCCGTTCTTTTTTTGCAATTTCTTCAGCATAACCACCTAAGCTTGCACCTACCTAAGGTAGTACCTTCAGGATCACTGACTTCAGAAGTTCAGGAACCTTTACATGTGACTGGTTAACCGGGTAGGGCAACCCGGGTAGTCCGTTTCTTGCACTTCCACAACAAACGAAACCTTCTCTGTCTTACTGAAACAAAAAAATGCTACGACAACTCTCTCGAACCCTCACAAATAACGCCTCCCGTCGCAAGCATCACCGTGCCTGGCTGTCCACCACTCGCCACCTCCGCGCCGACCCATGGCCCCTTCCACACACACCCGAGCATCTCGCATCCACAACCACACCTGACGACGTCACCCCGCTCCCGCCCCTTCCGAGGCCAAATGAATCGCAAGAGACGCTGAGAGCGCGGTTGGTGTATCAGTCGAGGAAGCGTGGGACGCTGGAGAGTGATTTGCTGTTGAGCACGTTCGCGAGGGATCAGTTGGCGGATATGAGTGTCGAGGAGATGAGGGAGTATGACAAGGTGTGTAACCGTCTTCTTATTCTCCCTTCTCTCTTTTTTAACTTTCATAGCTAACCACGGCCTTCATTAGCTCCTGGACGAACCGGATTGGGATATCTACTACTGGGCAACAAATAAGCGTGTGCCACCTGAGCGATGGGCGAACTCTCCCCTCTTGGAGAGGCTCAGAGTGCACGCACGGAACGAAGGGAAGGTCGTCAGGAAGATGCCTGCACTATAGTATCAGCACAACTTGGAAGCACATCTTCCGAAGGACTTGTTCTCCAGGTTCGAGTCGACGTTTCCCTACGAGGCAGCAGTTAGGCCTAATTCAAGGCTACAGCTGTCTTCCTGAATTATCTTCATGTAGGGATGCCACAACGACACCAAATTCTTCCTAATGTAATATGGTTATTCCACATGCGCTACAGGAACTCGGTCCATGCCCACTCCTTTGAAGGTTCCTCCGTTCTGCGACTCTACCCCAACCCTATGGGACAACAAGAGCTAATCTGTCACGCAACACCAATCATTGACTGTGGAGGTGGAGTGTTGTTACAACTTAATAAGCTCTCATGAATATAAGTAAGACACCAAGAAAAATTTTCACTAATCGATGTTACAGGCTGCCACATATGATATAATGCACCCTATGACAGCCTAGGACTCCGAATTCAAACACACCCGATGCATCTGAAGATGGGTGAACGTTTATTTCATGCCAGGCATAACATCCTTCAAATGCTCCTTTTTCAAGCACCGTGCAATTACAGCGCATGTCTTGCATCGGCGTTCCTTCGACTCGTATGCATCTTCATCATATCCACTGCCTACTATTGGGGGGTGCCTGTCACCGTGATACGGCTTCACGCCATCACCATCAAGGTAGGA
>Ga0307513_10004643_pt1 | contig 18280 bp, 14 predicted proteins | sample 15_EM_MG_FD_202174 | JGI IMG/M metagenome (GOLD analysis project Ga0307513, IMG submission 202174) | Populus trichocarpa ectomycorrhiza microbial communities from riparian zone in the Pacific Northwest, United States - 15_EM | ecosystem: Host-associated > Plants > Roots > Unclassified | place... | reverse complement strand
CAGATTTGTTCCAGGAGCAAGAGTTTTCCGGCCTCGTCGATTCGCGGGAATTCCAATTCCGGAAACTCGGTCGCGACGAAATTCACGCGCTCGATCCACTGCTCGACCGCGTTGTCCCAATGTTTGAGCGGACAAGTTCCAGCCGATGCTTCGCGGGCGAGGATTCGCGCCGCGGCTGGATCGCTTTTCGGGGAAAATTCTTCGCTGCGCAAAAGCAGATCATGAAAAAGTAACGCCCGCTGACCGACGACGCGACGAAGGGTTGAATCGAATTCAACCCGCGTTTCTTCCCGAAACGATTCCGGGAACAACTCGCGGAGCCAGTCTTCTTCGATTTTCGTGGCCAGCGTAAGCAAGACCTGCCGTTCTTTCTCGCTGCTTTCGATCTCACGAACTTCAGACGCCACGAGCAAACGCGCCCCGTGCACGGCGCTTTCACGCGCGAGCACGCCGCGCCGGCCGTGCACCAGGGCGCAACGCAGCGTTCCCGCGTCCAGCCGCACGGCGACTTGATCGGGAAAGCCCGCGAGGACGCAACGCTCGATCGATCCCGCTTTCACCTCACCGGTCTGCAAATCAAGGCCCTCGTCCCTGGCGATGGCGAGAAATTGTTCGGTCAACTGCGCGGCCTCGCGCGCCGCGCCGGCGTTGATCCCCAGCCGCGCGCAACGCTGAGAATCGAAGCCGCTCTTTTCCGCGTAGCGAAACGCGCGCATCAGGATGAAAAGGTCCGATTCCGCGTCGCTCCCGAGCACATCTTCGCGGTCCTCGCGCGCCTGTTTGCCCTCGAGGCGGCGCAGGAGATTGCGGCCTTGCGTAATTGCCGCGATCAGCGCAACGGCGGGCACACAACGATACTGCTGCGCGGCCAGAAGCATGCGCGCATAGCGCGGGTGGACCGGGAACGCCAGCATGCGACGCCCGAGTTCTGTGATGCTGGGGAGCGCACGCGCCTCGCGTGCTGTCTCCGGCGCCCTCGCCGGAGACCTCTCAGGTGTCCATAGCCACGGATAATCTTCCCCTTCGGCGGCAACGCCTGCGTCCCATGGGTTTCGGCAAATATATCCGAATTTCTCCTGCAAGTCCGATTCCGATCGAATCAGACGATCAAAGGATTCCTTTTCCCAAACAGTTCCTCTTGTTTCAGACGTCTTGTTGATGCGATGAGCCGTTGGTGACTTGATCGCCTGAAGAATCTCGGGCAACGACCAGAAAACCGACCCGCCTTCGGAGTCCGTGCCCTTCACTTGGGGTTCGAAGAGCAAATGAACGTGATCTGGCATCACACAGGCCGCGTACAGCTCATACTGGCCATGCGAGGCGGCAAAAAGCGCGCTTCGCAGCACAATGTCTTTCTCGGCCGGGCTCAATTGACGACGGTTGTGAGTGGAAAACGTGACTGCGTATTTTCCCCATGGACGTTCAAAATGGGGAAGTCGACGCTTGGAATAGGATACAGAGGTAGACGTTTCGGCGAGGGCGCCGAAACCAGCACGCGAGGCGCGTGCGCTCCCCAGATTCGGAAGCGCGCCGAGATCGATGAGGAGCTGCTCGGCCCGCGCGAGTGCCTGCGGGTCGGGCGGTTCCAGCCAGCGGAAAGTTCCGACATCTTCAATGCCGCTCGCTTTCAGGGTGAGAACGACTTCGGCCAGATCGAGCCGTTTTACTTCGGGCAATTCCTGCTGCGCCCGATCGAGATGTTCGCGCTCCGTCCAGAGCCGCAGGCAACGACCCGGCGCGGTCCGGCCGGCGCGGCCAGCGCGTTGGTCCGCGGAAGCGCGGCTGATTTTCTCGACGAGCAAAGTGTTGATGCCGCGGCGAGCGTCGAACCGCGCGATGCGGGCGAGGCCGCTGTCGATGACGACCTGAACTCCATCGATAGTGAGCGAAGTTTCCGCCACGTTCGTCGCGACGATCGCCCGGCGTTTTTGATAACGGGCGAGAGCGGCGTCCTGTTCGGCCGGGGGCAGTTCTCCGTGAAGAGGCAGGACGACAAATCGATCGCTCACCCGTGACGCTCGGATGGCGGCGATGGTCCGGCCGATCTCGTACTTGCCGGGCATGAAGATGAGCACGTCGCCTTCGGTGGACGGCGCGATGCGCTCGAGTTCGTCGGCGGCCAGATCCCAAATGGGGTAGCCGTCGCCGCCGACCGGTTTCGGCAGGTATTCGATCGCGACCGGAAAGGCGCGTCCGCTCGAACTCAGAACGGCGCACGGTTCCAAGTATTTTTGCAGAAGACCGGCATCCAGGGTCGCGGACATGACGGCGAGTTTGAGATCGGGACGCGAGGTCGCCTGGAGTTGGAGGGCGCGAGCGAGGGTGATGTCGCCGTAGAGATGGCGCTCGTGGAATTCGTCGAAGAGAATCGCGGAGATGCCGCGTAACTGCGGGTCTTGAATGAGTTGCCGGAGGAGAATTCCTTCGGTGACGAAGCGAATGCGGGTGCGATCGGACGTGATATTTTCGAAACGGATTTGATAACCGACTTCGTCGCCGAGCCGGCCATTGCGCTCGGAGGCGACGCGGGCGGCGAGGAGACGGGTCGCGAGCCGGCGTGGTTGGAGAATCACGACCTGGCTGGCGCCCAGCAATCCGTGATCGAGGAGGATTTGCGGGACTTGGGTGGATTTGCCGGAGCCGGTGGGCGCCTGGACGATTAGGCGGGAGCGTTCTTTGAGCTCGGCTACAATTGGATGTTCGAGCTCGAAGATTGGCAGGTCGCGCGGCATCGGAGGGGAAACGTCTAACGCCTAACGCCCAACGTCCAACGCCTAACTTCAGAAGAAGAGCACGTTAACAAGCGCGTTGGCGATGCCGACGAGGGCGGCGCCGCTGATCAGGCCGGCGCAAATCGGTTCGGCACCGCTCACCCAGAGGCGATGGCCCTTCGTTTCCGGGGTTGGGTGCCGCCGCCCTTGCCACCAAAAAATCATCGCGCCGATCCACATGGCAAAGCAGGCGTCGGGCGGGAGAATTACGCCGAGCCCGATCGAGACCGACGAAAGCGGGAACGGCTTCTTGCGAACAATCGTGATGATCTCAATAAACGCGGCGAAGGCCGCGGCGATGATGACGGAAACAATCGCGGATGGCTGCAGGCTGCTGAGCCCGCGTGCGATCAGCTCCGCGACGCCTTTCCATTGCAGAGCGTTCGGCATCGGGAATTGATCGGAGACGATGGAGGCGGTGGAACGGGAGCCATCGTCGCCGGGCGGAAGGAAGAGCAGGAAGTAAAGAGGCGTGGCGGCCAGCGCTCCGGAGACAATTCCGATGCAATGCCCGATGGCTTGCTGCCGCGGTTTGGCGCCGAGCATGTAGCCGGGCTTGATATCGGAAAGAAGATTGGAGGCGTTGACCGCGATCTCGGCCGTCATTCCGCCGGTGATGAGATTGGAGGCCGGATTTGAGCGATCGATCGCCCCGATCGTGAACTGCGTGATCTTGCTGAGCGAGCTCGTGGGCGTCCACGAAGTCAGCGCCATCGAGTTTACGCAAATGACGGTCAGGATGAGGATCAGCGGGAGCGAAAGCAGAGAGAGATAAATGGGCACACCGAAGAAGAGATGCGTCAGCCAGGTCCCGAGCAGGCAGAGAACCGGAACGCCAACATACGAAATCCAAAGCGGCAGCTCGATGTGGGCAAGGACATCAGGCGCGCTCTCGGCGCTTTTCTTTTTCCCGCGAAGATTTCGGAATGCGCTGGTGAAAATCTCCGGCTTGCCGGCGAGCGCGACCAGGGAACCGACCACCATCATGCTCACTCCCCACCAAAGCGACCACTGATTGACGATTTCCGCGCGACTCAGCGCAACAACGGAGCCACTTGCCGCGACCCGTGGGGCGATATCGCCGCGCGCGATCATGATCGGCGCCAGGACAATGGAGTTCACCGCCGTGCCGAGCAGCACGCTCGTCGCGACGCGCACGCCCATGAGGCCGCCCACTCCGAGCATGGCCGCGTCCAAGCCCACGCGCAGCCCGAGCGTGCGCAGGTCGGTGCCGAGGATGCGAGGAACCCAAAGCTGGTATTTCGCCGCGAGCAGATAGTAATAATCGTCGATCCGCTCGTGGAAATGCCAGGGCTCTGTCCAGCCCCAGACTTTGTCGAGACGAAGGAGTTTGAATTGCACGAGCCGTTGCAATGCATCCGAGATGAGAAATTGATAAAAGGCGGTCAGCCCGGCGGTGATTCCCAGGAGCCTGGCTTTATACATGCCCGCGCCCGCTGCTCCGGTGTAGAGCGCGTCGAGCAGCACGCCACAGGCGCGGCCTTCCGGGAAAGGCAACTGGTCCTCGTTGATGAAGCGCCGCTTCATCGGAAATGCGACCAGCACGCCGACGAGCGACATGACCACCATCCAAATTATCATCTGCCACCACGGCACGATGGTGCCGGTAATCAACATGTAGGCGGCGAGGCTGGAGATGAGCGGAGTGGTCATGTAGCCGGCCGCGGTGGCGATCGATTGCATCGCGTTGTTTTCCAGGATCGTGAAATCCTTCCCGAGGCCGACCTGCGCGAGGAGGCGAAACATCGCAAAGGCGAGGATGACCGAGGTCAGATTGACGCCCAGGGTCACGCCGGTTTTGCCGCCGACATAGAGGTTTGTCGCGGAGAGCACGCCGCCGAGCAGGAAGCCGGTCACGCCGGACCGAATGGTGAGTTGCGGCAGATCGCCGCGATAAACATTCTCAAACCACCAGCGATCCTTTTCCTGCCGCGTCCAGCTCCGCGTTTCTTCCGGCGTAAGGTGGACGAGCGCCATCGGCTAGAGCGGCTTGTGGACCAGCCCAATGCCGCACGCATCCTTGTACAAAGGACGGGGCAAATCCATCGTGCGCGCGTCGCCGTTCAGGCAAAACGTTTCCACGTCAGGATGCGCTTTTCTCCATTCGGCGAACGCCCGTTTGACGCCGCCCTGGTGGGTGACATCGAAGTCCGCGGCGAAGGTGCTGACGTCATGCAGAGCGAGAAGCCCGCCCGGTGCGAGCGCGGCGTACCAAAGATCCAGTTCGTCCAGCGTCGCCTGGTATTCGTGCGAGCTGTCGAGAAGGATGAGCTCGGGAGCGCCCTCCAGATAATCGCTGGCGGCGATCGGCGACTGCGGATCGAGTGAATTCCGTTGGGCGATCTCGACAAAAGCTTCCAGGCCGCCTCGCGCAACCCAGCGCCGCGAGATCTCGCACATGGCGGGATCGAGGTCCAAACCGTAAAGGCCATGCAGGGCGTTCATGCGGCGGAGCATCCAGCCGAGGAGCAAAGCCGAGTAGCCGGCGCAGGTGCCGAGTTGGACGATTCGGCTGGCGCGATTCCCCATGACGAGCCCTTGCAGCAATGAAATCAACGGCACTACGCATTCGCCGATCGGGCCGTCGCGATCCGTTTCCTCGTACCACTCCCGCAGCGTGACCCATTCGGCTTGGTTCAAGTCCGAGTAAACGGACGGGACGAAATCCACGCCGGGCAGATGATGCCACCAATAGCGCGGGCGCGGATTCTCCCTCCACGCGCGCGAGCGCAGCCAATCGTCAGGTATCACGGCGCGAGGCGATCGATCTGCCAGGCGCCGTCGGCTCGACGCGAATAGCGAAAGCGATCGTGGAGTCGATTGGGCCGGCCTTGCCAGAATTCGAACTTGTCCGGTTTCACCCGATACCCGCCCCAATGCGGTGGCAGCGTAACATTGCCGTCCTCGAAACGTTCGCTCATCTCCGTCAGCCGGGCATCGAGGACCTGCCGGGCGTCAACGACCTCACTTTGCCTGGAAGCCCACGCGCCGAGCCGGCTGCCAACGGGCCGCGAATGAAAGTAGGCGGCGGAATCTTCACGCGATGTTCGTTCCACGGCGCCGCTGATCCGAACCTGGCGTTCGAGTTGCACCCAATAAAACACCAGGGCCGCATACGGATTTGCCTCGAGCTGGCGGCCCTTCTCGCTCTCGTAATTCGTGAAAAAGGCGAAGCCGCGCTCATCGAACCCTTTCAGCAAAACGATGCGGGCGGAGGGTTTGCCGTCGGGCGTAGCGGTGGCCAGGCTCATCGCATTAACGTCGCGAATGTCCGCGGCGAGCGCGGCCGCGAACCAGGCGCCGAATTGTTGGAGCGGGTCGGAATGAAGATCGGCGCGGCGCAATCCATGGGCGGCGTATTCATTGCGCAGTCCAGTTAGATCAGGCGGCATGGTATCCATACGGTGAAAGACGCCAGAGATTATTTGAGTCCGGCGAAAATGTCGAAGGACATTGTGGCAGCTGTAGCCGCCGCCCTATGGGCGGCGTAGTGAGAGCCGTTATCTGGATTACCGCTCACGCTTCGCACAGCGAAGCGGCTACAGCAGCGGACGCCGGCTAATTAATCATCACGACTGTGCCCACCGGAATCTCGACAAAGAGCTTTTTGGCGGCGTCGCCCGGAAGGCGAATGCAGCCGTGTGAGGCCGGGTAGGTCGGGACCACTCCTTCATGCATGCCGAAGTCGCGGCAATTGAGGCGCATGAAATACGGCATGGCGCATTTGTAGATCGTGGAGCGATGGTCGCGGTCTTTATCGGTGATCACGTACTGGCCGGGCTTGGTCGTGAAACCCTGACGGCCGGTCGAAACCTTTGTGGTGAAAACGGTGACGCCGTCCTTGATCACCGCCATGTTTTGTTGCGCGAGCGAAATTTCGACCCGGAGTTGATCGGGCATGGGCCCGCCGCCCAGGAGCATCTGCACGCACTGCCAGTTTTCGGTCCAGGCAGCGAAATAAAGCGGCAGCATTTTTTCGCGCGGAGTGGCGCGGTTCCGGTCGGCCCCGGCGTCGAGCAAGGCGCGGACGTAATCGTCTTTTCCGAGACCGGCGGCCAGCATCAACAGATTAATGCCTGTCTCCTCCTGGATGTAGAGGCGCAGGTATTTTGATTTGACCAGCGACATGAATTCCTTCTCGGCCGCTTTCGGAATGACAATGTTCGGGTCGCTGCCGCAGGCCAGGAGCGTATGGAAAAGCGCCGTGTCATCGCTGGCAATGGCGTAGGCGATGAGCGGAACGATGCCGCCTTCGCGGGTGGGCGGAGCGGGATGCTTGCTCAAAAGCAGCCGAACTTGCTCTTTCATCTCGGCGCGCAACGCGGTTTCGAGCGCGCGCCGCGTGTTCGTTGTCCATGGGAGCGTGGCCGGCAGCCGCTCCAGGACCATCTTGAAAATTTTCATGTCGCCCGTTTCCAAGGCGGTCGTCAGGAGATCATTTCCCGCCGTCGAGGCCCCCTCGAGATTCGACACCAGAGGGAGCAGAAATTGGACGACTTCCAGTTGTCCCGCGGCGACGGCGTAATCCAACGCACCGCGCCCGGCGAAGTCCTTAAAATTCAGTCTCGCATGCCGTTCCAGGAGGATGCGAAGGATGCCGACGTTGCCCTGCATGGCGGCCGCCATGAGCGGGGTGACGCCCTTGCCGTCCGTCGCTTCAACCGATGCGCCGCTGTCGAGCAGGCGCAGAACGGTTTTCCAATCCTCCTTCAATGCGGCGGCCACAAGTTCGGGCTGGCCCGGAGCTGGGGGCACATTCGCGTCGAGATTCGACGTGAAGCAATGATCGATGATCGCGGTCCGGCGGCCCGCCGCCCTCGGGACTGCGGCATATGCGCCGGGCAAAGGCGTTCCCGCGTCCAGGTTTGCGGATGGTGCGGGGGCGGGAATCGGCAGGCTTGCCTCCGGATCGGGCGCCAGGCTGGTCGCGCGGACCAAAATCAGCGCCGCAGTGGTGCTGCTTAAAAAAAATCGAACGGTTGATGCGCGCATGTTCCAGAGTGACGGGAGGATCTTACACCCGGCGTCAAGTGGCTAGTAGCACGAGTGAGGCCAGTGGCTCTTGCGCGAAAATTGCGGCTGCACCATTTGCGGCCTCTGCCGGCTGGGCTGGGTTGTCCAGAACCGCATCGCGTTCTAAATGAGCCTTGACTGGGCGGGAGCCGGCAAAATAGGGTTCGTTTCCACCAAATCTCTCGCGCATCGCCGTTCCAATCTGGTCGCCCGCGCAAGGGTAATCCACACCGAAAAGGACCATTTAGATGAAAATAACCATTCTCGCCCTCGCTGCGTTCGTCGTGGCCACCGCGCCCCTGGCGTTGGCTCAAGAAGAGAACACAACACCAGAGCCAACCCCCGAAGCAGCCGCGCCCGAGCAACCTCCCGCTAAAGACCCGAGCGTCTCAGTCACCACGGAGAAGTCGCCGGAGGCTGAAAAGAGCACCTCGCCCGCCTCCTCCTCAAAGGCCACTTCATCCGCGAAAACCACCTCGAGCCCTGCGCCGACCAAGTCAGCGCCGAGCGCCGCAGTCATGCCGACAAAGAAATCCACTCCGGAAGCGACCTTGAGAGATATCGAGAATAAGTGGGAAGCCTCAATCATGGCCCACGATCCCTCCGTCGCCCAAGCCTACCTCGGGAACGATTTCCGTGGGGTGAGCTCGAAGGGGAAAATCATGAACAAGTCCAGCCTCCTGTCGGAGATCAAGAAGGACACCGATACCTATACGTCCGCGAAGAATGGAAATGTGGACGTCCGGGTTTTCGGCGGTCATTTCGCGGTCGTCACGGGCACTTCCACGGAAGTTGGCAAAGCGAAGGATGGCAAAGCTTTCAAGCGCAGCTATCGATGGACGGACGCCTGGGTGGATCGCAACGGCAAATGGGAATGCGTAGCTTCCCAGGCGATGCTGCTGGCAAAATAAGTCCCGTCAGCGACAAACTGATCTTCCGGGGTTAGTCGCGATATACCCGAGCTGAATCAACATGGACACAATACCACCAGGTAACCCTCAGCCCCCGCGGCCCCATTGGTGGGGACGGAATTGGAAATGGGTGGTGCCGACTGGATGCCTGGGAATATTACTTCTCATCGCGAGTTTTATTTTCGTCATCGTGGGCATTGTCTTTGGCGCCATGAAGTCATCGGACGCCTATAAGGGCGCGTTGGCCAGGGCAAAGGCTGATCCCAGGGTGGTGAGCGCGCTCGGATCTCCAATTACCGACGGACTTTTTGTTATGGGAAAAACAAACGTGAACGGCACGTCCGGACAGGCCGACATGACGGTCCCCATCTCCGGTCCGAAAGGCAAGGGAACGGTTTATTTCGTCGCCTCGAAATTTGCCGGCAAGTGGACGTTCTCAAAGCTCATGGTCGAAGTGGCGGATACAGGACAACGAATCGACCTCATCGAGGACCCGGCGACAACAGCTCCTTAGATCAATATTTCGCCTGGGCGTGTTTACTCGTACGCTCAGGTCGGTAGCTTAGACGCCGATGCCCGTCTCGGAGGAACAAGTCAAGGACGCTCTCAAGGGCGTGAAGTATCCTGGTTTTAGTCGCGACATTGTTTCTTTCGGTCTGGTAAAGGGAATCCAGATCAACAACGGCTCGGTCATAGTTCAGTTGGCGCTCGCCACGAACGAGCCGGCGATTCCGCAGACGATCAAGACGGAGGCGGAGGAAATCCTGCGCGCGATGGCCGGCGTGGAACAGGCGAAGGTGTTGATAGATATCCAGGCGCCACCGGCCGGAGCGGGCGCGGCTGGTATCGGGGCGACACAGATCGAAGGAATCAAGCACGTCATCGCGATCGCGAGCGGCAAGGGTGGAGTGGGGAAATCGACGGTGGCCGCGAACCTCGCCGTAGCCTTGGAGAAAACAGGTGCGCGGGTCGGACTTTGCGATTGCGATATTTACGGACCGAGCATTTCCCTCATGTTCGGCACGCGGGATCGGCCCACGGCCACGGAAGAGAACCGCATCATCCCGATCGAGCAGTACAACCTGAAGTTGATGTCGATGGGATTCCTGCTCGACGACTCCGCCCCCGCCATCTTGCGCGGGCCGATGGTGACGCGCTACACCCAGCAATTCCTCCGACAGGTCGAATGGGGTGAGCTCGATTATCTCGTGCTCGATCTCCCGCCAGGCACGGGTGACATCCAGCTCACGATCGTGCAAACCGTCGCGCTCGCCGGCGCAATTATCGTCACGACCCCGCAGGAAGTCGCGCTGATCGACGCGCGAAAGGCCTCAACCATGTTTGAAAAGGTGAACGTCCCGGTCCTCGGGCTGATCGAAAACATGAGCTACTTTGAGTCACCGAGCGACGGGAAGCGCTACGACATTTTTGGTTCCGGTGGCGGGGAGCGCGAAGCCAGGCGTCTCCGCGTTCCATTGCTGGGCCAAATTCCGATCGATATCGCAACGCGCGAATCCGGCGATCGCGGAATGCCCATTACCGGCGAGAAGGGCGATTCCCCGGTGGCCGCCGAGTTCATGAAGATCGCGCGGCACCTTCGTGAAACGCTGTAGCCGTTTCACTGTGCGAAGTGCCGTCTGCACCGAAATCAAGGTCGAACTCTCGCCGCCCACAGGGCGGCGGCTACAGAAAGGCGGGGAAATTGAATAGGTACGGCCGCTGCTACATCTAAGTAAGGACGATATGGTTCTTGTTGACCAATCTTCGCTTATATGGAAAACAGTCCCCGGATGACCGCTTCGCAAGGAGAACAGTCACAGTTCGTTAAGAACTCGGTGCTCTACAAGGAGTTCCTGGCTGAGCGGGAGGAAATTTTGAAACATAAATGGATCGAGAGCGAGAAAGCCGGCGCCGACATCGGCTTCGAAAAGGCGCTGCTTGATTGGATCGTGAAATATCGTTCCAGCTGGCGAAACAAGCGGATGAAGGAGGCCAGGGCCGAACCGACCGCAGCGTAGCTCTCCCTTTTCCTTTAATGCGATCCCGCGAGGTCGCCAAGGAAGACATGACCAACAACCAAAACGCCCGCACTTCGCCACCCTCCGCCACTCTTCCGGTGATGGATGGCGAGGCCATTAACCGTGCTCTCCGCCGGATCGCGCACGAAATCATCGAGCGTAATTCGGAGCTTGCCTCGGTAGTTCTGGCGGGAATTCCATCGCGCGGCGTCGAGATCGCGCGACGGATTGCCGGCATCATCGAATCGTTAGCCAAGACTCCCGTGGCGACGGGCGTTATCGACGTCTCAATGCATCGGGATGATGTTGGCAAACGGGCTGAACTGCCGCGGGTCCAGGCATCAAGGTTGCCGCTGCCGCTCGAAAACAAGACAGTTATCATTGTCGACGACGTTTTCTTTACCGGCCGGACTGCGCGCGCGGCAATGGACGCTATCAACTCGTTCGGTCGTCCCGCCCGCATTCAACTGGCGGCTTTGATTGATCGCGGCCACCGCGAGTTGCCCATTCGCGTGGATTACGTAGGGAAAAATCTGCCGACGGCAGCTGGCGAGCGAGTGCGTTTGCGGCTCGAGAAAGTCGATGGCGAACCGGATGCCGTCTGGCTCGTCAAGGAGGAGAAAGCGTGACGGAGCCAGGAAAATCCGAAATGCGGTGGCAGCGCAAAGATCTGCTCGGCATCCGCGAGCTTTCCGCGGAGGAAATCACATTCATTCTTGATACGGCGGACGCATTCAAGGAAGTCGGCACCCGCGAGATCAAAAAGGTCCCGGCGTTGCGCGGCAAGACGCTCGTGAATTTTTTTGTCGAGCCCAGCACGCGCACGCGCACCTCCTTTGAGATTGCGGCGATTCGCCTGAGTGCGGACGTGATCAATATCTCGGCCGCATCCTCCAGCCTGACAAAAGGCGAAACCCTCAAAGACACCGCGAAGATTCTCGAGGCAAACCATGCCGACATTATCGTCCTGCGGCACAGCTCTTCCGGGGCGCCGCAGTTTCTCGCCGAGCGCCTCAATTCGAGCATCATCAATGCCGGCGACGGAGCGCACGAGCATCCGACCCAGGCGCTGCTGGATCTTTACACGATCCGGGAAAGGAAGGGCGCCGTGGCCGGATTTCATGTCGTGATCATCGGCGACATCCTTTTCAGCCGCGTAGCGCGATCGAACATCTTCGGCCTGCTTAAGCTCGGCGCCCGCGTCACGCTGGTCGGGCCGAGCACATTGGTGCCGCGCGAGTTTGAAAAGCTGGGCGTCGCCGTTTCGCATGACATCGACGAAATTCTGCCGACCGCCGACGTCGTGAACCTGCTTCGGATTCAACACGAGCGGCAGCGGAAGGAATATTTCCCGGGAATCGGCGAATACATCCGCCTGTTTGGACTCACCAAAGAGCGCGCGAAACTTTTGAAACCAGATTGCCTCATCATGCATCCGGGCCCGATCAACCGCGGCGTCGAAATCGACAGTGATCTGGCCGACGGCGCGCAAAGCGTCATCCTGGATCAGGTCACCAACGGCCTCGCGATCCGCATGGCCGTTCTTTATCTCTGTGGAGGAATCGCGACATGACCTGGCGGTTTGATCAGATGAATCCGGGTAGCGCACGCGTCTCGCGTGCTGGCGAAAGCGTCCCGCTTTCGCGAACTTTTCGAAGCGGACGGCTGCACGCAAGCAATCGCGCCAGGGCAAGATTGTTTCGGCGAGACGCCAAAACCAGCACGCGAGACGCGCGCGCTACCCAGAGCAACTGATGAACGCGACCATCATTCGCAACGGCCGCATTATCGATCCGGCCAACAAGCGCGATGAGATCGCCGATCTCCTGATCGTTGACGGCCGTTTCGCTGACCTCTCTCAACTCGCAACCCTCAACTCTCAACCCGACGAGATTGACGCCAGCAATCTCATCGTCTCCCCCGGCCTAATCGACCTCCACGTGCATTTGCGAGAGCCGGGCTTCGGCTGGAAGGAGACGATTGAGTCCGGCGCCCGGGCGGCCGCGGCAGGTGGATTCACCACCATCGTGTGCATGCCGAATACGTCGCCGGTGGCGGATAGTCCGAGCACGATCGCCTGGATCAAAGATCGCGCGGCCGGATTGGCGTGCGTCAACGTACTGCCCACCGGTGCGATCTCGAAAGGCCTGATGGGAGAAGAACTCGCGCCGATCGGCTCGCTCGCGCAAGCCGGCGTGATCGCGATCACCGATGACGGGAGGTGCATTCAGAATAACGAGTTGATGCGCCGGGCCGTCGAGTACGCGCGCATGGTGGGCCTCCCCGTTTTCGATCACTGTCAGGACTACAATCTCGTCGGCAACGGAGTGGTTCACGAGGGTTATTGGAGCACGCTCCTTGGTCTGCCGGGCTGGCCCAGCGCAGGCGAGGAGGCGATTGTCATGCGCAACGTCCTCCTGGCGGAACTCTGCGACCACCACATTCATTGCCAGCACATTAGTGCCGCCGGCAGCGTCCGGATTCTGCGCGAGGCCCAGGCGCGCGGCATCAAAATCAGCGGCGAGGTCTGCCCGCATCACATTGCGCTGACCGATGATGCGATTCAGAATTTCGATACCAACTGCAAGATGAATCCGCCCTTGCGAACGAAAGAGGACGTGGCTGCGTTGCTCAAGGGGATTGCCGACGGGACAATTGGGATCCTGGCCAGCGATCACGCGCCGCACGCTAAGTTCGAAAAAGAGGTCGAGTTCGACGCGGCCCCTTTTGGAATCGTGGGACTCGAAACGGAGCTGGGATTATTTCTCGATCTGCTCGTGCACAAAAACAAAACGATCGATCTGCCGCGGTTGCTTGAGATGTTCACGCTGAATCCGGCGCGGCTTCTCCAAATCGATGCCGGCACGCTCTCGCCCGGGCGGAGCGCCGATGTGACGTTGATCGATCCGGAGCTGGAGTGGACTTTCGAGGCCAGCGCTTCGCAATCGCTCTCCCGCAACACGCCTTTCGATGGATGGAAGCTGAAAGGCCGCGCGGTCCGCACCATTGTCGGCGGACGAACGGTTTGGCAGTTGTAGCTCCGTCATCCCGAGCGTTAGTCGAGGGATCCCGGAGCGCAATGTGCAGGCGACTCCACGGGGTCCCTCGACTGCGCTCGGGATGACCCTGTTTCGGACCGCTGCTATAGAAGGTTATCCGGAATAACCGCCCGAAATGTAGCTTTCGAGGTGGGCGATCGCGGCCGATTGACTGGCAATGACCCACTTCACCAAATCGCCGATCGAGATAACGCCGCGCAACGTATCGCCCTCTACCACGGGCAAGTGCCGGATTCGCTTCTCGGTCATCATGCGCAGGCAATTCTCGATCGGCTCGCGCGGAGTCACGACGGTGAGATCACCCGACATGATTTCGCGCACTTGAGTTTCGCGCGAACGTTTCCCGCGCAGCATCACTTTGCGCGTATAATCGCGCTCTGAAATCATCCCGAGAAGCTGCCCGTCCTGAACAACCAGGAGCGCCCCAACGTTCTTGGTCGCCATCAAATCGATCGCCTCGTAGACCGTCGCGTCAGCTGCGACGGAAAAGATCTCGCCGCCTTTCTGGCCAAGAATCGCGTCGATAGTTCCGCTTACATCCATGATCGTGAGGCGCCGCTTTCGCGGCAAATCCGCCGAGGTGGAAACGAAACTAACGAGGCGTGCCTCGCCTTGCAATGTTTCTCTGCGACGGAAATCAGGCCCTTTTCGAAGCGATGAACTCAAATTCGCGCTGGTGCGGCCGCGAAACCGGGCCAGCAGCAGCCGCAATTGAGAAACGCAACGCGCGCAAGATGCGCAGGCCGCGCTCGATTCGATCCGGGCGAACGGAATAAGGAACAGAGAGCAAACTGCGGCGCGGATAATGAGTTTTGTATCTTTTCATGGCGTCATCATGAAACAGGGGGTAGGACATTGACTGTCCGATACATGAAAATAGTTTAAGTATTTTCGCGGCGTTGATCCGCCCTGTAGCCGCGCCGCTGTGGGGCGCGTTTGCGGCGACATGTGGGATCGAACCCCGAAAGCTTTCGGCGTTGCGACAGAAGACAATGAAACGAGCAAATACATCTCCAAGCGATGAGGGTTTCTCCCGTCCGCCGCTGCAACGAATGATGCGGCTGCACGCCGCGCTGAAGTCACACCACTTTCCGAATTGCCAGAAGATCGCGGCGGAACTCGAGGTCTCCCCCAAAACCATTCAGCGCGACATCGACTTCATGCGCGACCGGCTCGGCTTGCCGATCGATTACGATGCGCAAAAATTTGGATTTTACTACACGGAAGCGGTCACCGGATTTCCGAGCATCGAGGTCTCGGAAGGCGAGATCACGGCCTTGTTCGTCGCGCAGAAGGCGCTCGCGCAGTACAAGGGAACGCCCTTCGAACGTCCGTTGCATTCGGCTTTCCGAAAGATCACCGATGGTCTGAAGGATCGCGTCTCTTTCTCGTGGACGGAGCTGGAAGATGTCATCTCGTTCCGCAGCGCCGGCGCGAGCCCGGCCGATCTCGAGCTCTTCGAGGTCGTGAGCAAGGCCGTGCTTCGGTCCGTCGAATTGGATTTCGAATATCGGAAGCTTAAGGGGAGCGAGCACGAACCGCGCAGAGTTCGTCCGTATCACCTCGGCTGCCTTGAGAATCAATGGTATCTTTTTGCGGAAGACCTGGACCGGGCGCAGTTGCGGACGTTTGCCCTTCCCCGAATGCAAAATGTTTCGCTGACGACACGGGGTTTTCGTCGTCCGGCCGATTTTTCCATCACGAAAATCCTGAGCGGGAGCTTTGGCGTGTTTTCGTCAGGCAGGAAGCACCGGATCCGGCTGGAATTCGATCCTTACGCCGCGCGGCTCGTTTCCGAGCGGATTTGGCACGAATCGCAACGCATCCGTTCTCTTCCTGATGGTTCGATGGTCTTGCAGCTTGAGCTCGGCGGACTGGAAGAAATCGAGCGATGGATTTTGAGCTGGGGCAGCCATGTTCGGGTGTTGGGGCCGCTGACACTCGTCGATCAAATTCGGAACGAGGCAGACGCCGTCGCCAGGCTCTACCGAGGCTAATTCTGTAGCAGCCGCCCTGTGGGCGGCTCGGGAAGCGCACGGCATCGCCAGCAGGATCGCCAGCACACGCTCGCGCTTCGCACAGCGAAGCGGCTACAGAAGACAAAAAGCCAAGTCAGCGTCGCGCGAATTTGTCTTCGATGAGTTCGTGAATGAATCCGGTGATCGCCGGGTGATCAAGGCGATCGACCACTTCATTGAGAAAACCGCTCACGAGAAGCTGTTTCGCCACCGGCGGCGGAATGCCGCGCGCGAGAAGATAGAACATCTCGTCTTCGTTGATCTGGCCGGAAGTCGCGCCGTGGCTGCACTTCACATTGTCGGCGAGAATTTCGAGGCCGGGCATGGAATTCGCCTCCGCATCATCGCTCAACAAAAGATTCCGGACCGTTTGGTAGGCGTCGGTGAAATGCGCGTGCGGCTCGACCCGGATCAGGCCGCCGAAAGTGTTCCGGGTTCGGTCGGTCAGCGCGTTCTTGTAAAGCAGATCGCTCGTCGTGTTCGGACTGATGTGGTCCTGGAGCGTGCGCGCGTCGAATTCCTGGGTGCCGTTCCCGACGGAGACAGCGAGCAGATCGCTCCGGGCGCCTTCGCCCGTGAGGCGGCTCAAGCTCTCGAAGCGCGAATACGCGCCGCCGAGGTGAACGTTCAAACTCAACGCCGAGGCCTCGCGTTCAGCCGTCGTGGTATTGATCTGGATCGACAGCACTTTTTCGTTCCAGTTTTGCGCACAGACGTAGCGCAACTTTGCTCCCTTGCCCGCCACGAGGTCGTTCACGCCGCAGGCAAAACCAGATCGCTCCGGATGGGCGGAACGGAAATGCTCGATCACAGTCACTTTGGAGAGTTCTTCGGCGATCAAAAGGGTATGCGGGAAGACCGCGGCGTCCTCTCCGTGCAGCCAATGGAAAATTTCAATCGGCAGTTCCACTTCCACGCCGCGCGGCACATAAATGAACGTGCCGGAACTGACGAATGCTTCATGCAGCGCGGCAAATTTCGCCGAGCCGAGCGCTGCCGGCTGCGCCATGAAATGTTTTCGGAACAGATCTTCGTGTTCGAGCAGCGCCCGTTCGAGCGGCATCAAAAGCACGCCGCGTTTCAGGAGCGCTTCCGGCAACGGATCGCGCCGGAGGAGTTGATCGTCGGCAAAGATCAGCCGGCCGGCGACCGCTTCGAGCCCGGTCGAACGATCGAGGATTTCGTCCCGCTCGGTTTGAGTCAGCCTGGCCGGCTGCGCGTAACGCGAAAGGTCGAGCGCGTCGACACTGGAAAAACGCCAGGCCTGGTCTTTACGATTAGGAAAAGGGAACGATGCAAACTTCGCCCAGGCAGCACGCTGTTGATCGTGGAACCATCCGGGAAGTTCGGTGGTGCGCGTGGCGGAAGGTCCCGAAAGGATCGCCGGCCCGGAATGTTCCTGCGGCGATTCGAGTTCCATTACTTCATCGAGAACAGCGGTCTGGTTAGTCATGCCCGAAAAATTAGACGCAAACGGCGGCCCTAAGACCGCCGCGGCTTGCTCTTGTCCCTGGGGGCGGAACCCTAGCCGACCGAGCCTTCCATCTCAAGCTCGATCAGGCGCTTGAGCTCGACGCTGTATTCCATGGGAAACTGGCGGACGAGATCGTTCACGAAACCATTCACGCTCAAGCTCATGGCCTGCGCTTCGGTGAGACCGCGCTGCTGCATGTAGAAAATCTGCTCGGCGCTCACCTGGCTGACGCTGGCCTCGTGCTGCACGGAGTTGCCCGTGCCGCGGACCGTGATCGCCGGGTAGGTGTCCGTCCGGCTGGTTGAGTTAATGAGAAGCGCGTCGCACTCGGTGTTGTTTTTGCAGTTCTTGAGGTGCTTCGGGATGTGGACGAGGCCGCGATAAGTGGCCCGGCCTTTCCCGATGCTGATGCTCTTCGAAATGATGTTGCTGGTCGTTTCATCAGCCGCGTGCACCATCTTCGCGCCGGTGTCCTGATGTTGTCCGTCCCCAGCGAGGGCGATGGAAAGGACTTCACCGCGGGCGCGGCGGCCTTTCATGATGACCCCCGGATATTTCATCGTCAGCCGCGAGCCGATGTTGCAATCGATCCATTTCACCTCGGCATCTTCGTGCGCGATGCCGCGTTTCGTGACCAGATTGAACACGTTGGCCGACCAGTTTTGCACGGTGATGTACTGGAGCTTGGCGCCTTTCAGCGCGACCAGCTCGACGACCGCGCTGTGGAGCGTGGCGGTGTTGAACTTGGGCGCCGTGCAGCCCTCCATGTAGGTCAGTTCGGAGCCTTCGTCGCAAATGATGAGCGTGCGTTCGAATTGCCCGAAATTCTCGGCGTTGATCCGGAAATAAGCCTGGAGCGGATGCTTCACTTTCACGCCCGGCGGGACGTAAATGAATGAGCCGCCGCTGAACACGGCCGAATTCAGCGCGCTGAATTTGTTATCACCGGTCGGGATAACCTTGCCGAACCATTTCCGGAAGATTTCGGGGTGATT
>Ga0307513_10004642_pt1 | contig 18280 bp, 18 predicted proteins | sample 15_EM_MG_FD_202174 | JGI IMG/M metagenome (GOLD analysis project Ga0307513, IMG submission 202174) | Populus trichocarpa ectomycorrhiza microbial communities from riparian zone in the Pacific Northwest, United States - 15_EM | ecosystem: Host-associated > Plants > Roots > Unclassified | place... | reverse complement strand
CACGAAGCCGTGCTGCACCGCCTCGACGACGCCGGCCTCATCGACGTCACCCGCGTAGTGCTCGACACCGCCCACGTCAGGGCTAAAAAGGGGGCGAACACACAGGTCCGAGCCCCGTGGACCGAGGCAAGCCGGGTTCCAAGATGCACGTCCTGTCGGACGCGAACGGACTGCCCCTCCTCGTCGGCATCTCGGCCGGCAACACCCACGACAGCGAAGGGCTGAAGCCCATGATCGAGGGTCACCAAACGAGACACGACCCTCACCGCGGCCGGTACTTCAAGCCCCAGCGCCTCCACGCAGACAAAGCCTACGACCGCGCCGACCTGCACAGATGGCTCCGATGGAAGCGAATCGGAGTACGCATCGCCCGCAAAGGCATCGAATCCAGCGAGCGATTAGGGCGTCGGAGGTGGGTGATCGAGCGCACGATGTCGTGGCTGTCCGGCTACCGCAGACTCAGTCCCCGCTACGAGCGCCATCCCCGCAACTACCTGGCATTTCTCGGACTTGCCGCCGCCCTCTGCTGCTACAAGCGCCTCGTCCGCCTCACCACGTAGGACACGGTCTAAGGCGGATGCGCTAGATCGGCACGCCGTGACGGTCGACCGCCTGCTCTCGCACACCTCATGACGCGTCCGGCAGCGTCACGTTCTCCGCGTACGAGCTGCAGCCGTGGGTGCAGGTGAAGTGGTCCTCCCAGAGCGTCAGTTCCTCGGTGCTGCCCGGGATACGCATGGTGTGGATCAGGACGGCGCCCTCCTCACAGTCACACTCCTCGCCGTGCAGCCCGTCCGAGCTCCCGCACGGGCACGGCTTGCCCGGCTCCTGCTCCGGGTCGTCCCATGATCTGCTGGCTGCCTCAGCTCCGGGCCCGCTCGGCGAGCGTCTACGGGCCAACGCCGATACCCACGACGCCACCGCCGAGCCCTGCGGGACAGCCACATGAACCAGCAGCACCAAGACGAACGCCTCCGCATCCGCGAGGCCATGGACCGCCTCCTTGCCGGGCAAGCCACCGCCTCCAACGGCAGTCTCACTGTCGTCGCTTTGGCCACCGAAGCGGGCGTCCACCGCATGGCCATTATGAGGCGGCACGCAGACCTGAAGAACGAGTTCTACGAACGCGTCCGCACAGAGACCCATCAGGTCCCGGAGCCTGAGAGACGACTCAGGGAGACAGTCGCCAACCTCAAGAAGACTCTCGCCAACAAGGAGGCCGAGTTGGAAGAACTCCGACAGTTGATCAGCACCCTGACCCTCGCCAGCGCCGTCCTCACGCAGGAAACGAACACGCCCACGGAGGCAGCTCCGGCACCGGCTCCGGGCAACGTGATCTACCTCCGGCCACCCACAAGCTGACCCCCGGCCATCCTCCAAATGCGCACGGTGCGCTACACCGGCCGCTTCCTCCCGGGATCGGGCCCGGTGACGGCCCCTCCCGCCTAGCGGCGTTCCGGCCCTGGCAGGCCCGAAACGGGCTGTCGTGGATGCGGATACATCCGTAACTATCCGCAGTACGCTTCCGGTGTCGGATTAGCTCTGTTGATCAGTATTTCGGCACGGGGGGCGTCATGTTGGATCAGGCGCTACTGGCTTTGGCCTCGGCGGCCGGGGCGGCGGTGGCACAGGCGGCGGGTACCGACGCGTGGCAGGGCTTCCGGGAGCGGGCGGCACGGCTCTTTGGCCGCGGTACGCAGCCCGATGCCGCCCGGGATACAGCACTGGAGCGGCTGGACCGTACGGCCGCTGAACTGGCAAGCCCCGAAAAGGGCGTAGCCGAGCAAGCCAAAGAGGATGCCGCGGCCACGTGGCGGACCCGATTCCAGGACCTGCTGGAGGACCTGGACGAAGCCGATCGCCAGCAGGCGGCCGTCCAGCTACGGGCGTTGGTGGACCAGGCCCGCCACGCACGCGCCGACGTCTCCGCCGCGGACGAAGGCATCGCCATCGGGGGCGACGTGCACATCAAGCCCTCCGACGGTGCGGTGGGGGCAGTGAAGATGGGCAACGTGTACATGGGAAACCCTCCGACGCCGGGCCCGGAGCAGCGCTGACCGAGTCCGGCGACCGTGTCTCACATCCCGCCGCACGGAAGATCATTTCCCCGCAGTCCAACAGCGTGGGAGCCGAATACATCGGCGTCGTTAACCAACAACTTCCTCCTCCGGTCCCGGTGGTCTGGCCGGTGCGCGTGGGATCCGTCCCGCCCCTGGCCGCCGCCTTCCAACCTCGTGTCAGTCTGTGCAAGCAGATCGACCAGGCCCGCCCCGACCACACCGCGGTGGTGCTCACCCAGGTCCTCTCCGGCGGGGGCGGCGTGGGTAAGACACAGCTCGCCGCCGCCTGGGCACATCAGGCGCTGGCCGCGGGCACCGAACTGGTGGTGTGGGTGAACGCCACCGAGACCGAACAGATCCTCACCCGCTATGCCGAAGCCGCCCACCGCGTCCAGGCGCCCGGCGCGAGCGGACTGGACAGTGAGAAGGATGCGCGGGCCTTCCTGGACTGGCTGGCCGCTACCCCCCGCACCTGGCTGGTAGTTCTCGACGACCTCACCAACCTGGAAGAGATGACGGGTGAGCGCGGCTCCTGGTGGCCGCCTCCCGCGCCTGCGGGTAACAGCCGTGTGCTGGCCACCACCCGGCGCCGCGGCGACGCACTGCTGACCGGTGGCGGCCGTGCCGTCGTCGAGGTCGACACCTACACCCAACACGAAGCGCTGGCCTACCTGCACGACCGGCTCAGCGCACAAGCAGCCCACCTGCTCGATGATCAAGCCGAACCCGTCACGGACGAACTCGGGTACCTGCCGCTGGCCCTGGCGCACGCCGCCGCCTACATGATCAACGAGGACGTGACCTGCACCCACTACCGGCAGCTCCTCACCGACCGGCGATCCCAGCTGAAATCGGTGATGCCACGGCATGCGGACACCGAAGGCTACGGACGGCAGGTCACAGCCACCCTCCTGCTGACCCTGGACGCCGCCCAGCAACACGAGCCAGCCGGCCTAGCTGCCCCCGCCCTGTACCTGGCCGCCCACCTGGATCCCGCCGGACAACCCTTCGCTGTTTGGACGGATGCCGCCGTCATCGCATATCTGACCGCCCACCGCAGCCCGTCTGCCGAGGTCACCGCAGAGCAGGCGCGGGCCGCGCTGCGATTGCTGTACCGCTACAACCTGATCACCTACAACCCCAAGGACAGCCACCGCGCCGTACGCCTGCATGCCCTGACCGCCCGAGCCGCACGCGAAACAACCCCCACCGCCGATTTCCCTGCGATCGTCACAGCTGCCGCGACCGCCCTGAAGACGATCTGGCCCGACTCCGACCTAGCCGAACTCGATCTGTCCGCTGTCATGCGTTCCAACACCGATATCCTCGCCAGCCATGCCGGTGACCTGTTGTGGCGACAAGGCGGGGCCCTCATCCTCTACCAAGCGGGTGGGAGCTTGTCCGACCATGGTCTGTACACCGCTGCGGTCGCCCACGATCACCGACTCGCAGCCGACGCTGAGCGGCTGCTGGGAGACGAACATCCCGGCACACTGATTGCCCGTGCTCGCCTGGCCTCCTCCTACCGCCAGGCGAGTCGCACCGCGGAGGCGATTGTGCTCGGGGAGCGGGTTGTGGCCGACTGCAAGCGGCACCTGGGGAGCGAGGATCACGTCACCTTGATCGCTCGCGCCCACCTGGCCTTCTCCTACCACCAGGCGGGACGCACCGCGGAGGCGATTGCGCTCGGGGAGCGGGTTGTAGCCGACAATGAGCGCCTATTGGGAGGCGAGCATCCCGGCACCTTGGGTGCTCGCACTGGCTTGGCCTCCTCCTACCGCCAGGCGGGACGCACCGCGGAGGCGATTGCGCTCGGGCAGCGGGTTGTAGCCGACAATGAGCGGCTGCTGGGGGATGAACACCCCGATACCGCGACCTCCCGAGCAGAGCTGGCCATCTCCTACGAGGGTGCAGGGCGCACCGCAGAAGCGATCGTGCTTGGGGAGCGTGTCGTGGCCGACCGAGAGCGGCTGCTGGGAGACGAACATCCAGAGGCCGCGACCAGCCGCGCCAACCTTGCCGCCTACTACGAGGGTGCGGGTCGCACCGCAGAAGCGATCGTGCTTGGGGAGCGTGTCGTGGCCGACCGAGAGCGGCTGCTAGGAGATGAACATCCCAGCACCGTGAGCTCCCACGCCAACCTTGCTATTGCCTACGGGCAGGCGGGACGCATCACGGAGGCGATCGTGCTCGGAGAACGGGCCGTGGTTGGCGCTGAGAGGTTCTTCGGGAGCGAGCATCCCGACACCCTGACCGCCCGCAGCAACCTCGCCCTCCTATATGACCGCGCAGGGCGCACCGCAGAAGCGATCGTGCTTGGGGAGCGTGTCGTGGCCGACCGAGAGCGGCTGCTAGGAGATGAACATCCCAGCACCGTGAACGCCCGCTCCAACCTTGCCGCTTCCTACGGGCAGGCGGGACGCACCGCGGAGGCTATTGCGCTCGGAGAACGGGTCGTGCTCGACGCTCAGCGGCTGCTAGGGGATGAGCACCCCGGTACCCTGACCACCCGCACCAACCTGGCCGCCTATTACGAGCAGGCGGGTCGCACCACGGAGGCGATCGAGCTCGGGGAACGGGATGCGGCCGACCGCGAGCGGCTGCAGGGGGGTGAGCATCCCGACACCGTGACCGCCCGGGCCAACCTGGCCGCGTTTTATGGGCGGGGAGGGCGTATCGCGGAGGCGATCGAGCTCGGGGAGCGGGTTGTGGCCGACTGCGAGCGGCTGTTGGGTGACGAGCATCCCGACACCGTGGCTGCCCGCGCCGTCCTGGCCGTCTCGTACGGGCGGGCGTGGCGTGTCGCGGAGGCGATTGTGCTTGGGGAGCGGGTTGTGGCCGACTGCGAGCGGCTGTTGGGGGAGGAGCATCCCGATACGGTGACCGCCTACGCGAACCTGGCCGTCTTCTGCGAGCAGGCGGCACGGCTCATGGAGCGGTCAGGAAGCGGTGAGTAGCTGGTCGACCAGGCGTTGCGTCGTCGCGTCGATGCGCTCCTGGTCCAGGTGTCGCGTCGTGTCCTGCCACCGGGCGATCGCCGCCTGCAGCCCGCTCCGGTTGCCGGCCTGCGACTCGACCTTCATCAATGAGCGGTGCACCACCTCGGCCAGTGGGTCCGCGTCCAGGCCGACCGCGCACACTTTGCGGGCGCTGGGGAAGTCCTGGTGCGGGCCGTCTTCCATCCGGTAGGTGGCGACCGTGTGCGCGATGTCGGTGATCCGGTTTTGCATGTAGGTGCGCAGCGGCACCATCCACGACGTCGGATGCAATTGGCGTTGGTGAGGACATCGGTATAGCCGTTGGCGCTGAGCCTTGCCGAGGTGATCGACGTGGGCGTCTACGTCCAGACGATCCCGCGCCGGCTCCCGCTTGCGCAGGCCGACGGTAGGGTCGGACACCGGCTCACTCCTGCACAGCGCCAGTGTCGTCCTCGTCCAGCTCCGGCGCGTCGGGGTCGCGCAGCGGGCGTAGGGCGCCGGTTGCTGGGTTCGAGGCGGTGAAGCTGTGGCGGCCGAGCAGATTCAGGTTCTTGTGCTCGAGCGGGGAGAGCCGGGCAGTGTCCTCATCCCGGATCTCGTGGCCTTCGGCCTTGAACTCAGCGACGGCGGCGTCGATGTACTGCGTAGTCCACAGCACGATGGCGTTGAGGACCATGCCGTAGCGGTACGCCTGGTGGATGGTGCCAAGGCTTTTCAGCCACCAAGCGGCGACAAGCTCACTGCCATACCCGGAGTCCTCGGGCCCACCGATCCTACGAGTGACCGGCTGGGCCCGCGCCAGAACGGTAGGACAGCTCAGCCTGAACACAAGAACTTGACAGAGAACGCGGCCGGCGGCCCGGCGGTCACCGGGGAATGGGCCGACGGCACGACCGCCCGCCGAACCTGGCACGACGTCGGACTCCAGGCCACGTGCCGGGACTGCTCGCTGTACACCGTTCCGAGTCACGCGGATGGTCGCTGTATGTCACGGGGGTATGTGCTTTGCGTGGTCGGACTGCCACCATGGTCTGATCACGCTTGGTTTGAGGGGGGCGGATGGCCGGTGCGTTGCGGGTGCGCAGGGCGAGTCGATGGCAGGACGCGGTGCGGATGCTGCTGCTGATCAACGCGGCAGCGCAGGAGCCTCGGGCTGGCTTGGACGGTGATTTGCCGGCCGAGGTTGTGGGTGTGGTCCGCGCGCAGGTGCGGCTGCAGAAGCTCGACTTCTGGGTGCGTTACCCGGATTACCTGGCCTACGAGTTGATGACGGAGTACGAGAAGGCTCCGGATGAGCTGGCACTGCTCGACCTGGCCGAGGAGATCCTCTCCTCGCAGGAGCCGGATCTGCGGCGCTTCCCGATGCTGCGGCACCGTTTCGGCGCCTTCGAGGAACTCGACGATGCCCTCGCGGTCCTGGTCGAGAGGGGCCTGTTGAAGAAGACGCAGGTGCTGCGAGAGCGCAAAGTGGTCGAGCACCGCTATTACCTGCTCCGGGCGGGCCGCGCCCTTGCCGAGGGCATCGTTGCCGAAGCTCCGGCGCTTGCCTGGTACGTGGACCGGACGAAGCAAGTGGTGGCTTTGGTCGACGGGTTGGGTGGGTCGCAGTTGAAGAAGCGCCAGTACCTCTTGCGGGACTACGCCGATACTCCCGTGGGGTCCTACATCACCCCGATCACTGATCAGGCGCGGGAGAGGCTGCGCGCGTTGCGGGCCATCGCCTCGCTGCCGCAGCCCAGTGCACCAGTCGATGGACAGGAGGCGTCGTGACCGAGCCCGACACCGCGACTGAGCCCCCGGTGGTCTTCACCGCTGGAGAGATCCTGGACAAGGCTGCCACTCAGCTTGGGCTCTCGAAGCAGCAGGTGGAGCGGACCCTAGCCGAAGCCAACGTCACGCTCACAACCCCGGCCCCCGCCGACCGGCGCATGCGCATCCTGCGCCTGCGGGTTGACGGTGTGAAGCACGATGGCGAGCTATTCGCCATCGACCGGCCCTTCGAGCCCGGGATCTGGGCGATCGTGCACCCATCGAACAGCGCAGGAAAGACCAGCGTGCTGGAGTTCCTCGTCTGGCCTCTGCGTGGGGCCACGCGCGATCTCCCGCCGGGCGTTCAGTCCTGGGTGCGCACCCTGCGCCTTGACCTTGTGGCGGCTGGCAAGCCCATACGGATCACGCTGGAGCAGGTCCCCGGGCTCATCCCACCGATCCACGTGGACATCCTGACAGCCGATACGACCGAGGCACTGCTGGCGGCCGAGGACGACAATCCGCTGCGCCTGATCGCCAAGGGCTCCGGTGCTGACGACGTCGAGCGCGTGATCGGCTCCTTCTTCCTCGACGCCCTACGGATGGAACGTACCAACCTGTGGACCGCAACCGGCGGTGCCGACGGCGAGGGAGCACCCCAGGTACACGGCTGGCTGGCTTACTTCGGGGCGTGTTACCTCAACGCCGGCGGTGACGAACTGCTCCTGGGCGACGTCAGCGCGCCCGGCGTGCCCGCCAAGCTGCTGGAACTGTTCGTCGACATCCCCTACAGCACCGCCCACGCGCAGCTTTCCGTCGCCGTGAAAGGCAAAGCGAAGACCACCAGGCAGGCGCAACGCCGGACTGAAGGAGACGTCAACGCGCGTTCCGTGGAGCGCGCCGAGTGGCAGGCCCAACTGGACACACTGCAACAGAACATCCAGGAGCTGAGCGCCGCTCCGGAGACAGACGTGACCCCTCTGCTGCAGCAAGCAGACCAAGCGGCAGAAGAGCTGCGCCAACTCCGCATGGGCCTGAGCGATGCCGCGCAGAGCCTGACTGATGCCACTGCCGCGCGCATCCGCGCCGAGCAGGCGCAGCTCGACGCCCAGGAGACGTGGCAGGCCCGCCGGGTGCTCGGACGCCTCAATCCCACCTGTTGCCCGCGCTGCGAAGAGCCCGTCAGCGACGAACGCCGGGCAGCTGAACGGGACAAGGCCGCATGCGCGGTGTGCACACGTCCCTTGCCCGAAGTTGCCGAGAACATCGCCGAGGCCGTCATCGAGCAGCTCGCCGCAGATATCGCCACCGCACAGGAGGCCGAGACTGCCGCTGCCATCCTGCAAGCCACCGTGAAGGCCAGCGCGGACGCTGCCCTCGCAGCACACCAGCAGGCTACCGAAGCAGTCTCCAGCGCCCTCGCCACTTCGCCCACCCACCTCCGGCTCAGGGAACTCGAGCTGAACGCCGCAGACCTGAAGGGCCGACTGGCCGCAACCGGCACCCCACCGCAAGACACGCCGCAGACACCCGATACCCCGGACGTCCTCGGCACGGTCCATCGGCTCGTCGAGGCCACTGTGAAGGCCTCCGCGGACTACCTCTTCCCGACCATGGACACCGAGATCGTCAACCTCTCCGACCAGTTCGGTGTGCAGCACCTGAACTCCGTCGCTCTCAAACGCAACGGGAACGTCAACCCCGTCAAGGAAGGCGTCAAGCACCGCTTCAAGAAGCTCAGTCGCGGCGACCGCCTGCGCATGCGCGTCGCCACCGTCATTGCCCTGCTCCGGGCCGGTGCCGCACGGCACATCGACTCCCACCCCGGACTGCTCCTCATCGACTCCATCGCGGCTGAGGAGATGACGCCCGACGCTGCCCGTAGGCTGATCGGCGAACTGCAGACCCTGACGCAGGACCTCCCTGAACTGCAGGTCGTCTTCACCACAGCTCGGCCGGACCTGGTTGAAGGCCTACTCCCTGAAGATCACATCATCACTCGCGAGGGAGACCACCTGTTCTGAGCCCGCCAACAGCACCCCGAAGGAGGCACGATGCCCCAGGACCTGGACCAGGCGCTGCAGGACTGGGCCACCCGCGCCACCGACGCTGACCTTGAGGCCGGCCCGACCCTGGACGACCTCGGTGGCCCGGAAGCGGTCATCACCGAAGCCACCGCCATGGCCAGTGGACCGCACCTGCCCTACCTCCTCCAGGCCCTCGCCCACGCCACAGACACCATCGACCCTGCACAGGCCGATGCCCTCTACGCAGCCTCACGCCATGGTCTGGAACACCCGCACGCCGCCTGGGTCCTCGCCGACGCACTCGACGTCCTGAGCACCAGCCCACGCCTACTCGGACCTCTGGGCCAGCCCGCAGCGCTCACCCTGACCCAGCACGCGGGAGCAGCCCTCGCCGGAACCGGGCCGCCAGAACTTGCCCAACCCGCCATCGCCGGCCTCCTACGCTTGGCACTCGCAGGACATGGCAACTACCGCCGCCTCCTGCTACTCCTCACGGACATCACCGGCAGCGAACCCGTCGCGGCTCTGGAACGACTGCCCATCCTCATCGGAGTAGCCCACGACCACTACCAAGACGACGGCCTCCTCGAGATCCTGACGGCACTGGAGAACCAGCCCGACCTGCCCCCAGCCACCCGGGCCGACGCCGGCTTCGAACGCGCCCTCGCCACCCTCCACCAAGCACTCACCGCCACCGACCCCGCCACCATCGAACAGCACCTGCGCACAGCTTTGATGCGCCTCACGACACTGGATCGCGGACACGAGAACCGGCTGGACGCCCGCGCCTACGCCGCTGCCATCGATGCCGTCCTCGCCTTCACCGACTCCAGCCAGCACCCAGGCTCCACCGACGTTCAAGGGCGCCTCAACGCCGCTGCCAACCGGCTCGAAGCCACTGTTACCCAGCTGACCGCCTGGACCGCCAGACTGCACTCCCTCGACTGGCTCAGCGCCCGCGGCAGCACACACACCGCTTGGTCACGACTCATCGTCACCCTTCGCGCCGCCGCCGAGGACCTCGCCGAACCCAGCTGGTACGCCGCTGCCGACGCCCTCAACCGCGTGCTCGATGTCTACCAGGCCAGCCGCACTGTCCAGAGCCACGCCACCGCCATGGACGCTGTCGGCCTGGAAGTCCTTATTACGCCCACCATCGGGGCCTCCTTCCTGCGCAACGAAGGCCTCCTCCACCAACTCGAGCGCGCCCTCGCCACCGACCCGCAGTTCACTGACCATCCCGACGCCCACGCACTCCACGAGGCCGTCCAAGCCCGTCAGAACGACCGCGCGCCCGCCGAAGGCGTGATGCCGGGAAAAGTACTCGAAGGCCGTCCCGAGCTGGCCGCCCTCTTCACCGATGACGGAACAACCCTTCGCGACAACATCGACCCGCACCTCCTCGACCGGACGGAGCGCTACCTCCACCAAGCCCGGCGCGGATACGCACCAACCGGCAACCTCCAGTTTGATACCCGCTTGGAGGAGCTCCGGGAACGTCTGGAGGACAGCCCGAACTGGAAGCCCCCGGTCCTCCACCAATTCACGGCCTTGCTTGACCAGTTTCTGCGCTTCCTCTACGACCGCTTCGACGCTCAAGCCGACCGCTACGGAGACCGGACCGCCTACCTCGGCCCACCCAAGCCGGATGCCAAGGGAGAAATTCACCCGTGGCCGGAGAAGGCCCTGCAAGACGACCTGCTCCAGCAACTGAGCGCGGTCATGACCCCCGACACCGTCCGCCGAGAACTCATCGACGTGGCGAGCGGCCGAACCGACATCACGTATATGCCCCAGCCCGGGAACCGGTACGTCATCGAGGTCAAACGACGTCTCACCTCGGCAACCCGCGAAGCAGTTGAACGCGACTACCTCGCCCAGGCTGCCGTCTACACCGCCACCGGACCGCCCTTCGGCATCCTCGCCGTAGGCGACCACAGCAACCACCGCAGCGGTCACTCCGACATCGAGGACCGCGTATGGATCATCCAGCACGCCAGATCACCCACTGAAGTGCCCCGACTCATCGTCGCCGGCGTCCTACCCATCGGCCGCACCACCCCATCAGGCCTACGTGCAGACCGGACCAATAAAGAATTCTGATGCGCGTTTTCAAGTCTGGCCTTTGTGTGGTGTTTTGTGCGTGTTCCTCAAGGCGGGGCTGCTGTTGCAGAGACTGTGATGTGAGGTCGGAGTGCTGGAGGCTTGGTCCGGGCCACGGAGCAGAGCCGCTCCCAAGGGGGTGATCGTGTGCAGGACTCGGGGGCCGCGACGGTGGCTGGTGATCAGCCCTGCGTTGCGGAGTGCCGTGGTGTGCTGGCTTGCTGCCGCGGTGGAAACACCCGCGGCGCGGGCCAGTTCACTCGTGCTGGTTCCGCTGACGGTGACACGCAGGATGAGGGACCGGGTGCGGCCCAACAGGGCCTTGAGCGGTGCGGTGGAAGAGCTCAGGCCGGGGGAGGCCAGCGTCTCTCGGTGCGGGGAGTAGACCAGGACCTGCGGCAGAGTCGGGTCCCCCAAGCCCACAGGAGCGCCCCAGCAGAAGTAGGAAGGGACCAGGAGCAATCCCCGGCCGCTCAGGTGCACATCGCGGTCCTCGGCCGGGTATCTCACGTGCAAGACCGGGGGGATCCATCGCATGTGTGGCCCAAGGTTGGCCAGTAACCCGTCGGGGCCGTGATGCAACACGGTTTGTCCCAGGGCGGCACGTTCGGTGTCCAGGCAGGCGCGGGAGTAGTCGTGATAGGGGGCGATGGCGACGTTGTAGTACTCGCGCAGCCCAAGAGCAACGTCCTCGCGCATCTGGTGCTCGACCAGGCGTGGAGCCCAGGTGGGAGCGGACCCCTGTTGAGAAAAGCGCCGGACCTCTTCCCGTATTCGATCCGGTGGTGTGTCGAGGATCGCATTGATCCCCTGGGTTAGACCGTCCTTGGATTCGAAAGGATTCAAGAAGTCAGGATAGTAGGCTCCTTTTGCGAAAATCGGCAACAGGAGTTGCGTTACCACCTTCTCCAGTCCCTTGCTGATCAACTTTTCTTGCGCGTCACGAAACCACCCGGCGTACGCCCAGCGCCCTTCCAGACTTTGAAGTCGATGCAGGCTGAGCCCGATCTCCCAGAGTAGATCGGGTGCCGTCGCCAGTCTGGTCCGTACCAAATCCGAGTCTGTGAAATGAATGCGAAGCGTGATCATCCCTCCAGGTCAACATCCGTGGATCTCGAATCGACTTGGTGTTAAGTCATTTCTTAAAAGTGTAGCGTCCCGACGCTCATAGATGACAGCGTTGTCTAACTCGCCATAGGTGGAATTTCGGACTGTGAAAGGGGGAGAGAGGAGATGTCTTTCAAGACCCAAGTGGCGGCAAGCGTGACTGCTGCGCTCATCATTACAGGGCTCCATCTCCAAGCTGTCGGCCCGACCGTTGCTGTGCCCGCCGCATCAAACGCCCGGGTTGTGTGCGGCAACTATGCCGGCACGGTGCTTACTCGACAGGGGGACACGGGGGCCCGTGTGCGTGAGGTGCAATGCCTTCTGGCCTTCAGGGGATGGTTCGGGGGCGCAGTGGACGGGCGCTATGGGCGCAGTACCTACCTCGCCGTTCGCGCTTACCAGTCATGGAGCGCGACCAGAGGCTGTGCTGTTCGGCTCGAGGCCGACGGGATCGTTGGCCTGCGCACGTGGAGTGGGCTGCATTCCAGTGACGGATGCCCGACTGTGTGAGCCCGTGACGCTTGGGGGGTCCGTTGGTGTGTGGGTAGTGGACAGCCTGCTGTGCCGTTTGTGCACTGGGGGCGTGGGCGCAGGTTCGTCGCTGTAAAGCCTGAATCAGGTAGCCGTCGTGGGCCCGCCAGCCTCCGGGCCCACGGTCCTGTCGGCCATATCGACAGCTTCTCCCGCTTACCTCCACGCTCCAGACCCAAGCGGGGTGCGTGAAGTCGGCTCATACGGCGGCGACTTGCTCGAGGTTGGGCAGCGCCCAGCGGTAGTGACGGTGGTGCACCAGTTCCCCTGGACGGGTGCCATGCACACTGGCGCAGGGGCAGGCGGCCCTTGCCGTACATCGCCGGTGGCACCGGCTGGGAAAAGACCTGCCGGATACCCGGGGCTTCGCGCACGACGACGACTTGCGGAGCTGGTTGTGGAGATCACGCTCATCGGGACATCGGATGAGGCTGCGGCTGCAGCCGAGTTGCACCATAGGCTCTCCGATGTTGTCGGCCTACTCGATGGATTTGTCCTCTTCGATGATGCGGCCGATGCCGTTGAGGAGTGCCGGTCAGCTCGTGATGCTTTCTCCGTTGCGGCTGGCCAGAGCCTTCAGGTGGATGAGGGCTTCAGCCCTTCGGGCCGGCGACCGCGAGCGTGGGTCCGGAGATCGCAGAGGGGTCAAACTGCGTCTTACGCAGACCCTTGCTTGCCTAAGTGTCTCCTGTAAGGATTCACCGATCGTCATGAATGCTTCGACGAGAGGGCCTCGCCGGGGGAGCTGGCCAAGCGGACCCCGGCGAGGCGACGAAGATCCGGAGCCTGCCCGGCCTCCTAGCGGGGCAGGTGTCCGTCGAGCAACCTGTATATTGCGGCGATTAGGTTGGCCCCTGTCGCCACAACAGGTATCCAGCGGCTCATTACCCCAGAGATTCGGCGCTTTGCTTGCCAGCCTTCACTGGCTCGCGTTGGGTCTTGTCCGGGTTCTTCTTTTTTCATCGCTCCTCCATACGTTCGCGGAGTCCAGGCCCCGCTAGCGCGGGCTTGGAGGCGGCGTATTGGAGGAAAGGCAAGACCGTACAGGACCGCCGCGACGTGCGGAAGGTAGTGTGCGAGGGCTCCAGGTGGTGGCAATATCCGGCGTCATTGGTCTGGTCCTCTTGGTCTAGTCCACTATGTTGGTGCGCATAGGTGACCCGGGTTTTCATCCCCCTCGTGGACGATCCCAGTGCTGGAACCAATAGGGCTGACTACGTGTCGAGCACCGGCGACGTCTCAGCGATGCAGGAGTGCCCTTACGCTTGTCGTTGGGGTTCGTTCGACCGCACTTGCTCCGTTCTGGCGGGTACGGGATTCGGGCGGCCCGTCAAGGTGCGTTGACCCTCTGGCCGCGGTTTCCCTGTCGCGCGGCACTTTCGTCATCGACCGTGGTAGCCGACTGACGGTGAAGAGCCGTTCGCCCGCCGAGCGGGAGTGGTGTGGAACTTCGCGTAATTCGGCTCTGTCGGGGATCTTGTGACGTCATCTGCCTGATCTGGGCATCTACAGGGTGTGCGGGTCAGGGGGTTTGGGGCGGTTGCTGCCGCATTTAGCTGGTGTGGTGGTCGAGTCGATCGAGCGTGCGGGAGGAACAGTCACATTCTGCGCTCACTCCGCAGTGCCGACGGCGAGGTGCCCAAGATGTGGGGTGGTGTCGTGGCGTGTGCACGGACGGTACGCGCGCCGGCTCGCTGACGCGCCCGTCAGCGGAGCCCCGGCGGTGATCGAGCTCATGGTGCGCCGGTTCAAGTGCCTCAATGCGCAGTGTCCGGCGGTGACGTTCGCCGAGCAGATCGAAGGCCTGACTAGCCCACATGCCCGGTACACGCCGCTGCTGCGCACGCTGCTCACTTCGATCGCCGCTGTTCTGGCGGGCCGACCGGGTGCTCGGCTCGCAGCCGCACTGAGCATCCGCGTCGCCAAGGACAAGCTCCTTGAACTCCTCCGCGGCTTACCGGAGTTACCACCGATTAGCGTGCGGGTCCTCGGGGTCGACGACTTCGCGCTGCGTAAGGGCGACTCGTACCCCACGATCCTGGTGGACTTGGAAGGACGGCGCCCGGTCGATGTACTGCCGGGCCGGGACGCCGAGCCGCTGGCCGCCTGGCTGCGCGGCCATCCGGAAGTCGAGGTTATCTGCCGTGACCGGGCTGGCGCCTACGCCGAAGGTGCCCGAAGCGGGGCTCCGCAGGCCCAGCAAGTGGCAGACGCCTGGCACCTGCTACGCAACCTCTCCGAAGCTGTGGAGAAGATGGTCGGTGCCCATCACCAGTGCATCCGCAAGGCGTTCACGACGCCCCCGGCCGTCACGGAGTCCGCCACGGCACCCAGGGAAACGGCGGAGCCGCCCCGGGAAGGGGTACCTTTCGTCCCGCTGGACGGCACCCGGGATGTCCTTGGGCACCCAAGGCGGCTGGTGGCCCGCACCACTGAGCGGTACACGGCGGTGCAGCAGCTGCTGTCCGAGGGCAAGTCCCTGGCCGCGATCGGCCGCCAGCTGCGGCTGGACCACTCGACCGTACGGCGCTTCGCCCGCGCCCAGAGTGTCGACGAACTGCTGGTCAAGGCCACCACCGGGCATCGATCCTGGACGGACACAAGCCCTACCTGCACCAACGCTGGCGCGCGGGCTGCCACGACATCCCACAGTTGCACCGCGAATTGCGCGCACGCGGCTTCACCGGAGATATCCAGTGCGTCCGCCGCTACTTCCGCCCCTTCAAAAAGCCGCACAGCCCCAAGCCGAAGAACCCGCCCGCGCCTGCTCCCGCGCTGCGGCCTGCCCCGAAACCCCGCCGCGTCGTCCGCTGGATCATGACCAACCCCGGACACCTCGCCGAGACCGATGCGGCCGAGCTCAAAGAGATCCGGGCCGCCTGCCCCACCTCGACGCCACCGCACGCCACGTTTGCGCCTTCGCCGACATGATGCGCGATCTGCGGGGTGAGGAATTGCCCGCATGGATGGCCCGCGTCGTCGCAGACGACCTACCCACCCTGCATTCCTTGGTCAACGGCATGAAGAGGGACCTGGACGCGGTCACCGCCGGCCTGTCCACGCCCTGGAGCTCAGGCCAGGTCGAGGGACACGTGACCAGAGCCAAGCTCCTCAAGCGTATGGGCTTCGGCCGGGCCAACCTCGACCTCCTCCGCAGACGCATCCTTCACAGCCCGTGACCCCGCTGACGTCACAAATCCCCGACAGAGCGGACTTACGCGATCGGCAACTCGAGGTCCATTCTGGCCGTGGAGTTCCGAGGCGGCAGGAGATGGGTGAAAAGCGGGTGGTGCTTGTAGTTGCCGAAGATCGAGCGTGTGCTGACGTACTCTCGACCAGTCGGGAGCACCGGGTTATCTCGTACGGGGACCAGTGGAGTCGACGGGAGGTGTGGGGGCTGAACTCCTCCGAGCCGGCCGTGGCCCCAATCTCGGGCGGAATCCGCACCAGGTTGCTGCAGTAGACCACCACACCTACGCGGCCAATGCGTCGAGTAGTGCGGCCGCTCGCTGGGCGCCGTCACCGGGTGACCACCGGCTCCACCCGGCGCCCCCCACTGTCATCGCTCGATCCAGCAAGCGCGGCCATTCCTCCGGCTGCGGCCACGCGTTGGCAACGACTCCGATTCCGCTGCCGCGAAGCGCCGCAGCGGTGGCGTGCTGCTCGTCGTGGGGTCGAGTCTGCGGAACCACGATGGCTGGACGCCGGGCGGCGGCGACTTCAGCAATCGCGTTCTGACCGGCATGGGTAACGACGATGTCAGCTGCGGTGAGTCGCGACCAAACATCGTCCACCCAGCCATGCCAGACAAGGTTTGGCAGGTCGGCGCCGGTGGCGGATTGGCCGAGGACATCCCACTGCCAGTCGGGGGTGGCCTTGGCGGCGGAGCGAATGTCATCAACCCCGATGTCCAGGCCTCCGGAACCCCACATCACTGCGATCCGACGACCGCTCCCACCCTGCACAGCAGCCCTGTCGTCGAAGCGAGAAAAGGCGCCTAGATAGACGGTCTTCTTCTGCCACCTTCGGGGCCAGGTTGATGTGGCGCACTCGGGCCATGGGGCGAGCAGCCGCTCGGCCATATCGTAGGCAAACCGGTGCGGTCTGTCGCTTCGATCGCCGGGCTGCCCCACCACAACCACCGGAATTCCGTACAGTCGAGCAAATATCGAAACCTCCACCGAAACGTCGACGACCATGAGTCGAATATTGCCGCGGGCGAGGTGGTTGCCCATAATCCCCATCCGAGTGCGAAGACCCTCATGCCGCCGGGGAGCCCAGTGCAGTGTGTCACCTGCAGTCACGTCGGCCAGTGACTGATCCGGAACGGCGGCGTCGTCGGGAAGGGCGATCCACGGGCCCGACCAATCAACCGGTGGTGGGCTCGTGGAGAACGCGGCGACGGTGGTCTCGGTTCTTGCAGCGATCGCGGCGGCGCGATTCACATGACCGGAACCGAGGTGGTGAACGTAGTAGCCGATCACGTCAATCATCAACTCTCGTCGAGTTCCAGACCGTCGCGTGCGGCTGGGATATTTGCGCTCCTTGATTCGATCTCTTCGGCGAGCAGGTCCTGAGGTGAACTTTCTCGCCAAATCACGAACAGAAGGAACGTGCCGACGGCCACGAGGGTAGAGATGACTCCGATGGTCAGCTGCAGAACATCTGCCTCGATCATGCTCCAACCAATCATGGTGGCCACCAATGAGCTACCCATGAACACTGACCTGATGCCCCAGTAACCCAGCATGCCGTACCTGAGCGGATTCCTGCGGACAAACCTCTCCCAGCCCAACACGCCGTCGCCCCAGCGCGGTTCGAAATCTTGGGAAAGATATCTGGCGCATCGGTGGATGGCGTGTGCATGGTTGAGCCACGCTATGCCGAGTATGAGCGCCAGCACCGGGTAGACGAATGCAAGACTGGCGTTGCTTACCTGGACTGCGACGCCGAGTACGGCACCCAATGAGATTACTGTGAGGGAGACTAACTGCGCTTGCAGCTCGATGAGCTTGACGATTTCGGAACGTAGACTCACGTACTCTGCCGCGACCAATGCGTTTTCACCGAGGTCGCCGGTTTCCATTGTCCGCTCGGAGTCAGCCACGCTGGCTACTCTAGGGCGCGGCACCGTCACCCCGGAAGAGCGCGCCCACGCCCTGGCCGGAATCGCGGTCACCGGTGATCTCTCCCGCGTGCCCGGTGCGGGCCTGGTCATCGAGGCCGCCGTCGGGGACGAGCAGGCCAAGACGGCGCTGTTCAAGCAGCTGGACACGGTGGTCACCAACCCGGGGGCGGTGCCGGCCGGCGACGCCTCCTCAATCCCCATCGCCCGGCTTACGCCTGCGACCGGACGGCCGGAGCCGGTCATCGGCCTTCACTTCTTCAACCCGGTTCCCGTCATGCCGCTGGTCGGGGTCGTCCCCTCGCTGCACGCGTCACTGCGGGTGCGCGCCTTCCCAGCCCGTGACCCCGCTGACGTCACAAGATCCCCGACAGAGCCGAATTACATGACCGTCGACAAGTGGGGAGAACGCCGCGAAGTGACCCCTTCTCCGAACCCTGCGACACGACTTGATCACATCGAGCCCGCCGTGTGGGAACTGCTGCGGCGCGATGAACCCCGTCTGAGAGCCTTCTGGGCTTGCCTGAGGCCACTTCAGCGAAGTGAGTACGAAAGACGAAGCGGGTGTATCACCACCGGTGGCCGGTGCGGATGCAAGGT
>Ga0307513_10004641_pt1 | contig 18282 bp, 13 predicted proteins | sample 15_EM_MG_FD_202174 | JGI IMG/M metagenome (GOLD analysis project Ga0307513, IMG submission 202174) | Populus trichocarpa ectomycorrhiza microbial communities from riparian zone in the Pacific Northwest, United States - 15_EM | ecosystem: Host-associated > Plants > Roots > Unclassified | place... | reverse complement strand
CCGGCGCCGACAACTCGCGCAGCCGCTGGATCACCGGGTCGTAGAGCGCCCGGCTCGCCCCGCCCGCCCGCCGGGTCACCACGAGGTGCAGGCCGACGTCGCGGGCCTGGGGCAGATATTCCAGCAACGGCTGGAGCGGGTTGTTCGGGCCCGACGCGACCAGGTCGTAGTCGTCGACCAGGACGAACAGCTCGGGCCCGGTCCACCAGGAGCGGTCGCGCAACTGCTGGGCGGTGACGTCGGGGCCGGGCAGCCGGCGCTCCATGTAACCCGCCACCGACTGCATCAGGTCCTGCGTCTTCTGCGCCTGGATGCCGTAGCCGATCCGGTGCTCCGACTCGGGCAGATCCATCAGGCTGCGCCGGTAGTCGACCAGGATGAGCCGGGCCTCCTCGGGCGTGAACCGGCGCATCACCGAGGTCGCCAGCGCGCGCAGGAACGAGGACTTGCCGCACTCCGCGTCGCCGAAGAGCAGGAAGTGCGGGTCGCTCGCGAAGTCGATCTCGACGGGCTGCAGGTCGGCCTCGGAGATGCCGATCGGCAAGCGCAGGCCGGTGCCGGCGGTCGGATCCATTTCCGCGTACGGCAGGGACTGCGGCAGCAGGCGCACCCGCGGCGCGACCGGGCCGGTCCAGTTGGTGGCGACCGCCTTGACCACGGCGTTCGTGTCGCCGATAGTGCTCAGCTCCGGCCGTACGGTAAGCAGGTGTAGGCCTTTGTTCTTGTCTGTCGGGTGCTCGACGATGCCGCGGCCCGGCTTCTCCGGCACGTTCACCGCCGCCCGCCGGTTGATCATCGAGTCGGTCGGATCGCCGAGGCGCAGCTCCAGCCGGGAGCCGAAGAGGTCGCGGATCGCCGGCCGGAAGTCCATCCAGCGCGACGAGCCGGCCACCACGTGGATGCCGTAGGAGAGGCCGCGGGTGGCGATGTCGGTGATCACGGCCTCGAGCTCGTCGTAGTCCTTGCGCAGCGACGCCCAGCCGTCCACGACCAGGAACACGTCGCCGAACGGGTCGTCCTCGGCGCCAGTGCCGAGCGCGTTGGCCCGGCGCCGGCGGTACGACACCATCGAGTCGATGCCGAGATCGGCGAAGCGCTGCTCGCGCTGGGCCAGCAGGGTGGAGATCTCGCCGACCGTACGCCGGACGCCGACCGCGTCGAGCCGCCCCGCGACGCCACCGACGTGCGGCAAGTCGCGCAGGGTGCCGAGCGAGCCGCCGCCGAAGTCCAGGCAGTAGACCTGCACCTCGGCGGGCGTGTGGGTGAGCGCGAGGCCGCAGACGAGCGCCCGCATGGCCGTCGACTTGCCGCTCAGCGTGCCGCCGACGATCGCCACGTGGCCCGCCGCCCCGCTCAGCTGCAGCCACATCACGTCGCGGAGCTGCTCGCGCGGCTTGTCGATGAGCGCGATCGGCACCTGCAGCGCGCCGTGCAACTCGGGATTCGCGAACTGCAGGCCGCGCAGCGGGTCGATGGCGACCGGGCCGAGCAACTCGTCCAGCGACGCGGATTGGTTCAGCGGCGGCAGCCACACCTGATGCGCCGGCGGGCCCTGGCCGTTGAGCCGGTCCACCATGACGTCGAGCAGGCTCTCGCCGGCCGGGATCTCCTCGGGCTTGGGCTGCACCGGCTTGATCGGCTTCGGCTTCGGCACGTAATGGGTCGAGTAGCTGAGCACCTGCGGTTCGCCGCTGTCCGCCCCGGCGCCGGCACCGCGGCCGCCGGCCTTGCGGAACACCCCGGAGACGTACGCGGCCTTGAACCGCACCAGCGGCTCGGTGCCGAACTTGAGATAGCCGTGCCCGGGCGAGCGGGGCAGCTCGTAGGCGTCCGGCACGCCGAGCACGGCCCGCGACTCCAGCGCCGAGAACGTCCGTAGACCCACCCTGTACGACAAGTGGGTGTCCAGCCCGCGCAGCCGGCCCTCCTCGAGCCGCTGGCTGGCCAGCAGCAGGTGCACGCCGAGCGAGCGGCCCAGCCGTCCGATCTGGACGAACAGGTCGATGAAGTCGGGCTTGGCCGAGAGCAGCTCGGAGAACTCGTCGCAGATCACCAGCAGCGACGGCAGCGGGGGCAGCGCGGCGCCGCCGACCCGGGCCTTCTCGTAGTCGCGCAGGCTGGCGTAGTTGCCGGACTTGCGCAGCAGCTCCTGGCGCCGGAGCAGCTCGCCGTCGATCGCGTCCACCATGCGGTCGACCAGCGGCAGCTCGTCGGCGAGGTTGGTGATCACCGCGGCGGTGTGCGGCAGCCGGTCCAGCGACGAGAACGTAGCGCCGCCCTTGAAGTCGATCAGGACGAAGTTCAGCGTTTCGGACGAGTGCGTCGCGGCCAGCGCCAGCACCAGCGTGCGCAGCAGCTCGGACTTGCCCGAGCCGGTGGCGCCGATCAGCAGGCCGTGCGGGCCCATGCCGTCCTGCGCCGACTCCTTCAGGTCCAGCTCGATCGGGCCGCCGTCGGCGCCCACCCCGATCGGCACCCGCAGCTTGTCCCGGTTGGGCCGGGGCAGCCAGCTCTGCGCCACGCTGAAGTTGTCGGGGTCGGCGATGCCGAGCAGCTCGCCGAGGCCCATCTCGGCGGCCAGCGGAGTGTCCGACGACTTCGACATGGCGGCCAGCCGCAGCGGGGCGAGCCGCCGGGCGACCGCCTCGGCCTCCGCGGCGGTGAGCCGGTCCGGGGTGCCGACGTCGGCGGCATGATCCATCGCGTACGTGTGCAGCTCGCGGACGCCACTGCCAGCGGGCGTGCGCACCTCGAGCACCAGCAGCGAACGGTCCAGCAGTCGCGGCGGCACGTCGTCCAGGTCGAGCACGGTGACGCCGTCGATGCCGTCGTCGAGCTGGGTGGCGCCCTTGAGGTCGGCGCCGTCCAGCACGATCACCACGTGCGGCCCGTCGGTGCTCACCCCGGCCGGGTTGAACCGGTGCCGGCTGCCGATCACGTCCTCGAGCAGCTTTTCCAGGTCGGGCCCCGAGCTGGCGACGAGGCGCACCTGGCCGAGCGCGTCGGTCCGCGACGGGTGCAGGTTGTGTGGGAGCCACTTGACCCATTCCCACATCTCCCGGCGTTCCGGGCCCGCGCAGACCGCGATGATCATGTCGTCGGGGGCGTGGAAGACCGACAGCTGGGTCAGCACGGCACGGGTCAGCCCGCGGGCGTCCGCCATCGGCCCGCGTACGAAAACCCGGGCGAAGCCCCGCAGCGAGACGGCCACGGGCAGGTCGGGGACCACCGAATACGCGTCCAGGAAGCGACGCAGCGCGCCGGCCGTCATCGGCTCGAGGTCTTCCAGCGGCCGGGTCACCGGCGGGATCAGCGGCGTCGCCAGCGTCTGCGGGCCGACCGCGAGGCGGACCACGGCGAAGTCGGGATCGGTGGGGCGGCGTTCCCAGACCCGGTGGCTGCCGGCCGTGGACCAGAGCTGGGCCGGCTCGGGGTGCCGGTAGAACAGCCCGACCCGCTGCTTGCTGGCCGTCTCCCGGACCCGGCGCCGCAGCCCGGACAGATGCCGCAGATACTCCCGGCGGGCAGCCATCATCTCGGCCTTCTTGGGCGAGCCGTTGCTGCCGAACGAGGTGGCCAGCATCGCCAGCGACGAGACGCCGAAGAGGCCGCCGACCACGTACGCGAACGGTCCACCGCTGCCCCGGCCCATCATCATCGCCATCGCGACCGAACCACCGAGCATCGGCACGGCCATCATGGCCTGTTGCCAGCGCCCGCCCGCGGCCTGTGGGATCTCCGGTGGCGGGTCGACGGCCAGCTCGCCCGTCGGGATCTCCGGCGCCGGACGGCGTGCGGACCGCTTGATCACGACGGTGCTCATGCCGGCTCACCGCCTCGCCCGCGCTCGCTACGTTCGCCCATGCGCCCCAAGCGTCCCTTTCGTCAGCAACCACGCGGCAATGTCTACTTTGGCGCGTGGTGGCTCCCCGTCAACGAGCCCGTTACCGGACATCGCGTCGGCCCCATGGTAGGTAAAGTCGCCTCCGTTCCGCAGCCTCGTCACCATCGATGGGAAATAGGGTCATGAGCGAACGCAGTGAGCTCATCATTCGGCTCAGCGCGCTTGTGCCTCATGTCGACACGAAGCCAAGCGGCGTGTCGGCATGAGCATCGGACTTGCTCGGGTCACGATCAGCGCGCCGCAGCGCCGCGTCGACGTGGCACTACCCGAGCACGTGCCGCTGGCCGAGTTGCTGCCCGAGGTGCTGCGGCACGCCGGCGAGGGGCTGGCTGACGAGGGCGAACGGCACGGCGGCTGGCTGCTGCGGCGCACCGACGGGGTGGCGCTGGCGCCCGCGCAGGGACTGTTCCCGCAGGGTGTCCGCGACGGCGAGGTGCTGCATCTCGTCCCGGCCCACGAGCAATGGCCCGAGCTCGAGTACGACGACGTGGTCGAGGCGATCGCCGAGGGCGCCCGCCGCCGCGGCACGGTCTGGGGTCCGGCCGCCACCCGCGGGGCCACTCTGCTCGGCGGTGGGGTGCTGCTCGCGCTCGGCCTGTTCGCGGTGCTCTCCGCCGGTCCGGCGTGGGCCGGCGCGGCGTTCGTGGGGCTCGGTGTGGCGGTGCTGCTCGCGCTCGCGGGCGTGCTGGCCTCCCGGGCGTACGGCGATGCCCGGGCCGGTGTCGCGCTCGGGGCGGGCGCGCTGCCCTTCGGGTTTGCCGGTGGGGCCGCGCTGGTGGCCTCCGACGCGGGTGACCCGGCCGGCGTCCTGACCTGGCTGCCCTGGCTGGGCGGTCCCGAGCTGCTGGCCGGCTCGGCGGCGTTGCTGCTGGTCGCGGCGCTCGGCGGGGTCGGCGTCTCGGCCGGGCTGCGGATCTTCACGGCCGGCGCGACGGCCGGCCTGCTCGGCGCGGTGACCGCGCTGGTCAGCATGGTCACCTCGGCCGCCGGCGCGGCCGCGGTGCTGATCTCCATCCTGGTCTGCGGGATCGGCGTGCTGCCGCTGCTCGCGATCCGGTTCGGCAAGGTGCCGACCCCGTCGGTGGCGCTGCCCACGGGTGGCGACGCGGCCGGCTTCACCGGCACCGGCGGCGCGGGAACGCTGGACGCGGCCCGGGAACGGCCCGGCCGCGAGACCGTCTTCGTGGCCGTGTTCCGCACCGAGGAGTTGCTGACCGGCATGCTGCTCGGGCATGCGGTGCTGGCCGCGGGCGCGTTCGTGGTGCTGGCCGCGGCGGGCGGGCTCGCCTCGCGGATCCTGATCGCCGTCTCGGCGGCCGCGTTGCTGCTGCGGTCCCGGCTCTTCGTGACCCTGCGCCAGCGCGTGCCACTGGTGACCGCGGGGCTCTTCGGGGTCGCGGCGTTGGGGATGGACCTGCTCTGGGACGCGAACGTGACCATGCGGCTCGGGGTCAGCCTGGTCGGGCTGCTGCTCGCGTTCGTGACTGTGGCGGCCGGCGCGACGTACTCGCGCCGACCGCCGTCGCCGTATCTGGGCCGGGCGGCCGATCTGCTGGACACCTTGGTGGTGGTGTCGGTGATCCCGGTGGCGTGTGCCGTCGTCGGCCTTTACGACCTGGTCGGCGACATCAGCCTGTAGCGGGCTAGGCCCCGGTGTCGTGGTGCTCCGCGGCCTCGGCGCGCTTGAACGAGGCGCGAATCTCTTCCTCGGCCTCCACCCGGCCGGTCCACGTCGCACCCTCGACCGACTTGCCCGGCTCGAGGTCTTTGTAGACCGTGAAGAAGTGCTGGATCTCCATCCGGTCGAACTCGCCCAGGTGATGGATGTCGCGCAGGTGCTCCTGCCGCGGGTCCTCGAACGGCACGCAGAGAACCTTGTCGTCGCGGCCCTTTTCGTCGGTCATCCGATACATGCCGATCGCGCGGGCGCGCACAAGGCAGCCCGGGAACGTCGGCTCCTGGATCAGCACCAGCGCGTCGAGCGGGTCGCCGTCCTGCCCGAGCGTGCCCTCGATGAACCCGTAGTCCGCGGGATACTGCGTGGCCGTGAAGAGTGTCCGATCCAGCCGGATCCGGCCGGTCTTGTGGTCGACCTCGTATTTGTTCCGCTGGCCCTTGGGGATCTCAACCAAAACGTCGAAATCCATCGCTCGCTCCCTTGTTCGCCCCGCACTGAGTCCCGGCGGAGAAACCGGCGCGCGGAAACGGGGCGGCGTAACGACCACAGTATCCGCGCGCATCGGTGTGCCGGATGTCAGTAGTCTCCCCTAAGTCTGCCGCCGCGTCCGAGGAGGGGCCTGTGACGAGGCAAGATTCACAGAGTGGTCCCGAGCCCGAGGGTGGATCCGCCTCGTCTGCGAGTACAGGGCGTGGCAATCCCGACAAACCGCAGGCCGGGCGGGCCAGTGTGCCGGTGCCGCCGGCCGGGCCCACGCCGCCCCAACCGGCACCCGCGCCCCCGCAACCCCAGCCGGCACCCGGGCCGCAGGTGTCGCCCGTCCGTGGGACCAACTCGGGCCGGGCAAGCGTTCCGGTAGCCGCGGCCCGGGCCGCGGTGCCTCCGGTGGTGGCCGCGGTGCCTCCGACGGTGGCCGCGGTGCCCCCAGCCGTGGCCGCAGTGCCTCCGGTGGTGGCTGCGGTTCCCCCTGCTGTGGCCGCGGTGGCCCCGGCGGTGGGCGCCGCTCCAGTGGTGCGGGATGTTGAGCAGTCCCCGGCGGTTCGGCCCGGCGGCCCAACTCCGGCCGCGACCGGCGACGACGCGGGTGTGGTCGCGGCGCAGCCGGTTACGCCTCCGGAAGGGCGTACCGGAGTCATCACGGTTTCTGCCGTTGTGGTCGTTCTTGCGATCGCGGCGGTGCTTGCCGTCGTGCAGCCCGGCCCCGTCAAAGGCTGGCTCGCCTTCAACGACCGCGCCAACACCACCACCCCCACCGCGGCGGCCCCTGTCCCCGAGCCGACGCCCACCGCTGTGCTGCAGGCGGCGAACGCCAACGCCCCGGCACCGACCGCGGCCGGGGTGGCGGCCGCGATCGGAAAGCTGGCCGTGGCGGAGCCGCTCGGCTCGTCGGTGCACATCTCGGTGGTCGACGTGGCCACCGACCAGACTTTGTTTCAGCTGAACGCCGATGCCCCGGCGACGCCGGCGTCGACCACCAAACTGCTCACTGCCGCCACGGTGCTCGCGGCGCGCGGCCCGGCCTACCGGCTGAGCACCCGCGTCGTGGCCGGCAGCAAGCCCGGCGAGGTGGTGCTGATCGGCGGCGGCGATCCGACGCTGGCCGTGAACTCGGCCGCCCTGTTCCCGGGCGCGGCCCGGCTGGACAAGCTCGCCGCCCAGGTCAAGAAGGCATTGGGTGGCACCAAACCGACCAAGGTCATCATCGACACGTCGCTGTTCTCGGGGCCGACGACCGCCGTCGGGTGGAGTTCCGGGCTGATCTCGCCCGAGGGCCAGGTCGCGGCGATCCAGTCGCTGATGACGAACGCCGGCCGGGTCAAGCCGGTGCACCACGAGCCCGGCGCCGATCCACGCTTCAGCGATCCGGCACTGGCGGCCGGGATCGCGTTCGCCCGCCAGTTGGGCCTGCCGAGCAGCGCCGTGAGCAGGGGGAAGGCGCCGGTGGCAGCGGCACCGGCGACCGGCGCATCGGAGCCGGCGACCGCCGATGCAACGCCGGGTGCCGAGCTCGGCAAGGTCCAGTCCCCGCCGCTCGTGCGGATCGTCGAGTGGATGCTGCAGCAGAGCGACAATGTGATCGCCGAGACGATGGGCCGCCAGGTCGCGCTCGCCGCCGGCAAACCGGCGTCGTTCGACGGCGCCGCCGCGGCCATGATCGACAAGATCAACGCGCTGGGCCTGCCGGGCGACGAGGCCAATCTGTACGACGCGAGCGGCCTGACCCGGCACAACGGCATCAGCCCGACGCTGCTCACCAGCCTGCTCGCGCTCGTGGCGCGCGGCGAGCACCCCGAGCTGACCAGCCTCTTCGCCAGCCTGCCGGTGGCCGGCTGGTCGGGCACCTTGGCGTCCCGGTTCGCGACCCCGAGCCCCAACAAGGTCGGCCAGGGCGTGGTGCGGGCCAAGACCGGCTCGCTGACCGGGGTGAACACGATGGCCGGCGAACTGGTGACCAAGGACGGCCGGCTGCTGGTCTTCGCGGTGATGGCCGACCACACCGGCGAGGCCATCGCGGCCCGGCAGGCGCTCGACCGGATCGTCGCCCGGCTCGTGCAGTGTGGCTGTTGATCTTAGGGGTTCTTCCTGATTAGCGGCCTGGTCCGGCGCGGGTACGGTGGGGTGCATGGCGCAGTTCGTTGACTGGGATCTAGCCGCCGCCACCGCGGGCGCGCTGTCGAAATCCGGACCCGCGGTGTCCTACGAGGAAGCCATGCAGGTCGTGGCCGAGCTGCGCGAGCTGACCGACGAGGCAGCCGGTCACGTGGCGACTTACACGGGGCTGACGTCCCAGGTCGAGGTGCCGCCGGTGCGGGTGGTCGACCGCAAGGACTGGGCCGCGGTCAACATCGAGGGCCTCAAACAGGTGATCGGCCCGCTGGTCGCCCGGCTCTCCGGGGATCGCCAGCCGGGCGCGCTCGTCGACGCGATCGGCTCCCGGGTCACCGGCGTGCAAGCCGGCACAATCCTGGCGTATCTGTCGGGTCGCGTCCTCGGCCAATACGAGGTCTTCTCCGGCGAGCCCGGCCAGCTGCTGCTGAACGCGCCGAACATCGTCGAGGTCGAACGCAAGATCAATGCCGACTCGCGGGACTTCCGGCTCTGGGTCTGCCTGCACGAAGTCACCCACCGCACCCAGTTCACGGCCGTGCCGTGGATGCGCGGCTACTTCCTCGGCGAGGTCCAGGCGTTCGTCGACGCCTCGCAGAGCGGCGGCGAGCACATCCTCGAACGGCTGCGCCGCGGCGTCGCCTCGCTCTCCGACGCCCTGCGCGACCCGGACAGCCGCTCGTCGGTGCTGGACATCGTGCAGACTCCCGCGCAGAAGGCGGTGCTGGATCGGCTCACCGCGCTGATGACCCTGCTCGAGGGGCACGCGGAGTTCGTGATGGACGGGGTCGGCCCCGAGGTCATCGGTTCGGTCGAGTCGATCCGGGCGAAGTTCAACCAACGCCGCGAAAGCGGCAACCCGCTGGAGAAGGCGATCCGCCGGCTGCTCGGCATCGAGGTCAAAATGCGCCAGTACGCCGAGGGCCGCAAGTTCGTGCACGGGGTCGTCGAGCGGGTCGGGATGCCCGGCTTCAACAAGATCTTCAGCTCCCCGCTGACCCTGCCCCGGATGGACGAGCTGGGCGACCCGGACGCTTGGGTGGCCCGGGTGCACGGGCCGCAGCCGGCCATCGGCTAGCCCGCGGTGGCGCGGATCCCGCAACCGGTCGCCGGCATCCGGCTGGCCGTGCGGCGCAGCCTCGCCCCGCTGCCGGCCGATTCGCTGGTGCTGGTGGCGTGTTCGGGCGGGGCCGATTCGCTGGCGTTGGCGGCGGCGACCGCGTTCGTGGCGCCGCGGCTGGGTCTGCGCGCGGGTCTGCTCACCGTCGATCACGGCCTGCAGCCCGGATCGGCTGCGCGGGCGGCCGAGGTCGCCAGTTGGGGCTCGTCGGTCGGGCTCGCTCCCGCCGAGGTGGCGACCGTGGACGTCGGCGGGCTGCCGGGCGGGCCGGAGGCGGCGGCCCGGACGGCGCGATATGCGGCCCTGTCGGAGGCGGCTTCGCGCCTGGCGGCGCCCGTCGTCTTGCTCGGGCATACCCGGGACGACCAGGCCGAGACGGTGTTGCTCGCGCTGGCCCGCGGCGCCGGGCCGCGCGGCCTGTCCGGCATGCCGTACCGAAGAGGGGTCTTTGCCCGGCCCTTGCTCGACGTGGCGCGCAGCGACACGCGCAAGGCTTGCGCGGCGCTCGGGCTGGCGGCCTGGGCGGACCCGCACAACAGCGATCCGGCCTATGCCCGGTCTCGGGTGCGGGGGGACGCGCTGCCGGCCTTGATCGCGGCGCTCGGGCCGGGCGTGGTGGATAACTTGGCGCGGACGGCCGCGCAAGTGGCTGTGGATAACGCGGCGTTGGATGAGCTGGCGGCGGCCGCGTTGGCCGCGTCCCGAAAGGCGCGCCGCAGAGGTGGCGCGGCCGAGTCTGGTGACGGGGTTGCCGGGTCCGGTAGTGATGTTGCCCTGCCTGGCGGTGCCGTTCGAGTTGAGGCCGGACCAAGCGCTTTTGACGCCGGCGTGGGCGCTGCCTCTGCTGGCGGCGACGCTGACCTGTCCGAGGGCGGGGCTGCATTGTCTGGTGACTGGGTCGGCCCTGGCCCGGACGGCTTGGATATTCGGCTGCTGGTGGGCTTGGCGGCGGCGGTGCGGAGCCGGGTCCTGCACATGTGGGCCCGGGAGCTCGGCGCGCCCGGCAGCGCGCTCTCGCACCGGCACGTCGCGGCGCTCGACGCCCTCGTCACCGACTGGCACGGGCAAGGGGCGACCCAGCTGCCCGGCGACATTTCGGTTGCTCGGCGTGACGGAATGCTCGTCTGGGCGGACCGTCCGGACATGTGAGAGTTGTCACTCACTGTGGCGATGATCGGGGCATCGGGGGGTTATCCAGGCGATATGCAGCCCTTGGGCGGGCACGGACAGTGGACCCCGGCCTCGGCGACCGCGCGCCATACGGCAGGCTTAGCCGCATGGCTGAGGGCTCCTGGTACGACGCCGACATCGAACGCGTGATCATCTCCGAGGAGCAGATCCGTGAGAAGACCGCCGAACTGGCCAAGCAGGTCTCGGCCGATCATGCGGACGCCACCGACGGCGTCCTGCTGGTCTGCGTGCTGAAGGGTGCGGTCATGTTCATGGCCGACTTCGCCCGCGCGCTGGGCCGGCACGGGCCGTCGGCCGAGATGGAGTTCATGGCGGTCTCCTCATACGGCTCCGGCACCACGTCCTCGGGCGTCGTGCGCATCCTCAAGGATCTGGATCGCGACATCACCGGCCGGCACGTGATCATCGTGGAGGACATCGTCGACTCGGGTCTGACGCTGTCCTGGCTGATGAAATACCTGCAGTCCCGGTCGCCCGCGAGCGTCGACGTGGTGGCCTTGTTCCGCAAGCCCGACGCGGTCAAGGTCTCGGTGCCGACCAGATACGTGGGCTTCGACATTCCCAACGAGTTCGTGGTCGGTTACGGCCTCGATTTCGCGGAGCGCTACCGCGAGCTGCCCTACGTGGGGGTCCTCAAGCCCGAGGTGTACGCCCGTAGCTGAACGAGGGCCTCAGCCCACTCACAGGTAGATGCGGTAGGCGGTACGCCTTTGTCCGGTTTTGATGTCATAAGACTTGGGCTGCCGTGTAAACCGGGGATGGCCGCCGGCTCTCGGGTGGACGGGCTCACGGGTTCGTAAGAGGCACCCACGGTGTACCGTCGAGTGACCGATGGCGCAGCGTCACGAGCGCCGGCGGACGTCAACTCAGGTGACCAGGACGCCGATCAGGAGGGTCCGGGCGCTCGTCGCCCGACAACAGTATGGAACGTACGCGTTTCTTCCGCCGCCCGGTGGTCTGGATCATTCTGGTGATCATCGGTGCGATTGCGCTGAGCTCGTTCTTCACCAGTGGTCCGAGCTACCAGCGAGTAGATACCTCGGTCGCCCTCGAGCGACTCAACCAGCCCGGCATCAAAAAGGCCGTGGTGCAAGACAAGGAGCAGACGCTCCAGCTCGAGCTAGCTTCGCCGGAACGGTTCAACGGCAAGACGACGGACAAGATCGAAACCCAGTATCCGTACGAGGTGACCGGGCAGATCTGGACCGACGTCCAGGAGGCCAAGACCGCGGGACGCGTCGCCGAGACCTACGACGCGACCGTTTCGGGCGACAGCATCCTGCTCAGCCTGCTGGTCAACCTGCTGCCGATCGCCATCCTGGTCATCCTGCTGCTGCTGTTCATGTCGCAGATGCAGGGCGGCGGCTCCCGGGTGCTCAACTTCGGCAAGTCCAAGGCGAAGATGATCACCAAGGACACGCCCAAGACGACGTTCGCCGATGTGGCGGGCGCCGACGAGGCGGTCGAGGAGCTGCACGAGATCAAGGACTTCCTGCAAAATCCGGCCAAATACCAAGCCCTGGGCGCCAAGATCCCGAAGGGCGTGCTGCTCTTCGGCCAGCCCGGAACGGGTAAGACGCTGCTGGCCCGCGCGGTCGCCGGCGAGGCCGGGGTGCCCTTCTACTCGATCTCCGGTTCCGACTTCGTCGAAATGTTCGTGGGTGTCGGCGCGAGCCGCGTCCGCGACCTGTTCGAGCAGGCCAAGTCCAACGCGCCGGCGATCGTCTTCGTCGACGAGATCGACGCGGTCGGCCGGCACCGCGGCGCGGGCATGGGCGGCGGCCACGACGAGCGCGAGCAGACGCTCAACCAGTTGCTCGTCGAGATGGACGGCTTCGACACCAAGGGCGGCGTCATCCTGATCGCCGCGACCAACCGGCCCGACATCCTCGACCCGGCGCTGCTGCGGCCCGGCCGCTTCGACCGGCAGATCCCGGTGGACACCCCCGACATGGAGGGCCGCAAGGCGATCCTGCGGGTGCACGCGAAGGGCAAGCCGTTCACGCCCGACGTCGACCTCGACTCGGTGGCCCGCCGGACGCCCGGTTTCTCGGGCGCCGACCTGGCCAACGTCGTGAACGAGGCCGCCCTGCTGACCGCGCGCAACGAGAAGCGGGCGATCTCGAACTACTTCCTCGAGGAGGCGATCGACCGGGTCATCGCCGGCCCCGAGCGCCGCACCCGGGCGATGAGCGACAACGAGAAGAAGATCACCGCGTACCACGAGGGCGGTCACGCGCTGGTGGCGTACGCGCTGCCGCACTCCGCCCCCGTGCACAAGGTGACGATCCTTCCCCGTGGCCGCTCGCTGGGCCACACGCTGGTCCTGCCGACCGAGGACAAGTACACGCAGACCCGCGCCGAGATGATCGACACCCTGGCGTACGCGCTGGGTGGCCGGGCCGCCGAGGAGCTCGTCTTCCACGAGCCCACCACGGGTGCCGGCAACGACATCGAAAAGGCGACGAGCCTGGCCCGGGCCATGGTCACCCAGTACGGCATGAGCTCCAAGCTCGGCGCCGTCAAGTACGGCACCAGCGGCGACGAGCCGTTCCTGGGCCGGACCATGGGCCACGAGAAGGACTACTCCGACTCGGTCGCCGCCGAGATCGACAGCGAGGTGCGAGCGCTGATCGAGCTGGCGCACGACGAGGCGTGGGAGATCCTGGTCGAGTATCGCGACGTCCTGGACAACATGGTTCTCGAGCTGATCGAGAAGGAGACCATCACCCAGGACGACATGAACAGGATCTGCGAGCGGGTGCAGAAGAGGCCGCCGATGGCCCCGTTCAATGGCTTCGGCAAGCGGCTGCCGTCCGAGGCGCCGCCGGTCCTGACCCCGGCCGAGCGCGAGAAGCTCAAGGCGCAGGCCGAGGCCGACGGCCAGGCCGCCGCCATCAGCGGCAGTGCGAACGGCGCCCCGGGCAGCGCATCCTCGGAAGGTAACCGCTGATCAGGGACGGCAGCTCGACGGAGCCGGCGGACTCCGATGACGGGCTGGACTACCTCGCTGCGCGTCTGGTCGACGGCAAGCTCAACGGCACCCCCGTTGAGCAAGCCGTCGACCTTAGCCGCATTGAGAAAGCGGTCCGGGAGATTCTCATCGCGATCGGTGAGGACCCGGACCGCGACGGTCTCGAACGCACGCCGACCCGCGTCGCTCGCGCGTACGCGGAACTGTTTGCGGGTTTGCGGGTTGATCCCGCCAAGGTGCTCACGACGACGTTCGAGGCAAACCACGAGGAGCTAGTGCTCGTGCGCGACATCGAGCTGATGAGCATGTGCGAGCACCACCTGCTGCCGTTCAAGGGCGTCGCGCACATCGGCTACATTCCGGGCGCGGACGGACGAATCACCGGATTGTCCAAACTGGCCCGGCTGGTCGAGGTGTTCGCCCGGCGCCCACAGGTGCAAGAGCGGCTGACGTCGCAGATAGCCGACCTGCTGATGGCGAAGTTGACCCCACGCGGGGTTGTCGTCGTGCTCGAGTGCGAGCACATGTGCATGGAGATGCGCGGCATTCGCAAGGTCGGCGCGCGTACGGTGACCTCCGCGGTCCGTGGCGCCTTCCAAAGCGACGGCAAGGTCCGCGCCGAGGTCATGGCGCTAATAAACGCGCGCTGAACGACCGGCCCGGCTACCGTGCGGCCAATGAAGAAGTTCAACCCCGAAGGCGTCCACGAGACCCCGGGATACCACCATGTCACGATCGTCGAGGCCGGTCGGATGGCCTTCCTCGCCGGGCAGTGCCCGCTAGATCGCGACGGAACACTTGTCGGTGCCGGCGACCACTTGGCCCAGGCGGACCAGATCGCGGCGAACGCGCTGACCGTGCTGGCGGCGGCCGGCGCAAAGCCCGCGGATGTGGTCCGTTCGGTGATCTACGTGGTCAGCGACGAGAATCAGGTGCTGGGCGCGGTTTGGCGGCGGTTTGGGGAGTCGCCGCTCGGGCCGGCGTTCAGCACGGCCAGCACGCTGCTCGGCGTCGCCGCACTCGGCTTCAGTGGTCAACTGGTGGAGCTGGACCTGACTGCGGCTTTGAGCTAGGTCTCGCTTTCCGGGGCGGGTCGGCTTCGGGCTTCGCGTCTTAGCTTCGCGCCTGGGTTCGTGCCCTGGGGTTTCCGGGCTGGGGTTCGCGCCCTGGGTCTCCGGCCCGGGACCCGCGCTTCGGGTCTCTGGTCTGGGATTCGCGCCGGCCTAGGGCACCGCCGTGGCCCTCCGGCCGGGGCTTTGGGCCTGGGCGTCGGGCCCCGGCGGTGACCTCGCGTTAGGCGAATGCCTTCAGCGGCTCGTCCAGCGGTGCCCGGACCAGCCGGTTGGCGAGCGTAGACATCGTGTAGGTGCCGATGCCCAGCACAACCTCCAAGGCGTTGCGCGGAGTGAACCCGGCGTCAACGAACTCCGCCACCTCCCCATCGTCGACCGCGCCGGCCGTGGCGAGGATCCGCAGCGTGAACTGCCGAAGCGCCTCCAGCCGTGGATCACCAACCGGCGTCCCGGCCCGCAGGTCGGCGATCAGGTCGGGATCGGCCGCCAGCGCGCTGAGCCGGGCGGTATGCATCGCGACGCAGAGGTGGCAGCCGTTGCGAGTTGCCATCGTCATGATCACCACCTCCTGAGCGAGTGGATCGAGGGTGCTCGCTCCGAATGTGCCGCTGGCCTTGAGGAAGGTGCTCAGCAACTCGGGCGACTCGGCCAACAGCGCGACGGCCTCGGGCAGGTACCCCTGGTGCTTGACGGTCTCCGCGATCAGGCGACGGGACGCGGCGGGAGCGGACTCGACGGTGTGGACAGTGAACACGCGGTGCCTCCGGTAATCTGGTCAACGTGGTTGACGTTTCCTCCCAGACAGTAAACCGAGTTGTCGAGTTTGCCAACGTGTCCGTCCATGGCTGAGCCCTCGCCGCCCGGCTTCGAGCTGCCGTTACTGCTGTTCGCGGGCTTTCGTGCCATCATCGACGACCTGCACGCCGAGCTCGCCCGCCGCGGCCACCCCGACGTCCGGCCGTCCTACGGCTTCGCGATGCAGGCCATCGGCGTCCGCGGCGCGACCGCAACCGAGATCGGCCGGCGGCTCGGCGTCTCCAAACAAGCGGCCGGCAAGACCGTCGACCGCCTCGAGGCATTGGGCTACGTGGAGCGAATCGACGACGAACACGACGGCCGCCGCAAACTGATCCGTCTCACCGCGCGCGGGCTCGACTCGCTGACCCAGTCGGCCGAGATTTTCGACGACCTGCGCGCCGGCTGGGTCCGCACCCTCGGCCCGGCAAAGGTCGCGGAGTTGGAAAGCTCCCTGCGCGCGGTGGTGCCGGGCCCGATCTTCCCGCTCGACGTGCCAGGCTGGTTCAACAGCTAAATCAACATTCGGTACGCATTCGCACTGTCCATCGCGGCACGGGCCAGCGTGGCGGCCTCGTCGAGCCGGGTGCGAGCCTGCTCAAGCTGGGCAATCGCCGCAGCGACCGACGGGTGCATGGACCCGATCGCGGTGATCCGCAGCAGCGCCAGCGCGTCATCCAATTGATCGTTGACTTGCTGAATGCCGGTCACGGCCCGGCTCGAGCCATCCACAGACGCGGCAACGTTCGCCTTAATTTCTTCTACGCTCGCCACAGATCGACCCCTCAGTCTCACGTCGGCAGGTTCCCAGTCCCGGCCCGGATCCCCGTATTTTCCTGTCCGGGTCCGAGCCCCTGTCTTTGGCCCGGATATCTAGCCCCTTTCCCGCGTCCTTAAGGCCTGCGTCGTCGCACCCGCGTTTTCAGACTCGCGTCCGAGTCTCGCGCCTCAGACCCGCGCCCCTCAGGCTGTTTTCTCGAGTCCTCGGGCTCTAGGCCCTCAGGTCTGCCTCCCCCGTACCCGAGCCTGCGTTTCGCGCCTCAGGCACCGGTCCTGCCCCAAGTCCGGTGTCGAGCTTGGACTTTGGAGTTGCAGACCTGGATCGCCGGCCCGCGCCTCTCGGACGTCAGCGGAAGAACGCCAGAAGCCCGACGCCCATACAGGTCAGCAATACCGGCGTCAGGCAGGCGATAGCGCCCACAATCGGCGTACGGTCGACCTTCCCAGGCCCATAAACAAAACCAATCGTGATCCAGCCCAGCCCGAACGCCAGCACCGGCATGCTCAGCCCGCAAAGCAGCGCATAGGTCGGCAGCGATCCCGACGGCGCGACCAGGTAAAGCACGATCTGCACGATCAGCACGGCTGCCGCGAACGGCCCGTACACCAGCAGATTGCGCGCCCAAGGTCGCCAGGGCGCGGTCGCCCGACGGGAACCATCATTGATCATGGTCGCGTCGGCCGCATCGGCGGTGCTCCGCGCCTGCCGCAGCGCGGCCAGGATCGCACCCGGACCTCCGGTCACGGCCTGCGCGGCAAGAACCTGATCGGCCGCCTGCGGCACAAGATCACTTTCCGGTACGCCGAGATCCTGCACCAACCGCGCGCGCTGCGGCGCCAGGCGAGCCCGTACTGTCGCAAGCTCTTGCCGTGCGGCCTGCAGGGTGGCCTCCTGCTCGCCCGCGGCGGTGCTTGCGGCCCGTCGCACGGCATCAAGCCGCTGAGCAGCATCCAGATAGTCGGCCCACGGCCCCGCCAACGGCGGCTGATCACTCATGCCATCACCGCCCACACACGCTCATGCCGCCGCGGCCGCGCCCGGCTTCCACATGCGCATGCCGCCACCGTCCCGCACACCCGCACTTCGGGAATCCCGACACGGGATTCCCGGGCCGCGACCGTCGCGCTCATGCCTCGTCGCTTTCCGGACGGACGAACGGAACAATGGTCACCGTCCGGTCGGCATGCCGGTCATGCAGCAGCGCCCGGTTCTCCCGGGGTTGCCAGTCCAGCGGCCGGCCGAGCATCAGCGTCACGTCCTGGCCGGGCACGTTCAGAAACACCAGCCCCGCCACGTCCTCGCGCCCCGCCACACCGCCGGTCTCCTCGGTGAACCGCCGCAGCCCGCGCCACCAGGACAGCAGATGCACGCCGCGGCTCGGCCCCTCGCGCAGCACCTGCCGCAGCGTAGGCAGCGTGCCCGGGCTAGCGGCGTCCATCCCGAACACGATCTTGTAGCCGGGCCGTTCCAGGTCGAGCTCGGCGGCCAGGCCGGCCGCATTCACCACGGCCACCTCCTGCCGGTGGCCGATCTCGACGGCGAGGGCCTTGGCGAGTTCGTCACCCTCGGCGACGAGCGAGGAGATCACAAATCTCGCCGTACGCGGTGCATGGAACGCCGCCACACTGCGAGCCGCCGCCTCCAGCACCTCGGCCCCGGCCGGCTGCGATCCGAAGATCGCGAGATGCCGGCCCGGGGACGCGTCCAGCGGGAACGCGGCGCTGGACAAATTGACATCGATGACCCGCCCGACCAGCGCGGCCGGCCGTCCCGCCCGACCGGCCAGCGCGGCCCGATACGTCGGGTCGTCGACCAGGTGCTGCCGGGCGTACCCGGCGAAGATGCGCGGCGGCACAGACTCGGGATCCCGGGCGCCCCAGAGCCGGTGCCGCAGGTCGCTGAGGGCTTCCTTGTCGGCATGCGGGTCGGGGAAGCGCACAATCCGCTCATGACCGCGGGTAGCGCCGCGCGGGCCGCCGAGCCCACCGGCCGTGTTCACCACTGCGGTGCCCAGCGGCAGCCCGGCCGCGGAGTCGTTCGTGGGCTCGAGGACATCGCCGCCGCCCGGCAATGCGATCCGCACCGGAAACTGCCCGAAGATCGAGTCCCGCTTCGCATACAAAGCCTCGACGCCGAGCACGGTCTGACTAGCCAAGATC
>Ga0307513_10004640_pt1 | contig 18282 bp, 19 predicted proteins | sample 15_EM_MG_FD_202174 | JGI IMG/M metagenome (GOLD analysis project Ga0307513, IMG submission 202174) | Populus trichocarpa ectomycorrhiza microbial communities from riparian zone in the Pacific Northwest, United States - 15_EM | ecosystem: Host-associated > Plants > Roots > Unclassified | place... | reverse complement strand
GCGCCGGAGGTGGAATCGCCTTTGCTCAGCACGGCGCCTGGCTGCGGGTGTGGGCTGTTCAAAGGGTAATGGAGCAGCGAGGGCCCGATTAAAAAGAAAAGGCGGATGTGGCTGTGACCGGTGAGTAACATCTCTGCAACTCCCATCACTCTTCACTCTAAAATGATACGGGTTAAAAGTACACAACCCTGAAGCCATCCGATAATCCTGCAAAGTCGCGTTTCACCTTCTACTTCAGACTCCATGACCGCCACGATGAATAGCCCCCGAATTTGTTGGCGCTCGTGCGAGGTTAAATCCTTCTGTCCGCATGGACCTTGCTTGAAGGCCTTGGGTGTCCGAAATCTCTCGGTTACTGGGCTCTTGACATATTGGTTTACCCCCGCGGGAGCTCATCACTTTCAAAACTCTACGCTTCGATTTTCTTGCCGAGGGGTGAGGACTGGAGATGTTCTCCAAGGGGTTGGTCGGACGGTATCCGCCCCTGAAGACTGTATTTTTCGGGCTGTTGGACACAGTAATGGAGAGATAGACGTACAGTGTGATGTGTTCCATCTCCGCCGAGGCCGCCTTCAGGGTGATACTGGGGTTACCCCATACTTGATGCGTGACCAGTCTATTGGAATCCCCGAGCATCCCGCTCCATGCCCTCCAAGCACCCTCTGTGCGAGGGCTGTCTCTGATCGCGCCGCGAAGGATAACGAGACATTACTCGCATATAGTGGCATCAGCGATATGTTTGCCGAGTAACCGAGTCGGGTAGAGGATCGCGGATGGAAAACTCAACGCTTCGACTCTAAATCGACTCTAAAACCGAGCCGATCGCCTCCTTTCCGAGCAAGCGAGGGGATCGATTTGCTGATGCGATGACAAGTGCGTACGCAATCTAACCTTGCCACTGAAATACTGATCGTCAATGTTATCACTCACCAGCTCGTGAACTCTCGCCCGCAAAACTCACAACGGTTCCGGGTGCCGTTCGGACTCTCACTGAACACCTGGCGCAGTAGTTGACATGGTCGACAAGCTCTACCTTTCCCTTCCCTTCGACACCACGACTTCCGAGTCCACAGCCATCGTCCTCACGAACGCTTGCGTCCTCGCATACGACAACACTAGAACAAGAGCGTCACTGCTCACCAAACAGCGAAAAGGTGCCCCAGGGAAAGCCCAATCGGGAACGGCAGAACCCTGGAAGCTCCACGCGGGTTGTGCGACAGAGCAGTGTACCCCCTGCGTGCGTCACATATCAAGGAGGCTTCACCCAAGGGATCATTGCCGTGGTCAACAACGTCTAGACTGTCTAGATCACTCGGTTAAAGTTGTCGGAAGCAGATCTCGACGACCGCGTAATCCCCTGCATCAATGATCAACTCACGAATGGACGGCTTCGCACAGCCCAACTCTCCCGCCGTCGGCAAAAGTCGTGATCACTTCTGGGCGCTACACCTTCAAGCGATTCTTGCAGTGAACTGAAGGGTACTGGTTATGGCGGTCCGGCCTCCCGGGTGTGACGCATGGCTGTTCTTTCAAGTTCTGTATGAACATCGAACCCGAGACGATAGATTTCTCACATACGAGGGTTACATCCATCGTTATACATTTCAGCAAATTGAGGCGAAAAGTAAGTGGTACACACGACGATACAACAAAGGTGACCTATCAGGTGGATTAGGAGAAAGTCGTACACTAATGACGACAGCAAAATCTTCTATCGGACAACCGCCAATCACTGCACCCGACACACCGGGCTCGGGAGGGACACTCCCGGGGCCCCGATGGTGTCGGAACTGTGGACACTGACAACCTCGACAGCAAGACACACCGTCGGAGGCGGCGTCCAAGCAAAAGAGGCTGGGCGAAGGTAATCGAGCAGCTCCTCGGTGGTGGGCCGCGCCGAAGCCGACTCGTTCCAACAAGACAGTAACATCCCCCACAGCTCGTCGGTGAATCCAAGCGACGATACGTTCGGAGGTTTCCCCGGACGCTCCCCCCTGAGTACTGCATACGCGGCTCCAAGGGACCGAAGGCGATGAAACGGCACAAGGCCACTAAGTACCTGCAGATCGGTAAGCGAAGGGGCTCTAAGAAGACAGAAAGCCGCTCACTTCGTAAATGACCATGCCAAGGGAATAACAGTCCGACTCGCGAGATGGAAGGCCGTCTGAGCCGAAGCTATCTGGGTCCAGCAGCTCCGGCGCCGTCCAACGGATCGTGCCGCACGAGGGGACCGCCGTGTTGGAGAGAAAGATTGTGCTCAGATCGGTCAGGCCCATTAGACCGAAATCTCCGAGTCGAGCGGTCCCCGTGTGGTCGACGAGGATATTAACCTACAAGGATGGTCAGTGACCCAAAGAGGTTGTGTAGAACGTGGTGGCTCCCACCCCCTTAATGTCACCGTGCGCAATCCCGAGCCCGTGGAGGTACGTCACGCCAGAGGCGACCTCGGAAAGCTACGGATTGTGAAGGGGAATAAGCGGGAAATCTCACAGAACACATGCGATGCGAGTCACCAAACGCAGACGGTTGACCTCTGGATTTAAATTGATGTATTCAATCACGTTTCCGTTTGGCATCCACTCAGATATGATCCGAAAATATCGAGGGTTTTCAGACACGGAGACTCCCAACAGCGGCAATACGTTTGGATGAGAAAGGCGTTTCCAGATCAGTACCTCCCGACAAAGTCGCTGGATGGAGAGTAAGCGAGTCTAATCCGTCCAGTTGAGTACAGTTGCTAACCTTGAAGGTACTCCCGAATTCGTCCCTTCGCTCGATCCTCAGCTGTTTGACAGCCACAGGGCGTCCGCGATGTTCTCCTTTGCCCACGTCCGCAAACCCGCCTTTCCACAGAAACTCGTCGACATGGATGTGCTCTGGTTGGACGATATATGAGGTGGGAAACATCCCCCGAGCTTTGCAGATCTTGTAAAGCAGTCCCGAGGATCGCCTAAACAATCTCTCATCGAGGTATGGTGGCATGGGGAGCTGGATCCCTCAGTCAACACCAAGAGGATTAACGTGCGTTCACCCGGATCACTATACTCACTTGGTCAAGTAGATCAATGAACCTTTGAGCTTGATCGCCGTGGAGGCTCCTGGCATCGGCTGTTTTGGATGGAGAGTGGAGGAGCGTGGCGATGCTCGAGAGGCCTTCCGGGGAGGTGACATCCGTGGAGAAGATGGCGTCCCAGGAGAGCACGTCTAAAGTCAGCCTGTGTGAGCGCTCATCTGCGGCGGGAAAAGGGAGGGAGGGGTGCATGTCAGGAGGGCCGGTTTCGTAGAACACGTAGGGTCGAATGCTGGTTTGGTTACCTCCAAGTGAGGTTATGGGGACTGCACTCAAGTCGTCGCGGCTTATATATCCATGGACCACGCTCTTTCGAACGCCGGTGGACGGCGGATAATGCCGTGCGTTCGTGGGAAGAGTGTCCAAGGTTTGTGATCGTGTGAGGATTGAACTTCGGGCTTGGCGGAGCTTGGCGTGGAACGTGCGCGTGAGATGCTTCTTTCCAAGCCTTCCAAAACCGGAAAACTTGACCGGAGAATCCCGTATCCATCATCACTCGGGAAGCTACCGCCCTTCCGGCAGGCGCGGCGACCTCCAATGGGGTTGATCAGGACGCCGATTAAATGAGGCCCAGTATTGACAGTACCTGTGCGGACGGAGAGCTTGAACCTCTAACCATTCTTTCGTCCTCTATGTTATCCCCATTTAAATCTGCCTGTGCCTCGTTCCAATGTCAAGATAACACGGGGGCGTGGCAACCCCTGTGGCTATCCCATTCGCTCCAGGTCAACTTCGGACCAGTTAGAGCCTGAGCTGACCATCCACGCCCCGATCATCCCCACGACCGAGAGGTAGGGTTTGAAATTGGTTTTCCCCACGGTCTGGCATGACCTATGGTTCCACCTGCCGCAAACTGTGTTCTGCAAGCGGTCATGTTTATCATCGGCAGAATATCAGGGGAACACTGATTGAGAAGACTGAGGTCTCTGGGAACTTCAGCTCAAGTCGTTTCTACGTAAATTGTTCTTTCATGAAAACAACCAATACAGTTATAAATATAGAAACAAGTTCCTCGGAGGCTCGGGTGTTCGTAAAGGAGCCCCAGAGTCGCGGAACATCCATCAGAAAACCCCCCCCGGGCGTTTGGCGTACCATCATCTTGAGGGATTTTTTGTTGATGCGGAAGAAGGCCGACGAACCTTCCTCCTAGTGTCGTAACGGCTTGTCTCCTTGGCGGGGGCTGTGGGGGCGCGTCATGGTTCGTTCGCCTGATCTGCGGAATCACGGCTGTGCACGCGGAGGTTCCTGGGGTCAGAGGATTTACAGTAGGCTACGTTCCGATAGGCCGTTTTCTGTAGGATACAGCCCCAATGTGTTGTCTATCTTTCGACGATATTAGGGCTTGGCATCCCGACATGGCGCACAATGCTGAAGCTCGATCCCTGGGCATATTTCATTCCTCTTATCACGTCACCCGCGAAAGTTGACGACATACCCCCGACATGAACCGCGAATGGTTGGTAACTCCGCGGGCGGAAACCGAGGGGCAAAATCAGCTTGTCGACCTGCCGAGATCGAGGTACGAACCGGTTGATGCCGGGCCCCAATATGGTCGAAAGGTAAGCAACGAATTGGGGCTGTATCCCGCCTCAAACGGTCTATCGAAACGCAGCCTGCCGTAACGTCAATGAAGTTCAGCCCACTAAGCTCATAAAGCATGACCATGTCTCAACTTCGGGGTAATCGTAATGGAGCCGTAAATAAGAGCACGTGACTAATATCCGCTCGCCCTTCAGAACTTCTTCAGCTTGGATGGGCGTCTCGGTTTGAATCCACTCGTGCCTGCCCCGGCTTTAGCCGGGAAACCCGAGACCCGTTTGCCATGCGAGCGCCATAGTCTTCCGCCGGAAGATTTGAAGATCATCCCCTCCAAGAAATGCGGTACCCAGTTCTTCACCTCGCTTCCTGGAAAACACGACGGACGCCACCACTCCTGTCTCTGCGGAAACACTATTGCGATGTGGTATGATTGATGCCAAAACGCCTGGTATCGGTCCTCAACCCACCTCCAATCGGTATGGTTTCTCCCTCTGATTATGGGTCACACGCTGACACTTCTGTACCGTCAGGACCAACCCAGACACCGCGGCGAATGTGTAGCGGTCCCTAACTCCGCCACAGCGTCTGTCCCGTTGCTCGCGTTCGGCGATAGCGACAACATTTTCCCGTGTCCATTTTCGAGAACGGACCGACCGCCTCACAAGGTGGCCTTCGCAACATGGAAACTGGCCGCGCCGTCGTTGTTGAGTTAACCCGCCCACCAATCGTTCGGAGTTCCTTCACGGAAAACCAGCAGTACGCCGCTACCGGGCCTAAGGATTGAACACCAATGAACGTCCAATCAGAGATGACGGGTTCCCGCACACGGCAGGGACTAGATTCATTGCTGTGCATTTAATTGAGGCGAGAAGTGGGCAGTACATACAACGATACAATAAAGGCGGTCTGTCAGATGGGGTCAGAGTCAGAAGAAAATCATAGACCGAAGGCGACAGCAGAATCTTCCATCTGAAAGCCGCTAATCACTGCACCCGACACACCGGACTCGAGAGGGACGCCCCCGGAGCCCTGAGGATGTTGGAGCTGGGGGTATCGGCAGCCTCAATGGTGGGACACACCGCCGGAGGCGGTACCCAAGTAAGAGAGGCTGGGTGAAGATAATCGAGCAGTTGCTCGGCGGTGGGCCGCGCCGAGACCGACTCGTTCCAACAAGCTTGTAACAGCCCCCACAGCTCGTCGGTGAATCCAAGAGACGACGCGTTCGAAGGTTTCCCCGGACGCTCCCCCCTGAGTACCGCACACGCGGCTACAGGAGACCAAAGGCGATGAAATGGCACAAGGCCACTAAGTACCTGCAGATCGGTAAATGAAGGAGATCCAAACAGAGAGAAGGTTACTTACTTCGTAAATCGCCATGCCAAGGGAATAGCAGTCCGACTCGCGGGATGGGAGACCGTCCGAGCCGAAGCTATCTGGGTCCAACAGCTCGGGGCCCATCCAACGGACCGTGCCACACGAAGGAACTGCCGTGTTGGAAAGAAATATTGTGCTCGGGTCGGTCAGGCCCATTAGACCGAAATCTCCGAGTCGAGCGGTCCCCGTGTGGTCGACGAGGATGTTAGTCTACAAGGACAGTCAACGACCCAAAAAGGTTGTGCAGAACGTAGTGACCCACCCCTTTGATGTCCCCGTGCGCAATACCAAGCCCATGAAGGTAAATTACGCCAGAGGCGGCCTCGGAAAGCTACGGGTTGTGAAGGGGAATAAGCGGGAAGTCTCACAGAACATATGCGATGTGAGTTACCAAACGCAGACGATTGACCTCTGGATTTAACTTGATGTATTCAATCACGTTTCCGTTGGGCATCCACTCAGATATGATCCGAAAATATCGAGGGTTCTCAGACACGGAGACCCCCAACAGCGGCAATACGTTTGGATGAGAAAGGCGTTTCCAGATCAGTACCTCCCGACAAAGTTGCTGGGCGGAGCGTGAGCGAGTACAATCTGTTCAGCTGAGTTCAGTCGCTAACCTTGAAAGTATTACCGGGTTCGTCCCTTCGCTCGATCCTCAGCTGTTTGACAGCCACAGGGCGTCCGTGACATTCTCCTTTACCCACGTCTGCAAACCCACCTTTCCACCGGAACTCGCCGACATGGATGTGCTCCGGTTGGACGATGTACGAGGTGGGCAGCATTCCCTGGGCTTTGCAGATCTTGTAAAGCAGCCCTGAAGACCGCCTAAACAATCTCTCATCGAGGTGTGGCAATGTAAGAAGCTGGGTCTCGTAGTCATCACCCGAGGAACCAATGTGCGTTTACTCGAATCACTCACCTGATCAAGTAGATCAATGAACCTTTGAGCTTGATCGCCGTGGAGGCTCCTGGCATCAGCTACTTTGGGTGGAGAGCAGAGGAGTGTGGCGATGTTTGAGAGGCCTTCTGGGGACGCGACATCCGTGGAGAAGATGACGTCCCAGAAAAGCGCGTCTAACATCATGCTGGGTAAGCGTTGTCCACGACAAGCGAAGGGAAGGATACATGCCAGGAGGGCCGGTTTCGTAGAACATGTAGGGTCGGATGCTGGTTTGGTTACCTCCAAGTGAGGTCGTGGGGACTGCATCCAAGCAGTCGCAGCTTATATATCCATGTTCTACGCCCCAAGTTCGAATGATAGATAAACCGCAGGAACGGACGCCAATGATTAAGGTTGGCTAGCGTTGAGCTGAGTACTTGGTACTAGTAACTTAGCCTTAGTACCCCCCCCCCCCGAGATGCAGATCAGAGGACTGTTGGCCGTCACTAGCCCCGCATGATTGGGGGGGCGGCGGACTTCCACGGTGATGGGGGGTGTTTGAACCGAGTCGGATCTGAGATCCTCTTGTGGACATAGAGAGGGCATGTCTTTCCTCCGTCTAGTTCGTTTCACTCATTTCCTTCAGCGCCAAGCTGATATGGCTGGCAAGCGGCGGGGCTCGGGACCGAGACTATGAGCTGGAAACCAACCCGTATAGAAGGGATCCCTAAATTTAAATCTTCCGTTGAACCAATTCTCATGACGGAAGCCACGGTGCCATTTTCCTGTGGGTGAGGCTCACACCAGATCTCACCTGTAGTACTACCGAGCTGCGTTTGAGTTGAAAGCGTTTCCAGATAATACAATTCTAGGATCGTGGGATGGGGTGGAGGGGGATTTCGTCGATTAGGCGCCTTTTGAGAAAGAGCGGCGATGTATCGATTTGTTCACCAGGAACGAATGTCCGTGATCAGGGACACCGGTCCTAACTGATTCTTCGGGAGTTAGCTTCACGGCTTTTTCCGCCTACAGTATACGTAGTTGGTTTCCTACCACCCCTCGACGGACGAAATGCTTAACGGAATGACGATCAAAACAGAACCAATGTCCCGGAATGGTTTCGCCCCGGAGAACTCCGCATTCCCACCCCACCGCGGCATTATGCATCAAACACGGGGCGTTGACCCTCTCTCATGTTTAATTTCTTGAGAGTGCTCCCAGCCCAGTGATGGGTTAGTAAGTATGTTCCGTCTGGTCCATTGGATGTATGTTCTTCCTTTCACACTAGATACGTGTTTGCTTGACATGTGATTCCAACTCACTACGCGCCCAGACTCAATTGTTGTGCAATCGATCTACTCAGCTCAATTATTTCCAATGGTTCGGCAACATCTTTGGACGAGCTGGGCCTCGCAGAGGATTCCATTGATGGGGCCTGAACACATGTTAAGGAATGCACATCACGCTACGCCTGTCTTGCCACACGGCCAAACTTCTGATCTCCAGCACCGTTCTCCTCCATACCAAAAACGAAAAGGCGCGTCGTACAGTAATACATGCCAGGACTCTGAAACCCGCAACCCCTACATTAGACGAGACCTAACGCGCCTCGACTCAGCGGCCACATCTAAGCATTCTTGCGGACCTTCGTCAACGCCCGAAACCGTGTGCCGGAGTCGGGAAAATGGAGTCAGGGTAAAGCCCCAGGTACAGATACGTGACTGATATCTGGTCATTCCGTCGCGGTCACCACCAGGCAGAGGCCAGCGCTGTGGGACTTCACCGTTCTCTGTTGCTTAACCCGGGTGAATCTCGACTGAGGAGAATGATTTGCAATGACTATACTTCAGAAGATCCACACGCACACGGCTAATCTGACACCCCCTGTTTCGTCTTCGGGGGCCCACACCCCTTCGAATGAACAGATAATATCATAGACTCATGTAAATGCTGAGCGCTGAAGCTTGGCATCGAACGCATCAGGAAAAGTCGCGGCTACTTATGAGCGCCAAATTTTTCACGGTGATTCCCCCCGCCAAATTTGGGCGCTTAGGGCTACTTTTGCTTCCAGAAGTAGGCACTTGGCTTCCAGAAGCACGCTTCTGCGCACTTCCCGCCGCTTTCGGGCACTTTCAGCACTTTGAAAGTGATCGAAGGTTTCCCTGATGCGTGAACACTCCCTCAAGCGGCTCGAATCCTCTGACCCCGCGGCACGTTCTCGAGGCTTGGACCCCAACCAGATATGCTGGCATGATGGGTTGGTTGTTTTCACGGATAGGCTGCCCCACTACTTGCGAACACCCAAGGGTAGGTACTCCTATGTGATGGATCTTCGGAAAATTCACATTCATTCTCCCAACCTGACACCCTCTCTTTTTCCTTCTGTGTTATCTCGATTTGAACCCGACCACGCCTCATTCTGGTGGAAAGTTAGCATGGGAAGGTGTGACAACTCTCTGTGGTTGTCCCATTTACTTCGAGCCGATTTCGGAGGGGGCAAGCTAGCTGAAATCAATTGGATCGCGGGATCAGGAGGGGAATCGGATGACACTTCTGGCACAAGTGCCGTCGGGGAGAATGGCTCTTGTGAGAAGAGCCACGCAGTCTACTACAATTTTTGGATGAGAGAACCCGGCAGTAGGATCACTTCGCTGGGTTAGTTCAGGATGCACACCACTCCATAACCGTTCGTTCCTATGCAATTACGTATATCATTCCTCGGTCTTTTCTGTATTCACATACAAATCGGGAATGCATCAACATCCCCACGCCCGCCTATGTATCTGTTTGGTAGGGATTCTCGGGTTCCACAAAGGAAAAAAGGGGGGAGGGATCCGAAACGGGACCGAGGCCGTCTTACGACGTTGGAATTTGCACCACTTGAGGCTGGGGCAGCCAGTGGGGGCAGGACTACAACCTGCGACCCGTCACTTGACTGTAATTTTGCAGCGAGTGGCTGGTCCCGTCCACCGTGAACCGAAGGATATTGGTTATCGTAGCCTGACCCCCGGCCAAACTCCCAAAATGGGACGCATGAGCGTTCTTTCAAGTTCCGGCTGGTCAATGAGAACTGAAGCGGAGGTGATGGGTTCCCCACGTACGGGAGTTACGTCCATGGTGGGGGAGGGCGGATGAGGGCGTGGTTGCATTGAACTGCCCGTTCCAACAGAGTGCTACTTGATGCGCTATTTACCGCGGCCAGCGCCTCCGCCATAGTCTCGTATTCTGCCAGTGCATAGCCCTAAGATTGGCGAGAGGGTGAACATGCAGATGTGTGGAGAAGAAGAATTAAACCTTGACATAACCAGCCCTCCAATCAAGATTCAGGTGGAGGTTTTTGATCTCCTCATACTCTGCAAATTTATCCGTGACGTCCTCTTCAGCAGCTTCCTCATGCACGTTCGTGACCATTACGATCCATCCTTCGACAGCTGGGGAAGGGGGTGGCTCAGGGTCGCGCGTGGCGCGGGTAGAGAGAAGACGTACATTGTGCTGCCCTTGTCTCGGTCGTGGATTCCACACGGTCAAACTTTTGATCTCCCCCAACGCCGCTCTCGTTCCCACCTGCAAAGTGGATGAAAAAAACGAAAAAGGGAGCATGCCGTATGTGAGTACCCACTAGAACTCTGAAACCCGCGACCCTTGCATCTGACGACACCTGAAGTGCCTGTAGGTGATAATCAGCCAATTGCCGCCCCCGAGCGTTCTCACAGACCTTCATCAATGTTCATTTCATCTTCGGATATTTCGATTCCTCAAGAAACCGTGTCTCAGCCGGGGTCGGGATGATGGAGTCGGGGTAAAGCCCTGGGTACGGAACACGTGACTTACATCTGGTTGTCCGTCACCACCAGGTGGAGGTTGCAGGCGCTCTGAGGCTACACCGTTTCGTCCTGTTACTTAATCCGGGAGAATCTCGACCGATGAGAACTCTTTGCAATGGCTGTGCTTAGGGTGGTTCACATTCACACGGCTAATATGAGCTAATATGACGCCCACTAGTTCGCCCCCAGTTCAGTTTGAATCCGCTCGTGCCTGTCCTGATTGCCATCGGAAGACTCGGGGTCCACCTGCCGTGCGATTGTTATTCTTTCCCCCGGGAGGCGTATGGTTTATAAACCGCTCCCTCCGAGAAACATGGCACCCAGTTCTTCACCTCGCCTTTCTGTTCTTCTCACCTCTCCTCCCTTGGAACACAATGGACACCGTTACGCTCATCAAGCCCTGTCTTCTCTGCGGGAAGACCGCTGCTATGTGGTGTGGTCGATGCAAAAACGCCTGGTATTGCTCCCCAGACCACCTCCAATCTGTATGGTTCACCCCACTGGTTCCGTGGGTCCCACGCTGACCCTTCTGCCCCACCAGGACTGGCCCAGACACCGCGAGGGATGCGTGACTGTCCCTACTCCTACCCACACCACTCTGCAGGCAGGCAAATGTCAAACGTTCACAGCGTCCGCCCTGCTGTTTCGACCCGGCGATGGTGACCATGTTCCACAGGGCTCCTGCTTTTAATAACGGACTGACCCCCTCGTTAGATGGCCCTCGCACCGTAGAAGCCAGCTGGGCTGTCGTCGGCGGAACGACCCGCCCTCCACCCATCGTTCAGAGTTACTTCAAGGATAGCCAACCGTGTGCCATCGTCCTGACCCAAGGATCGAACGGAGAGCCTTTGCGGTACCCGCTCCATATCTTCTATTGTCCCCTATCCCTTTCTCAGGGATCCCCCGTGAACAATGCGATCAAGGGCATAACTGGAGGTGCTCAGGCCAAGAAGCCTTGGTGTGGCCCGGTGCTGGTTATGAAATTCAACGGCTCTCGACGCCAAGGGTACTCTGACGCCACCTCGAGCGATTTCGCTGCCCTATCGGCCTATTTCCTTGCATACGAATGATTCATCGCCGTCGGCAAGGTTCCACGGTAACAACGTTTTCTTCGCTCTTCTATCGTCGGCATACTAGACTTATCGATATCATCCACCTCCGAATGTGGCGTTAATGATAGTTATAATCATCTCACTTGAGTCGGTCTCTATCCTTTATTCCTGTCAAGCGGTTCCCTATACTTATTACCATGTCGCCCTATATTCACGATGCCTTATCCTTGATGCTTCCTATTTGTGTGAATCCAAAGCCACCGCCGGCCCCAGAATCACGAGGGTAGTGTGTGGAAGTGAAAATCCTCCGCCGCGAATCTCGCTGATCATCCCGCTCTCCGCCATGGGTAAAGGGCTTCTTCCCGATATCAAATACCTATAATCAGTAGCGCCGGCAAGCGGCATGGCCCACGACCGAACCCTCGTAGCTGCTCAAAATCTCGTTAACGCTTCCCAGGCAGCTTTGCCTTCTTTGTTCCACCACCCGGCTCGTTCCCCTTACTAGCCTTCCTCTTTACCCCCTTTGGTGTGTCCCTACCGGTCAACTCTTTGATCTTCCGTTCCGCTTCCCCCCTATCACTGTTATTCCCATACTTCGCGGTCGTTAGCCACTTTTGAAGCATGATGCGATTCAGCTCTTTTCTTAAATCTTCTGACCGTCGCTTCGTGATCTGTCGTGCGTCAAAGTCGTGCAAAACTAATGGTCCATTCAAGGAAGTTGCCCTCGAGACCACAACACAAGGAGACTCCGTCCCGGCATAACCTGCCAGGTCAATAATGACGCGCTTCATGGTCTGCCCTTGTGCTTTATGCGCCGTCCGAATCGCAAATCCGGGCTCAATCGGCACTTGTTTCCGTGTGATTGTGCATCGCTTGTGCGACGCACTGTGTTCAAATTTCAGCTTAGTGCTGTCCGGCAAGACAGGGAAATGGTTAAGAAAATAACCGTTCTTCCCAATCACCGCGAGTGCAGCGGGATGCCGGGGTCATTTTCGGACTGTTCTTAGCAATCGTTAGTACGGCGCGACTTAGTTCAGCACGACAACAGGTTAAATCATCATGTGATCAATGCCGTGAGCGTGGGGAAAAACGATTTCAAATTCGCAAAAAATTAGGGTCGTTCGGCCAAAAGTTGATCGAACAAACAATAAGACCCCCTCCCTCTCGGTCGTGGGGATTACCATGGGAATAGTTTTCCCCACCCGACTGCGACCCCGCCCCGGTGAGAAATCTCGACCCTAACATAGCAGTATAGTGTATTAAGGTTTGATCGAGGCGCCGCTGATGGTGGGGGTAAGCTCGTATCCGATCGGGAGCGGAATGCAGACACCCGAGATCCGTTTTGTTTCATAAGCACCGAGAGCACTTCAATTCCAAGGTGAAAATGAATTGTGTTTTCTGGGTGGCTTTTGTGCGTCTCCGGTCGATCCATCAAGTTTCACCTCCTTGGGAACAGGGGACTATCAGTCCGACAATCGTCCTAAAATTCCCAAGGATCCCAGGTATGAAAGTCACACCGAACCCAAGGGCGAGAGTTCCACCGAAATCGTGAAACTCCTATCCCAACGGAGAAAATGTGCAGGCGTTTCACGTGGGACAACAACGAAACCCCCACCACACTGGTATTTTGGGTGCCGGCGAGTTACCGATCAGGCCAGGGTGCCAAGGGCTGCCGGTACGGTATGGGCATTAATCCTGCCGTAGCGGTGCGGTCCCTCCAACGACGTAAATTGTCGGGGCGAGCCCAGACACGTTTTCTTGCTTTGATCGGTGATGTAGGTTTGTAGTCTTGGGCACTTGATGATTCGTCGGAGTCGGCATGATACAGCGGATTGGGCGTGCCGATGATGGCGAACTTCGATGTGGTCAGCTTTTGTCGATCACCGACTCGGACGCCCCTCATGCGCTTAAGCTTACACCTGACTACTGTGCACCGCGATCAGATCACCTCGCGATGGTCGCCATGGATCCGGAGAGCATACAACGAGGCGGCACATACGATGACATCAACTTGAATAGACCACTGCTGACCCCTGTAATGCAAGGACGGGCTCGCTCATTGAAGCTTCGCCTCTAGCCAATTTCCTGTCAACGCGCTCGTGGATACCCATATGTAGCTCATGTGTGTGAATGACCATAGCCTGCTCCCACCCCAAAACACCAACGAAGTATTCCAGGAGAGTGAGACCAATACAGTGCAGATCCTGCAGGCCGACCTTATTCAACGAAGCCCGGACGAAAGCAGCGGCCGTGGGGATCATAACCTTAGGCTTCCGGATTTTCAACGTTTTTGACACCTTCGGAGACGAGTTAGTATTGGTGGCGGGCGGCTGAGTGACTCCACTTACACCGAATTCGAAATACGGTCGATACACTGGACAGCTATGCCGTGATGTCTAACTTCCTCAGCGAGTGCAGTCGGGAATTTATCAGTGGCAAGCATGGGAGAAGGGAAGGAGAAGGAAAGGGGAGAGGCAAGGAGAAGGGACATGTCGGGCCAAGTCAACCCGAGCCCGAAAGGATGGGACGCGTCCTCGCAACGACATCGATTACATACTTCTATACCAACCCCCCGAGCTCACCCAACCCTCGTAGAACGTGATGTGTAACATAGGTATCCACACCTTAGCACAATAAACTCGGAACTCAAAAAAGCATGGGAGAGGGGACAACCCCACCGAACGACCCAATCTTCAATATCTGCCCGTTCTTCCTGACACCAGATGAGGGGAAGGTGATTACACAGGCAAGGACTAGGGCGTGCCGTTTCACCATTCCGGGCAACACCATTCAATTTCGAGTCGTGAGTCGGACGGTGGCCACAATAACATCCGAGATTTCAGAGGGCTCGTATTCTACAAAGTGCATCGGGTGCGCATGGGACTTTCCGACGTTGTTTGCCGCACAAGGAGTTAGACGCGTGGAAAAAGACACGTAAAAAACCGCGCTACGGAACCCAACACACAGCCTTGAAGCTCAAGTGGGACCTCGTTGAATTGTCTCCACTCACGGTGATTGGGTTTGGAGACATCGAGTGTGATAGCTTTACCCTCCGGTGCCCGGCGTTGTGTCCGGGGGGCCAGGGCCCAGCGGAGAGAATAAGAAAATCCGATCTCGTCGGTGACAGATTCCAAGGCAGCCTCATTCCTGGTAACCACAAAAACGTTGAACCCTCCTTAATCAGTTGAATTGAGTATTCCCTCCCAATGCCGTCCGAGGCGCGGGTAACGACTATCCCCGGCGGGTCAGTCCCACAATGCACAGGAAGTTACACCAGCACAACTTCCTTTCCCCACTACAAACTTCTTGAGATGATGGCCGAAGGTGAGTCACTGTCGTGCACGCTCATATGATAAGTTAACATCCACATTGGTCCCCAGCGAAAGGATGAATGTCTCGCTGACACGACTAAAGTCGTTTTGATGAACAGGTTCCTCGGGAGTCCAACGCTCGTCCACGCTTTGACCGCACTCGCGGTCGACCCTTCAAGTTGATACTGAAAGTGGGGGGGGGGGGGGAGGCACAGGCATCGTTGAGGATGGATAGATGAGATAGGTTCGACCTCTGCAGCAACCAAACCGTCGAGTCGACAACCAGGTTACGGGCTGCCACTAGAGACTCAACCATCGGATGGCTCGGGGTTGGTAACTCAGTGTAGTAATTCTCCGGAGCGTAGGTGTTGGGACACTCACTGCGACCTGCGACCCATTTGATCCAACTCTTATACAACAAACCGTCGGCCCCGTCCACCGTGAACTGAAGGATATTGATTATCGTAGCCCAATCCCGCGACCAAACCCCCCGAATGTGACGCATGGGCACTCCCTCCGGTTCCTGTTGGCCAAAGAACGTTGAACCAGACATGGTGGACCCCCACATACGGGAGCTACATCCGTCGTTATGTATTTACAGGTTAAGGCGAAGAGTAAGCAATACATACAACGATATAATAAAAGTAATCAATTTAGGTAGATCAGAAGAAAGTCGTGCACCGAAGAGGACAGCCAAATCTTCTATCGGACAACCGCCAATCACTGCACCCGACACATCGGACTCGAGAGGGACGCCCCCGGGTCCCTGAAGATATCGGAGCTGGGGGCACCGACAGCCTCGATGATAGGACACACCGTCGAAGGTGGCGTCCAGTCAAGAGAGGCTGGGCGAAGATAATCAAACAGCTGCTCGGCGGTGGGCCGCGCCGAAGCCGACTCATTCCAACAAGACAGTAACATCCCCCACAGCTCGTCGGTGAATCCAAGCGACGATGCGTTCGAAGGTTTCCCCGGACGCTCCCCCCTGAGTACCGCACACGCGGCTACAGGAGACCAAAGGCGATGAAATGGCACAAGGCCACTAAGTACCTGCAGATCGGTAAACAAAGGAGATCCAAGCAGAAAGGAGGCTGCTTACCTCGTAAATTACCATACCAAGGGAATAGCAGTCCGACTCGCGGGACGGAAGACCATCTGAGCCGAAGCTATCTGGGTCCAACAGCTCGGGGCCCATCCAACGGATCGTGCCACATGAGGGGACCGCCGTGTTGGAAAGAAATATTGTGCTCAGATCGGTCAGGCCCATTAGACCGAAATCTCCGAGACGAGCGGTGTCCATGTGGTCGATGAGGATGTTAGTCTACAAGGACAGTCAACGACTCAAACAAGTTGTGCAGAACGTAGTGACCCACTCCTTTGATGTCCCCGTGCGCAATACCAAGCCCATGAAGGTAAATTACGCCAGAGGCGACCTCGGAAAGCTACGGGTTGTGAAGGGGAATAAGCGGGAAGTCTCACAGAACATATGCGATGTGAGTCACCAAACGCAGACGATTGACCTCTGGATTTAACTTGATGTATTCAATCACGTTCCCGTTGGGCATCCACTCAGATATGATCCGAAAATATCGAGGGTTTTCAGACACGGAGACCCCCAACAGAGGTAATACGTTTGGATGAGAAAGGCGTTTCCAGATCAGTACCTCCCGACAAAGTTGCTGGGCGGAGAGTGAGCGAGTGCAATTTGTCCAGCTGAGCTGCTAACCTTGAAAGTGTTACCAGGTTCGTCCCTCCGCTCGATCCTCAGTTGTTTGACGGCCACGGGGCGTCCGCAATGTTCTCCTTTGCCCACGTCTGCAAACCCGCCCTTCCACCGAAACTCGCCGACACGGATGTGCTCTGGTTGAATGATGTGTGAGGTGGGCAACATTTCCTGTGCTTTGCAGATCTTGTAAAGCAGTCCTGAGGACCGCCTAAGCAATCTCTCATCGAGGTGTGGTAACGTGAGAAACTGGATCTCGTAGTCGTCATCCAAGGAGCTGATGTGCGTTTACTCGAATCACTCACTTGGTCAAGTAGATCAATGAACTTTTGAGCTTGATCGCCGCGGAGACTCCTGGCATCGGCTATTTTGGATGGAGAGTGGAGGAGGGTGGTGATGTTCGAGAGACCCTTCGGGGACGTGACATCCGTGGAGAAGATGGCGTCCCAGGAAAGCGCGTCTAACGTCAGGCTGGGTGAGTGTCCATTCACGGCAGGCAAAAGGAGGGATGCATGCCAGGAGGGCCGGTTTCGCAGAGCATGTAGAGTCGTCGGATGGGGACTTAGTTACCTCCAAGTGAGGCTCAAGTTGTCGTGGCTTATATATCCATGTTCTATAGGGACAGAGGGAGAGCGAGGAGGACGAATGTGTCATAGTAGGCGCTTCTTTGGGTCCCCACGCTTACGTTGTCTTTCGATCAAAGATGCGGTCAACCTCTCAACCCTTCAGGTTTAGAACTGTCATATAACTGTCATTAGCTAACTAGTCTGGTGAACAACCTGCGTGTTCACGTAGTGATGCAAACTGCTGTAGTTTCCGTTCCCGCTGTTCTTTCCACCGCCCATCCCAATGCCCATCACGACACATGGCATTCGGGCATTTAAATGTCAAATCGCATGTATACTAAACGTTTATGCAGTCACGTGTGCGAACGGAGTGAGCCCTTTGTGGTGATGGGCAACCCGCGCCAGCTCCGGTGGCGTTATTTACATCTGTTTGTCCCCGCCAAAAAGAACACAGTTGCAGCCACGGCGAGAACAATCTGCACATATAATAGATGCTGCGTGGAATAGGCAGGATAGACATACGAGGTGGCAAGGAACATGGCCCGCCGCTGATTATTGGTAGTTTGTAGAAAAAAAAAGATGCGATAACAAGAATCCCGTGGGGGGTCGGAAAAGGGGCATAACCCAGCGAAGAATATAGCTGGTAAGGACGAATTGTACATATCAGTAATTGCTACAACGATAAATCAAGAAAGCTGCGCAGTGGTGACTGTTGGGCAGGAGATTTGTCGTGATTTGAATGTCGTCGCGTTGGACGGCACCGAAGCTCCACATCCCATGATAATTCCACCATGCAGCTCATGGGTCCATAGTTTTTGCAATATTCGCTATCGAGGAAGACCTGAGGATGAGTCCGTGTCTCTGCATCTCGCTGGTGTGGATTTTTTGGTGCGGAGACCGTTTTTTCCTGCCATAGCGAGACATTTGTCGGGTGGGCGGG
>Ga0307513_10004639_pt1 | contig 18283 bp, 16 predicted proteins | sample 15_EM_MG_FD_202174 | JGI IMG/M metagenome (GOLD analysis project Ga0307513, IMG submission 202174) | Populus trichocarpa ectomycorrhiza microbial communities from riparian zone in the Pacific Northwest, United States - 15_EM | ecosystem: Host-associated > Plants > Roots > Unclassified | place... | reverse complement strand
TGGGAATGATTTTCGACTTCTACGTCCACCTATATAGTCAACTTCCCGAGAGGCTACTCTTCGTCTGCCGTGCCTGGCATGTGCTAGCGCTCTCGCAGCACACCTTGTGGACCGATCTCGACCCGCTCGACCCGTTCGGTCTTTATACTGTTCGTCCTTGGGCGGGTACCTTTCTTCAGTCTCGCGTTGCACGCTCAAACCCTGCTCCATTGAAGGCCGACTTCTCAAGGTGGTCGCGGGGCTTACAACTGGAAGATGTGAAGAAAATCGCCAGTATCCATACATTTCGCTCAAGACTCCGAGAACTAGTTATCACGGGCACCCACGACTTGCTTTATCTTGTCGGTGGCCAGCCGCTGCTCACGCACCTGACCTTCAGAGGGTCTGCACCTGACGGGTTCTGGGGTCGATGGAGTGGGGAGGATCTTATTAGCAAAGATCCCGCCAAGTATAAGCTCTCTGAGAAGACGGTTACCACCTTGCGTTTAAGATACCTACAACGCCTGCACGTTTGGCCGGAATCGTTCCTGCAGCGACTACAAACTCTTGAGGTCATTCTGACAGGCGGATTTGAAGAGCGCCACGAGTGCTGGTCCATAGTACAGAACTCGGTTGCTCTCCTCACTCTTCGCATTACTGTGAGGTTCACGAGCGCTCCCCCATTATCACATGCTTCCTGCCGGAACCTCACCATCTACTGTGACGCCATATGCTCGTTGCAAGAGGTTCGGATGCCCCGTCTTCAGGAGCTTACCATAGTCACATACGGCTCTAAAGCGCTCATGCGTTTCACATTGGTAGACACACCAATCTCCTCACTCCGATTGACCTGCATGGGAGGACTATATGAGGATATAGGCCAATACGAGCACGCCTTATGGGTCGACGGTGCCACTCGCCTCCTTCGTTCGGCTCCTCGCCTCAAACGATTTGAGATATCCGCCCCCTCCAGCCTTGTTGGCAGCATATCGGAGGCTCTTGCAGAAGACTCTAACTTGTGCATAGAGCTTAATACGCTTATTATCGACGGGCCTATGGGAGTGGAGTTGGAAGCGAAGGAACGCGCCAAGGATGTCAAAGCGAAGTTTGAGCAGCTAAGGAGCGATGTATCCGCGTTTATGGACCAGCGTCGTCTCTGTCGGTCAAAGAATTGATATAACCATGCGGCCTCCAACATGATTTTATCTCGCAAGAAATTGACAGGCATTCCAACAAAACACCTACATTGTCACCATCAGGCCCATCGCCCGAAACTCTATTTCAGCATACCCAGTGCGCGCTGCGAAAGCAAGGAATCAGCCTAGTGCAACTAGTTATATTTTTCATCAAGCTCTGCTCATTCATAGTTACACCTTGTACTGGCCCTTCTGGACAAATAACCCAGTGCTGAACGGATTTCGAATGCAACATTATGACTACAATGCGAGTAGATCCCTCTGAATCCTTGGTGACCGAACTGGCAATGCGCCGATTGAACGTTTCACTTGACAGTGGGTTGACTCAGTTGTGGCTTTCATTGTCCGTCTATTATTTGTCGTGTGTGTGTCTCTACCTGAGAATATCTTAGTCCACTTATGGATCTCCATTGGCAAAGGTAGCCGCCACAAGCAAAGGAAATACAAGCGTGGCATCTGCAAAGACCTGATCGGGTACTCAGCAACTCCGCGCAATGAATGGTAGCAATGTACCTTAACAGTCTCCGCACCAGCCCGTATCTTCCCCCATGATACTGCTTCATCGGGACGCGCACCCGAGTCTGATCCGTCAAACTCCTGGCCAGTGTTGATATACACCGAGTAGTCCGCCCCATTCCGCTATGATTCCGATTATTAATGCAACACCAGATGGCGAGGGTTAACTCCTGACTTACGAAAAGCATAGCATTCGCAATCTGGTGCTTACATACTCCTCCGCCGAGGATGATCATTCCCGCTCGCTTGGCCTTGAGAGAGATGTCGTTGATACGGCGGATATCGCTGACTATGTCAATTATCAGCCCTGGATTCTTGTACGAGTGGAAATAGATCATGTCTCCGAGTGACCCGTCTGTGAGGGCGGGGCAGAAGACGGGGATATTGTTCTACAGTCGAATGAACATCACCCAAGGATAGAGGTATAGGAGGGAGTACCTTATATGCCCAGTAGTATACAGATTCCTCGTTGTTTATCTCCTTACCCAGCCGGTGGATGATAGTTGAAGGAGACCAAACCGTCCCCTGAGTCTTCTGCTCCTCGAGCATCTGGTCAAGGATAGGAATGATCCAGTCTTCAAATGCACAGTAGTTGTCGTTTGGCACCACGAGGTTTCCAATCCGGTTCAAGCCCTTCTTGCGGAGGGAAGCCCCGTCAAGGTTGAAATCCGCAAGGTAGGTCTTCCCCAAGCACTTAATAAAGTCTTCTTCAACGCCACCTGCCGTGGTGACGATAGCAGATACATGGTTGTGCTGCGCCAAGAAGTGGAATATTTCGCGCAGGCCTGAGGACATGAGGTTGCTCGTGAACCCGAGGAAGATAGTACACTTTGTAGATGCGCGGATTTGTGGGTCTAGTAGGTCTTCTGGTTCGTCTGGGGTGATTGGTACGTCCGAGAGACGCCATCTGCGCTGAACTATGAGTCGGAATCCGATCTCATCTAGGGTAAAATCTAGGTGATATGTACCATATTTTGAACGATATTTACAGCCATGGAGAGGCTTGATGCTTGGAAACCGATCCTTTGGTAGCTCAACAGGAGCTCTGTGAGGGAGAGTGGCTTAGTGAGATCAGGCCCTCTGATTGGTATTGCATCTTCTGGAAGTGGTTCAGATTGAACGAGGACTGCAGCAGCCGCCGACGTTGGGACGCTTGACATGGTAAAGAATACGTATGTGGAAGCCCGCTGGCCGCTGGGGAGAAAATTACTGACAGTGGGTCATCATCACAAGAATGATAGAGTACACTCTACGGCGTGGGCAGTGTGGTTGAGTAACAATGTCGATTCCTTCTGGTGTTTGTACTCAGCAGGCTGAACGTTGGAAATGACCACTCCTGCTGAGACGCACGACGTGGAAGAGACGCTCGAGGAGGTCAGCCTCCATGACAGTCCGAGACCAGAATATGGCTCGAATCCATCTAATGGCGTCGCCAACGGAGCCCCAGAAGTCTCCCATTCCCCGCCGCCTCTTCCGTCGACGCCAAGTAGTGCCCAGCCACAGACACCAACACGTCTCCCGCCTCTCAACATCAACGGTCACAGTAATACCCACGTATTAGCGTCGCTGCAGTCCCCTCCACCGCGTATCTCGATGTCGAGCTCAACCGCCGCGTCTGTGTCGCTAACACGGACGTCGACAATGAACTTCCTGACCCTCGCACAGGGTCAGACACTATCTGTCGTCCTCATCACCTCAGCACTCGACATCATTTTCCAGTCAAAAGAGGCAAAACGAAGTCAGCACCTACGTGATGCGACAGAACACGCCCTCAACATGCTCAGACAGGGTCTGGGTGCGGATAAACCCAGGGAGATATTCGAACCTCTCCGTCTAGCGTGCGAAACAAAAAACGACAAGCTCCAGATTGCCTCGCTTGACTGCATTGCCAAGCTTACCGCCTACGCTTTCTTCGTCGAAGCGACTCCACATGCAAACGCATATGCATCTCCTCCAGGGTCTCCGTCGGCATCTGCCACCAATCTCCCCACGTCCCTTGCTGACATCGTCACTCACACTGTCACCAATTGCTACACAGAGTCCACTCTAGACACAGTCTCATTGCAGATTGTAAAGGCTCTACTAGCCCTCGTACTCTCTCCCCATATTCTGGTCCACCATTCGTCCCTTCTCAAAGCCGTCCGCACCGTTTACAACATCTTCCTTCTCAGTCAGGATCCCATGAACCAAAATATAGCTCAGGGCAGTCTCACTCAGATGGTGCATCATATCTTTGCTCGCTGTCAATTATCCACCGATCCTATTGGCCCGACTGATGTCCCCACAAGCACCTCGCGTTCCTCCTTCACCCCCTCGAATGAGGATCTTGGTACTCCTACATCCAAAATTCATACTAATGGTATTCACCAATCCGGCTCCTCGACATCTGTTAACTCGGATTTGGACTCGGATTTGGCTGCGGCTGCGGCTGTTCCATTGCCGCCCGAAGGAGACGATGAAAATCTAGATAATGGGTAAGCCTACCTTCCCTTATTACCCGCTCCGTCGATCGATACTCTCTGTCCAGGGCCCCGAGCACCGCAGGTCTCTCCGACTCGGGAAGAAACCTTTCGAATCGAGAAGCGCACGCGTTCAGCACGCATGATATGTTCATCAAGGACGCGTTCCTCGTGTTCCGTTCTCTTTGCAAGCTAACTATGAAGCCCCTTGCAACAGAAAGGTTCGAGGATAGTGCCCTGCCACAAACAAATGCTAACTCTCAATCCTAGTGAACGAGATCTCAAATCTCACCCTATGCGATCGAAGTTGCTGTCGTTACATCTCGTCCTCACCATCCTTAACTCTCACATGGCTGTCTTCGTCTCACCAAATGCCGTAATTCTTTCGGCTTCTTCAAACGAGTCCACGTTATTCATTCAGGCGATCAAGCAGTATCTCTGCCTTAGCCTGAGCAGAAATGCTGTCAGTTCGGTGCCTCAAGTCTTCGAGGCGAGCATAGAGATATTTTGGAAAGTGCTGTCTGGGATGCGCACGAAGCTCAAAGTGAGTACGAATTACCCTTTACCAGACGAAGCTCGTTTCTTAGTCTTCGCGTGCAGAAAGAGATTGAGGTCCTCTTCAACGAAATCTTTATCCCGATTCTTGAGATGCGCACCTCCACGCTCAAGCAGAAGATCGTTCTTTTGAACGTGCTTCAGAGACTATGCCAAGACCCGCAGGCGCTCGTGGAGATCTACCTGAACTACGACTGCGACCGTGAAGCCATTGAGAACATCTACGAACGGTGTGCCCGCTCATATACCCTCTACCAATCCACACTGATCAATTATTATTCATCATAGATTAATGGCCATCTTCTCGAAGATTAGCAGCGCTCACCAAGTAATATCTAAAAGCAATGCAGCAGCCGAACAAGGCCAAACACCGACAATGCCAGCTCCCTCCACCCCCGGAAGGCCCTCTCTCCCGCCGTCCCTGACCACCTCAGCATTGGCAGAGACCGCAGCAGCAGATCCGCACCTCTCCGAGGCGCGCCTCCGCCGCCTGGCGCTTGAGTCCCTTGTCGATGTGCTTCGGTCACTCGTAGCGTGGGGTATCGTAGCACGGCAAAGCCAGCAAGCCGACCTCGAAGCCGCCGCGAGCAACTCGGAAATGCAGTCTCGTACCAGCATCCATGAGGACCCCAGCCAGCGGCTTGATGCGTCAGAGAGCGTGCTGGACCGATTGAGTCCCGTGCCAGGCGGGAGTATCGACCTGAGACGCAATACTTCGGACCTGGCCATTGCTGTTGACGATCCAAGTCGGTTCGAGAGCGCCAAACAGAGGAAGACGATCCTGCTTGAGGGTATTCGGAAGTTCAATTTCAAGCCAAAGAGGGTGAGTGGTGTTGGGTTAGGCTTGAAGGTGGTTGGGGCTGATATTTGTCAAGGGCATACAATCGCTCATTGATGCGGGATTTATTGCAAGCTCGCAACCTTCGGACATTGCCGCGTTTCTTTTGCACACCGAGGGCCTCAACAAGGCTACTATAGGAGAGTATTTGGGAGAGGGGTAAGTCGCCGGACCTGAATAAAACTCCCAGATGTACTGATTCTAGAATAGAGAGGATCTCAATATTGCCGTCATGCATGCATTTGTCGACCAGCTTGACTTTACGAACCTCCCGTTTGTCGGCGCACTTCGGCTGTTTTTGCAATCTTTCCGTCTGCCCGGTGAGGCCCAAAAGATTGACCGTTTCATGCTCAAGTTTGCCGATCGGTACATTGCGGGCAATGTTGAAACCCCATTTGCCAATGCCAGTGCGTACCGTCGAGAACTTAGGTCCATGGCAGACGTAACTAATATATCATAGCTACTGCATACGTCCTCGCGTACTCCACTATCATGCTTAACACCGACCAGCACAGCCCGCAGGTGAAGAAGCGCATGACCAAGGAAGAGTTCATCAAGAACAACAGGGGTATCAACGACGAAGGGGACTTACCCAAGGAATTCTTGAACGCCATTTACGACGACATCCAGACGAATGAAGTTGTGATGAAGGATGAGATCGAGGCCAAGGCTGGTCTTGCTCAGCAGACGACGACTGGGTTGGCATCTGTCCTTGTCAACGTTGGACGCGATTTCCAGAAGGAGGCGTACGTTATGCAATCGAACGGCATGGCCAGCAGAACGGAGGTAAGGATCAGTGGCAAGCTGGCGGAATCGAATTCTTAATCGTTGTCGCAGGCGTTATTCAAGACGATGATGCGCGCTCAGCGCAAAGGCAAACCGAGTGACCAATTCTTCAGCGCTTCACATTTCGTCCACGTCCGTCCCATGTTCGAAGTAGCCTGGATGTCTTTTCTCGCCGGTATATCCGGGCCAATGCAAGAATCGGACAATATCGAAATCATAGAACTATGCATGGATGGTTTCCGCAATTCCATACGAATCGCATGCGTCTTTGACCTCGACCTCGAGCGCAACGCGTTTGTCACCACCCTCGCCAAGTTCACCTTTTTGAATAACTGGGGAGAAATGAAGGCCAAGAACATGGAGGCTGTTAGGGCGTTGCTCGATGTTGGACTCCAGAATGGAGAGTGGTTGAAGGGCAGTTGGAAGGATGTTTTGATGTGCGTTAGCCAGCTGGAGCAAATGCAAGTTATTGGAGCTGGAACCGACTTGCATGACAAGAAGGGGTATGTGCTCTCGTACCTTGTGTGGAAAGCCTTCGTGTTGACCGAACGTTATAGACGGTCCAAGAAGTACCCTGCTGAGGAACTTGCCGCTCAAAGTCGCTCAAGACACATAACCGTCGCTGCTGATATGATATTTTCCTGGAGCAAGAACTTGAGCGGAGTAAGTGGATCCACAAATCTTGTTCTTCAAATTCTTCTGACCTATATTCTCAGACTGCCATCGTCCATTACGTCCAAGCTCTCAGCGACGTTTCATGGGAAGAGATTCAATCTTCTGGACAGTCAGACAACCCTAGGCTCTTCTCGGTACGAAAACTTGTGGAAGTCTGCGCCTATAATATGGAGCGTATTCGTATCGAGTGGGTGAACATGTGGGTTATCATTGGGGGGCATTTCAACCAGGCATGTACTCGCTTGCCTATCTCTAACTCTACTAAACCAATGTCTTTAGGTTTGCTGCCACAGCAACATTCACGTCTGCAATTTTGCCCTTGACGCTCTGCGACAACTGGCCATGCGATTCTTGGAGAAGGGAGAGCTCCCGAGCTTCAAGTTCCAGAAAGACTTCCTCAAGCCATTCGAGCACGCCATGATCCACAATGCCAATCCCGAGGTCCGGGACATGGTACTACAATGCCTCCAACAAATGATCCAAGCTCGTGTCCACAATTTACGATCTGGCTGGAGGACTATGTTTGGTGTATTTGGAGCTGCGTCCAAGTCTCTGAATGGTCGGTCCTTCCACAATCTTCGCTGCAACTGTCCGTTGAACTCTATCTATAGAGGAGATTGCCAGTCATGCCTTTGACATCGTCACCAAAGTCAACAAGGAGCACTTCAACTCTATCGTTCATCACGGCTCGTTCGCCGATCTCACGGTTTGCATCACACACTTCTGCAAAGTCACCAAGTACCAGCGAATCAGTCTAGTGGCCAGTTCGATGCTCAAGGGTCTCATTCAACAAATGTTGGACAGCCCGGAATGTGGCCTCAAAAGTGGACGACCAGAGCAAGTGGCAAAATCGGACGATCCAATGATCAAATACTGGTTCCCGGTGCTTTTCAGCTTCTTTGATATTATTATGAATGGCGACGATCTGGAAGTCCGGAGGATGTGAGTGACCTGGCAGTCGTTCGACGCCAACCACTAATGGGGTCTCTGTCAGGGCACTGGATACCTTCTTCAGCACCCTGAGGACTCGTGGCCAGGAGTTCCCACCGGAATTCTGGAATCTGATTTGCAAAGAGCTTATCTTCCCAATCTTCGCAGTTCTCAAATCCGGGCCACATGATATGTCTCGTTTCAATACTCAAGAGGATATGAGCGTCTGGATATCGACTACTATGATCCAAGCTCTGCGAGATGTAATCGCTTTATGGACTCACCACTTCGCAATCCTTGAGCGATTCCTTGATGGCTTGCTGGACCTATTGCGAACCTTCATTTGCCAGGGTATATAGTTCCATGCTCTCGTTTTCAAATTTCCTCCTAACTTGGGCTTCAGAGAATGATACACTCGCTCGGATTGGTACTTCTTGCCTCCAACAACTCCTGCAGAACAACGCTCGTCAGCTCTCGCCTGCTGACTGGGAACGGGTCATCACAACGTTTGTCTGGCTTTTCAAGACAACGACTCCTTACCAGCTATTCGACGAAAGCCTCAGGGCTGATGTCGAGCAAGGAGAGCAGGCTGATATGCAAGGTAAACCCGAATATGATCCCATGCTTGGAGCTGTGCTGACGTCTTGAAGATACAACTGATACTGCCTTACTCCCTGCGCCTCTTTCGCCCCCTGTGCAGCAAGCACCAACACCAGCTGGCCACGCGCCTAGTAATCGAAAACGTATCTTCGCACTCATCATCACCAAGTGTGTCCTCCAGCTGCTCCTCATTGAGACCACACACGAGATGCTTCAAAATGAAGACGTCTATGAGACGATACCTCCCGAGCATTTATTGCGCCTCATGTCGGTTCTGGATGCCAGCTATCAATTCGCACGATCATTCAATGCAGATAAGGAGGTCAGAAATGGACTATGGCGTGTTGGTGAGTGATCTGGAACCATTACTTCTTACCGCTCGGCTTATGGTCTTCCAGGCTTTATGAGGCACCCCCCGAATCTGCTCAAGCAAGAGAGTAGTAGTGCTGCGACACTTGTCAATGTACTCCTACGGCTGGCGTCTGACAAGCGACCGAACAATGCTGGCACTCGTTTGCAAGCCTCGGACCGCCTGATACAGTGAGTCTCCTCTTCTACACTGCAGACCAAATACTCAACGTATAGAAGACTCGGCTTAATGATTCTGGACGACTTCAACAAGTTGAAGTCGGACATGCAAGGCCGGAATATCGCGGCCTGGACTCCTGTTGTTGCTGAGGTTCTACAAGGCTTTAGCATCTTCGATGACACAATAGTAAGTCAACCAGACTTCAAATGACTCCAGTTCTCTCACCCTTTCTCCCAGTTTACCCGTTATCTTCCAGCTTTGTACCCATTGGCCTGCGACCTACTACTAAAAGACATATCTCCGGAGATTCGTATAGCCCTCCGGTCTGTCCTCCTTCGAGTAAACCCTTGTTAGACTATTCGTCTTCGTTCCTAACATTATTGGGTCTCCGCATTTTTCGTTCGTGTTCCAACCGCTGCGGACTTATGTCTTCCTGGTCGCAGGCTAATTCCTTCTTGTGTACTATGTATCCATAGAATAATATATTGTAGCGTCGGAATACATTAGACATGCGGGTACATGCGAAAGAGAGCAGACATGGAAATGTCCAACGAGCAAGCTAACGGAGGCTACCATAAGAAGGTTGGAACTGTCCTTGGAATCCTGGAACCCAACCCGTTGGTTGAGGTTGAAGGCCAGTGTTCCCTCGCAAAGCGGCGTATTTTTCTACGGGACTCGTCAAGACACTGTCGTACTGTCAACCATAGAGAGACTTACCAGGTCCGTCGGGCTGTTCCTCACCCCCGAAGTTGCCCGCTTTCATGGACGCGAAGACATTCGCGGGTGCGTGATTCGGCGCCGCCGGTTGAGGGGGTGGTGAGAGTGACTGCGGAGCAGAGAGCGCATTAAACGAGGGCAAGTCTGAAAAAAAGAAAAAAGAAACAGGTGAGCTTAAAAATGGGACAGTGTTTCTAAAAGCTTACTGCTCGGGAGCTGAGGTACCGGGGGGATTCCAGTGTTCATGCCACCCATACCACCCATGCCTGTGTAGAATCCAGTAGGTTGTGTGTTCATAAAAGGAGAGATACCGGTGGGCTGTGAGGGTACGAATCCCGTTGGTTGTAGAGTAAGGGAAGGGGTGAAACCCGTGAATTGCGGTGCGAGTGGTTGATGGTATCCAGTGAAGCCAGGGTTGATCCCGGTGGGTGATTGGTTGACGAATGGCCGGTTGAGGAACGAGGTATGCTGCGGCAAAATGGGAGATGGCGATAAATTTGGATTTTGACGTGTAGGAATGAACCCCTGCATCCCAGTGTTTGTCGGGACCAGGGGTTTGAGCAAAGCCTCGTTAGCCGGGATCGGCGCAAACGGTCCTCGGAGGGCATTGGGATTGAATGACTGTGTTGGTGCGCTTAGACCTGGACTCGTAACGAATGCAGGTGGCGTTGCTGAAGTAACGGGGGGAGACACTGCGACAGCAGGTTGAACCGCGGGCGCGGGTGCAGATGGTGGGCGACGTGTGGCGAGTTCAGCGATCTTAGCCAGCAAGTCTTGCTCTGGCGTGAGCAAGAGAGGTTGAACAGCAGGTGTTGTCTGTGGTCGCTCGGGTGGTTGTACAGCGATGACGGGTGCAGCTACTGGCGCGGGTGCGGGTGCGGGTGCAGGAGGAGCAGATGCGGGCGCAACTGGCGGGGTCGCAGAGGTAGCGGGCGTAGGTTTGGTGGAACTTGGACGGATTGCCCATGCATCATCATCATCAAACCCGATTGCGGCCACCGGTTTCGGTGCAGCGACGGGTTGAAGTGACGAAGTCTGCACAGGACTGGCTATGGCAGGCGACGAGCCTCGAACGAGCTGAACTGATGCGTTCTCTAAAATGCTCTCGTCTACATTGATCGACGCCCCACGCGTATTGACCGATGGAGTCGGCCGGCCTCGTCGAGTATTATCTTTGAGCACACCTCCCGGGCCAGAGAACAAATTGGGAGCTGGACTTGTACTCTTCAGTTGAGGAATGGGACCGGGGGGCGCTGGCGGCTGCTTCCCAGAGTATTCGGCCTCTTGAACTCTTTCCGCATATCTCCTATCAGCTTCAAGTTGCTGCTGGTACACAGGGTCATCCACCCTTGATTTGGCGACCCACTTCTTCTTCTCAAGGGCTTTGAGCGTGCGAATGATATCACCCTCACGCAGGCCAAGGCTCCGTAATGTATCTGCCTTGAGGTCAGGCAGGAGAGTCTCATCGATCTTGTCGCGCTCAAAGGCAGCGGCGTAGCGTGTGCAATCGTCCATATCGCACCCAGCGTCGAGGAAGAACTCGAACCAATCGACGTGTTTCCTTGGTTGTGGGTCTGACCGACTTTTAGCGACGACTGGAGCTGCCTTCGAAGCTGCCTGCAACTTTGCAAGAGGTATGTTGTCATCATTGGGTCGAGGCGAAGAAGGTTTGACTGGAGAGTTGGTCGGCTTCCCAGTGAACCTCGCAATGTAAGCCATGTCCTCGGCTGACATCTTCTCTGCAGGTACCTCGATTGTAACACCATTGGTCTTGTGAAGCCGAAGCTTACCGTTCTCAAAACCCTTGAATTCTGCCTCGACGCGGAACTGGCCTGTGCGATCATGCCAGACCCGCGTCTTTCCAGACTCAGGAGGAGGAGCCTTGACCAAACTGGTACGAAGGGCGGGGTCACGCCGTTCGTCGGCCTCTCGACGTTTCTTCGCCTGCTGCTTGCGGATAAGCTCCGAAGGATCTTCTCCAGAGCTAGAGCCTCCCTCTTCTTTCTTCCGTCGGCGTTCACGTTCCTTCTCCTTCTCACGGGTAGCTTTAGCTTTCGTCTGTTCTTCTTCTACCTTGCGCTGTTTGGCGGTTTCAGCGGCCTTCTTCTTGAGCTCCTCCGCCTTGCGTCGTTCCTCAGTAAGCCGCTTCTGTTCTGCAGCACGAGTGCGTTCCTCCTCTTCCTCTCTTTCGACCCTTTCGCGCTCTTTCCTCTCCTTCTCTCGCTTGGCAGCAGCGGCAGCAGCAGCAGCGGCAGCGGCAGCAGTAGCCGCCTCCCGTTCGCGTTCAGCAGAGTTATCGACATCGGCTTCAATAGAGTCTTCTTGTGCGGGGCCATGTGTATCGTCTGTGTCCAAGTCGATGTACGAGGCAGGAATCACGCCCTCCTGGCCGACCTGATTTCGGCATTTCCACCAGTCTTCGTTCGACTGGTCGATAATTAGTAAGACCTCACCCTCCTTGACCGAAAGCTCATCAGACGCATCCCCGGTGAAGTCGTACAGGGCGGTACCCATTGTGCCGCCTTGATCATCCTCTGCAGACTCATCTGGGGAAGGTGATCTCGGCGGAATCTCCAAGTCGGGAGAATTGTCCCAGTGAACAGATTTGGGTTCGGCGCTCTTGGCTGGGGCAGCCGCGGACGGTGGGGCTGGAGCACTCGAGGGCGTTGCTGACGAAAATCCCTTCGAAAGAGCGTGACTGGACTCCAACTTTCTCACAATAGCGTCATAATGCTCCTTTGAGACCAAGCTGAGGGTGTCACCGCTTGACCCGCCGATTTCGAGACGGATGTTTTTCTTATCCGAGGACACTGAGATCATGTCGGCGGATTTCCATTGCTGAACCGGGGTCTACACGTCGTCAGTATGCAGTAGAGACATACTGAGCAAAGACGAGGCACCTTGTCAGATTCGCTCGCAAAATAGATTGAGCCTTTGCCAACACCGAGTGTACCCTTCTTCTTCTTTCCTTTCTTGTCAAGGAGAGATACCGTCCATGTTTCGACTGGATCAAGGTTTGATCTGTCGGATGTCGCAGCGACGCGTTCGGCAGGGTCAACATAAATTGGCCTGGGCGGCTGAGCGAAATTCGTGAGACTGTTGTAGAGCAGGGACGGGGCTAGCGTGTACTGACAGAGTCTGGGACGACGATACGAGCAGGCCCCGCCGCAGGTGGTTCGTGCTCTTCTTCGGCGTCCTCGCCTTCGCCCTGCGGATGATGATCAGTGCTGGCCTTTTGCATATGGGTGGCGCTTACCTCGCCAATGTACGCAGTCGGGACAAAGCCAATTTCCTTGCTTGTCTGTGATTTAACGAGGGACCAGTCCTCGTCCTTGTCGTAAACGAGGAGTGCCTCATCCTCTGTAATCGTGAGTTCATCACCGGCGGTCGCCTCATAGTCATAGAGAGCTCTGGCGATCCAATTTGGGCTCGCCTGGAGCCTGTAGTCAGCGCAGATTCTGGCGGGTGCGGGTTAATGACGGACCAGCTCGACATAATTGGCTGGGACAAGACCGACGGGACCCTCTTCATCTTGTGACTTTGGCCTTACTTTGACCTTGTACCACCTAAACAGGCTGTCAGCGGGTACTCGAGACGTTAGGAATGGGAAAGGCGCGAACTCCGAGTCTGAGTCGTCGAGGAGGAAGAGCACCTGGTCCTCGGCGATTGAGACCTCCCCTGTGTCCTGTGCATCATAATCATAGGCTGCCTTGAGAATGTCCAGATACCGCTCCTTGGTCCCACCCATTGTAGTCAATTAGGTTGCCAGGTCCAAGATTGCATCTGCATTGTCATAGCTTGAACTCTTCTCCAATTTGATTCAAGGGATTCTAGGGATGACCTCTATCGCCTCTCTGCCTCAGGAAATCCATTTGGCCACCCCATCGTCGCGACAGAAACCACCCCCTCCAAAATGCAAAGCCCCGCTCCCATTCGCATACACAGGAAGCACTGACGGTACTGACGAGAATCTTCTGATCCTGTTTCACGGATTTGGTGTGTGGTGGTGATCCGGATAAGGTCGAAGGGGATCTAACAACCTCATCTCATTAGGAGACACTCATGTCCCCTTCACGAAGCTCGGACGCTCCTTGAACCTCCCGCAGACAGCTACTCTTGCTATTCGCGGCCCAACCCCGTAGGTCTATTCCAATTTAGGTTACAATTTACAATATTGAAGCTTGTAGTATCCCCTTTCTGGATGAAGATGACCCAGAAGCTTATCAGTGGTACTCAGCTTATGATGACCTCGGTGAACTTTTGACCAATCCTAACCCGTCCTCGATATTACAATCCCTGGTCGCCTTCCTTGAGCTTCTCATTGCCGAGTGTTCCTGGCAATCCTCCCGGATCCATTTATTTGGTTTCGCACAGGGTGGTTCAGTGGCTGTAGAACTAGCACTTCTATGGTCGAGACTGAAGGGGACCGACCTGGGTAGTGTGATCACCGTTGCCGGGCCCCTCCTCTCCTACCCAACCATATCATCTTGTACAACACCCGTTCTCATGATCCATAGACCAGGGAGCGACTGTAGCACATTGAGGCCCGTCGACCTAAACGCCTTTCGCAAAGGGTTCACCGGTCGGGTGATCGAGGAGAAATTTACTAGCAAGAAGGAAGGAATGCCAGCCGGAAAGAATGAATGGGAGCCGTTGATGCGCTTCTGGAGTGAGACGCTGTCCAGGCGGGCTCCGGAGGGCACTGTGGAGGTTTCACGGTGAGCCAAACGCCGTTTGCGATTGTAAAACCTAGACCGGCTTCTACTGGAATATATAGTGCTACCACGCCGGGTATAGTAACTCTTAACGCCCTCACCACGAGGACGTATCGTAGGACGATCATAGGACAAGCGGCATTAGGGTGTATTGTGTACCATTTGCCATTGGTGTGTGGTGTGTGCTGGCCTTTTCTTGTCACGGTCACGTCCCTTTCCGGTGTCACCGGCAATTGGGAGCGCCGCATTCGAGCCGTGTGCAAGCTGCATGCGTGCGATATTATATATAACCAAGTTCAATATTCCGGGCACGTTCTCTCGGGAGTAGAGGGGAGTAGAGGGGAGTAGAGGGAAGTAGAGGGAAGTAGAGCAACTTGTTAGTCTTTCTCTCCCGTACTTTAGACCTCTCCTCCGCGCGGGGCAGGCCGGCCAGCGAGTGAGCGAGTGAGCGAGTGAGCCAGCAAACCATCAAGAATGGAGTCGTCAGCGCCGTCGCTCAAGCTCGACTCGTTCTTTCTCGAATCGTCTTATCCATTTGTCCCTCATTTCGCGCAGTTTTTGTCCTCTTCGCGCTCCACCACAGTTCCTCCGACTCCGCCCGCTCGTCCACACCCGCAGACGAGCACAAATTGCAGCAATAGACTCTATGGGCTCGTCCATGTCCCCAGCGAACAGTGCTCCCATCTTCCGGCTCACACGACACCTGTAACATACCGTCGCCGCGCAAATTCCGCGTATAGTGACGACAGACTCTCCGCAGACCCAAATATTGATATACAACACAAAGTAATTTCGACAGAAGACTTGTTGGAGGCGCACAAACTCGCCTTACGTCTCCTTCTGCGAATAGCCGATAATCCAGGAACACGAGGCGGCGAGCTAGCAGGAGCAACAACGCCACCACCGGAACAACCCCCCAACGGATTCCCTGTACCATCAGTCCCTGCACCACTTCCCACAATTTCTTTCCCGGTTCCTCAAGCCCACCAACATGTCTCTTTCGACGAATTGAGTACACTCACAAGAGCTCTTCAGGATTTCGCAGCACTCGCCTTGGAAGTCAGTATGGTCGGACCCTTTGATGAGCAGAGTTCGGAAACCTTCTCTCGCCTTTCAAACTGGTTCACCCAACGAGTCGACCCCTCAAGTCAACACGGCCAATGGAGGTCGTGTTTGCAATCTGCATTGCAGACGTGGAAACGTACGCTCGACGCTTGCAAATCGGCAAGTCCTCATTTTGTCACCTCGAGTAGATAGCCGCTTCTCATATCGATTTCAGGAGGCTCCGCAACTTGCAGGCCAACTGAATATTATACTGCAGCGCGAGGACGTCCTGTTGAAGGACCTCCGTCATCTCCGTGCCGAGATCAAAGTGACCGAAGCCAATCTCAAAAGGCAGCTGGAGGAAGAGCGTTCGGCGCGCACCGAAGTGGAAAAGCGGAATACTACATTGACACACCGCAACGAGCGGCTTCACTCTGATCTGCAGAAGCTTACCTCGGACCATCAAGCCGCTTTGGAACGCGAGAACCTAGTAAGCTTGTCTTATCGAGGATTTCTATTCGTATTAACACCGTCGATAGCTTCAGAGAACCCATACTCAGGTCGTCCAATCCCTTCAAGATGCTCTCTCACAGAAAGAAGGAGTCGATGCCCACATCCGTGCCACCCGGAACTTTGAAAAGGCAACAGAGAGCCGGCTGGAGGCTCTTCAAGAGCACTTGATTGAGCATCGCCAATTCATCGACGTCGCTACTGGTTCACTACACGAAAAGGCAAACAGCCACCAGAGCTCCATTGCGGAACTGCATACCTCGGTCAGCGGCATTTTGGCTCACTCGCAGCAGGTTAATATACACTTCTCACCAAGTGGCGTCTCATCGACTAACGAACTCGCAGGTTCATCATGATTCTCGTGAAGCACTTAATGAAGTTCAACACAAACTCTCGGAGAAGCAACAAGAGACTCTGAAACTCTTAGAAGAACAAAACGAAACGCTTTCGTATGCATGCTCAAGGATTGGCGAAACCCGCGATCCCTACACCTCCGGAGGACAGCATTCGCAGGCTTCGGACGCGCGCTTGACAGCTCTTGAACAAGCTATCGCGGACCTACCGTCTAAAGAAGATAATAGGGCACAGGCGCAGGCACTTCGAAATGCTATCGCAGTTGACCTGCAACCCCTCGCGAAGGAGGAAGCACTCAGCTACGCTTGCTCGCGAGCGGATGAGATCCTTGGTGCTCAGCGTGACCTTTTCAACAACTCGCACTCTCAACACTCTCAGATTGACGAGATTTCGAAGCATGTTTCTGCCACCCTCTCTCGCACAGAAGCCGTGGAATCTCAATTGTCTTTGATCTCCGCCACAGTCTCTGAAGTTCGTCACGCTCAGGCCAATGGCGATGCGTCGCTCGCGTCTTCCCTTCATCTCTCCGACATTGGCGTTTCGAGCGAAGAGACGACTCATGCTTTGCGGTCCTTGGAGGAGCAAGTTAATAAGTTAGTTGCTGCTAGACAAAATGATGTTGCGATCAAGGAGCTTGGATCCATCGGCGCTGCTCTTGTCCGTTTGGAGCATTCGCTCAAGAACCACGACGACCACGATACAATCGGAAGCCACTTGAAGGCCATTGAGTATGCTATCGCCGTCCTTCCTTCCAAGGAAGATAACAAGGCGCAAGCTCAAGCCCTCCACAACGCCATTGCCGTTGATCTTCAGCCACTCGCCAAAGGGGGTGCTGTCAGCTATGCCTGTGGAAGAGCGGATGAGATCCTCGAAGTGCAGCGAACCAATGCCACTCAGTCGCAGTCCCAGCACACTCGCCTCGAAGAAGTCTTGAGCAACATCTCCTTTATGGTTACCCGAACCGAGTCTATCGAGTCTCAACTTCGCTCCTTCGGTGATACCATTGCAGAGCTCCGCCGAGTTCACGATGCCGCCTCCTCTACTCATTTGTCCGATATCGGCACTTCCAGCCAAGAGACTACGCATGCCCTGCATTCACTGGAGCAGCAAATTCATAAGCTCGTTGTTGCAAGAGACGGGGATGTGGCGATCAAGGAACTTGGCTCTATCGCGGCCGCTCTCGTTCGCCTCGAACGCTCGCTCAAGAATCACGACAGCCACGAGACAATCGGCAGTCACTTGGAAGCGATCGAGCATGCTATTGCCACTCTCCCGTCCAAGGAGGATAATAAAGCCCAGGCACAGGCCCTTCGCAATGCGATTGTCATCGACCTGCAACCTTTAGGGAAAGAGGAGACTCTCAATTATGCCTGCTCGCGAGCTGATGAGCTCCTCAATGCGCAGCTGGAGGTCAATTCCCAGACACAGTCTCTCCGTAAAGAAATCAAGGAGCTCACAGAACGTCTCACCTCTCTGCTTGCTCGTACCGAAGCCATCGATCCGCAGTTGCACTCGATCTCCAAGGCGGTGGACGAGATCCGTCATTCAGAACATCGGGATGAGCACTCCTTGAAACCGTCTATTGACTTCTCCGACATTAACGTCGCCAGTCAGGACATGGCCACGGCGCTGCGGGCTCTGGAGGAACAGGTCAACAAACTCGTGCAGCTCCAGCATAGCGACTCTATATCCCAGGAGTTGGCTGCACTTACGACGGCCATTGCAAGAGTGGAGGGGTCTTTGAGCAACGATGGCGACATCCTGCAGTCTCTCGTGGGCCATAAAGATATGAGTAGCGCCCACCAGGACTCGTTACAGACGCACCTCGAACGCATGGCTGGTCAACTCGCTTTACTGTCACAAAAGGCCGACACTCATGA
>Ga0307513_10004638_pt1 | contig 18290 bp, 12 predicted proteins | sample 15_EM_MG_FD_202174 | JGI IMG/M metagenome (GOLD analysis project Ga0307513, IMG submission 202174) | Populus trichocarpa ectomycorrhiza microbial communities from riparian zone in the Pacific Northwest, United States - 15_EM | ecosystem: Host-associated > Plants > Roots > Unclassified | place... | reverse complement strand
AAGATACCTACCACTCAGCGAGAACTTTGCGAACGAGGCTGTACCGGGGGTTGTGGGTAAGTCTGTCGAACATCCACCACGTCGCTTACAACCACAGTCATTGAAATTGCACCTCGGTGTGATCAATCACATTCCGGTTTTTGACCAATCGAGATCCTTGGACCCCTCTTCAAGATGGCTTCAAGTCTTTAGTTTAAGAGCATCCTACTCTTACTCTAATTTCATCACTGGAAGATAGATTTATCTCTTCCATCTATTATTTTTACTCCCTCATCTTCCATTAACTACACGGTATCTGTTAATTATGGTTAAGCGAGGTTCTACTACGTTTTCGGCAACTAAGGTTGCTAAGGTGGGTTTAGTGACTTCGGCCGCTTTACAAAAAATTATGGACTTGGAGAAAGAAGTATCCAAGTTGCGTCACCATGTTTCTGTCTTATCGAAGAGGAATCATGGGCTGCAAAAAGAGGTGGATAGGTTGAAGAAAGAGGAGGAGGTGGTGAGTTCTGAGGTGGCTTCGCCTGATAGGGTTGAGGAGCCTGAGCCGCAAGTAGTGGCTGAGCTCTTGGAATGGATGAGTGGGGTGATTGTGGTGGAGGAAGAGGAGGATGTTTGGGTGGTGCCTGTGGCGAAGCCGGCGGTGGCTGAGTCAAGAGTGGCGTTGGTAGTTGATGAACCCGAGGTGGCGTTGGTGAGGCTGCCGAAGGGTAAAAGGAGGAGAACGAGTGGGGATGAGGGGAGTGAGGTGGGGGAGAGTGGGGCGGAGGTCGTGGAGGAGAAGGTGGTTGAGGGGATTATTGTGGCGACCTCAGTTCCGAGGAAGCTGAGAGGTATGGTTATTGTGGCGGGGGCCCCAGTTGGGCCGAGGAGTGTGGGAAGAGGGCGGGGAGTGGTTAACCCTAATTTTCCTTTGTTTTTCAACCCAGCCGGGCGTTTTGGCCGAGACCACGAAAATTGGCCGGTGGGTGGTGGCAGAGGAAGGAGATAGCCCGGATTGATGAGGGGTAACCTAACGAGGGACGTGTCTCCCGTATGCGATTCGACGTGGGGAGTGCTTGCTTTTCCCCTTGTTCAGATGTTAGAGGAGCCCGCCTGGTGTGTTAGCACTGGGAATTCAGAAACGTAGGTTGGCCTCGTTATTGTTGATTTACTAATGATACAGATTCTTCATTCGGCATGGTGAACCGCTTGGGATGCAGTTGGCTACAGGGGTATGTCGGATTTGTGGTTTTGATGTTGATTTGGTGTAAAGGGTTGTTTTTTGTTCGTTTGTTACTACTGAGGTGGTGTGGGAGTATGTTCTGGTAGGCGGGTCCAGAAGTAGCTAGTGGATAGTGACGGCGCTTTAGAGTAGCATATATGTCGCGAAATGGAAAAAGTGTTTAAAAAAAAAAAAAAAAAGTCTGTCGCACCCCCCTCATTGGCTCCAGGCCCTCTGGGCCACTCAGCGAGCGGCGTTTGCTCGAGCCTGGCGCCAAGAGTTCGACAGACTTTTTTCCAACCCCTAGTACTGGTATGGTGCTCGAGTACGGTACTCGAGTACTAGAAGATCCACTTGTCATCTGCCAGTCGTACTCCTACTGTATTCCAGGGTAGAATAAAGGAGGCCACCAATTGAATGAGCACTAAGTTAAGCTGTATTAGGAAATTGGAGCACTGTAGGTAAGCACGGTACCGGTATTCTTGGTGGAAGCGAAAAGTATCATAGGACACAATACGCTTGAGTGCTTTTGTGTTACCGGACCTCAAATACCCTTGCGCCCCGGCACGCGCACCAGAGATAAGCATGAAGGCGGGGGAGACAAAATTTGTCCTCGGACAGCGAATTGGCTTCTGAAGGCTCATACTAAATTCGGGCTCTAGTGTTGGGGTTTTTATCCCTTGCACCTATGCTAAGCTATGATAGGGTTGTAGCGACCGTACTGACGGATCACTGCTCCTCAAGGCGTTCTTTTGTGGGTGTTTGGCAGGATGGTTTATCGATACCACAATAGACCGAATGAAAAGAAGCATCCGATCAAAGTCTTATTCACAGAAAAATCCCGGATCTCGTCGTCCTCGCTTGTGTATGTCCCCAGAGCCGCCCCTTTATCTAACAAACATTATGACTAACCATGCCAAAACAACCACAAGTTTGAGAATATCAAAGCACGCTAGGTCTTTCCTAACGGCTCCCCGACAGTACGGTACTGTGCCGTTACCGGTATTTCGATCGTGGTTGTCGTAGTGTGTAAGCGCAAGGAGCCCGCCAATCCTCTTCTGGGATGACCCCCCCAGCCCTGGCGAAGTTTCCTCTCCCTCTTCCCCTTCCTTTCTACATCCCTCTTACACCACCACCACCACCTTTCCTTGCACCGCCTTTGGGATTTTTACCCCTGGACCTCCTCCTCACCTACTACTGCTCTACTCATCATCGTTATCATCACAATCACCGTCATCCTACCGGTCTCGCACCACTACCATCGGCATTCTTTTCTAGCTGCCTAGGTCAACAAAGTACTGCGCCTGCTTACTCCGATGTCAACACACAAGCTCGCGTGTGAAGCACTGGCGCTTGTGATAGCGCTCGTACTAGAAATTCCCTTAGCAACCCCGGTACCGTATAATCTAGTGTAATACACTATTCCCCATCAGCCTCGTGCTCTCCGGATTTAGTGACACAGCTCTTGAGAAGGATTAGTGTTTTGCTAAGAGCATGGGGTCAGTCCTTAGGGCGTGTTGGATCTCATTAACTGGTATTCGCAACTCTGTTAACTTTAGACCCTAGGCTCATAGGTTGAACCCTAGTCATAGCCTCATAATGGATCTCACGAGCTCTTGGGGTGCTCGTGGAAAGAGATAGGAGAAAGAAAAAGAAAGCAGGTGTCAGGAAAAAGGATATCGATGAGCTCGAGCCATTGAACCCTCCAATCAAAACTCCAAAATCCTTCATCTCACTTTCCGATCTTTAACCGAAGGCTGTAATCGGGGGGGGGGGGGGGGGGTCGTTAGCAGTCGGAAAGCATGGCCCTTATTGATGGAGGTGCTATCAATCGTGTGCTCGTGTGTTGACGGGAGGAAAGGTTCTTGGTGTATTCTCTATGGAGATTGCTAGCTACGGTTCACCTTAAGTATGGTGAAAACTCTGCTCGTACATGCGATAGCCCTATGTCTCCGCATATTCCCTATACATCCGTTCATGCCCTAGAACGTTCGCTTATCCACACTTCAGTGTTCCTCCATACCATGAGCGCTTCCCTTTACCTGCGCTCCTCTCTGTTCCTAATACGACATTCCGCTACCGGGATTATCATACCATCACTTATATGGGACCGGCAGAAATAGTTTCCGGTTTTTGTTAACCCCCCCTCGACCATAGTTCTATGCGGGTAATGTGGGCGACAACGAATAGAGGGGGAACGATACGCCAAAAACCTAGCGACAATTATCAAATCTGCTCCCTCTTGATCATTGCCCCCTCGCTGTTATCTCGAGATTGGGAGCTTTCTGGGCCATGCCTCCAAGACTAGCCTACGGATGTCTTGAAAGGACCACTTCGCCATAGGCCGACTCGCTATGTCCAACAACCGGTATGAGTTATTTTTGGGGGGGTCATTTTCCTACATGTCTTCTAGGAGCTGGATTCAATAAATCGAGTGATAGTACAGAAGAAATTCTCTTTTTAAGTTTCGAGACGAAGCGAAAGGTTTGGTGGCTGTCACTAGCACCATGCACCCCCTGACCCTATCAGAGTGCGCTGCTCAACTGTGAATGATGGCGATGAAGTATTACGTATCTCACATTGAAGGCGTTTGGGTGGCATAATACATTTTCTAGTCAATAATACCCTGGTAGTCCGAGTGCTCATAGGAGCTCTTCACAAGAAATCTCCAAATTTTCTGGAGGGTTACCTCCCTTTCTAGAAAAGCTGATAAGTTTAGGGTTAGTTACAGTACTACCTAATGCTAATCACTTGCTCCAAACACGGCATAGTGTACAGTACAGTACTCCGGCGCAAATCAAATACTCGAAATGCTAGTGACAACCGCAGCCCCTTGTCATCAATCGTCCTCATCAAGTGAAAAGTAGCACAACCCAGTATTATTATAGAATAAAATAAGAAAATTATTTAACCTTAGGGCAAAACAAATATGGTGAAAAAATACTAAAAAAATCTGGTGTTGTACTATAGTTGCTGTGGTAGTAGGCAGCGGTGAGGTTAACAAAGTGGTGGTACGATGGTTGATTACAGTAGGAGCGATCATTGTCGCGCCAGCATGTTCGGTATCTAATTTGCACCCGAGTAGCATACCGGTATCACACTAGGAACCTTACCGAAAAATTCGTGGGAACGAGAAGTTTGGTGGAGATCAGCGAAAGGATGGTAGTCGGTGGAAAGCCTGTTGTACATTAATGCATAACGTAGCTGACAGCACACCGAAAAATAGGGCACAACTAAGGATTTGGTGAGAACACTACAACTTCGCTCCCTTAACTTTATAGATTAAACGAAATTATTGAACACAACTTCATAATAAAATGGCCGTAAAAAATAATGATTTAAGTGAATTAACTATCAAATAGTTAAAAAGAGTTACTTCAAAATCTTCCTGCATGGTTGCTTCTCTAAGATGTTTCCCACACTCACCAAAAATTTTCGTTGTGCCTATTTTCCGGTGTCCGTCAAGTATAGTACGTTATCATACGGTCCCCACATCCCGGCTCTACCAACGGGGGTATTTGAAGATCGGGACGTGGGCGGGATGTGGGTATAATACAGGTAAGGTGATTGTTGCTTGTTGCCGAGCCGATCCCTGTTCGTCATCTGTCCGGGTATCAAAACGCAAAACCGCCCTTCAGCGAAACAGCTTCTCCGCCAGCGACAACAACCAGCGGGCACGCATATCTGATTCTAACCAATTGTATGATACATAAAAAAAAGGAGCCATGGAAGGAGCAATTCTCGATACCGGGATCATTCGTGTTTATCACGGGTCATAATCTTAAATGTATTTGGTCGTTGGAGAGACTTTGGCCAATTCTTCACCCTTCACCCCTCTTTCTCCCTCCGAAGATGAACAGAAAAACCACCGTAATGTAGAACGAAAAGCCCTTTTCCAGGATCCCCCTTAGTGCTAAACACACAAACTTAATCTGGATGTGGGTTAGTAGGGCTACTCAAGAATTGAGAGTAAGCCGAACGGAGAGGTACACCTTTAGGATTTGCATTCATAGGCTCCTGCGGCTTTGGTTGAGTAGTAGTTGGGGCCTCTCCAAGTTGGACCTCACTGCGCCCCGGGGTACGAGTGATGTTCCATGTACAGCAGAAAAAGGTGACGGCATTGCATTGGAAGCCAAAGAGACTTGGAAGAGACATGAGAGCAGCTGCGGATAGTGGTTGTACTAAGAAGCCAAGTTAGATATTAGATATATAACTAGAAGATATGGGGGATCTCGTTGGCTGAATGGATGGAGGGAAGACTTGGAACCTAGTGTTGTATACTCGAGTACCGTTGAAAGTTTATGGGATTGGGTAATTTCGGATATGTGGGGCTTATGAGGAAAGGAAGGGAAAGAAGGAGAGGGCGGAGAGGAAGAGGAAGGAAGGGGTAGAATGAAAGAATACCCCTAAATATATATCCATCATGATGATCAAAATTCCATTCTATTGCCCTGGCAGATTTCTCGGGTCATGTCAGACAGTTGGCCAGCACGAACAAAAAAAGATAGGCAATGGTTGCGCGAGGCTTACGCCCCCACGTTCCGAAAGTAGACTTGCCGTTAACAGCCTGGACGTGGGGGTGCCCACTACTGTAGCTATGTGCAGGACTTAACCCTTGTAGGTCCACAAGGGAGGTTTGCTGCCCTCACCCCCTGTGTAACCTACAAAACATATTCCCTGTACCTCCGTAGAGTACGACCAACTCCCAACCTGACAAAACAACTGCGAAAGTGTCTGGGCAAGATGGTAATGTAGGGCCCGTTTACCTATAGACGTCTAGCAACCAGAGACAGTGCTGACCGTCAAAGAAAGTTATACAGTTGACGGTGTATGAAGAAAATAGAATAGTTGCATGTTTAGCTGATATACTGTCTAGTATATGGCTTAAAGCCCGTTTATCTAACTGTCTATTTCTAAAAATTATATTTAAAATAGGTGATTAAAGTAGATGGTGGCGGCTCAACCAGGGTCTGATAAACGGTGAGAAAGTGCTTGACCCAATTTTCCACGGTCCTAGATTCCTGTAGCAAGACCGCCAAAAGGCTACGCTGCCTACTCTAGGTAAAGGTCATCTACTTTGCCGCATCACCCTCCACTGTCAAGCCCCCCTTAACCGTCGGCATCGCCTTAGACTGTTAGACGGCCGCCTATAACTTAGGTAAACGGGCCCTTAATTTGCGCCCGAGTAGCATACCGGTGCTAGGAACCTACCGAAAAATCTGGCACAACGAAAAATTTGGTGATCAACACCACAACCTCACTCCCTAACCTTACGGAAATTATTGAACACAACTTCACAATAAAATGGCTGTCAAAAATAATGATCCAAGTGAATTAACTATCAAATAGCTAAAAAGAGTTAGTTCAAAATCTTCCTGCGTGACTGCTTCTCTAAGATGTTTCCCACACTCACCAAATTTTTCGTTGTGCCTATTCTTCGGTGTCATTCAGGTACATACGCCCCCACATCTCGGCTCTAAGAAACGGGGGTATTTCGAAGATCAGGAACTGGGAGGGATGTGGTACCGCTAAGGTGATTGTTGCTTGTTGCCACAGCCTGGCCGTTGATGTTCAATACCGGGGAGCCGGAGGATCTGCCTGAAGTCCCGGAGGCGGCCTACATGTGCTTAAGCATTCCACAAGTATTCGGGTGCCTTGGCGGGAATATTCGCGGGGCCAGGTTCAAACTGAGTCGGCTTGGCGCCAAGGCATCAGGATACTTGTGGAATGAGCAATTGTTAAAGAGTCGTTGTAGGAGTCGGTTCCGTAACTTGGGGCATGGCGATAGAGCCTGCTCGTCAACTATCTAGGTATCAAAAAGCAAAATCACCCTTCAGCGAAACAGCTTCTCCGCCCGCGACAACAACTAACGGGCGCCCATATCTAATTCCAACCAATTGTATGATACACAAAAAAAAGGAGTTATGGAAGAAACAATTCTAAGTATCAGGATCATTCGTGTTCATCACAGGTCACAGAGCTTGACATAATCTTAGATATATTCGGTCAATAGAGACTTTGGCTAATCCCCCACCCTTGGCCTCCCGAAGATGAACAGAAGAACAGCGTTGAACGAAAATCCCTTTCCCAAGATCCCCCTTAGCGCTAAACACACAAACTTAATCTGGATATAGGTTAATAGGGCTACTTAAGAATTGAGAGAAAGCTTAACGGAGAGGTACACCTTTAGGATTTGCATTCATAGGCTCCTGCGGTCTTGGTTGTGTAGTAATCGGACCTCTCGAGCCTCAGTGTGCTCCGAGGTATGAGCGATGTGCCATGTACAGCAGAAAAGGTTGACGGCATTGCATTTGAAGCCAAGGATACTCAGAAGAGACATCAGGGCAACCGTAGATAATGATTCTACTAGAAAGAGATGGTTAGATATTGAGTATATAACTGAAGAAATGGAATGTCTTGGGGGCGCAGACGGAGGGAAGATTTGGAATCTAATGTTGTATACTCGAGCACCGTTAAGGGTTTGTGGGGTTGGGTGAATTCAGATCTTTGGGAGCTTATGAGGAAAGGAAAGAAAGGAGGAGGAGGAGAGAGGGAGGAGCGAGGGGAAAGAATGAAAGAATGCCCTTAAATACAGATCTACCATCAAAATCCCACCGGCCTGATCTGTATATCCTAGGTTAACCTCAGTTCAGGAAAAAGCAAGCCAACAGCCGAACTGCAGGGATAAGAATCATTTGGTTCATGGGCAGTTCTTGTCCTCATGTCCCGAAAAAGCGAAATTCCGTAAATGGATGAGGCGTCAGAGGTAGTGGTGTTTTAATGCAGGTAATCTATGATACTAGCAGTAGATAGGAGGAGCCTAAGGTGTTAACTAACTGTGTAACAACACAACAGACTTTTTTTCGTAAGTCTCCTTGGACACAGTGAGGCTCTATACCATCCAAACTATGATATGTTGGCAATACTGGACCATTGGTTTCCTCCGGTGCCAAGTCGTTTTCTCTATATCCAGATACCGGTAGTTTAAGAATTAGCGAGCGCAAGTGCTCGAGTAGATTACCGGGAAAACTAGGTAGCAAATTCCGGACCCCCCATACGAAGTACTATGGTGTTAATGTTTTTTAATGCCAGCCAAAGGTAACGTCTCTCTTGCTGCCCAGAATTTCACACCCAGCCCCTAAGGAAGAAAACTCTGGCATAAAAGAAATATAAAAATACAAAAATATTGCCTGAAAATAAACTGAAACTAGGTGAATTTGTGAACATATTATATATCTTTTAATTCTTGGAGAAATATTAGGCACGGGGAAACACAATTTGTTCAGGTTTTTGATTCCTGGGGGTGTTCTAGGCAGGCAAAGTCCCTGTGAATTCCCTATAGATATTTGCCAAAGAATTTTTAGCAACACGGGCTATGTGAATAATCGCTTTTTTTGGCAGTAATTCTAGGTAACTTTCTTTGATTTCTCATTAGTTTTGGAAAGAACCTTTTTTTGACCAACCAATCCCAGAGCTTTGCTTGAAGCACTATTTTTTACTACTGTATTGGGATGAGAGATAGAGGTTGAAACCTTAGTGGTATCCTGTTGGGAAAGTCAGAGGATTGCTAGTATTGCCCATCTTCAACCATCGCACTCGGGTGGGCCGGTCGGTGAGGGGAGGTGTCAGGGATTTTTACCCCACCCAACATTATACAAGTATCATACTAGTACCTGGGAATATGTTTTCGTGCATGGCAGGGATAGTTAAACAGCAAAATAAGCCCTGTCCTGTACCCAAACTTGAACACATTCGTCACGGTAGTAGACACTTGTAACTGCCAGGCTAAACCATTTTTTGCCTCTGGCAGTCATGGGCAAGAGAGAAGCTTGAACTCCTATCCATTCAATCACTAATCTCCATCCCCAAGTAGTACTGGTATAACAGTCGACCACCATAGTCAACCAGCCTGAGCGACGTTTCAAAATGTAGTACTTTATGCAGCCAGGCACTAGACTCGGATGCCGAAACGCCAGGTGGAATAAATCTGACCCTGATTACATAAGGACATACATTTTAAAACCACACTGGTATACCCTATAGATTGCGTGCACCATAAGAAAGAATTGAAGATTTTCTTGAGAGAATGTCTAGGAAAGATACTAGGAACTGCTATTAAGGCTAAGACTCTACCTGTATTTGATCCTTCTTAAAATATTTCTGGCACAAATTTTATCCCCATCTTTATAAATGAAGGGTGAAACAGGTACCCAAAGGGGATTAGAAAATGCTATAATAGATTGCTGGAAGCTTTCAAAACCTCCTGCTCCCCAAAGTTTAGCAAAGCATATTGTGGATCCGAGTCAAGTGTGGTACAAGGCGGTATGGTACTAGTACTACAAGGGAGAAACCAATTAATAGGAACAAGTGGGGATATATTTTGCTGCTTAACCTTAAATAATTGTTCTGCAATATCTTGCAGGACCATCTATATGAAATATTAATAGGACAGGTGGTAAAATTTATTCTGATTGCTGCCTGGGTGCGTTCAGTTATTTATTTTAGATATGCAACCACAAGATTTCTATACGCGAGTGTAGACTACCAGTAACCGGAAAGCATTCAGCAGGGCTCCTGGGAACCCCAGCCAACATGTCTGATAGCCAGTACAAAGGACAAAAATGAATTTAAAGAGCAGGAAAAAGTAGCTGGTAGAAAGAGTCAAAGAAGGGCGGAGAGAAAGGAGGTATGATATAGCAGAATGGTTCATTTGCTAGGGCCCATTTGGATGCGACAACCTCATTCCGTTGGCCCATACAAATAACTGTTTTCCTTCCATTTCAAAAAGGTGTAAACAGGGCTGCCGTTTAGCACAACAGGTACTGTACCAGTGTGGTGGCCAATTAGAACACCCGTTTTTCAAAGTTCCTGCGAAGGGACGGCTGATGTAGGAGCGCAAGAGAGCAGCAGTGTGTGTAGGTTGAGTTGGGAGTGGTGGGTTGGTATACTCGAGTAATAGGATGCATGGAGGGTAAGTGGGCAGGAGCCTTGGGACCCTTACGGTATTTGACAACTGGAGGGGGGGTTCTTCCTCTGGTGTCACACACACTCTTTTTTTTTTGCTAATGCGTAGGTAGCGAAGGCCGCTCTTTCTTTTTTGCAAGATAGGCCCCGTGCTCTTGGCCCTGTATGATGTAACATAACCTTTAGGGAATATTACCGATCGATGCCCCCGTTACCCACGAGTGATACAAAGTGATTGGACTGTGAAGTACTTACAGGAAAACTTCAAAACAACCGGAGTGCGGTGTCATTAGAGCTCGTCCTCGGTAACAGTGAAATTTAACAATACCTTTTACGGTGGACCATCTGAGGGTTCAGCGGATGGCGAGGCTTGATTCGAGCTCTTGGCACATCATCATATCTTATCGGCGCATTTTTTATTTCCAGCCTCATAGTTACTAACACTAAAGACGTATCGTACCATGGCTATCTCTGGGCACCTGACCCACTCCGGGGGTATGATATCTAAGGTTAGGGTGGCGCTTGAGGGGATTTTGATTAAATTGGAGGGCATATGGGACCTTTACCTTTTTTTATATTTTATTAGGACTTCATGCTAGGCCAGTCTTTGTGAAATGGTATCATACGGTCCCCACAGTCAGAGCTCGACGAACACGGGAATTTGGAAGGACAAGACGCAGGCAGATGCGGTGCTGGTAGGGTTAGGATTGCTTGTTGCTGTTACTTCGTCATCGGTCCAGGGATGTTTCGTCTTTTCAGGGATGATATTTTATATAAAAATGCAAAATCACCCTTCAGCGATACAGCTATTCCGCCCGCAACAACCAGCGGGCATATCTAATTCCAACTAATCTTATGAAACACAAAAAAAAGTACCACAGAAGAAACAATTCTCGATACTGGGATCACAAATCACAGTGCCATAATCTTAGATGTATTTGGTCGTTAGGGAGACTTCGACCAATCCTTCACCTTTCACCCCCCCTTCACCCTCCGAAGATGAAGAGAAAAACCACCGTAGTGTAGAACGAAAAGCTCTTTTCCAAGATTCCCCTCGGCCCTAAGCATACAAACTTAATCTAAATAGAGGTTAATAGGACTACTTAAGAATTAAGAGTAAGCTTAACGGAGAGCGGGTACACCTTTAGGATTTGCATTCATAGGCTCCTGCGGCCTTGGTTGCGTAGTAATTGGGGTCTCTTCAGGTTGAACCTCGTTGCGCCCCGAGGTGCGAGTGATATTACACGTGCAGCAGAAAAAGTTGACGGCATTGCATTGAAAGCCAAAGAGACTTGGAAGAGGCATGAGAGCAGCTGCGGATAGTGGTTGTACTGGGAAGCCAGTTAGATATTAGATATATAGCTAGAAGAATGGAAGATCTTGGCTAGATGAATGGAAGGAAAACTTGGAACCTAATGTTGTATACTGGTACTCGAATATCGTTGAAAGTTTTTAGGGTTGAGAGATTTTGGATGTTTGGGGCTTATGAGGAAAGAAAGAGAAAGAAGGAGAAGAGGAGGAGGGGGAAGAGGGGGAAGAATGAAAGAGTACCCTTAAATATATATCTGCAATATGATTAAAATCCAGTCGGTCCGCACTTTATGTCACCTAGGTCATTCAAGCTGGCTGGTGACACGAAACAATTATCCTTTGAAGTGTGGATGGACCAACTGGTTTGGGTATCTTGACACCCTTGGCAGAGACCTGCATTAGTCTTGGCGCAGAGGCTTCCAGGTACCAAACCAATCTTTTTTTACTATACTCGGTATGGACGTGGGTCCGACGGAGGCAGATTAGAAAACCTATGGGGCTACATAGATTTTTGATCCTGTCTGTCCAATCACCCACCTCTATACCCGTGTACTTGGCAATTTAAAAAGTCTCCGGACGCTTTGTACAAAGATAGGTATTAAAAAGGGTATGATGTCCGGAGACCTTTTAAATAGCCAAGTACATGGTTGGCCTGCACGAGCCTGCCTCCGCCCCCATGTCACAAAAATAAAGTTACGATGAGGGGAGGAGGAAGTGAGAAAAGTGTGTGTGGTAAATGAGTAATGGCAGCAAAGCTAGAAAAGCGAAAGTGTCTGAGCAGGATGGTAGGAATCTCATGGCTAATACTACACTATATCGTGTGTGATCCTTACTCACTTCGCTTCATTATTTCCTGTCTTTTTCTTTTCAGAATACGCTTTTTAAATACAGTAGTGTTAAAATGTTAGCCGAACCGTCTACTCGCAGAGCATTACTCGAGTATTTGGATGAAAGATACTGGCTAGGATGCAGCATGCGGTAGAAGAAAATAGGAAAATACCCGTAAATTCTGGCCAAACTCGACCCGCCACTATTACCTGTCTGGCAGTTACTACCCCCAGAAGGGCGAATTCGCCACGGGGTCAGTCCTTAAGAGGAATAGTGGCTACCTTAAGAAGTATGGCGGTGGGTCGAGCTTACCCAAAATCTACGGTATGGGCCTCAACGCCTTTGTTGTGTGAAAAGTTTAGAAAAGAAAAGAAGAACAGAAAAGAAAAAAGTATGCGTACCATGGTTGCCATGATTGCTATTATTGCAAGACTACAGCACAGTACTGTTACTGTACGAGTACCAGAGGTGCTCTAATTTACCGGCCTTACTGGTCTCAGACACTGGTGCTATGCTCTCTGGGGTGGACAATTTTTGTGGCAGCAAAAAGTAAGGACCGGTAACACAGATATTATGCAGGGTTGGAACAACCCGTTGCCAATTGGGCAAATCATGTGAGGTATCGCTCGGGGGTGGTTGAAAGAAGGTTGGCCTGTCGCGTCCTTCCCGGGAGGTCGTAGCTCGCTACCCGTCAGCCTGGGAGCCACCAGCATAGACTATATAGGGTCGTCAAACTCCCGGGAGACTTCGAACCTCGCCACACTCGCTTTCTCGTCTCTTTCTCGTCTCCAAGCTCGCTACAGCTCGCGTTCTTTGTTTTCCCACCCACCAGCCCCAACCTTTATCATGCGCCCTCATTGTTAACTAGGGATATATCGGTGGCAACGATCCCAAGTGACAAGGGCAGCGATATCCCCCAACGCCTCAGACAGTGGACCTACGCAGAAAGTGTGATGGATGGATGGAATTGCTGGGATGGTTTTTTGGTTTCATGATTTCTCTATATTCCCTAGTTTCTCATTATATCTCATGCTAGCTACAATCTTAATGTAGTGGTTTGGCTTGGCAAAATTGGCTTGCTTCAGCGCACTTGCACCTGCTCCAACACTTGCCCCAGCACTCACCCCGACCCAGCACCCGCCCCAGCACTTACTCCAGAAATACCCTCGGGTGCCTTTGTCTTACCGGACCCCAAATACCCTTGCGCCCGGGTACATGTACCAGGCATATGGTGAGGGAACCCTTGTAACCGAAACAGGCGGACATCCATCCCAATAAATTAACTAACAGTAGGTTAACTTACCATGACTGACCATTTTCTAGGTTGATATCTTGGAAGATAGCAATTAACAGTCCTTGCTAAGGTGTTCAACAGTAATTAACCATCCCAGACATCCTCCCTATTCCTACCAAAACTTTAATCCCCACAATCTCCATGAAAACTTGTGATATTTCTATTTTCTCTCTATTAGTATGTAGAGGACCACCCACGCTGTCACCTAACAGAGCCATGATTCTCATTAGACTTGTGGTTGAAAATCCTTTGGTGGTTGAAGATGGAAAATATTTTCTTGGCAAAGGACTCAGGCTACAGAGCTCCCTCACCATAATGAGCCCCGAACGCGGGGATAAGAGTTGCGCATCTGAACGCCCAGACTAAATTCGGGCCCCAATGCTGGGGTTTTTATCCCTGGCACGTGTGCTAAGTTACGATAGGCACCGACCTTATGATAGGGTACTGTACTCGGATAGAAGCAAAAATCGAGTATGCAAAGAACACTGTTTTACAGAAAAGTATTAAGCTAGCCAGAATAACAGAAGAGATCGCCAAACTCAGGGAAAGAAGAACCCAGACTAAGACCTAGCGGACGTAACCTAACACATCATTAGTGATATGTGTATTAAGTAGTTTGCGTACACTATTTGAAGTACTCGAGTACTAAAGCCTGCACAATTTTTCTACAAAAGTATTAAGGGATCACTGGAATGCAAGCGCTCTGGGGTTTAAACTCCTAGTCGCCTCCTGTTTCTTCTAATTTCTAATCTGTGAGATTCCCGGGATTCAGGTCCTATCTTGTCATGCTCGATTTTTGCTTCCACCTCCGAGTACCGTAACCGGTATTTCGATCGTGGTGGTCTCAACGTGTGAGAGAAAGGAGCCCACCAATCCTATTTTGGGAAGACCCCACAGCCCTAGCGAAGCTTCCTCTCTCTTTCCTCTTTCTATGATACATCCCTCTCACACCACCGCCTTTCCTTGCACCGCCTTTGGAAAATTTACTTCTGGACCTCCTCCTCCCCATCTACTAACTTACTGCTCTACTCATCATCATTATCATCATCATCCCACCAGTCTCTCAATACTACCACTGGCATTCTTTCTAGTTGCCCAGGTCACAAAGCACTGCACCTGCTCTTATGATAACGTTCATACCAGAAATTGCCCCAGTACCGTAAAATCTAGTGAAATCCACTATCCCCGGTCAGCCTTGTAGATTTAAACACAAAGGCCTTTGAGAAGGATTAGTATGATATTTCCTAAGAGCATAAGATCAACCCTTAGGACGAGTTGGATCTCATTAACTAGTATGGTGGATGCCGTCTAGACACAGCACCTCGTGGGCGCCAAGGGGGGCGCCCTGGAAGAATACGGCAGAAATGACACTGGGTATGGGTTTAAACCATCTATTACATGATCGAAAATACACAATTATGCTGCTTCTTAGAATAATAATCCGTGATTGCAGCTGTTAGCAAACTACATATGATACCAAAAGTCTTCCCTGCAAACCTCCTCAGCATATCGGATACCTAGACCACAATACTCGCAATTTGCTTAATGACATCCTCCAATTCCAGCAATGAACCGCCTCTGGTATAGACCGTTTTACCTTTAGCCTCCGGGGTAAATCCTGCAGCACTTCGCACAAGCTATTATATTTACTATCAATTTGTATCTAAATTTCTCCTCTCATGTATCCAACCCATTTACGATACCAACAAATAATAACGTTTACATTATACATAAAATGTTGCACAACGCGATATTATCATAGAAAAAAAATCTCAATTGCCCTAGTGATTTAAACCTAGACCCACAGTTGTTCAGCAGGATTTAGCACCAAGGAGTCCCCCGTTGCATCCCCCATTGCGTCCCCCCTGGCGTCCCGCGAGGTGCCTCGTCTAGACGGCATGCACTGTATTCCGAATTCTGTGAGCCTACTAAACTAGACCTACCCTGGGTTCATATGTCGAGTCCTAATGACAGCTTCATGGTGGGTTTCACGGGGCCTTGCGGTGCTTGCGGAAAGAGATAGAAGAAAAAGAAAGCAAGTGTCAGGAAAAAGGATATCGATGAGCTCAAGCCACCAAACCCTCCAATCAAAACTCCGAAAACCTTTGTCTCACTTTCCGATCTTTAACCGAAGGCTGCGCCCGGGGGGTTGTTAAGAATCAGAAAGCATGGCCCTTATATGGGATCGGCGGAAATAGTTTCCCTTTTTTTTCTAACCCCCTCTAGACCAGACCGCAGTACGAGTACTGTGGGTGTAATGGTTAGGACAACGAACATAGGGGGAACGATATGTTAAATATATAGTGGTAATTATCAAATCTGCTTCCTCTTGACCATTGTCCCCTTGTTGTTATCCCTAGGTAGGGAGCACGGATGGTTTGGAAAGGACCACTTTTCCATAGGCCGACTCGCTATGTCCAACAACTGGTATGTTATTTTTTGGGAAGTCATCTTCCCACATGTCTTCCAGAGGCTAGATTTAATAAATTGAGCGGTAGGACAGAACACTCCAGGTTGTGAGGGAATTTTTGAAACTTTTTTCATGGGGCCGCACTTTTTCCTATGAGGAGGCTCCAGGTATCTGCACGAGTGACCGATCGTGATGCGGCAATAGGGGTTTTGGGTTTTAGTCGGACAACCTGTAAGGCTGGGCTTTCTTGCGGTGGGATTTTTCTCTCTTTTGTGCGGTCCTCTGAATTAGTGTTGCGAAGTAGTTTGGTGCACTTGAATTGATCGTGACTTGTGTGGTTTTCCTTTCTGGTTGGGTCTTGAAAGTGACAGTTGTTTGCTCGTACTTCTCTCGTTCCGCAGAGTAGATACTGTTCCTTTGTAAGTTTCGGGACGGGCCGAAGGGTTTGGCGGCTGCCACCCGCTCCATGCGCCCCTGGTCCTATCAGAGTGCGTTGCTCAACCGTGAATAATAGTGATGGAGTATTACGTATCTAACATTGAAGGCGTTTGGGCGGCATAATACATTTTCTAGTCTATGATACGCTGGTAGCTCGAGTGCCCATAGGCGCTCTTGACAATAAATCCCTAAATTTTCTGGAGGGTTACCTCCCTTAGTTGATAAGTTTAGGGTTAGTCACTACCTAATGCTAATCACTTGCTCCAAACACGGCATAGTGTACAGTACTCGGGCGCAAATTAAATACTCGAAATGCTCGTCAACAATCATCCTTATTATTAATTATTAATAAGTGAAAAGTAGTATAACCTAGTCTAATATGTACTGAAGAGCAGATTTAGTACGTGAACGATCTGACCATCTGATAAGCCCTAAAGGCTCTGTGGCAACCACCCTACCCAACCAATGCGAAGTGAACTCCACCTACCAATAATAAGGCATCTCCTGAAAGGCGGGCAAGAGAGAGAGCAAGAAAGAAAGAAAGAAAGAAAAAGAAAAAAGACAAAGCGCCTCGGCTAACAAAATGCTACAGTGACATAATGGCTACAACAACCTACATGTTTCTCACGGTCGCAAGGAGAGGGCTGCTTTCTTTCTTATGTCGCTAGCCCATCATTTATGGAAAGGGGGGCAGAGCAGAGTGCAACTCATTAAGGGGGAGAAGGGAGGGAGAAGGAGAAGGAGAAAGGGCAGGAGAAGGCGGAGGGGGGGGAGAAGGGGAATGATGGGGGGGTGGAGGATGGGGTATTGAGAGGAGGGAGAAGGGGGGGGGTGGAGAGGAGGAAGCCTTTGCAAATACTAAAGTAACATAAACTCTACATAGGCATATGTGCTCCACAAGGTCTCAATAAGAGGGCTACTTTCTTTCTAATATGTAGATACTAATTCTTACCATGGACTAACAATGACATATCCATAGAAAGGTCGACAGAGCGTAATTCACAATGAGGGGGCGGGCGGAGGGGGAGGGGTGGGGAGAGAGGGGAGAGGTGGGGAGAGAGGGGAGGGGTGGGGAGAGAGGGGAGGTGGAGAGTCGGAGGCCAGAGGGGAGGCAGGGGGAGGCAGGGGGGAGGGAGGTGGAGGGGGAGGCAGGGGGGGAGGGGAAGGGGGCAGGTGGAGGCAGAGGAGAGGGGAGGTGGAGGTAAATGTGGAGGGGAAGGACAAGGTAGGATGGTGGAAGGGTTGAGAGGTAGAGGGGGATTAGAAGTATATACGCCCCTTGAGGTTCCAATAAGAGGGCTACTTTTTTTCTTTCTTATGTAGCTAATCCTCACTACGCACAAACAATAAGGCATCCATAGAATGGTGGGCAGAGGACAATCCACAAAGAGGGGGAGGGGCATTGGGAGGAGGAGTGGAAAGGGAGGGGGGGGTGGGCGGGGTGGGAAGAGAGGCGTGGGAGGTGGGAGAACGGGGAAGAGGTGTTGGGGGGAGGGGTGGGAAGGGAGGGGTGGGGAGAGAGGGGTGGGGAGGACGGGGGAGAATGGGGGAGGGGGGAGGGGGGCAGGAGAATGGGAGGGTAGAGAGTAGAGGGTTGAGAGGCAGAGGGGGATCAGGAGGGGGAAGGTGAGAGGGGGGCAAGGGAAGGAGCCTCTATAAAGCCTAAAGTGAGATAATACCGAGAGGAACATACCCCCTCGAGGTCTCGAGGGGGCTTCTGCTAGTCATATATGTACTGACCAGTGGATCTCAAGTGCTATCTCGAAAATGCGCAATCTGATAAGCTGTTAGTGCTGGAGCCTGCTCCTCATAGCATTTCTCATCATGCATGTGCGCAGCAACCC
>Ga0307513_10004637_pt1 | contig 18294 bp, 21 predicted proteins | sample 15_EM_MG_FD_202174 | JGI IMG/M metagenome (GOLD analysis project Ga0307513, IMG submission 202174) | Populus trichocarpa ectomycorrhiza microbial communities from riparian zone in the Pacific Northwest, United States - 15_EM | ecosystem: Host-associated > Plants > Roots > Unclassified | place... | reverse complement strand
CGTTTTTCTTACCATGAGAATGTCTTCTGTACAGTGTGCCCTTCAACACTGCTGACGCTTTGGGCACGCCGCTCCTCAAGGTCGCCAAAGGGGAGTTTTTCGGGTGAGTTTCTGGTGTTCGTTTGCTTTGGGTACTTGTTCTCACGACCATGCCATTTTAATTTTAATAGCCCCACAACCTGGGCGTGATGGACACGATCGCATCGCTCTGGACGAGAAGATAATTCTTCTCGTCGACTACGACTACACGCGAAACCTTTTTGGAACACAATATGTAGTTATTTTTCTGTATACTAGGTTTATTCAATTATTGCTTCTTCCATCGCGCTCTATGCATGGGGTCTTCGGGGTGCTTAAATAAATTTTGGTTTATATAGCCGACTGTAAGCCTCGGGTGAAGTCCATTCCTTCTTGCTCTGTCACCTTTCGACCCTTCAAACCTACGTCAAACCTTGGTCAAACCTATCTTTTTGAAGTTTTAAGAAATTTAATACTTACATAATGGTAGTTTTACATTAGTTTTTATCTGCCTCACTTTGATTTATGTAAGAATTCGTGTTAAAAAGTGAGTACAGTACATCTCGGCGTATCTCTGACTCTGGGGAAATGGGAAGCTCACGATCATTCACGATCAGAATGACGTCATTCACACTTGCTAGACAACTTCGCACTGTTGGACAGACTGTACAACTTCGCACTTTCCCCCATACTTTTTACACTGAAGGTTCTAAATGCCTCAAGGTCCTCCTGACGAAACTACTTACAGAAAAGCCGTGAACCAAATTCGATCAAAAATCGAGAAGTGAGCTAGCCTACACTATGCTAATGGTTTTTGCCACCTCAGCTACAGTATTTTATACTTGCAGTGCTGAGTCGAGCAGAAGCGTCCATATCTACTCGTTCAATGTTCCTCCGGAACAACTGGGGGTTGCTCATGCATTGCTTGACAAAGCCGATAGACGAAAGACGATGAGGTTAAAACACATCTTACAAAGCCTGCCCAATTTCTGACTTTGTTTTAGGGTAACATACAGCGATGACCACAACTTCATCGTTAGGTACATGCCAAGTCCAGTCCATCACTTGGCCCCTCTCAACTGGGACGTTTTGCTCTTCCTCGCTCTTATTAAGTTGACGCCTGAACCACATGTTTCATTTCCTCCGGGATGCATGGCATTTGGAAAAACAAGTATGTTTTATGGAACACACACCTTGAGTCGGGTTTACCTCTCTCCTTCCAGCATTTCACTTTGGATTGAAGCAGAAGCAGGCAGATGCCAGTATCGGGCCTGAAAGATCTCGCTTTCCTAGCATTGTCCTCGAGGTTGGAGATTCAGAAAGCTTTACGCAACTAAAAGTCGATATGAAGCTTTGGCTTGCACACACGCATGAGGTTGGCTGGTTTCTTCCTCTGTTGCCATTTACTCACCCGAACTTGTTTCAGGTAAAGCTAGTCATCCTTTTTTTAATTGACCCCCCCATTGCCGCCAACGCAAATACTCCAAGAATCACCGTCCAATTATGGCGGGGCGTTGGCCCCGTTCATCCCCTATGCTCATCAACATCTCAACAAAGACAAGCCCGAATGATCTGGGAAGCTGACTGGACTCATACTGCAACACCATTTTACGTACTACTTTCTGACATCTTCAGAGACCAGGTGCCTGCAGAGTATGGCAACAATGATCGCGTGTATTTAGACATTGCGACTTGGCGAAAGATGGTTCTTGAAAACTTTGAAAAATTTTAATTTTTAGTAGATACGACTTGAATGCCTTGCATAGCCTATGTTTTTTTAGTCACTTCGCCTACATTAATTTAGACCGAAGTTAGACGGCGGTTGTACAAATTGGACCATTGGATAGGCAGAATCCAGATGGTGGAACAGAGTAGAACTTCGTTGGAGTTGGATAGATTACATTGGACTGTAGTCCATGAAAGGGTCCCAACATGTCCAGTTTGAATCAGCCAATGCCAGATTTTCCTTTCTTCACGCAACCCAGCCAGCGTGATATCACTACTTGTCCGCAAGGAGCTCTCTCAGATCTCAGCATTCAGCGCAACATCGGGGCCTACCGTAGTTTTGTCTCTTGTTTGTCTCTTTGAAATTGAAAACCAACCCGAGCAAGTGTGGCAACCTTCGTCCGGAGAGACGGTGGTTCATCAGATTGCAGTCCTAGAATGCCAAGTTCTAACGTGCTCGAAGAGTCTGTATGATAAGTAATTCGAGTTGTCCGAACGATGGTTGAGTTATGTAGTAACGAGCACAGCCATCGCTGCATCAAACGCTTTGTCATCGTATCATGGATTTCCGACCCGCACAGGGTTTGAATGCTTGGAGTTGACCTCTTACCCTTCCAGCATCCCTCCTCACTCTTGACGATTTCCGCCTGCTGGCCAGCGGAAAATTTGACATTGACCTCAATTATCTGACAATCAATAAAACTTACGACATCTGAACGAACTTCAACGCCCACTCACTATCCTCCCAACGGGATTTTTTTGGGTTAATAAACATAATCGTCTTCTTCTGAAATTTGGAAGATGTTTGACAGTGCGTATTTGGATTTTTTTGAGTAGATTGAAACTGTTTTGGGGGCTAATATTGGTGTTTCTTTCGTAGATCTTGCTGCGCTCGGAGTAATTGGATTGCTGGGTCTTTCGACTGTACCTGGTGTATCTGCTGCTTTAAGTTGGGATATTTGTACCAAGAACGCGTGAGTATATGGTTTTGTTCTTGTAACCAACTCTCTCTTCTCCTGCATTTTCGCTTCGACTCTTCCTTGGTTAGAGGGCAACTCGATGTCATTTCTGTTGGATGCTAGCCTCTTGTGAAGCACCCATTGAACTTTTGACTAATTTTTGCTTGACCTTTCTCAGGGAAGGTGTACAGGAATGCCGAAGGAGAATCCCCAGATCTGCAAGGATTGCAATAGCCGTCGTTATGCGTGAGTTATAATTCATGCACCGTCTTGCTTGGTCCGAAGAAACTGATGTTGGCCTTCTCTCTTTCACTTGTTGTGGCTTCTAGTGCTTGTACTCTTGCTACTTTTTGTCTTGGTGGTGTGCATCATTCGCAATCGTCGCGCGGCTGCTGCTGCCGAGAGAGAATACAATATGGAAGCTAGCCAGATCCAAGGACCGCCCACTATCATCGCGACAGAGTATAATCGGCACTCGGGACCATCTCCTGTGTACAGCGCCGATGGTCACCCCAAGAGCGCGCAATTCGCAATTGGCAGCGGCCGTCTGAGCCCGCAACTACCAGGACAGATGACCGGACCGTCATTCCCCGCCACGGTGCACCACAATAACAACTACAACGAAGGCCAGAAATACTTCAACCAAACTGCTCCTGTTCATCAAGTGTCGTTCCCGGATCAGCCATATCCGTCCTCAGGCTATTCTCCTGTAAGCAGTTTCATTGACGGGATAACATTGGACTGATTGATGTCCGATGGTTGGTTGCACAGAAACTGGGGCCTTCTGCGCCTAAGACTGCGTTCGTGAGCGGAGGGTTCCCCAGACCTCTCCTAGCTGGCAGTAGGCTCAAGGAGAAACTCAGGGAGAGGCCGGCGTCGATCTCGTCGGAGACGACTCTTGTGGGCCCAGGTCGAGGATGATTCAATAGTAATTCGGATGTCTGTCAACGTCGTCAGATACTGATATGAGGCAGAGCCTTAGTCAGTAATAACCATGTCTAGTCTGTTGTTGAGGTGCAAGAAATAATAATTGCCAATTATAAAACGTATCAGGGACTCGGAAAACGCCGGTGCCCTGATTCCACTGGTCGCTAGCGACTGAGCGAGTTGTTGCTGCCACCGTTCTCATCGTCCAACCCGATGCCCAGTCTATTTTCTCGCGTCCGTACAAACTCAACTCCCCACAAGAAGAATAACTTAGGTTCTGAAGACGCCTACGGGATCTCCTCCACCGACTATGAGTTCGGCAGGGTCTCCAGTCGTCTCTCAAATCGTGGGGTCTCCCTAGGCACCTCGTCAAAAAAAGACAAGAAAGACCAAAAACGCTCAAAGACTCTACCCCATGGTCGGGAGGAGGCTGAGCTGTCCCCGGAGTCCCCCTTTCCAGACGGCGATTTCCTTCCTTTGAACCTCGAACGTCCCCGGATCGATGCCACGGCTACGGCTCAATACCTCAAGGAGCACGATTATGGCTATCTCTCCTACGAGAGGCATGTCGTTCTAGGCATTGACCAGGTAGAGCGGCTGGTGGAAGTTATATCAGAGGAGCTGGAGACGAGAGGAGGACTTACGACCCCATTCATTTTTTCTACCACGGCGCTCGATATCTCAGCGTCTTCTATCAAAAGAATCATTCGAACTTTCCTCAACACCTGTGAGCCTCTCTCGGGTCAGAGAGCTGACGAAGCTGAGGTCAAGTGGCGAGAGGAAGCCAGATTCGCTGGCCCACATGAACTGGGAATGTGTCTCCGCTGGGGCCTTGCCCGTGTCATCAGATCCGTTGGCGGCCAAGATGTTCGGGGGTTGGTCCCCTGGGAGCATTACGTCGATTACCGCGAGTCGGAAGCAGGTATGTGGATCCCCAACAATACTTCCTTTTTTCCCGCTGGAATATATCAAAATTTGCTCGAGAGCTTGATCGATATCCAGCAAGCTATTCTACTACCTTTTTCAACGAGCACTAACTTTCTTTCTTTCTTTTAGCTCTGGGATATCCACCGACGCATTTTGCAACTGCTTTTTTGCCGAACTTGGCACTTCCACTTCAAGCTATCATTATTCGACTACTTTCCCTCATAGCTCGCATGGTCGCCAACAGCACCTCCTCAGGACATACCCCTCCCACACTTTCGCCTCTCTTTGGGCCTCTTTTCTTTGGCCTTGGTCCCGCCACCCTTGCGTTCCATCATGCTTATATTCACTACTTGCGCGCTGTCAATGCTATGGAACATCTTATTCTGGCCTTCGTGAGATGGCAGGACACCCCTCGTATTTCCGTTTCCGCTATCACCGGCCAAGCCATGCACCCATCTGCAAGCGCCTCCTCCCTTGGAGTTCCCGTTCGCCTCAAAGAGTGGATCAAAGGATACCCCGCCATGCTTCCACCTTTTGAACACAAGAAATCCCAACCCCGACGAGGTGCACGCACCATCCGAGTTATGAGCGTACGCAGGAACGTTAGGATGTATTCTCCGGATCTCGTGAAAACCGCTTCGACATGGGCACACAAACCCTCTGGATCAGGAATTAGCAAAGGCCTCGCCATCTCGAAGGAATGGGATAGGATAGCCCCGGCGACTTTGAAATTGCCTCCTCGCTACTCGGAAGGGTACAAAAAGCGAATGGATATGCCATCCAACTTCCATCCTGACGTGGCGCCAGGGACTGTACCCGGGTTGAGGACATCTCAATCTACATCAACTTCATCATACGTGTCAACTGCCCCGTCTTCAAGTACAGCCGCATCTCTCATTCCAGATTCGGATTATTTCGGTCTTGGTGTTAGAGAAGGCGAAGACAAGTTCAGGAGTTTGACGGACCTCAAATGGGGCGAATTTGAGTCAATGGGTTTTAGTGGCCTCGGTGACGAGAAGAAGCTTCAATTCGACTTAACCGAGACAGCTAGAACTGTAAGCTTTTTTGGGTTAATCGTTCTATTTTAACCTATTAATGCCCTCACAGGAACGCACGGCCAAGCGCCAGACATTATCGTGGAATGATTTTTCTTCTGCTGGATTTTCTCGCATGGATGCTCCTCTCAGTGCAACCCTGCAATTTAGCACCCCACTTACCAACACTATCACCTCCTGGCCGGCTCAGAGTGCCGACTTAACTAGGAAGCTCAAGAAAACTCAGAAATCATTGCCCGCTTTCGGCTGGGACACAGAACCGGTCATCGGCTCCGAAGAAGTTATTGAGGAGGCATTCCTTGATGTTTTCTGCGACTTGGTCTATGGAGGAGGTTGGATGGATTTAGAGAGAGGAGAAACCTTGGATCGAGATTGTAATTGGGCATTGGTGAGCATGTTTAACCAGCTGCCCTACCTGGCATAGCTTCGATTGCGTGTTCTTGACCGCATAGCTGATGCATTCACTTGATTCATCAGGTCGAGTACAAATCATTGCCACCTTCTCGAACGACAGCATCCGGTGGTGCTGACCCCCGAACGTCCTCAACACTCATCTTGTTTGAGGAATTCGTCCCCCTCGAATACCGCGAACAACTCGCTGTAAAATCTTCAAGCCGCCGACGTCTGCCCTCTCTGTTCTCGGCGTCAGGGAAGAAACAATGGAAGCAAGCTGCTACCCTCAACGGCCGCCCATACGTTGTAGGACTCGTCCCACACAGCCCTTCCTATCGTGAAGTCGAATTTGAGGGCATGCTCCACGCCTCTGGGTCCACGAAAGTTCTTTCCCTGAATTCGAAACAACCTCGCGTCCATTCCACTATTTCCACAGCCACAACATCTACTGTCGTTCCAGCACTTGCTCCACCATTGATCATCAGGACCCCATCTCGTTCTGCGCTAAGGCCGCCTGAGCCAGAACCCCAGCTTCATCCACCACCGAAGAGCGATGAGATGCACTCCGATTCTACATCGTCTCCATCCGTGAAAAAATCGCTTTTTCGGCTACCCCCAACGCCAGGCTCGAACCGCCGCTCCATGATACCAGCGGAATACTCGACGGTGGAGTTCGAAACGCGGATGGCGAGCTACAGCGATGACGAGAACCCGCGAGACGAACCTGAACATGTCAAACAGAAACGGCGCGAGTCGAACACTGATGCATGGGTCGATATCCTCGTTGGCAGTCAAGACAGGAGGATGGGCGGACAGGATGCGGAAATGGGGGTTGGCACGGACAGGAAACGTATGCCGCGCAATAGGCAGTCCGATCCAGACATTGTCGGGTTGGAGGTTGCCCAGGTCTTGGCGGCTGTGCCGAATCGTTCACCTTCTCCGCCGAGCATGCTCGAGCGAGTGGACCAGAGTTACGATATGGACCAGCACGTGAAGGATTTGGATATTGATGAGGTAGAGACCGTGCCGAGGACGAGTGATGCGAGGAGTGCGGAGACGGATGAGAGTGACCCCATTACTGGGCTTGCCTATGATGCGCCCTCACAGGGTCATGGCGATGCTGATGCCCCTACTGAACCTATGAACGCTCGCCAGATGGCCAGACATCAGCGACGACTTGGATACTTCGACCTCCATCCCGAACGAAGAAAAGCAGCGGCACAGTCGATGATTGACGAAGACCCACGTGCGAAACTGGCAAGAGACGATAGCGATGATGAGGATGATGATGATGAACGCCTGTATGGACCTCCGGAGAGCGTTCGTCCACTCCCAGTTCCTCCAGGTACAGCTGCTCCTATACCCCAACCTCCCATTTTTGAGCCGGCTCCTCTCGTTCCAAAAAAGTCGACTGTTTCTGCACTGAACCAATCGCCCGAGGTTCAACAGGTTAACACGACTTTAACTACTCCTACTACCCCTACTAATGGCCATGGCGCCCTTCCAGTGACGCCCAGCAAAACCGCCGCTCTTATCGAAATGTACCGCGAACGCGAACGCGGCGGCACTCCCCCCAAGACTGTTACACCTGTCGTTCCCGTCCCCATTGTCATCGCCCCTCTAGCCCCTTCTCGCCTCCCTATTCGCAGCGGCTCCCTTGGAAAAGATAGTACCTCTCTTCCTCCAGCCCCTCTTGTCGCTGCGCCCACGCCCTCGAAAGTTTTACCAAAGCCATCGCCTCCAGAAGAAGCTGACCACATTGACCTTCCTCGCATTGTCCTCGAAGATACGGGCCGCAACAGCCCGGCCCGCTACATCCACGGTGCGCCTCTCCACAATGTCCTCGAAGAAGAGGAAGAATGAAGCCAAACGAGGCGGTAACACCTCGAACCCAATCCACTACAAACGTTACTACATTCATTTTATCGATTTCTGACCGATCTATCGAAATTCATACTTACTGTGGTGTCTTCTCCCCTATTCATGATCTCCGATTGGTTTTTTTTCTACCCCTTCCAAATCCTCTTCGCCCCTTCCTCAGCGAGGTGTTCTTTTCCACTTACAAATTTGCATCTTTGCTTGTCCTACTACCTACCTCTATATACCCCTCACGAAATTACCCACCCACTGATAGTAATACCTGGGCCTAGAGTTGGGATACAAACCAACCAGCATCCTCCTTCTCCGCATACACCCCTCCGACACCTTACCTGACGCTCTCTCTCGCCTATCTCTATCCACCTCCCTTCAAACACGCTCATTTCATTTCCAGATTCTGTTTACACTTACTAACCACCGGAATTCCGTCTGACTCGGCGACTATTTACATATGCTCTCTTTCTTGGAAATTGCCTTTCCTCCTTCCTGCTCCAATATGCCCTTTTTTTTACTTGATACATATTGCTATAGCCCAATCCTCGAGAGCTCATGTTTAACATATAAATTCTCTCGCGTATTTCGAGTTTTATTACGAATAATCAAAGTATCCGAACGATGCATAATCTCTGTCAAGATACGTCAGACTATAAACAGTATTATTCTTGAAGTAACCTTCGTTCGCTCTTATCTCAAGTTGTGGTCCGGCCTGTCGGAAAGGCTGCACCTCAACTGGAATCATGAATACATTCTGGGGTGATAATTTCAAGGAAGATCACCGGCGTCCTTGACAGGGCAACTTAAGCAAGGCTAGAATCTGGCTGGAATGAAAACTAGGACTCTGCGGAACGTCTCTAAACCTATACACATCGCCGTGTCACGCCGTATCACATACATTCCAGGTTTCAAAATATATCGTACCTCACATAGCCACGAACGTGCCGAGAAGGAATAAAATAGAGAGGTAGAAAAAAAGTGGAGCACGAGTTCAGTGCATGAACGACAAGAACACATGGAACATACGAGAAAATTGCCTCAAAGTGGATGGATGGATATTGATTGCCTCAGTTCCTCTTCTTCCTGTCGCACTGGAGTCCGTCGTCGACATTTTCTGCCTTAAGGTTGGTCGAGGGAAGTTTCGAGCATCGATTGCCCAATGGGTATGTTGTGGTTTTGACTTTCGAGGAGAAACAAGGCTGATTACAACGCAGCACTTATTCCGAAGGCACCAAGTCCCACGTCGTAAAGGTGACGCCACCGGTTTCCGCCTCGGTACGTGGTTATGATGCCCGCCGTGGCTGCCGTTATCCCCCTCTCTTCTTCCTCCGTATCTTCGTGAATCAGGCTCTGTAAAGTCACAACAAAATTTCTGGTCGGACATTCTGCGTTCCCTGTCTGGCCTTTCTTAGCTCGGCTGCCCACGGAAGCGAGAACGATGAGAGGTCATATTACTATGGGAATGGAGTCTGTCCGACTACAATCTTGTGTTTCTTGGACGTCCTTGCAGGGTGCCATGACATCCTCCTCGATATCAACCGCGATTGAGCGCGTTTTTCCTTGGCGATGGAAACTGAAAAGTTTGGATGGGCAAGATAGGGCAAGATGAATCGATCCGACGAGAACTAGGTTCGGTCATAATCGCCAGACCAACGAGAACTAGCGCTCGGTCATAATCATCGTCGCTCTGGATATTGGATCCAAGGGATTTTGGCGTATGTAATGCAGACTGGTATGTCAGAATTGACGCAGCCCAGCCTTGGTGAAATGGCGAGTACTGTGATTGCAGGGTCGATCTCTTGTTGCATTTCAACCGATGCAGTGACCTACGGCGGCTGTCTTGCTGCGGGCACTCGTTCTAAATTTTCTGGGAACAGACGAGAATGAGGTTCAAGTAATATTATCGTTCATGATGTGGAGGGTAACTCACGTCTTTTTCTAACCAGCTTGAAACAGCTTTGCGCAGCCTATGATATCGATCTTGAATTCGATAAACATCCAGTATGTTTCTCGGAAACTGCAAAAGGAACTCATATAGTGCACTCGTTCTATATTCACGGGACAAGTGTACCTTGTTATACTTGCTTCCACACCAACGTTCGAACTTCGGCTTCCTATAGGCAGGTTTCCACACGAAATCAACCATCCAAACCGGACTGACCCAGGAAAGGACCGGCATAAAATTTGGGAGACCCCAGACCTCTACGCCTGCTAGACACCTGTAAAAATCAGGTATTGTTCGAAGGATGTAAGATCGCACGGAGATAAGCACCCTTGTCGTCATGTCGAGTGAGTCTGCTTGCACTGTGGCGAAATGCCTTGGTTCAGTTCGTGGCTTCGTATAGAGTAGAATCTCTGTTCTACCTGGACGTCGCATCGCCGTATCTATCTTGGCTTTCTAACCGTGTTCTTTCAAGCGCTCTCCGCAATCTACCACCAGAGACTGGCCACATCGAATGAGTTTTTTTTTTGAACGAACGAGGGTAACCGGAGAACGTACTTGTCTACTGGCCAAACGGACTAAAACCATAGACCAATCCTATGAACTTTCCCGCAAGACCATAGTGCCGAGTTTATGGGTGGGTTTGTACGCCTAGATCAGAATTCTCTTCGTAGATTGGTCGGATTGCGTCGCAGGCTAAGACAGCGCTTGGTATCGTCCAAAGCAAGGTTGAACTGTCGCCTTTTTTGCTTCTGTCCTAATACGCTGAACTCCTAGGTCTTCTTTGACATCAACGACCTCGAATCAACATTAACGTGGCGGAGAGAGATGTATGCAACCAAGAAAAACGCCGGAACGATGATATGATCGGTGCCTAGAGCTTGATCTGCGGTTGCTGACAATGGAAGGCTTCCTGCACCACAACCACTCAGAATTCGACTACCCATTAGGCACATTTATTTCCTCTCATGTGTTATGGTCGAGTTTATTTCTCCTATTCGTCTCTTTTTCGCCGGCTACCGCTCTAGAAACTCACGGGCAAGATGTCTCAAACACTCTGGCATCTACTGGCCCTGGGATTATGTTGAAAAACCGCGTCGTCGCAAATGTTCTAAGGGGGTCCGAGGAGGTATAATCGTATCTGACCAGTGTGTTACTGGAATCCAGGAAGAACGTAACCTGAAGGCTGCCGCGCATCTGGATAGTCATGAATTTCCGGAGCGGCCAACAATTTTCTCTGGATGAACTCACATGAAAAGTCCATGTGTCGACGGGCCCGTACAAGTCGTCGTGCTGCACGCCTCCAAACACGGCATTCGACTGGGCTAGAAAATCCCCTGGAAAGAGCAGGATGAATGGCTCCCCGCTAAATAAAAAGTCCCTTAATCCTAAGGGCAAGATAGCGGTGGCCTTGGACTCACAAAAACGTGGAACATGTTGGGTTTGTCGCGGTCCCATCAAAGGACAAGATAGAATTCGCGACCAGAGTCCCATTACTCGTCGTGTTCTTGAAATCAAATATGCTAATCCCGAGCTGTCCATCACTGGCAATATCCCCTCTAATTTTCTGCTGGCTGGGACTCAGATAAATCTGGATTGCAAAATTCGTTGGTCCTGGGGTATTATGCTCAACAGCGACGCTACTTACGAATCCACTGACGATGTTGTTGACGTTCACAGCGAACTTGTGCTACACAATCGGGAACCCTTGAGCGTCTATAGCAACCTAAAATCAAAAACATCTGCCATACCTGCATGTAATTGGCCCGAAATTCCGCTTGTATCGTTGGAGGCGTTGGATTCACGAACTTCGACGAATAGAATTTTTGTATCACTTGAGCATCGCTGGCACTGCCGCCACCGCCACCGCCAGTGCTCCGAGCAGAGGAGAGGCAGTCTGTCAGGAGAATCATAACGACTGAGTGGAAAAACTTCCGGGCCAAATTCATCGAATTTGAAATCACTGGGGTTTAAGTTTGTGGTGAGACATTAGGCTCAAAATGCCTCAGCCTTTATACAAACGAGGGACGCATATGCATCCACTTAAGTTCATTCGCTTCGGAAATGACACTCATCGCGGACTCGAGAAGCGCAGCCCTACAATTTGTAAACCAACCTCGGAAGCACAACTATTTTGCCGGTCAAGCATCATAACGCCGGCGTGCAAGGCGATTGTTCCAAACACAACCCGATGGATTTACACATGGTTCATTGACCCCTGACCAACGATGTGGGCGAACTCCAAAGAGCATTCAACATTGTCACTTCAGTCATGCGCAGCATCCTACAAGGCTTAGCAATCCTTTCTTGAGATAGTGCCGATAAAACGATAAAAATGTTGATTTATTCTGGCTATGTTGATTATACAGATACAGGATACAACAACGGGTGATGAAAGGGATCTACCGTAAGGGATGCTAGTGGTACACATGTGCGGGGGTATGTTGCGATGCTAGGTGGTGGCTACAAAGGTTGTCGTCGCGTCATAACTTCTATCACAACAAATTGGGAAGGGGTGGAAGATGAAGATTGCATTCCATCGATCGAAGAGCCCTCGTCGTGAAGGTGAAAAGCGGGAAGGGGTGAAGCTCGGATTGACGATGGTGCACGCCTATCCCTGGATTGGAATAGCCATGCTCGTCATGTCCAAGTGTTGGCTCAAGTCGTCCACACTTTGGAAAGTTTTGAAAAAGGAGTCGATATCGTCCAAAAACGACGCTGAAATCAACTCCGGAGACGCCGTCTCAGTCATCTCGGTCATCTCAGTCAACGTGGCCCAGGTGTCGGTTTCTTCGGGAACGCCGTTTAGGAAAGTGTCCCCACAGAGTTGCTGCAGCTCGGATAATTGATCGGCGTCGATCTCAAACGAAGCTGGTTCGTCTGTCAGCATAGCCTCCGGATCGTATCCGTCCAGGAAGCCAAAATCGGCCTCTTCCACCATGGGCGCCTCCATGGGGTATACGCCGCCCATCAGGAAAGCAGGAGCAGATTGCGATCGACGGACGACGTCCGTCCCTTGATCGTTCCACGCAGTAAGCTCGTCCAACAACGTTGCGGTATTCCGTCTACACAAGGATCGGTACACATATGATTAGGGGTAAACAAGGGAACATACCTCAGATTGGCAAGTTCCTCTTCGGTTATTGGCTTAAAAGAATTCATGTCTGGGAAGGGCGAGGGCGATAATGGTGCACCCCGAGGTTGTATACCAGGAGTTAGAGGAGTGAATTTAATGTCCACACCGAAGGGCATCTTGAATAAATGACTAAGCGCGGGGGATTATGTGTAGGGCCCAGTTGTGATGGCGTAGGGTTGTATTTATACCAAGTAAACTTGAGCATGCTATGCCGCTTCTGTAAAGGAAGCCAGGAAGGCCTTGTTGTTGATACATACCAGAGCTTCTGACAAACAAACGATCGCATTTAGTTGACAGAATTCCATAATCCTCGGGGAACATGTGGCTTTAGTTAGCCCAAGATGGAAAGCCCCAAACAATGCCTCAAGGATGGAGCTGATTATGGTCGGGGCAAGGGAGCCTAAAAGAGACGTCACTTTCATCAGCTTTCATCTCGTTTTGGACGACAAGCATTGTAGAATGGTTACCAGGTGAATATACTAGTAGTTACGTTTTTGTTGCGTTTTTGAACAAAAATGGTGTGCCTCCACGTCGCTATAATCACATTGTTGTATTCGTATGGCCAACATCATTGACGATCAGCTGACAATTGACAATTGAAGCTAATTGTGAAGGGACTGCGGGCCGCATTTGGAACAATGACACTGCCTTAGCCTCGAGGCCGTAAGAGACCTGCCTTCGCTGCCCACAAATGATGAAAGCAGTGATGTCTATCAACCGCTGTGAGAAAAGTGTGTCAACTATAGTCTATCAGCCCGAATAGAGTTAGTGGAACGCGACACAGCCCGATACCTAAGCAAGAATATCCATTAGGAATCCAAGGACAGGAGCTATGCCAGCGACAAGGCAAGCATGTGACTGTCAGAACAACGCCCAGAAGTTAGAACGGCGTTAAAATCCAGTGAGGTTCCAGTCATCATGATAAGAATGGTTGCGTTTCCTTGCATCACCGAACCTCAATGGAAGCGAAGGAGCTGTGTCCTGAGAAACAATTAGAGCCTTGTTTTCATATCGTTAGATTACTTACTAGTAGTGTAATGGAGCCTAGATCGTGGACGTTTAGTTTGGCTTTAATTGTCCATATTGTACAAAGGCCTGCCGGCCCGAAAGGCGAACCGAGATTGGCAGCTGGCTTGGAACTGCTACAACTTACAAGTGCTACTGTCGTCGACCGTTTGTCCAGATGTTCCCATCCCTCTTTCCGGTAATGGCTCAGTTAACCTTCGGGGATTGGTCTTGAATTTTTCTTTAATCGAGTCAGAAGCAATTCTATTTGGACGATGAGTGCCAGCAATACAGAAATGATATTCAAGGTGTAAACCTTGGAAGCAGTGGGAGCGACAATTTCTTCTCATCGTCACATCGTCGAACTAGAGTCAGGTTAACGATGCTAGGTAGGATCCTATTAAAATCACCGCTATCCAAAGGTGAACTTCTTTATCCATTGGAGATAACTGAACGACAAGTAGACAAAACTTCGACCATTACGGCCGTCAGGTTCACGGGTACGTTTCATTTCATCCCAACCCATGAACATCCCACAATGTCCATATGTATATATACAATTGCCCCAGTCGCAGAGGCGTCTTTCGCTTATGGACTTCTGACATCGTGGGCGCCGGCCCTTATCAGTCCAGCCGTGATCATGAACGGCTCTGAAAACACTCCTCCGCGAGGGGGCAGAGACGAAGGGACAGAAACGAAGTTATGCAAATATGTTGAACGGTGCGTTTTCTAACTTCGTAACGAAACATTGCTTTTGGCCAGCCGCTGGATTGGTGGTAAGCTATTATTGTTTTCCATCGATTCCAAAATGACTCTGTTCTAGTTCTTGTTTCTTATTCAGCGGAATATATCTGGAAAGGAAAATGGACGCTATCCAAATTTCTTGATTGCACGCTACGCCGTTCCAGCTGCACTTCTTACACAGATACCGCGAGTTTTTTTCTTCAGAGCGATGAGCTGGAGCGAATTAAAATTTTCAGAGCCTGCAGCTCCGGGTCAGGCCAGTGGAAATCACAACACCGTACGTTTCTTAACATACTTAACTGGAACTCAATTTCTTCTCTGACGTTCAACTGTACCTTTTTGTAGTTCACCTGCCGCTTTTGCTGCCTCCTGCGTAGCTGTTACATCTCGGGGTGGCACTTGCTTTCCTACTTTTCTGATTAAAATCTAATCCTCTCGAAATAGATCATATTTATTGACATACTTCAGAGAGCAATGCGGGACTGTAGGGGAAGCTCAATTTTGCGCGAGCCTCGCCTAACTTCGCTTGTGGATCGTCTGGAACCTGTTGACCCTTGGATTGACCTTAGTGGGCGTACTCGCTTGTCTGTAGTTCTGGTGAATGTCACCCGCCATCGATGTCGGCTATCTTTTTGAAATTTTCATCTCGAGTCTCCTTCTGCAACCTCGTTAGTGTACTTGGGAACATGTACTCTAAAAAACAGAAGCATCCTCCGTTCCATGTACGTTCCAGCGAGTTACATAAATCCCCTCATTTTACATCCAGATCCAACGATTCGAGCGACGTTATCTTCAACAGTCGCCGTGATATTCGCTATCGACTGGACGCAGACCACTCCAGAATATTTCCGTTAAGAACCTTTCCCAGCCCCACGAGTGCCTCATCTACGTCTTGGTGGATACTATCTATCTCCATCGCATTCATTCCCCCGCAGCATATATTTAAATCTGCAAAACCCCACTCAACCCACATTTAGTTGCTCCTCCATAATCTAACTGACACCAACCACCCTCATTTGATTGTGCTATCGATATTCCGCCGCAACCCCCCCTGCCGGGGCCTGCCCACCACATCCGATGGTCATGCGATTGACAAATCTAGCAACCCACCTTTTACGGACTTGTAAGTCTGAATTCAGGTGTGGTGTTGACAGTTTGATGCCTTGGATTCGAAAATGCTCCCTAAAATAAAGCTCCACATCCTGCTTTTTAAGGATGTGGTATGACAGCTAGAAATTATCTCATACCACCTTATACTTATCTTCAGCTTATCCTCGGCTTTATATGGGTGGCGGCGACTGTAACAGTATCTTATCTTGTATTTTCCTCTATTTTCGGAAGTTTAAATTCTGGGGACTGCCAACAGCGCCATCTCCAGAAGTTGTAACTACATTATTGCGATTTGTAATAAGTACAGACAGGGTGGATATACGCGAAAGCACCGTGTGTCCATTGCTTCAGGATTGACATAGTTCTCGAAAGTTCAAACATTAACGCTCATAAATGGCATGGTTACACATGTATTTTCCACGAAAACCATGTGAAAAAGAGGTGAAGAACGAACGAAAGATGTAAGGATGTGTGCATGGTGGATATGGAGAAGAATGATGATCAAAAGCAGGATGGAAAACTAGGTATCGAAGTGGAGATGTATGCGTCCGAATCACCGACGATGCTGCTACTGCAACTACTTCTATTGCGACGACTCAGGATAAAACTGGAACTGCGATGGCTGCTGACACACAGCATGGAAGGCCAGACAATTGCTAAGCCGAAAGCCTGTAGTCTGCAAAATAAGGATGCACGAGGGCACGTTTGGCTGTGGTAGACCAATAAATTCCCGTTAGCGTGCACGTTCTTCCACTCCACAGAATAAAAAAAGAAAGAACGAAGGATAACAGACTTACCGGAAATACGCTTGGCCGAATCATATGTGAGAGTGCGCTGGGGAAAGGGAGTAGAGAATATCAATTAACGAGTTTCGCCAAATGGGAAACTTAAAATTGTTCGGACCTTGAGCATGTCTAAGCCGTCTTCACCCAGCGTATTTACGATTCTCGCTAAGTCTTGTCGGGACCATTGTGGGAATGTAGGCTTGTAATCCGGGAGTGAACTGACACCGGGCCATGACTCCTCGCTCGGCGTGCCGAGTATCCTATCATTAAAAGAACAAAAAAATCAGCATTCGCAGCGGTCTCCGGAATCTGATCCCCATCCACCACCTGGGAAAAGATTAAGGATAAGATAATACCTGAAGATTTTGAATATCTGATCAATCTCGGAGTCTCCAGGGAACAATGGGGTTCCTTGCATGGCCATTTCGGCGAAAATGCATCCCACAGACCACATATCAATGGCGGTGGAATAGTGGCGAGAGCCGAGTAGGACTTCTGGTGCGCGGTACCAGAGAGTCACAACCTAACGCCACAAATAGAGTAAGTATGGTGCGATATAAAAATAGAGTACTGGTGGTTGGTAGCGGAAGGGTCATTACCTCGTGAGTGTACGTTCTCATCGGAATACCAAACGCACGCGCAAGGCCAAAGTCTGCCAGTTTCAGGTTGTCCCTGTTGTCAATAAGGAGATTCTGAGGTTTCAAATCGCGATGGAGGATGCGATGAGAGTGGCAGTATAAAAGCCCAGAGTTCAATTGGTGAGTGAATTTCTGTCGAAAAAAAAAAAAAAAAGAGTAAATCAACAACGTCTGAAATAAACGCGTCGTCGCGTGACGGCATGCTAATTAATATCACGTGATATTTATGTCATTGGCGTGTTTTTCGCCAAATCGTCGGCAACGTCAACAGTTGCCAGACGGCTTGGGAAAGAGAAAGGCATGGAGACGATAGCAACGGATAAGGCGGACACAGTATTGAACCTTCCGTGCTATCTTTGCACCAGTGACACGGTGTTTCGCGTCCAAACGCGTTACCGTGACGCGTTTTTAGAGGCACCATTGGATGTATAACGCGAAGATAGGGTGGAGTGGGTAAAGAGGCTTACCTTGACGATTTGCAAAGTAATTGGCGTACGATTTTGATTTCCTGTTTCGATGTATCGCTTAAGGTCCACATCCAGAAACTCGAAAACGAGGTATAATTTTTGATCCGCATGCACGATGTCCAGCAGCCTGGGAAATGGAGCTGGTCAGAGTTGGAGGGGGGAAAGGGGAAAAAGAGGAAGGGTCGCCATGTGGGGAAGAGTGGGAAACGCACCGAACAATATTATCATCCTTCAATTCTTTGAGCAGAGATATTTCGCGGATGGCGGTACTGGGCACCCCTTCGTCTTCCGCTTCGAGCCTGATCTTCTTCAAAGCGACCACCTCTCCAGAGCTGATGTCCTTTGCCTTGTATACAACTCCGTATGTCCCTGAACGAGATAACCCACATGTGTCAGAGGGCGAACATGTGCTGCAAGCATGACGAACGAAATGACATGACTCACCTTCGCCTACACATCGCAACGTCCGAGATGGGTGGTGATGCGCCCACCGAAAGAACAAGAATCACATACCAACTTTCTCAATTTTCTGATAGCTAAGCGAACAAAAAAAGAGAGAAGGGCGGTATCTCGTTAATTGTGTCCGCTTGA
>Ga0307513_10004636_pt1 | contig 18300 bp, 22 predicted proteins | sample 15_EM_MG_FD_202174 | JGI IMG/M metagenome (GOLD analysis project Ga0307513, IMG submission 202174) | Populus trichocarpa ectomycorrhiza microbial communities from riparian zone in the Pacific Northwest, United States - 15_EM | ecosystem: Host-associated > Plants > Roots > Unclassified | place... | reverse complement strand
TCTTAGCACGTAAAATTTTATTAAAAAAAAAAAAAAAAAAAAAAAAAAAAAAAGTTCCTCGAGTGGATTCGGAGGTCAGGTTCGGTTTAGGAAAGAGGGAGGCTTGTCCTTTGAGAGGCCGGCCCGTAGGCAGGATTATTGTTGACAACATTAATTAGCCCGTGTAAGCAACTTTTCCATTTAATTTGAATTTAATGGTATTTTTGATGAAAATTCAAGGTAGTACCTGAATTCCGACAAAACTTGGTCGCAAAACAAGCCGTGATTCTGAATGGGGTCCTGCCTTGCCGCTTGCCCACGCTTGGCCCCAGCCACGACATTGGCGTGCGAGTAAGTCAACCATGAAACGCGGAACCTTGCCAATAAGAGTCTAACACTCTTTACAGCAGACCTATGGACTCTCTTCCCCCAGAACTGCACTATGGAATTGCAAAGTATCTCGCAGGAGTCGGGTCTCCTGCCCTCCAACTGAGCTGGGGATCAAGGCCGTTGTTTCACTTTCACCCCTATCTCAGGACCCTCTCTCGAGTCTCCCGGTATTGGCGTTCCATTGCGCTTCAATTTCTACTCGGGAATCTCGAGATCGATGGTGCCTCGAACAAGACCCTAAACTATTTTATCGTGACGTACCGACCATATCTACAGGCTTGCAAAAGTATCAAGGTCAACCTCTTCCCCCACCACAGACGGATGTTTGACAAACTGTACTACGAATGGGGCAATGGGCGACTGAGCAAGCGTCAAGAGACAGCGTCGCGAGTGTTAGGCACACATGAAGCGAATGGCCTTCTTGGTTTAGAAGTATCCCATACCCCAGGAGGCGTTTTCATCGCTACTGATGAAGCGGATGCCGAACATCGCCAGTTTTGGGCCTCCGTTAGCCACGGCCACTATGGATCATGGTCTCAGAAGAGAATAGAACTGCTAACAGAGCTGCTTCGAGAGACACCGGCACTCGAAAGCCTGGGCATTAGGTGTCTTCCACCCCGCATGCTTGAAGAATTGGATATCCAACATGTCCTCACGGCCCTCAAGGGTCGCCAAGTTCCTTCATTGCATCTAGATGGTGTAATACCTTCCACTGTACATCGTTTTATTCTGGACTGTCAGCCAAAGCAACTCCATATTGCTTTCTCTATGCAGCCACCAGATGAGAGATTATTCCCCGCCGTGGTCACAAATATGTCATGCAGTCATATTCAGATCGGATCTGAATCCTGCTTCTGCAAGGTCCACTTTCCAATCCCCTTAAATCAACCCTTCGCCCCTATTCGCATTCTTTCGCTCACCATGCATATATATCTCGAACATCTATTCCATTTGTTTGACGGCATATCACTGACTCTAGAAGAACTGTTCCTCTCAGGTAGAATAGACCTGGTTCCACCTCCCACCAAGTCAGTCGGCCTCCGACGTCTCCGAATGCTCCATCTTGAGTCGAATCATGATCCATTGCTCTTGCCCTACTTCAGAGAGTGTCACAACGTTGAGGACATCACTATCGGCGAAGTCATCCCTGGCGTCCCAGATATCGGTCAACTAAGATCGGCTTTGGTGACCGGCTTTGTAGGGTTACGATGCTTGACTTTGAGAACGGGTTCAGCTTACTCTTTGTTTTTTGCGGATGCAGATGAAGTGGCACAGATGCGGAGCGATACGGCAACTCTGGAGGAGGAAATGAAGTCGAGAAATGTCGAATTTAGACTTGAAGTGTGATTTATACGATATAAACACCAATACTTTTCCTACATATACTTGGTAGTTTCTACCATCGATGTGACCCAGATCTGCCTGCTCTTTTCCAATTACGTGGGCCCGGGTTTCAGAGTTAGATAAGTCGAAGAGTGCTTACCCTTGTACTTTCAAGTGAGAAGAGGGACCCTCGTCCCTCACAAAGGGTAACCACATGTTGGACGCCTCCAAATTCCTCGCGAGTGCGAGTCGCGGCTCAGCCGAACACTGTCAGAGCCCTGAGCGAACATATCATTAGATGGAGACCCTCCCACCGGAAATTCATTACGAAATTGTTCATCTAGTCCATGAATCAGAGGTATCGACGGTCAAACTCGACAATGGCGAACCCCTCCTTGGCGACACACCACACCTCCGGGATCTGTCCCGAGCGTCTAGATATTGGAGGTCACTGTCTCTTCCGCTACTCTTTCAAAAAGTGGATATCGACGGCACGCCAAATGCTTACCTACAATACTTCATCACTACGTACCAACCCTATCTCCGACATTGCAAGAGCATCGCGATAAATATGTACCCACACTCAGGCATGACCGGCCCCCTCAGTGGCTATTGGAAAAATAGTCCCTTTCCCAAGGTTCCTGAAGAAAGCACTATGCAGGTCCCTTCGTCAGAAGGGAATGCTCATGTGTTTGATGCAAAGCATCCTCCTGACGGTGTTTTATCTCCGAAACTCTGCAGAACAGAGGAAAGAAAGGAATTTTGGCAAGACGCAAATCGGGGTCGTCATGGTACTTGGTCGAGGAGAAGGCTGAAACTGATTGACTCATTCATACGTGAGACTCACTGAAATCTGTTCACAGAACTGATTATTAGGTTTTCTCCGCTGTTTGTGCTAGAAGACTTGGCAGTGACCGAGTTTTCTGCTCTACAAGGTCGACACCTGCACACCCTGACACTCATAGGGTGCATACCAGACACTACGGCTCAGCTCATATGCCAAAACACCCTAATGTACATCGACATCAAAATCTTGCGCTCACGCAAAATTGACCGGGCCCTCTTCCCAACGATATTGGCTACGTCGGCATGCCAGAATATAAAAATAGATACCAAGCTTCCATTCAATGAATTTCACTTCCCACTTCCGAAGTCCCCTCCTTCCGCACCAATAAAGTGCCTGTCGATTTCCTATCGCATCTCGCTTCGTCATCTATTCGATGTATGTTCGGCATTAGGGTCTACGCTAGAGACCCTCATGCTATCCGGTAGTCTGGAAGCCGACTCTTCCCCACCACCAATACAAACACCACGGCTCCGCACACTAGGGGTTGGAGGCCGTCAAGCAGAAGGTATTATACCACTCTTCTGTCACACGTCCGTTCAGAGCATTTACATCCAAGATGCCGGCTTCCCGCGTCCTGCTATGGGAACAGCCCACACTATGCTCTCCCAGGGATTTGAGACCTTGAGGTATCTCGAGATACGAACTGGGCCTGAGTATTCAGAATGGCGTACTGAGTGGGATGACGATGCCATACGAGCGAGAGCTGTTCCATTGCACAAGGAGATGGAGCGGCGGGGAGGTAAATTCAATTTAGTCCTATAAGTGGTGCTTTGTAGCGAAAGTAGCTGTGTCCAAGAAGGAAAGAGTGATAAGAGGTATTTGGCGGTCTGGAGATCACAAAAGTTGTCCGATCTGGACATAAGGTTCTATCTCTATATTCTATCAAGGATCTCAATGCCTGTGCCCGACAAGCACCGCCTGAATGCACCCCCAATCTCAGCAAGTAATATCGTGTCTGACTCGTTGGGGTACTCGATCCGAAACCTGACCTCTTTCAGCGTCGGCAGCCTACTAACCGAGCTGCTTCGGGAGACACTGGCACTCGAAAGCTTGGGCATTAGGTGTCTTCCACGCCGCGTGCTTGAAGAATTGGGTATCCAACATACCCTCACGGCCCTCGAGGGTCACCAAGTTCCTTCATTGCGGTGTAATACCTTCCACCATACATCATTTTATTCTGGACTGTCAGCCAAAGCAACTCCACATTGATTTCTCTATGCAGCCACCAGATGAGAGATTATTCCCCGCCGTGGTCACGAATATGTCATGCAGTCATATTTATATCAGTTCTGGATCATGCTTTTGCAAGGTACACTTTCCGATCCCCTTGAATCAACCCTTCACCCCCATTCGCCTTCTTTCGCTCCACTCAGGCAGAATAGATAGACCTGGCTCCACTTACCACCAATCTAGTCCGCCTCCGACGTCTCCGAATGCTCGAATCACGATCCATTGCTCTTACCCTACTTCAGGGAGTGTCACGACGTTGAGGACATCACTATTCGCGAAGTCATCTGGCGCCCCAGATATAGGTCGGCGTTGGTGACCGGCTTTGTAGGGCCACGATACTTGACTTTGAGAACGGGTTCAGCTTACTCTTTGTTTTGGGGGATGCGGATGATGTGGCACAGATGCGGAGCGATACGGCAACTCTGGAGGAAGTGAAGTCGAGAAATGTCGAATTCAGACTTGAAGTGTGATTTATACGATATGAGCACCGACACTTCTCCCATATATGCTTGGTAGTTTCTAGCATCGATGTAACCCAGATCTGCCTGCTCTTTTCCAATTACCTGGGCCCGGGCTTCAGAGCTAGATAGAGCAACAGAGTCAAGAGTGCATACCCTTGTGCTTTCAAGTGAAAAGACGGACATTCATCCCTCACAAAGGGTATCCACACCTTGGACGCCTCCAAATTCCTCACGAGTGTGAGTTGCGGCTCAGCCGAACACTGTCAGAGCCCTGAACGAATACGCCATTAGATGGAGACCCTCCCACCGGAAATTCATTACGAAATTGTTCTTCTAGTCCGTGAATCAGTGGTATCGAGGTTCAAACTCGAACCCCGCCTTAGCGACGCTCCACACCTCCGGGATCTGTCCCGAGTGTCTAGATATTGGAGATCACTGTCTCTTCCGCTACTCTTTCGAAAAGTGGCTATCGACGGCACGCCAAATGCTTACCTACAATACTTCATCACTACGTACCAACCCTATCTCCGACATTGCAAGAGCATCGCGATAAATATGTATCCACACTCACGCATGGCCAGCTCCCTCAGTAGCTATTGGATAGATAGTTCCTTTCCCAAGGCTCCTGAAGAAAGCACTATGCAGGTTCCATCGTCAGAGGGGAATGCTCACGTGTTTGGTGCAAAGCATCCTCCTGAAGGTGTTTTATCTCCGAAACTCTGCAGAACAGAGGAGAGAAAGGAATTTTGGCAAGATGCAAGTCGGGGTCGTCATGGTACTTGGTCGAAGAGAAGGCTGAAACTGATTGACTCATTCATACGTGAGACTCACCGAAATCTGTTCACAGAACTGATTATTAGGTTTCCTCCGCTGCTTGTGCTAGAAGACTTGGTAGTGACCGAGTTTTCTGCTCTACAAGGTCGACACCTGCACACCCTGATACTCGTAGGGTGCTCACCAGACACTACGGCTCAGCTCATATGCCAAAACACCCTAATGTACATCGACATTAAAATCTTGAACACACGCAAAATTGACCGGGCCCTCTTCCCAACGATATTGACTACGTCGACATGCCAGAATATAAAACTAAATACCATGATTCCATTCAATGAATTTCACTTCCCACTTCCGAAGTCCCCTCCTTCCGCACCAATAAAGTGCCTGTCGATTTCCTATCACATCTCGCTTCGTCATCTATTCGATGTATGCTCGGCATTAGGGTCTACGCTAGAGACCCTCACGATATCCGGACGTCTGGATAACGACTCTTCCCCACCACCAGTACAAGCTCCACGGCTCCACACACTAGGGGTTGGAGGCTGTCAAGCAAAAGCTGTTATCCCGCTTTTCTGCCACACGTCTGTTCAGAGCATTTACATCCGAGACGCTGGCTTGCATCCTGCTAAGGGAACAATCCACGCTATGCTCTCCCAGGGGTTTGACACCTTGAAATATCTTGAGATACGAACGGGGTTTTTAAAACGGACCAGTGAGTGGCCAGCAAGAGCTGTTCCATTGCACGAGGAGATGAAGCGGCGGGGAGGTAAATTCAGTTTAGTCAGATGAGTAGTGCTTTGTAATGAAAGTAGCCTTGTCTAAAAAGGAAAGAACGACAAGAGGTATTTGGCGGTCTGGGGACAATAAAGTTGTCCGATCTGGACAAGGTTCTATCTCTATATTCTATCAAGTATCTCAATGCCTGTGCCCGGCAAGCACCGCTTGAATACACCCCCAATCTCAGCAAGTAATATCGTGTCTGATTCGTGGGGGTACTCGATCCGAAATCTGACCTCTTTCAGCGTCGGCAGCCCCCCTTCTTCCCTTGCATGAGTCACCCAGTCAAGCACAAATGACCTCCAGTCGGTCCTGATAATAGCCCAACCTTCGGAATCGTAAGGCAATCGGGGCTCACGGACCCAATCCAGCCCAAACTCCAGCGTCTCCAGTGCAGCCACGGAGTTGAATAATGAGTCAAAGTCCACCAATCCACCTGAAATGCTGAAGTGCCTCAGGTGAGGCATAGAAAACCGGCCAGGTGCCGAGGCATACACCATACCGTCGGTGAAGACGGTCGCGTCTACTACGACCAGGGTAGACTGAAAATTGTACATCATTGCACAGAGGGTGTAACTCATTACGTGCCAGATTTGCAGGACTGAGAGCGAGGGAAGGCTCCATTTGCAGATGTTCTCGTATACTGGGTCGCGGGGGTCACCGAACTCAAGGATCAGGGATTTGAGATGTGGAAGGGATATTTGTTCACCCGGCGTTCTGCGCCAGTGGGAGGAGTAATATTCACGAGTAAGGTGGAGGGTCTGCAACTGGGTGAACAGGCTGAGTTGCAAATGAGCAGTGGCATCCGCGTATCGTGTGCGCTCATTGAATGTATCGCGAATGTTCATGTAAAGCAAGGTTTTTTGTTGGGAGACTGGTAGCACGGCAGCGCGTGCCGAATAAAAAAGGAGGAGATTCGGGCAAGCGTCCAATACAGTTCGTAGATCGGGGTCACTGTATAACCACGTATTGTCTGAGAGGATGCTGAACGCCTGAACAAAGCCAGCCAGATGTGGGAAACGGACAAGCGCGTATTTGAAGCTCAATAGGCCTATTGGATTGCGAACTATGACGGAAGAGTATAGAAACTCTAGGGCTATAGTACGCCATCGCCTGCACACGCGGGCGATCCTGCGGCGTTCGCAAGGAATATCGAAGATAGAGGGTAAAAGCGATCGCCGCTGGTGGTAGGCTGCTATAGCGTCCTTTTCATGGTATTGTTCGTATCCTGCTGCATAAGATAGAATTGTGTAGATTAGTTCGTCTGGAAGTGTGTCCATGAGAGATCGCTGGACGTGGTTGGGACCAGATTGGAGGAATTCGCAATCTTGAAAAACCAGGACATGTTTGGAACTATCGGAAGGTTCTCCCGAGCGGCCGATGGATGCGCTTGGATGCCTTTCACGCGCGCGTCAGCCGTCGACGGCTGTACAAATCTTGAACCCAACTCCCTCAACCGTTGCCCTGTCTTTTCACCTTCTCCTTAATTCCCAAAAATGCTGGCGTTGACGAGCCGCACCATTAGGACACGTCTTCCGACAGCCATCCGTGCTGCCTCGGTTTGGGCCAAAATTCCTGCTGGTCCACCAGACCCAATCCTTGGCATTACCGAGGCCTTCAAGGCAGACACCTCACCAAAGAAAGTAAATCTTGGCGTTGGTGCTTACCGCGATGAGAACGGCAAACCCTACGTGTTGCCGAGCGTCCGCAAGGCCGAGGAAATCCTCCACGAACACAAGAAGGATCGCGAGTACCTTCCCATCACCGGTCTGTCCCAGTTCACAAGCGTTGCTGCTAAACTTGCCTATGGTGTTGATAGCTCGGTGATTGGCGAGGGTCGCGTACGTCGTTTCATTGTCGTGATAAACTTTGGATTTGTGGCGGGCACAACGCGTTATCTTACATGGTCCTTCCGGGCCACACTCACCCTACCTTAAACGTTACAATTCCGCGAAAACTTCATGTGCTTGCAAAAGAGGGGGTGAGAGAAGGCGTAAACCTGCCTTCGACGTCTTCGGGCCATGTGGTATCTACTTGCCAGCATGGCTTTATACTCTTTGTAAAGAGTCACAGCGAAGATATGTGCTTCTACCGGAAATCGAACTCTCCGATGCCGCCGAAATGAGGTTTCTATCCCTCTACGTTATTCGTTCTGACACGTATTACAGGTTGCAGTGGCTCAATGCATCTCTGGTACTGGTGCTCTCCGTGTCGGTGGTGCGTTCCTCGCGCGCCACTTCCCTGGTCCAAAGGCAATCTATCTCCCTAATCCAACTTGGGGCAACCATATCCCCCTCTTCCGGGACGCTGGTCTTGATGTACGTCGGTATCGCTACTTCGGTGGAACTGGTGGGGTCGAGCTCGACTGGGCTGGTTTGACTGAAGACCTGAAGGTCAGTGTATTTGGGATATGCTATCCTTCGGTCGTTTTCTGACACCCCTTTTATACTTCCCAAGAACGCTGAACCCGGTAGCATTGTCCTTCTCCATGCCTGCGCACACAACCCCACCGGCATCGACCCTACTCAACAGCAATGGAAAGATATCTCCGCAATTGTGAAAGAGAAGGGCCTCTTCCCCTTCTTTGATATGGCCTACCAAGGTTTTGCCTCTGGTGACACCACTCGCGATGCCTTTGCCGTCCGCTACTTCGTTGAGCAAGGCCACCAAATCGCCCTCGCACAGAGCTTTGCCAAAAATATGGGTCTCTATGGCGAGCGTATTGGCGCGTTCTCATTGACCACATCCTCTCCTGAGGAGACCAAACGTGTCGATTCGCAGGTCAAGATTGTCATCCGTCCCATGTACTCGAACCCACCTTTGCATGGTGCTTGGATCGTCGCTACTATCCTCAGTAACACGGCGTTGTGCAAGCAATGGTACGTCTTGAGTTTCGGTACAACCTTGTGTTTACTTAGAGAGGTATCTTGCAGGGAAGGCGAAGTCAAACATATGGCCGACCGAGTCATCAGCATGCGTGATGCGTTGTACAACAAGCTAACACACGACCTCAAGACTCCAGGTGACTGGAGCCACATCGTCAAGCAAATCGGCATGTTCAGCTTTACTGGCTTGAACCCGCAGCAGACCAAGGCTCTCGCCGAGAAGGCACACGTTTACATGACCGCCGATGGACGCATCAGCATGGCTGGCCTCAACCAGGGTAACATCAGCTATTTCGCGGAGAGCGTCGACAAAGCCGTTCGTGGTACCCTCTAAGACGGGTGTGAAGAAGGGATGGACGTATCGGGTGTCTTGGAAACAGGTCTGACGTACAATAGATCTCTTCTCTAGCTATACAACCTCTTGCACTCCGCTCCGTTCATTCAGAAAGGCTACCGTTGTGGTTCGGTGCACAGTTAAAGCAGCGGGTAACTCTACAGAGCAGGGAGGAAGGATCGTGGTCCTAAGGAGGGGGTCTGGTCCGACGGTGCTGGAGGGTCACACGGGGGATCGCTTGAAGGAGCAGGTGTTGGTGTCGTGGATTCAGCCATTGGGTATATATCAGGACTCGTTGGGGGATGTGAGGACGATAGTTCAGAGTCTGGAATCTCCGATACCGGCCGGGGACCGCCGGCCGGGAGGGTTTGTGGGGGGGGAAGCCGTGAAAGAGCCAGCACCTGCGATGGGGGTGCTCCAGGGTATTTATTAATGTTCTGTACACCCCCTTGCTGCCCATCTTCCTCTGGTGAAGGAGTCAATCATGAACCTGACCGCCCGCATGCTTAGGGGTTCCTACCTGGTTCTACGGTTTCTACGGTTCCAAGTCCCAACATTCTCTTGACGCTTGTAGAAGGGGCCTCCCTTCTGGCCTCTCTTGCTTCTTGCCTGCGTTTCCAGTAAATTGCGCCAAAAATGAAGGCGACGATGAGGACGGCGACGCCTCCCAGGGACGCGGCGGCTATTATCCCCGTCCTGCTCGGCCCGTACGTTGGTACAGGCTGGGGAGACCCACCGTCGGTAGCACTGGCGGTGGGCGTCGGAACAGTAGTAGTGTTCACGGACGATCGCGGAACTACGGCCTTCCAGACGCCTCGCCTATCGAAATGGGACGGAGGATCGTTGTAGTCCACGGGGAGGACGCCCATGGTCCCCTCTTTACTCCCTTAGACAGAGATGTGGATGTGGTAGGAAGAAAGTGGTGGCAAAGCCGTTTCCGACCCACAATAAATCGAAGACAGGCGGATGAACATTTTTCCGCGTTTTTCCCTTATCCGAGAGTCTCAATAGCTGAAGAGGCCTAGGGACAGGCAAGATGTGATCTTCTATTATTTGATTGATTATATGACGCCAAAATTTGGGCACTTGACGAGTTTGAAGTACCACCAACCTTTGTGGGACCTCTACCAAGATGTTCGCTTTACTTGGTTCTAAATGCATGGTAAACTATTATGTTTGATGGCTATTAGCCAGTTATTGTACTACATCATACACACATATATACATAATATATACGTAGGAACAAATTTACGGCAGGGATGATAAGCATCGTTATAGCTGTCATTGCAGGCGCCGGTAGGTCAGGGCATCATTGCACCAATATGAAGTACTTGCGCTGTTTGTAAACGTCCGTGCCATGATGGCTCGTCGAGCGCGGTCCCTTTGAGCAAGGAGCAAGGGAGCAGGCTCAGTCGAATCGTTCCAGGGTACTTGGATATCGTGTCTTCAGTATAGTGTTCTCTTCGCTTGAATACCACCAACTCTTCAGGTGATGGCCAAATGGTATCTCGTAGGTTGCTGACCTTTATATCTAGCGAGACCACACTTGACTAAGGGGTCTCCCATTCAACCGAAACCTAGGTTGGCAGATCTCTCACAGACCACTCTTTCATGCGAATGTCCACACTCGTAGCCGTATCATTCGATCATAAGCTGAGACGAAGAGGCAATAATGTAAGGAGAAGAGCGGACGAAACGACATTGCACAGACACGGGTAACAAGCACTAGCTAGTACGTCAACAGGAATGAACATTATGCAGAGCCGAAAACAGGACGGTGAATCTAGGTATACCGCTGTCGAGATCGAAAGCCACTGCCGTCGGCAGCAAAGATGAGCTCGAATGCATAGGCGGGATTCGTAATAGCTGAGATGTTAGTGCATCCTTCCACTACGCTGCTCTCCACACAAAGGGCTCCTCCGCTTTCCCCCACGACGACATGCCACCTAGCAGCTCGCTCCAAAGGCGCGAGCAGCGGTAAACCCACTCCACGGGATCTAGTCAATCCTGTATCTGATATGATACGACATACGCTGCGATTCCGACGAGGAGGATGCTGGCACTGGCGATCGCCGAGATATATGGTACAGGCTGAGGTAAAAGGAAAGAAAGGGAAAAGAGAACAATCAGCCAATGGGTCGACGGGTGGAGTTCGGAATGAGCGGAAGCGGTAAAGGAGGGCCGGGGATGAGACGAAGCACGAGTAGTATCATCGTTATTGTGTTCACGCTCGAGCTCATGCCGTTGCTGCCTTTGCGTCCGACTCGGGAAATACGACTGAGATGATGGCGTTCCCGACGTCGAGTCGTGCGTTTCAGGTGTCATAGGGTATGTTACAGGTGCGGTACAGGGAGGGGTATGGGGAGAACGAGGAAGGAATCGAAAGCTCACTTGATCGGGTTTTCGTGACAAGGTCGAGGACGATTCTGGTGTCGCAGCATCCACATCTTCGGTCGATGATTTCGGTCGCACTTGCAATCGTGGACCATTTTTGGGTGAGAGTGGTGAGCCGCCGTCTGCTGATCCACCGGGTGCTCCAGGAACGAATTTTAACGAGTCAATCGATGCGATCGAACCGTCCTCGGGTTCGACGTGCGTGTGCCCATTAGCCAGAGGTTTCTGACGTGGTGACCGAGAGGAAGAACGACTGCGAGTTGAACTGGAGGGCCGTTTCCGCCTTGCACGAGTGCTATCAGAAGATAGACTCCTCGGACTCGGTGGGGCCTGGAATTCGACGTCCTGGTGGGCCTTGTGTGCGACGCCGTTGGCCGGAGGTGTCGATATCTGATTAGACAGAGCGATGACTGACTTGTCAGCCGCATTCGCGACAGACGAAGCTTCGGCCGCCGCCACCTTCGCTGCAGTGGCCACCTCCTTCACGCCATCGACCTCTTCCTCAACTTTTCGCATGCGCTGTTCCCATTGTAATCTCGCCTCATTCAAACGCACCCTCTCGTCCTCCCACTCCTCCTTCTGTCGCTCCCATTTGCCCTCAAAGGTCTTGCTGAGTTCGACCAACGCCGCCGCGACACCGGCCTCTTTGTTCTCCTCCTCGCTTTGCGCGGAGGCAGCACTCCACTGCTCTTTTGCACTTTCGAGGTCGACAACCTTCGCCTGTAGGAGCGCGATTTGCTCCTGTGCGGCGAGCTGTTGCGTTTGCAACAGCTTGCTGAGTTCGATAGCGGAGAAACACTGGATCTCAAGCTGCTCCAACCGTTCGGTGAGCTTGTCCACGCTGTCGCGACTAGCAGGTGCCAATTCGGATTTATGTCGCGAAGCTCCAGCAGACCCAGTGGCATCCCCGTTCCATGAACCGCTACGGATCGTTCCGCCACGGTTCCGAATGTCGATTGTCTGTACGCCAATATCGCCCTCGCCATCAGAATCGCCGTCCCCCAGTGATGGCTCTGGCGTCCGGGGTCGGCCAAGTTCTTCTCTTCTTTGTCTCCGCTCATCGTCGTTTTCCTCGTCCGAGTCCTCGTGGAATTGCTCGCCAGCTATGACAGTTGCGACGCTCTTAGCGTCATCGTCATCGTCCTCAATGGCCTTTTGCATCTGGAGTTGCCGCTTGAGTTCCAGTTCACGTTGCCGTTGGTCGATTAGCTCTCTTATCATGCCAATCTCTCGCTTCATTCCATCGTGCTCGCCAACAATCGTTTCCAAACCCAGATTGTGCATCTTCTCAACATGGGTAGAGAGTATCGACTGGGTATGCTGGAGCTGCTCTTGTAAGGAGTTGATGGCTTGGGGTTCTGCGGTGGCTGGAGCCTGTTGGGCGGCCGGAGCCGCCGCTGGAAACGCCGGGTCGGAGCCTTGGCGTACCGGAGGAAGAGCACGGGGGAAAGGAGATAGTGAAGGCTACAAGCCCGTGAGTACAAAGTGTATACAGGATAGTACGATAGCTTACAGCAACTCCATTGAGAGATTCATGAATATCGGTGATTGCCGAATTGAGATTGTGTAATTCGCCTGCAGTTTCTTTGCTCCGGTTCAGCTCGCTCTGTAGGCGATTGAGGATGACATCAAAGGATAGACCGGTTTTGTTGGGTCGCAATACAGGGGCTATTTGACCGAGGTTATTTGGGTGATTTGGAACGTGCATTGCCGGTCTCCGTCCTGGCGGGCCACCCTGAATATGCGGCTGTTGGTGCTGTTGCATATGTGCATCCCGCATCTGCTGATTGTAGGCTGCCTGTTGCGCGGCCTGGGCATCTTCAGGTGTAAGAATGCATTGAACTTTGGCAGCGACTTTGTGGTGAATGATGGTTTGATTGTCTTCACCAACGATATCAATGCCAAATTCCTGAGCGGATGGTCAGTCTCAAAAGCTGTATAGGCGAATTTCATGAGGGTGAAAGCGAACTGAGGATGACAGATTGTGGCGGCTTGTTGCGCTCTTCCCTTGCAATGCCTCTATGCGAGATGAACACGATCGCAGATATGACAAGATGAGCATTCAGCTTTCGACCGCGAGCCTTATAGCCAAGTAGCATGATCCAGGCGAACATTTGGTGGGAGGTCGCACGATCAAAACCGCCATCAGTACAAAATGGGCCGAAAAGAGATTACTCCCCCGACACCCCTTCAGAGGAAGTAAAGAGCACACAGTAGCGTCGCGCTACAGGGAAAATTACAAAACCCAACGTTTTGAGGGCTTCAGGGAAGGCAAGGGAGACGAAAGGTGGCTCGAAGGAGACTCAAGAAAGGCCATGACGATGCCAACTGTTGCCAAACTCGAGTTTGTTGAAGGTGAGAGTGCTACGTACGACGATATCTTCCGTGTTGAGTTCAAATGGCTGTGACTCGACGCCCTCTGGGCTGAGGCGAGTTCCGTTGATGAAAGTACCATTAGAAGACTTTACATCTTTGATATATATCTGTTCCGACGGCGTGGTACGCGCGCCAAGGGGTCAGCGGAAAACTCCCTCACTCGCTTTGGGTATTGAGCGCACCTTTCCGCCCTCTTCCCAGACCTCTGCGTGCTGTCTCGAGAGAACCTTCGAGTCGAAGTAACCGTTTTTCTCTCCAGGGACGGTCTTTGCGTTTGTCTGGCGGCCAATTTTGACGCGGATTCCGCCCGCGAGGAGGATGTGTTTTGGGACGAACGAGTCGTTGAGGGGATAGAGGTTGAGTGCGGGATACTGTGGTTGGCCAGCCATCGTCGTCGTCCGTCGTCGTCACCGAGCCAGTCGACTGAGCGAGAGAGAGTAGGTGAGGGAGAGTCTGGGGGCAAGGTTGGCAGTGGTTGAAGCTGGGAAGACCCGAGACACCCGGCCAGCCTCAATCTTGTTCTCATCAGCATTATCATTATGTACCATTATTTATCATTATTTATCATTACTAGAAGTACATTTTGCTCATTTTCATAAGCCGCCTTCGAGTCCGAGTCATCAATGCGCCTGGCAAACCAAATATGTACTTAAATTCTTAAATTCCCAAATGAAGTAATCCCTTACATGCTCATGGTTCACCAGGCGGCATGCCAACATCACACGCGTATAGACACGCCTCAGCCCGACTCGCACCCTCGAGGTCTCCGCAGAACTTCCACCCTTCCCTGGGTGGTCGCGGCCACCACGCCGCCTCAGACCCGATCACTGCAAGTCCGCTGCACCAACTGCTGCAACGTCGCACCTGAACCTTGGTTACGCCTCAGTTCAAGTTCCGAAACGGTCTGGCCTATGGACTCGCTATCTTCGGCAGCGCCGGCTAACGGAGTATTTAAATTACTCAAATTACTCAAGGTGAAGAATCGGAAAATATTTGCATATAATTGCTCGAAACAGACTATAGATGCTAGAGATACAGTACTTCCCATTTATGTAGAGCGTGACTCCCAATCTGACACCGCAAGCCCCTAAACTTTCTCAATCGAAGGGTCGACATGTGCTGGTGGATACCGGCACCACTTATCAGCAATGAATGTAACAGTCCAAGTACCTGACGAGAGTCAGTCATTTGGGAGAAACGGATGACTCTGCTCTTACCCTCCGCGGACGAAAAGATCGAGTACTCTGAGGTAGTGATGCCAGAGACAGTGTGTGTCTCAAGAACCCTCGGCTTCTTCCCCCGGGCCACGTACTTATCGAGTTCAACTCGTTGATAAGTAAACGTGAATGGTGGCTCTCCAATCAAGGTAAAGACGATCTCTGCTTGCTCTCCCTCTTTGATGTTCTCCTCGAATCGGTCACCGTGGTGCACCTTTGCCGAAGGTATCTCGTGTACTGTCAAACGCACATCCGAGACTGTCGTTTGGCATTGCGCTTGTTGATGTGCAATCGACACCACTTGGAAGGTACCGGCCGCATCCGCGACTGTCGTGTACTTCGCGACTTTCTGCGTAGTCGTACGCAGGTTATCATCGAACTTGTAGCTGGAATGAGAAGACACAATAAGCAGGCATAACATTTAATTGCTTTTGAGACCCACGTTATTTGCCATGGTGGCGTGCCCTCGAGCTGGAATTGCAAGAGCTCTCCGACGCACACATCGCGGCGCCTCTCGTACGGTACGATCATCGCCGTTTCCGCTACATCCACCCATAACGTCCTCTTTAGCGGGTCTGGAACTTGTTCATCACAACTTGAGGCATCGTGGACGGAATCTATCATCACTTGGTGAGGCCCAACTGTTTTGAACGTGTAACTCGGGAAGTCGAGGTTCCACTCATTCGTGTGGAGTTCCCGAAGTTCCTTGTGAACCTCGCTCGATGCCATATTCTTGATTGAAAAGCGTACGACGAATGGTGGCCGCCCGTGTAAGACCAATAACCCATCATTACTAAGGTATGACTCCGAACGAGGGCGGAAGTTGTCGTTGAGGCAATAGGAAAGACGATTTGAGTTCTTGAACCAAGCCGTGGGTCTCGCCAGAATCTGTTGCTCGAACTGCAGGGGCTTTGTCCCAGGCTGGACGTCCTGGTTTTCGTTGCTGAGAGGATAGGAGAGGTCACCGACGGCAGCAATCCGATAGTAATATCGTCCTGGTTGAGACGTCCGTAGAGCAAGGCTGTAAACGCTTTGGAGACTGTTGAATGATTGCTTGTCTACCTTAGTCTCGTCATTGCGTCCAATAAGGTACTTCACATGGAAAGGAGGTCGTCCTTTAAGTTCGATATCGATTGAATCTCCGGTTCCTTCACAGACAGGAGGGCGAATGTACGAGCCATTGGTGGCTTGCGGGGCTCGCGAGGTTGAAGAGAGTCTGGCTGCTGGGTGAGGGACCCAGTCGACTTGATAAATGTGTTCAGGAACAAGAACGGTTCCTGGACATTGGGCATCTTCGACCTGCATGGAAATTGAGTGAGATATGACACATCATGAGACACCTATACCTCTACGAGCTCATAAGTGCCCCTGTCCTTGACAGGGACAATGTCATTCGGGGAGTTAACCTTGATTCTATGGACGACCTCTGGGCGGTCTTCGTGACGATATTTGAGCGTCCAGGGCTATAACAGTGATAGTGAGACAAGATGAACTCGACTGGGGTGGTGACATGCTCACAGCATTCCCAGTGAGTCGCAGTGGAAGTCTCGCTTCCTCTCCTTCGAGGATGGTGACATTACGTTGACCGTTCTTGGAATAGAAGCGGGCGGTGGGCTGCACGGCGGGTCAGGTATGGCGGTTTATTATCGTCGATATTGAAAGTACGAACTTTGACTCGCTGAACGTTCACGGACACACCAGCACCTGACAAAGCCCTCTTACAGCCCGTGGTATCTTGAACGCTCACTGTAGGTCCCGCTCAGAGACCGTTCAATTCCAGAGAATGCAAACGACATACCAAGGTCAACTTGGAATGTGCCCCCATCGGTATTAATCTCTTTCGGAATCTTGACCGTTAGCACGTCTCTGTCACTCTTGATACCCGAAATAAGCACGGTCTCTGAGCCTTGCGGACTGACGACCTGATATTCCAAATTCCAGGGCGGATTCCCGGCGAGCTGAATTGGAATCTCCACTGTATCACCTGAACAGCTCTTGACGGCGCGCTTCTGTCCCGAGGGCCAGACAAGGGAGGCAGTGGCCAAGGGATGGACAGTCTGCTTAATGACTGGGCCGTTGAGTGGGACGCCTTTGTAGTTCGCATCGTCCAGGAACGTGAACGCGTAGACGAAGGACCCAGAAAATTCAGGCTGCAGTGTGAGTTCTCCTCGCGAACCGGGAAATACTTTGGAGTATTGGTACGCCTTGCCCTTGTTATGTTTGGTCTCGTAATAAACGATGTAAGGGGGAGTGCCGTGCAGGATTAAAGAAGCAGAAACGCCGACATCGCCAGTACTAAGGAAGAATCAGTTTCATTATTAATGCTCATGGCCAAAGAGATCACTTACCACTCATGTAACTTGCGCCACTCAATCTCTGCACGAGGTCGAGGAACTTCCACGACTTTACAAGTCTCCGGGCTCATCACATCTCCTTCGCAGTACTGGCCCTGTACGCTGAGAATGGTATATTCTCCAGGTGCGTCCGCTTTCAGCTGGAATGTCCTGTCATAAGCAATGAATTCCTTGGTCCAACTCGCGCTGACAACAACGCCGGAAGACGTATTCGCGGCCGGTGCAGGAGTGTGCTTCACGGTGATCGTCCATGGCCCGTCCTCTTTAGCGAATTTGTTGGCTTCGATGGTCAGGGTCGCTGATTTGCCCTGGAGGAGGTTGACATGCTTGCCCTGTTGGCAGTCACGGAAGGAGAAAGCGCTGGCGCTCAGGACGCTAATTGTTCGCGCAGTGTCACCTCGGGGAAGAGCCGTGAGGTCAAGTTTGTTGCCAACTGCGTCAGCTACGCTATTCAGGGAGTAATGGTGCTGGCCTAAGGTGTTGAGAGTAAGAGCGAGGGGGATAGTAAGTTCCTGCGCACCAAGGCTTCCTTGAGCCTACGATTAGGTCAGTCGCGAATCTAAGCAAATCTGGTTGGGCAAACATACCTTATCGCCGACAATCCCTTCAACCAAGAACTGCTCCCTCTTACCTCCAGCCTCACGTTGCCACTGCAGCGATAGTGGAGGAACGCCAAAGACTTTGAGAGAGAGTTGCTCTTCGCCACCAATGCACCGAACCATAGTAGCACGAGCGCCCTTCGGCTCTCCAGTAAATTGCACTAAAGGGCAATGCACCACGGTCGTTTTGACTTTCTTGATTCGAACAGCATCACTACTTCCTCGACTGCTAGCTACTTCAAGCTCAATGACCCCCGGCTTATTGACGCGGATATACCACAGGCTTTGAGTTTTCTGTAGTGGAGGATACGGACCAGATGATCCAGCCGAGGAGTCTTGGATTTGCTTCTTCGA
>Ga0307513_10004635_pt1 | contig 18305 bp, 26 predicted proteins | sample 15_EM_MG_FD_202174 | JGI IMG/M metagenome (GOLD analysis project Ga0307513, IMG submission 202174) | Populus trichocarpa ectomycorrhiza microbial communities from riparian zone in the Pacific Northwest, United States - 15_EM | ecosystem: Host-associated > Plants > Roots > Unclassified | place... | reverse complement strand
GAGAGAGGGGCCGTTTACGAACCATAGAACAGCACAGTATTGCCATCATCCGTAGACTGGGATGGCGGCTGAGGAGACGGTGACCTCCGAACTGGTGTAGGGTCATGGTACAACTGAGACTGCTGCTGATATGCTCGTTGCTGCTGCTGCTGCTGAACCATCCGTTGTTGTTGCTGCTGCTGCTGCTGAACCGCTAACATCTGCTGTTGTGGCTGTTGTACAGGTTGGATCTGTTGCTGTTGAGGAGGCGTATGATTCCCATAATACGATCCTGAGGTAGCAGTGGCCGACGTGGGATTGCGTTGCAGGCCATTCACACTCCCATACCCCACCTGCACAGATTGTTGCTGTGGGGTTGCATTATATCGCGGCTGTTGCTGTTGTTGGGGCGGTGGCTGATATTGCACAGGTGGCGGGGGGTTATATACAGGAGCAGGCTGAGGAGGCGGCTGCTGTTGCTGTTGCTGGACATAACTCGGCTGCGGCGATGGTGTCGGGTACATAGCGGGTGGTGGAGGCGAAACACCATACGTTTGAGGTGCAATAGGCGGCGCAATCGTATTGGACGCCAATGGGCTGATATAACTATTCCTTCTGTGTGGTTGTTGCTGCTGCTGGACAGGCTGTGGTGGTGGTGGTGGAATCTGCTGTTGCTGCATCGGTGGTGGAGGCGGGTTGTACGCAAGATGTTGTGTTTGCAATGGCGGCACCGTCCTCTGTTGCTGCTGCTGCTGATATTGTTGAGGAGGTTGGTGTTGCTGCTGTTGTTGATACCTCTGCGCCATCTCGTCATGCAAGACTCTCCCACTCGGATCGAGGGCAATACCTACAGTATTCGGGCTCGGAGTACGCGCAAGCGCTTGGCCTACCTGCGCGGGCGGCTGAATAAAGTTGTTCTTCCCATGGCTCGGGGTGGGACTTGGTCCTCTCGACACTGGCTGGGGACTATTACTCCTCGACCCGTGCGCACCAATACCCGCATGTCCCAACTGGCTGGGCGGTCGGGCGAGATTTTGGCCTTGAACAAGACCTACAGGCGATGGGGCTCCACTACCACCACCACCAATGGATACTTGGCTCAGGCTCGGGGTACGCCCTCTGGTAATGCTATTGCTCCGACTTATCGACTTTCGTTCACCAGGCAATGATTGATGATAGTCCGCCAACACCTCCTGCACGGCCTCCGCATTGGCAGGCTGTGCGGGGTTAGGAACCATAAAGGCCGCAGTAGGTGGGTTCGGTGAGGTTGGCCGCGAGACGGAGGGATGGGCGCCGACCACGTTCTCTGCAGAGTTTCGGTAATCCCGAGCAGGAGATGGAGAGCGCCGTTGCTGGTGTTGCTGTCCAGACGAAGAACCACCTACAGCGAGCGATGAACCTTGGGTAGGAAGAGACAGTGATGAGGACCCGGCAGCTCCGGTAGCTGCGGCTCGAGAGGAAGCAGACGACGAGGAAACGTGTCCTGATTTCTGTTGTTCAGTGATAGATGATTGCTTTGGCTTGTGAATGGTGTTTCGTCTTACGCTGCCAGATGTAGAAACAGCGTTTTGCAACTCCTCTAATTGCTTCATCAAAGGATCGACAATACCATTCTGTTTCGTTGGCGAGACAGCGAGGTGGTTATTAGTGGTTTGGCGAATAGAGGAGGAAGGTCCTGGATGTTGCTGTGACTGGGGATCATTCGAAAGGTCGACCTTATAGGCGTGGTTTCCGACCTTGATGTATGTTTCTGCATTGGGGTCTATGGGCTCCGCGTATGGATCTTGCAACACTCTCTGGAGTTGCTGTTGTTGCGCCTGCGCAAGAGGCGATGAAAGGGTCGATTGCCTTCGAACCGCTTGGTTTGGCGATGAAGCAGCATTTGATGGGGAAATGCTTGGCCCGGAGTGGTGGTGATGGGAGGTGCCATTGATATAAGGAATTGTTTGGGGTTGACTCGACGCGGCAGAATTGCGCATTGGTTGACGAGAAACGTCTGTAACACTTTCGCTCGCGTACGGATCGTTTCTCCTGGAAGCTGCCGCCCCTCCTCCCCCTGCGCCAATGCCCGCGGTGTTGATTACGGGCTCTTCCTCTGGTGGCATCGAATATTGTCGTAAGGGCATTTCCCTAGATGTAGAGCGATTAAATTGAGCCGCACGGCTGGTAGGCCGAGCCGATGATGATGGGATGGCATCTGGTGCTTGATAATTGACGAAAGCAGGGGGATCCGGAATTTGATTCCCAGTGCCATATTCCCGAACAAAATTTTCCATATCTTTTTCAGCTTCCATCTGTTCGAGAGCAACTCTGATTGATTCACAGGACTGTTCCGATTATGATGAGAACAGTGACCCATAGAGATCATCAGGAGACGTACCGCGTCATCGGCCACACAAACCGTCGAGACGGCGTTGGCATAGTTCCAAAGGTTGTCCTTCATGAAGTCCAAACGTTCCTCTTCCAAGTCCTGACAGCTATCACAGAACGACTTCCAATCCTGCTCCCATTTCATGACGGTCTCGTGGAGGGCCTTTGAGAAATTTGAGAATTCGCGTTCATTGGTCTGGACGGTCTGCTGGGTACGTTCGAGTTTGAGATTAATCTTTTCGAGGTCCTTCCCTTGGACTAAAGATGCTTGAGCCGTAAACGAGTTGATCCGTACACAGTCCTGTTCGTATTTTTCGCGAGCCTTGTTGACATACGACTCCTGGGTTTGTTTTGTCTTGAACTCCTTCTCGATACCAACTTGATATGTCTTCTTGTGATTAAGCTGTCGCGCATGGAATGCTGTTGTCGGTACTTCGAACTCTGATCGGAATTGTTGAGCAAGATTCAGGTGAAATCCGGCTTGAAGCTCGGTCTCGGTTCGAACGGCGTCTAGGGATTTCCGCAGGTCTCTGTGGCATGGGATTAGATATTGGTTGAAAAAGAAGTTATTGAGACCGAAAGATAAGGGAATCCCTGAACGAATAATCCCAAGCCATGCTAATAAGCGCGACAGGGCGCCCTTTTATGGAAGCCTCGCCTCGGCGAGATCAATGGGTAGCGGCAGGTCCACGAATAAGAAAGATATAGCGCAAAGACGTACCCAATCTCATCTCGTCCGAGGATCATTTTAGCTAGTTTAGCAAGCCGTTTTGCATATTCCTCCTCAATAGATGCTCTGTCGACCGGCGTGCGTAAGCACAAGACAATTTAGATAAGGCGGAATTCTTACCTCTCCTTCCAAAATGCTTTGAGCTCCTCCATCGTACGTGCGGCCCCTCGCATTCGTGCAAATAAAACGTCCACACCCCCATCGCCGAAGCCCCAAAACGAGTTGCAGAAATCAAGAGATCGATTCTGGAGGATGGGCGAGTGTGTCCGAGCGAATTTAGAGAGAGAAGTTGATGATGACTGTCGCCTTGCAGACATAATGAGCTGTCAAGGAAAAGAGAGAAAGGGAAGGTCGACGTCGACGTGGCGGATCTCTCTGAAATAAACTGAGCTGGGACTGCAGCACTGCCAGTAGGCCGTTGTCCGTCCAACGAGCACGTGCTACATTTACACAGCCCCATCAGGCTTGCTCTTATTTTTAAACGCTCATCGTCTTTCTTCGAATTTTCTACTCTTCTATCCCTTATCGATATATCCTCGGATATACTCCTCACATAGTTCCAGTTATAAGCACAGGACGCAGCTCGGAGCCTGAATCATCTTACCGTGTATACAGTTTCAAAGTCGCGTTGGCTTCATTTTCACCTATTTTCCTATTTTCACTATGCCTGCTAGTAGTACCTTCATCAAACAACCGAGTCGGGTGGGAATACCTTTATAAATTTAGTAGCCGTCCACGATCCTCGGTCTTCCCCGTTTTTGACAGGCCATTACAAGTGCAGGCCATTTTCTCCTTGGACTCTCTCACCTCATTACTTGAGTCGGCTTGCTATGGCCGCCCCTGCTCCCCTTATCGTGCTCTCCTCTACACTATTGATGATATCCCGGTCACAGGCCGCACCCACATTCTATGACTAATGCCGCCATTTTTCTATCCTTCCTGCTGCACAGATTCTGTTGGGGTACTTCCGATTTCATTGTTACTATCACGTCATTCGCGTCGAACAATCACGCTCATGTTGGTGTCCTACTTTGTGGTAACTGATCCAACTACTGTTGTCTGGGATTGTAGCGCTACATTGGATACCTCCACAAAGGACTGCCTCGACTTTCTGCATCATGTCGTGATCTGCTTCACTAAGCGCATACGATCCGTTTCCTGACTTTGTTTGAAGTTTATCGGTGTATATTTGATATATTGCTTGGACATGAAGGGCCGTACTTCAGTCATAGACGTATTGAGCTTGTCCCATTGTCTAACATCTGTGATATCGATGGGATCCTCATTCCCACCTAGAAATTTCCCAAAAACCCCATCCTGGGACTATTGCCCTTGTTGAGGCCAGATTCTCATGCTGGCCGCTCGACGAAAGAGTTGAAGGACTCCGCCCAAATATTTCATGACTATAGCGTATTTTCTGGATTTACGTAAATGTGCTAATTCTGGGCTTTCTGTCTCCGCATCCTCGCAGCGTGGTAGGGATGTCAAATTCAGAGGCATCCCCCCTTTCTGTCATCTCCAAAAGGCTACCAGCGGTGTCTCAGATTTCGAGTAGGCAACGGCTGACGTGGAATGCTAGGACGTTGTGAGGTGCATTTATTACCTGCTCTGGGGGTGAACTGTGGCATATGGCTGCTTGATGTTGAAGCCGGAATCGTTGCGCATCATCTCGATCTTGAAAGCAATGTCGGGAGTAGTAGAGAGTCCAACGCCCCAGTAATTAAGGAAATCTGGCGCGTTGATTTGAGCGTTATCACTCTCTAGTGGCTATTCTTCTCCCACCTTTCTTGCTTGACTCCAAGTGCCAGTGCCGACAAAGGTCCGTCCTCCAGGAGGGCAATCTTGGATGCTGTCCTTGATAATGATCTCTTTCCCGGTCTTAATGAAGATCCTTCCACTGCCAATGCTGCCCCGGAAATTGTCAAGGCCAGCAGTGAAAGTGCCATAGAGGAGGGTGGGTGCCTTGTCGTTGGACCAGGACTTAGGGAGAGCGACTTCCGAGTTCGCGCTTTATTTTTCTCTTTCCTGGTTTATTTTATTTTATTTTTAAAATCCCATTTTGCTCGTTGGGCCTTTGGCCTATGTCGAGCGTCGCGTATCTACATCTCTTTCCTGTTTCCTGATGGACGACGATGTTGTAGTGCGAATACATTATTGATTCTGTGATTAGGCGGTCCAGACTCAGACTCCTTTGCACACGTTCAATGATCTTCAGTTCGGGGTGTACTATGTAGAAAGGACATGTATTCAAGGTTTTTCTTTATGTTTCTTCTTATTCGCCGCGAATACTGTACATCAATCAATCAGGAATTTACAATGAGATTTTATCTCTCAAACAAGACAAGGGTCCACTAGCACTTCATGCCGGTGTATCCGGCGTATGGCTGGGTGCATAGTCTAAACAGGTCCGCCAATGTTTTCTCTGGTAATGGATTTATTAGACAAGCAACGGAGTTTACGCTACATGAAGGTACTCACGGAAATTGGCCTTGAACGTTTCCAGGAGGTGTGTACCGACAGACAATGTAGTTCGAGTCGTTGTTTGGAAATATGGTACCAGCGGGACAATTTGCTAAGGCGCAAGTAACCTGCGTTGTGCTCTTCCAGACGACCTAAATGAAACGAGAGTTACTTCCGGCCCAAAATAAATCAATTTCAAAATTGGAGGACTGACTTGAGTGAAGTGGCCAGTCGCGGAGGAGAATCCGGGGTTATTATCTGTTAAGGAATCAGAAAATGTGCGAGCTAATTGGAATTTTCCATTTCCAGCTCACAGTCGTAGCTCGCTAATTTTTGCGCCGTCAGTTCGCCGTGGAACTGCAGCTCAGAGAAAGCACTTACATGCTTCATCCATCCAGGCCTTCATACCTTCGGTAATTCCTACATTACCTGACCCAGCGTACTATTTGGCCATCAACCCCCCGCAAATTCCCAAGAGAGCAAATGACCTACCAAATTTTCCCCGTATTGGCCTTGTGAAGCACTTGTAACATAAATAATCAGCTCCGTGGCCATGCAAGAAAAAAGCTGTTCACACCTGTGAACAAATTTGCAGCCCTGCGCGTAGGACAAGGTACTGGAGTATAGCTCCGAGTTCCAAGTCACAGGTCCAGCACCGTATTGCGCACGGGCTTGGTCGTGCAAACTGACAACTTGGTCGGACCACGCATCTGTAGTGACGAAGGTGAATATCCGGAGTGCCTATGTATCTTTATTGAAGTAGCCCACCGCGCATTTCGAGATGGGGTGAGCCCAACACAGCAGTAACGCAGGCGAGAGAGAGGAGTATAATCCGAGCCACTGTTGATGCGACCATTCTTGGGATTCTGGGGAGGAAACTGAAGTTGAAACTACCCACACCTCGCCTTTTTAACTCTCGAAAGTCATAACCTGTCATAACCCATAGCCTGGGCCATCTACCGAGAGGTATGGGTTATGACAGGTTCGACTGTCTGTCAAACATCACTTGACCAAGCACAGACGTTCTTCGCTCCCAGAGCCTACTACTCCACTAGACTAGGACGCTGGTGACTAAAAGGGGATAGAACAAGCGCCTCGCTGAGTCCACAGACCAATGGCAAAGGTCACCAGTCACTAATTGGTCCACCTAAGATGCTGGAATCGTCCAGATGACATTCATAAGTTAGGCGCGGCGTCGCCTTTGGTTCACCAACTCAGTATTAAAAATGGTGTATTCATTCTTTTATCCTTCCTTGTCAGGAGTCCGTTATTTTTTGTCTCGATATGTAGGAGAGGAAATTAGGAAAGAAGTGACGAAAGGTCCAGGAAAAGAAGAGCCATAGTCCAGCTGAAGAGGTCGAGCACCCGCATTGCGCACGGGCTTGGTTATGCGGAGCGAGAACTTGGTTAAACCATGTATCTGAGGGACGAGGGATGAATATACGGAATGGTATATCTTTATTGGAGTAACCCCGGACCATGCTTTTCAAGCGGGGGTGAACCCAACGCAGCAGCGACGCAGACGGCGAGAAAAATGACATGATCCGAGTCACTGTGGAGGCGACCATTTCTTGGGAAGTCGAATCCACGAGGACTTCGCCTGTTAGTTCGACCAAGCTCAGAAGTTCCTCGCTCAGTCCAGTGTGAAATGTGTTCTTGGACAACGTCGGAATTTGGACTAGAATGCCCCAAGTACTTCGATATGTCAAACGAGGTCAAACGCCACTAGACCAAGTGCAGAAGTTCTTCTCTCTCAGAACAGCTAGAGAATGTATTGCTCAAGGCCGAGGCGGTTGGCAATATGTGACATATGTCAGAGCCGGTGGCAACTGGAAGGGGGTAGATCAAGATCAGTCCGCCTGAGGCGCAGTTGTCGTTGAGTTGTCGAGTGTGAGGTATCGGTGCACATGGTGTTCTAACTTGACTCAAGTGGGTCCAAAGAGTGGAGGTAGTACATGATGTACGTCAGGTGGATCGACGTTTTCGGCCACCATGGCTAACTCAGCATTATATATGTCACGTTCTTTCGACGTTGTCGGAGATTTATGACACCTGTTCATGTTCTTTGTTCTTCCTTCGACGTTGTCGGAGACTTTCTAGGTCGAGCTAGTAATGGCTTAAGCATCCGACGAAGGAGGTCATGAAATACTATTCAATTGGTCCAATGGACCGACATTCAGGGGCCCAACGTCTAACTTATATAAACATTTTATTGCACTGCGCGCACAACTACTCTTCGACAGGAATGGAGTTCAAATACCCTCCCTGCATGGCCTTTCTGCTTTACATATCACCATTCAGCGGAAGGTACTTCATGTACGCAGGACCAATGGTGTTGATAGACCGGCACAAAGTGACGATGAGGCAAGGCCTGACAGTGCGGTATGTTATATTTCTTATTAGATGCTTTCAATTCTCATGGTTTCCAGTTTACTTCCCAGGCCGTTGTCACCAAGGCAAATGCCCAGAAGGTGGCTCTCATCCAAAGACAGGCGAAGGTCCCACCTGCTGCCCCAGCCTGGGTCCAGAGATCCAAACCAATTATGGGCCTCATCGTGAATCAGTATCACCTGATCCATGTGTCCCTCATCGTCGATACCACCCGCATTCACCATTGCAGTTGCACTCACGCTCCCATTCTCGACACCACTCACTCTCGCGCTCTCGTTCCCGTTCTCAACACCGCTTGCGTTCATCCTCCTGCTCACGATCCCGTTCTCGTTCCTATTCTAGGCAGCGTGGCCGTCAAATGCTATCTCCCACTCCTGAGAGCCGCGCTCACTCTTTTTCGCCAGCGGGTAGTATCAATACGCATGGGAAACGGGCACGCTCACCAGATGATGATATCATGGATGAGATCACTGCGACTTTTGTCAAGGCGCAAAAGGTCACAGAGGGACCCAAGGCATCGGACTATGATGAGGTCGCAAAGCAGGTCATTCTAACTGCAACTGGTGTCTACCGTTGCCTCATCAGCACTATGAATGCTTTCCCCACTCCCGGGCCGTCAGAAGAAGCATCAATGATTAGGGAGGCCTGGGATCGTGCAAATGTGGAGACTGCGCAAGAAGTCCCGATCACGCTTTCCCCCATCATCGCAAAAGTTGTAAGCTTCTCGACAATGATAAACATAAATTTTCTCTCATTGATTTGGTTTAGATCTCGGCCCGCGGCAGCCGAATTCGAAGCGAAGTCAAAGCTCGTGCTGTGACCTACGTGGAGGCTCTGTACAGTTTTGAAAGTGGATGTGGCAAGTCCATCATTAAGCAAAACCGCCAAGTGGCAGAGCAACTCAAGCAGAGTCATTCCGGGTATCTATACAAGGCTAGTTATTTTATCATTCGTTTTGTCCACCTTTTGATGTGATCTTCGATAGAATCTTGAGAAGAAGTCAGGCCTCTACCAGCATCCTATAATCCAGAAAATCGTTAACAAGTCATGGTTCAATAATCCCCGCGACGAAGGAATTGTCTATGCAGATCTTTTTGATCCATTATCAGTTGAAGCTATTGCGCTTGTCCTGACCGCAGTATGTTGCTTCGCTTTTATTTATTTTTTGCTTTCAGTAACTGAGAATCAGCAAAGGTTGAGTGTGGGATTGATTCCTGGGCCACCGGTGTTAAGATCGAAGTCCCCTTCTATACTAGTGAATACAAGCCCATCTACACCAGGCATGCTGAGAAGCTCAAGGCGTTTGGCATCGCGACAAGCAAGCATGATCTCCTAGGGAAATTGCAGAAGACGCTGTTCAACTTCGGAAGGTACTCACTCTCCCATTTTTCGACTCCAGATACTAATTATTTTGGTAGGATCCATGCGGGGGTCCCATCGACAATGTCTCGAAATGGCCCCATGCTTTCTGATTCTGCATTCGCTGCTGCCTTGCAGGAGTATGAGGAGGATACCGAGACTGAAGAAGATGGTGAGGACGTAGACTAGCTGTTCCTTTCCTGTCATATCTGGGAATATATAAAATATTGTCTACCCCCTCTCTTTTTTTGCGTGAACAACAATGGCCTATATATCGCGCTAGAGGCTATGAACCAACCGGTTGCCTGATATCCAATAGAGACTACGTGAAAATCTATAGTGAGATATAGCTCTCCATTGCAGACCCACAAAACTATGGGAAACTATGAGAAACTATAGAGCGCAATATATCAAGGGGCTTGCAACGGCGCTATCAGTGCTATATAGGCTATATCGGTCTCTATATACTTTTGACTTTTTCCTGATGCGTATCTATAGTGGTTCGGATTATACTCCTCTCTCTCGTCGTTTGCGTGCTTGACTCCAGTGCCAGTGCCGATAAAGGTCTACCCTCCACGCGGGCCACCTTGGATGCTGCCCTTGATGGTGATCCCTTTCCCGGTCTGGATGAAGATCCTTCCACCGCCAATGCTGCCCAGGAGACTGTCAAAGCTATCAATGGACGTGAAAGTGTCGTAGAGGAGGATGAGTGCCTTGTCGTTAGACCGGGGCTTAGGGAGAGCGACCTCCGAGTTTAGCGCCTTATTTTTCTTCTCATTGCTCTACATTTGGCCTCTCGCATTATAATTTACTCCAGAGTCCTGAATCTTGGAGTCTCTCCTAGCACGACTCGTGGGTATCCAAACCCCCGAAATACATGTGTCAGGTTATCCACCTGTGCAAGCCCCCTGCGTCTGTATCGTATCACTCCTTCCCGTTCTAGTTTCTTTCATTTTATTCCTGTTCTGTTGGGTTGCTTTCGCATTTGGGACTCAATGGCGATCATGTTCTCAGGCAACTTGCCTCTTCTTTTATTGTCGCTGGCAGCCGGCCTCGACAATTATTCGTCGTCTCCCCTTGTCCTCTCTCGCTAAAACCCTCTTTCCCCCTTCACTGGCATATTTCTTGTAAAATATTAGTAGTAATATTATTTCTTAAATAGCTATGACTGTAGCCGTTGAACAACATCTCAGAAATAAGTCATTCTTGGGCAAGACTGCAAAGATGGCTGCATGGTCAAAAACTCTGTTGCTGCACATTCAAGTGCGTGAAAAGAAAGGTGGTTACCTACCTCTACAGAGGATATATAACGACTGCTGCCTGCACCTCCATCAAGACTATGTGGTGCTACCGGGACTACAAACATGGCCACATGGCATCGGTAACCTTTGGTGAGAGGCAGGTATCCTTTTCCTGTTTCCTGATGGACGACGGTGTTATAGTGCGAATGCATTATTGATTCTGTGATTAGGCGGTTCAAACTCGGGCTCCTTTGCACACGTCCAACGATCTTCAATTCGGCATGTAGTATGTATAAAGGGCATGTATTCAAGGTTTTTCTTTCATGTCTCGTCGACTGCTTATTCACGACGAATACTGTACATCAATCAATCAGGAATTTACGAAGAGATTTCATCTCTTAAACAAGACAAGGGTCCACTAGCACTTCATGCCGGTGTATCCGGCGTATGGCTGGGTGCATATTCTAAACAGGACTACCAACGTTTTGTCTGGTAATGGATTTATTAGACACTTGTCGGGGTTTACGCTACATGAAGGTACTCACGGAAATTGGTCTTGGACGTTTCCAGGAGGTGTGTACCGACAAACAATGTAGTTCGAGTCGTTTGGAGATACGGTACCAGCGGGACAATTTGCTAAGGCGCAGGTAACCTGCGTTGTGCTCTTCCAGACCACCTAAATAAAACGGGAGTTACTTCCGGCCCAAAATAAATCAATTTCAAAATTGGAGGACTGACTTGAGTGAAGTGGCCAGTCGCGGAGGAGAATCCAGGGTTATTATCTGTTAAGAAATCAGAAAATGTGCTAGCTAATTGGAATTATCCATTTCCAGCTCACAGTCGTAGCTTGCTAATTCTTGTGCCATCAGTTCGCCGTGGAGCTGCAGCTCAGAGAAAGCACTTACATGCTTCATCCATCCAGGCCTGCACACCATCGGTAATTCCTTCATCTGTCCCTCTGTGCTATTTGGCCGTCAACCCCCTGCAATTTCCCAAGAGAGTAAATGACCAACCAAATTTTCCCCGTATTCTTGTGAGCCACTTGTAACATAAATAATCAACTCCATGGCCATACAAGAAAAAAGCTGTTCACACCTGTGAACAAAGTCGCAGCCTTGCGCGTAGGACAAGGTACTGGAGTATAGCTCCGAGTTCCAAGTCACGGGTCCAGCGCCATATTGCGCACGGGCTTGGTTGTGCAAACTGACAACTTGGTCGGACCAAGCATCTGTGGTGACGAGAGTGAATATCCGGAGTGCCTGTGAATCTTTATTAAAGTAACCCACCGCGTTTTTCGAGATGGGGTGAACCCAACACGGCAGTAACGCAGACGATGAGAGAGAGGAGTATAATCCGAGCCGCTGTGGATGCGACCATTCTTGGGATTCAGGGGAGGGAACTGAAGTTGAAACTCCTGCACCTCGCCTTTTTAACTCTGAGAAGTTTGGCTATGGCTTTTGACTCTATTTTTGGCCCACCTCTCGAAAGCCATAACCTGTAATAACCCATAGCCTGGGCCATCCACCGAGGGGTATGGGTTATGACATGTTCGACTGTATGTTAAACATCACTTGACCAAGCACAGACGTTTTTCGCTTCACGAACAGCTAGAAGAATGCACTACTCTAGGTAGTTTCGTACCAAGATCGCCCACTTGTGGACGGAGAGGGAATTTGATTGAGCCTAATACTCCACCAGGCTAGGACGCTGGTGACTAAAAGGGGATAGAACAAGCGCCTCGCAGACCAATGGCAAAGGTCGGTAACTAATTGGTCCACCTGAGATGCTGGAATCGTCCAGATGACATTCATAAGTTAGGCGCGGCGGTCGCCCTCGGTTCACCAACTCAATATAAAATGGGGTATTCCCTTTCCTTGGCAGGAGTACGTTATTTTTGTATCTCGATATGTAGGAGAGGAAATTAGGAAAGAAGTGACAAAAGATCCAGGAAAGAAAAGCCAAAGCCAAGCTGGAGAGGTCGAGCACCCGTATTGCGCACGGGCTTGGTTGTGTGAAGCGAGAACTTGGGTAGACCACGTATCTGAGGGACGAGGGATGAATATACGGAATGGTATAACCCACCACGCTTTTCAAGCGGGGGTGAACCCAACGCAGTAGTAATGCAGCAGAAACGCGGGTAGCAAGAAAAAGACATGATCCGAGCCACTGTGGAGGAGGCCATTGCTTGGGAACTCGAATCCACCAGGACTTCGCCTGTTAATTCGACCAAGCTCAGAAGTTCCTCGCTTGCAGTGTGAAATGTGTTCTTGGACAACGTCAGAAATTGGACTAGAATGCCCCAAGTACTTCGATATGTCAAACACCACTGGACAAAGTGCAGAAGTTCTTCTCTCTCAGAACAGCTAGAGAATGCCACATTACTCAAGGCTGGAACGGTTGGCATATGTCAGAGCCGCTGGCAACTGGAAGGAGGTAGATCAAGATCAGTCCGCCTGAGGCACAGTTGTCGTTGAGTTGTCGAGTGTGAGGTATAGGTGCACATGGTGTTCTAACTTGACTCAAGTGGGTCCAAAGAGTGGAGGAAGTACATCTAAGTAGTCCTGTTTTTACCACGCCCCAAAACGCGTGCTAGAAAATCCTTATGTAATCTTCGGACTTTGAATCCTCGTCGCGTCGACCTCACGCGACGACTCGGACAGAGATCTTTTAGTGGGAAAGCTTTTTTCATTTAGGTACCATATAAATTACAATTTAAGATTTAGAGATAGCCATTGATATCTCTTTCTCGTCGATGGAAAAATGAGGCCTAGAGTGTTGCACGTGATCTAGAGCAGTGCTTGTCATGCACCTAAATTAAAAATACTTTCTCTCTAAGCTGAAAGGGCCTTCAATCCGAATCAATCATCGCGTTCAGAGGAGGTCAACGCAATTTATAAAAGTTCAAAGATTACATCTAGCACGGGTTTGGGGTGTGGTAAAAAAACAGACTTCATATCTCTTCATATACGAGAGACTAATGTACATTGGCAGGTGGATCGACGTTTTCGGCCACCATGGCCAACTCAGCATTAAATATGTGTTCATTCGACGTTGTCGGAGATTTATGATACACCTGTTCATGTTCATTGTTCCTCCTTCGACATTGTCGGAGATTCTAGGTCGAGCTAGTAATGGCTTAAGCATCCGACAAAGGAGGTCATGAGATGTCCAATGGACCGACATTCAATACTCAGGCCCAGGGGGCGTCTAACTTATTTAAACATTTTATTGCACTGCGCGCACAACCTTGGCACAACCACAGGAAAGTGTAAATAGAGTTCAAATACCCTCCCCGCACGGCCTTTCCGCTTTACATACCACCATTCACCGGAAGGTACATACTTCAGGTACGCAGCACGACTGCGGGCGCGGGCGCCACCACCCTGCCCCTCCCCTTATTGCCAAGGGATGTAGGCACCCATGTCAGCCACCTATGAGCTCATCACTGGGCATGTGGTCATGCTTCTAGCTTGCTGCGAGTCACGGCTACGAAGGTGGACGATTATATCATCTTGGATATTCATCTACCGCCCCCAGCCTAGAGTGGCTGCAGCTTCCGAGGAAGGTTCATTCTAGAAGCGAGGAGCTTCTGAGCTCTTCTGAGCTCGGTCGAGTGCCCCTCTTAGAGTTAAATAAAAGGCGAGATGCAGGTGGTTTCGACTTCAGTTTCCTCCCAGGAATGGTCGTATCCACAGTGGTTCGGATTATACTCCTCTCTCTCGTCGTCTGCGCTACTGCTGTGTTGGGTTTACCCCATCTCGAAAAGCGCGGTGGGCTACTTCAATAAAGATACATAGGCACTCCGGATATTCACTCTCGTCAGTACAGATGCGTGGTCCGACCAAGTTGTTAGTTTGCACAACCAAGCCCGTGCCCGATATGGCGCTGAACCTGTGACTTGGAATTCCGAGCTATATGCCAGTACCTTGTCCTATGCACAGGGCTGCGAATTTGCTCACAGGTATGAACAGCTTTTTTTTTTGCGTGGCCACGGAGCTGATTGTTTATTTTATACGTGATTCACAAGGCCAATACGGGGAAAATTTGGTAGGTCATTTGCTCTCTTGGGAAATTTGCAGGGGATTGACGGCCAAATAGTACGCAGGGTCGGGTAATTTAGGAATTACCGATGGTGTGCAGGCCTGGATGGATGAAGCATGTAAGTGCTTTCTCTGGGCTGCGGTTTTACGGAGAACTGACGGCGCAAAAATCAGCGAAATATGATTGTGAGTCGGAAAGCGAGAATTCCAATCACCTTGCACATTTTCCTGAATTTTAAACAGATAATAACCCTGGGTTCTCCGAGGAGACTGGGCACTTTACCCAAGTCAGTCCTCCAATTTTGACATTGATTATTTTGGGCTGGAAGTGGCTCTTTATTTCATTTAGGTGGTCTGGAAGAGCACAACGCAGGTTACCTGCGCCTTAGCAAATTGTCCTGCTGGTACCATATTTCCAAACGACGCCTCGAATTACATTGTCTGTCGGTACACACCTCCTGGAAACGTTATAGGCGAATTTCCGTGAGTACCTTCATGTAGCGTAAACCCCGTCGCGTGTCTAATTGTCTAATAAATCCATTACCAGAGAAAATGTTGGCAGTCCTGTTTAGAATGTGCACCCAGCCATACGCCGGACACACTGGCATGAAGTACTAGTGGACCCTTGTTTTATTTGAGAGGCCAAATCTCATCGTAAATTCCTGATTAATTGATGTACAGTATTCGCGGCGAATAAGCAGTTGACGAAACATAAAGGGAAACGCATGTCCTTCCACATAGTACACTCCGAATTGAAGATCATTGAACGTGTGTGCAAAGGAGCCTGAGCCTATTCACCTTGAGAAGAGAAGCGATGATGCATTCACACTATGACATCGCTGGCCATCGCTGGCCAACTTCGCAGGGTGCTGAGAAGCGCACGAGCGCGAGCAGGCGGTGGACACATGTGGATGGGTTGGAATACGCGAAACACGCGGAGTATATTATGTAGGGGATGCTGTGCCCCCGCCGTATGAGGGCGGTGGGTATCTGTTGCGTATCTGTATATGTCGTCGCTGAGCAGTCACATTAGAGCAGGCAGCGGTTTTGACGAAGACAACGCGGATGATTCAAAATTCGCAGCCGTGGGCGTCGACCTCGATGAAGGGCCTTCAGCCAATCTCGGAGAACACAGCACCGGTGGGCAAGGGGAAGCAACCCTGGTGAATGTGGCGGGGTATATTGTTGAACAGGACCGGGTGTATTGCTAACCGCCGCTGGGGAACTCGTGGAGGGGAAGGAGCATCAAGCGCATCCGAAGCAACAGCGGCAGCAGGGGAGATGAGGGAAGGAAAAGAGAACGACGTTCAGCATCGAATCGACAATTGGTGGCAATATCGAGAATGTCGGGGTAGCCTCAAAGACTTTGTTCTTCTTCACGTCCTTCCAACAAACGCTTCCCGTACCCAATTCACGCCACTCACGCATTGAATCGAAATCGACCGCACCAAACTTATCAGCCGCAACATCCCCAGCAGCCTTCCATTCCTGATGCCGACTGGAACGCGGGGCAGATGGGCTTTGTGGGGTTGCATACTGTGGCACAGAACCGATTACTGGAAGGTTGAGGGATTTCAAGAGCGTTGGCGTTGGCGTTGGCGATGATGAGGGTGGCGGCGACGAGCATGGCTGTGGTGAGGAATTTAAAGGACTTCATGGTGGAGTAAGGGTACTACAGCAGGTGTAACACACGTAACGTATGGATCCTATTTTCGGTTTTACAAAGTTTGGCGGCTATGTAAGACACCTGACAGAATTAAGTATAAATAGTCGTACTTTTGACAACGAGTGTGAAACAAAACTACAAGACAACTTGGCTGCTGTACACACCAAAAACGGCCTATTTGAATAAAGAGCCTCGGCAACCTCAAACGACCTTCTTCGCCCCATCTTCTACAAGAATCGAGCTGGAGAACTCAAATCGCCCGGTCTCTTCAAGGCGCTGAGTTAATACATCTCCAAATGCCGTCATGGGAGTCAAAAGGCCTCCCCCCTGAGCGAGATCTGGGAGAGCGTGGATGTTGCTATTCCCAGATGTCCGGGCGCTGTTTGACATCTCAGAGACAGGAGGAAGGAGGAAGCAAAGCGCTGATTCCGAGATCATTACTGACGAAGGGTAAAGCACGAGGTCAATTAACCGGAGGGGATCTTCGAACTGAAAGTGCTTACTTGCGGTCAATAGGTAACCTGGATCACCATTTCCTTTGATTACGGTTTTTACATTGACCGGAGGTGTTGAAGTAGACGTAGTAATATTGGTAACACCAAAATATCCTTTTTGCATGAGCCTGGAGAGGTAATGATACAGGTTAGTAGGACTAAGAAGTCCAGGCCCCATCGATGATGAACAAGAAACTCAACTCGTCTGAAGGACCATCTCCTGATTGAGGTAAGAATTTCTTTGCAATTAGACGGAGCTAGTTGTCGAACCAATTAGAAACTGCCGCTTCATTGATTAATAACTTACTGGTTTAATGAATAACGCGGTGAATCCAGCGATAAGGGCCGTGGTCAGGAACAAAGCGGACAGCGTTCCGGAAGTCGCCTGGAATTCGCTGTAACAGAAATCCGGGCCATAGGATTGTAGCCGGCGCTTCTTGTCATCTGAAGGGACGATAAGACAAAAAAAAAACAGAAAAGGGGTAGGTGTTTAAGATGCGCACTGGTTTTTCCTCCGCTCTGAATCTCAAGCAAGCCAAAAGTGCGTTGAACCAAAGACCTATTTCCAGCACCCATGACGAAAATCCCACCCTTTATTGTCTTGGAACCTGGGACAGGAAGACTGTACAGGAAACGGAAACGCGGAATCAGGCCAACATAAGGACTCAAAGAATATGGACGCCGGGATTGTTTGGATACTTGGAACGGTACCTTCTCGATTGACGTCATTACAGATGCTATCGAACCCCCAGAAACTCCACCATAGAAACGAAATGCGCTCGTCGAGGTCCCAGGGTTTAGATACTCCCCAGTCGATAATGGCCCAATGGATTTAAGAGTTTTATTGGCGAGGTATGCTGATACGTCGGAAGGAACGGAATCGAAACCGCAAGCTGGGACGATTATTGAGCCCGTTTTCGTCGCAAAGTAGTCGAATCTGTTATGAAGAACATCCACAAAAAGCTGAGCTCCGATTAACTGAAAACTGAAAATGCTCATAGCGACATACTCGGTAATGATTTGCTTCATCCACGATATTTCGCCCGTGAGGTCAACGTAATGAACACCATTTCGCACGCAAGCACTTTCGAGGTATATAAGCAAATAATCGCTTCTAGAGCAAATGTGTACTTACCGAACCACCGGGGTACCCCACAGCCAGTAGGGCCCTACTGTGTTGATAACAACGCGCGTCTCCCTCACCGCTGCTTCAACCTCGTATGCTTGTGTCACATCAACGTGGACAAGTTTCACTGAAGACGGTAAATTGAGGTCCTCGACGAGCTTTCCGAGCTTTTGGGGAGACCGTGCTCCAATAGCCAATGTAAATTGCGCCCGTTGTGGGTGGGCCACTAGATAGCGAGTAACAAGTTTTCCTGTGTATCCTGTGGCCCCGAGGACGAGAATGTCTGTCTTTTCCGTCATCGCGGTCTGCAGATGGGAGTTTGGAAACACGAAACAGTGAGAATGTCCATGGTGTGCTGTTAACAGACCCGGCATCGCCGAAGTGGAAATCACGCGGAAATGGACCAAAAATGGACGATATGGTAATCAGATACTAATTGAATATTGATC
>Ga0307513_10004634_pt1 | contig 18306 bp, 18 predicted proteins | sample 15_EM_MG_FD_202174 | JGI IMG/M metagenome (GOLD analysis project Ga0307513, IMG submission 202174) | Populus trichocarpa ectomycorrhiza microbial communities from riparian zone in the Pacific Northwest, United States - 15_EM | ecosystem: Host-associated > Plants > Roots > Unclassified | place... | reverse complement strand
GCGCTCATCATGCCACAATAGCCGCCCGCTTCTGGCCCACGCACGATGTCGAGCACCGACAACAAATCCTGGATGGAACGCGACCTCGCGCACGTGTGGCACCCGTGCACGCAGATGAAGGACCACGAGTCCGTCCCCATGATTCCGCTGCGCGCGGGCAGCGGTGTCTGGCTCGAAGACTTCGAAGGCCGCCGTTACCTCGATGGCATCAGTTCGTGGTGGGTCAATCTGTTCGGCCATGCCAATCCGCGTATCAACGCCGCGCTGCGCGATCAGTTAGACAAGCTCGAGCACGCCATCTTCGCCGGCTTCACACACGAGCCGGCGGTCGTCCTCGCCGAAGAACTGCTGCGCCTCGCGCCACCCGGCCTCAATCGCTGCTTCTTCGCGGACAACGGCTCGGCCGCCATCGAAGTGGCGGTGAAGATGAGCTTCCACTTCTGGCGCAACAGCGGGCGGGAGCGCAAGACGCGTTTCATCACCCTCGCCAACAGCTATCACGGCGAGACTCTCGGCGCGCTCGCAGTCGGCAATGTCGATCTCTACAAGTCCATCTACCGGCCGCTGCTGATGGACGTGATCACCGTTCCCTCTCCCGACGCCTTCATGCGCGAAGCGGGCGTGAGTGAAGCCGAGCACGCGCGCCGCATGTTCGAGCACATGGAAGCCGCGCTCGCACGGCACCATGATGAAGTCGCCGCGGTCATCGTCGAGCCGCTGGTGCAATGCGCCGGCGGCATGCGCATGTATGACCCGCTCTATCTGCGGCTGCTGCGCGCGGCCTGCGACAAATACGGCGTACACCTGATCGCGGACGAGATCGCGGTGGGGTTCGGGCGCACCGGCACCATGTTCGCCTGCGAGCAGGCCGACATCCGGCCCGACTACTTGTGCCTTTCGAAGGGCCTGACCGGCGGTTACCTGCCGTTGTCCGTGGTGCTGACGACCGACACGGTTTACGGTGCTTTCTATGACGAATACACCAAGCTGAACGCCTTTCTGCATTCGCACAGCTACACCGGCAATCCGCTCGCCTGCGCCGCGGCCAATGCAACTCTTGCGATATTCAGGGAGCAGCCCGTGCTCGAGCGCAATCGCACGACGGCCAGGACGATGCAGGCCAGCGTAGAACACCTGCGCGGGCATCCAAACGTGGCCGAAATCCGCCAGCGCGGCATGATCCTCGCCATCGAACTGATGAAAGACCCGGGAGCACGCACGCCGTTCCCCTGGCAGGAGCGCCGCGGCCTGCGTATCTACCGGCATGCGCTGTCGCGTGGCGCGTTGATCCGCCCGATCGGCACTACTATCTACTTCATGCCTCCGTACGTGATCGCTGCCGAAGAGATCGAGCTGCTCGCGCAGATCGCGACCGAAGGCGTGGAACTCGCATGCGCCTGACGCGCATCTTCGTCCCAGGCCCGCTGGCGGTGGGTACCCAAACCGAGCTGCCGGCCCAGGCCGGCGCGCATCTCACGCGTGTGTTGCGTCTCGATGCCGGTGCGCCGCTCACCTTGTTCAACGGCGCCGGCGGCGAATACGCAGCCTCGCTGCTGCCGGGCAAGGACAAACAGGTGCTGGTGCAAGTCGCGCGCCACGACGCGATCGAGCGCGAGTCGCCTTTGCAGGTCACGCTGCTGCAGGGCGTTGCGCGCGGTGAACGCATGGATCTCATCGTGCAGAAGGCCACCGAACTCGGCGTGGCGCGCATCGTCCCCATTCTCGCGGAACGTTCGGTCGTCAAAATTGACACGAAACAGCGCGAGCGCAAGCGCGAGCACTGGCAGGCGATCGCGGCTTCCGCCTGCGAACAATGCGGACGCAATCGCGTGCCCGAGATCCACGCGCCGGTACCGCTCGGGGATTCCCTCGGCGGCCTCGCCGCCGATGCGGTGCGCTGCATGCTGGCGGCAGATGGCGGCGTCGCTCTCGCAAAGCTCGTGACGGGCGATCGGCTGCCGGTGGTGTTGCTGATCGGCCCCGAAGGCGGCCTTGCCGGGAACGAACGCGACTTCGCCCGCGCAAATGGTTTCGTCGCGAGCCGGCTCGGACCGCGCGTCATGCGTACCGAGACCGCGGGGCTCGCCGCGCTCGCGGTGCTCCAGGCGGTGGCCGGGGACTTCACGGCGTGAGCACCGCATCCCAATGGTTCGTCTGGGCGATGCTGTCGGCCGTCTTTGCCGCGCTCACGACCATCTTCGCGAAGCTGGGGTTGGCCGGCGTCGACTCCGATTTCGCCACCCTGATCCGCACCGCGGTCATTCTGCTACTGCTCGCGGCCCTCGTCATGGCGACCGGCAAGTGGAGCAACCCGCTCACGCTGCCGCCGAAAACGCTCGGCTTCCTGTTCCTCTCGGCGCTTGCCACCGGCGCGTCATGGGTGTGTTACTTCCGCGCGCTGCAGATGGGCGACGCCGCGCTTGTGGCGTCGGTCGACAAGGCCAGCCTGTTGTTAGTCGCGATCTTCGCGGTCTCGTTTCTGGGGGAGCGCCCCGGCGTGCGCGAATGGCTGGGGATCGCGCTGGTCAGCGCCGGGGTCCTCGTGTTGGGATTGCGGCGATAACCAGCGCCGCTCACCGGGGGATCACACACGTGTACGAATCGAAGAGTCAAAAACCGCTCGTCCGTCCGCGGTTCGTGCGCCGCATGCTGGTCCACACTTCCCTCGCGTCGGGCGTCATCGCCGTTTCGATCGGCATCGGCATGCTGGGTTATTGCCGTTTCGAGCACATGCAGCCCCTCGACGGGTTCCTCAACACCGCGATGTTGCTGGGCGGCATGGGGCCGGTGAACACGCCGGTCACCGACGCGGGCAAGTTGTTTGCCGGCTTCTTCGCGCTGTACGCCGGGCTGGTGTTCATCGTCACCGCAGCGCTGCTGTTCACGCCGCTGCTGCACCGGCTCATGCATCACTTTCACTGGGACGACAAGTGATCGAGAATCGCGGCGCATGAAGCTTCGCACCATCAGCGCCACGCGCTACGTCACGCCGCTGCGTGAGGGCGGTTCGTTGCCGGCGATCGTCGAAGCGGACGACGCGGGCATGTACGTCCTCAAGTTCCGCGGCGCCGGCCAGGGTCCGAAGGTGCTGGTGGCGGAAATAATCGTCGGTGAGCTGGCGCGCGCCGCCGGCCTCGCGATGCCCGAGATCGTCCTGATCGAACTCGACGCGGATCTGGCCCGGGCCGAACCTAGTGCCGAGATCCAGCGGCTCATGCGCGCCAGCGCCGGGCTCAATCTCGCCTTCGACTATCTACCGGGCTCGGTCACGTTCGATCCCGTGGCCGACCGGCCCGACGCCGCGCTTGCGTCCTCCATCGTCTGGCTGGACGCCTACACCAGCAATGTCGACCGCACGGCGCGCAACGCCAACATGCTCATGTGGCACCGGCGCCTGTGGCTGATCGATCACGGCGCCGCGCTGTATTTTCACCACGGCTGGAGCGAGGAGTCCGACGCCTCCGCGAATCCGTTCCCGGCCATCAAGGAACACGTGTTGCTGAAATACGCGGACGCGCTCGATGCGGCGGATGCCGCCTTGTCCGCGCGCTTCACGCCGGAACTCATCCGCGACGTGGTCGCGCTGGTTCCCGACGCGTGGCTCGCCACCGACCGTGCGTTTGCGACGCCGGACGCGGCCCGCGCAGCCTACGTTCAACATCTGTCGCGGCGCCTGCAGGCACCGCGCGCATTCTTCGAGGAGGCACAACGTGCACGCGCAGCGCTCGTATGACTATGCGGTGATCCGCGTGGTGCCGCGCGTGGAACGCCAGGAGTTCGTGAACGCCGGGGTCATCGTGTGGTGCAAGGAGCAGGATTTCCTCGAGGCACGCGTCGAGCTCGACGAAGCGCGCGTGCGGATGCTCGATCGCGGCATTGATATCGACGCGGTGCGGCGGCACCTGGCCAGCATCTCCATCATTTGTGCGGGCGGCGCTGATTCGGGACCGATCGGCCGGTTATCCAAACGTGAGCGTTTCGACTGGCTGGTGGCGCCACGCAGCACGATCATCCAGACCTCGGCGGTTCACACCGGGCGTTGCAACGAGCTCGCGGCGACACTCGAACATCTGCTCGACGTCATGGTGCGGCCGATTCCCGCGCCACTATCCTCTTGATTTCGCTAGGCTGGATTCGCGCCCAGACGTAGCGGGACCCTTCGATGCTCAGCTATTCCACGAGGACGGAGGTTTCCTCGGAAATCATTTCTTCTATCCGTTCGAGATCGGGAATCCACGGTGCCTCGTTGATCATGCGCACCTGGGAAATGATTGGCGTACGTTCGGGAAACGTCTTGGTGGGATCGGGCCTCAGAATATCGGCGCTGACGCGCACCAGCTGCGGAAACCCCTGCGACACCATTCCGTAGTACCCACCTTCCACCTGCGAACCGAGCGCGAACAACACCACCACACGCGTGCGGCCCGTGAGCGGAGGAATAGTCTGGCCACAGGTTCCTTCGAAAGATATCAGCGGTATCTGACGGCTGCCCCAGCCGAACATTCCGAGGTACCAGGGCGGCGCACCGGGCATTTCCGACGGCGTCTGGAAGCCGACCACTTCCGCAACGCACGAACGCGGCACGATCAGGCGTCCATCCAGCAGTGGGATCAGCAGGCTGTATATTTCCGAGATTCTTTCCGCCATGACTAGTTAGCCTCCCGCATGTGCTGCTCGCGGCGGCGCGCGATCAACGGCTCGATGGCCTCGAGCAGCTGCGCTTCCTGGTACGGCTTGCCGAGATAGTCGTCGACGCCGATCTCGATGGCGCGCGCACGGTGTTTCTCGCCGACCCGTGAAGTGATCATGATGATCGGGATCACCGCCAGGCGCGGATCGGCGCGCACCTGCGTCGCGACCTCGTAACCGTCCATGCGCGGCATTTCGATGTCGAGCAGGATGATGTCGGGCGTGTGCTCCTGCAGCATCTCCATCGCGTCCACGCCGTCGCGCGCGGTCAACACGCGCATTCCGTTGCGCTCGAGCAATCTCTGCGTCACGCGGCGCACCGTGATCGAGTCGTCCACCACCAGCGCGACGCTGCGGGTGTCGGTCTTCTCGCGCGGCATCACCGGCTCGGTGCGCGCGCGGAAATCGGTGCGCACCAGCGCGCCGATGTCGAGAATGATGACGATGCGGCCATCGCCGAGAATCGTGGCGCCGGAGATCCCGCGGATCGCCGAGATCTGCGGGCCCACGCTCTTGACGACGATCTCGCGGCTGCCGACCAGTTCGTCGGTGACGAGGCCGGTGGAATGTTCGCCGGCGCGCACGAGGATGACCGGCACCGTGACGTCGCCATCGGGCAATGGCCCGGGCTCCCGCCCGACGTAGAACGCCAGGTGCTGGAACTTGTACTTCTGACCGCCGTATTCGAACGGCGGCGCTTCGGCGCCAAGGTGCGCTTCGACTTCGGTACGCGACAGACGCACCACACCTTCGACGGTGGGCAGCGGCAGTGCGTACAACTCGTCGTTGGCGCGCAGGATCAGCGCGTGCGAAATCGCCAGCGTGAGCGGCAGACGGATGATGAAGCGCGAGCCTTCACCGAGCTTCGTCTCCATGTGCAACGCGCCGCCCAACTTCTTGATCTCGCTCGCGACCACGTCCATGCCCACGCCGCGGCCCGACAACGTGCTGACCGCGCCCGCCGTGGAGAAGCCGGGTTCGAGCACGAGCTGCATGATGTCTTCGTCGGAGAGTTGCTGATCGGCGCGAACCATGCCGAGCGAGATGCCCTTGTCACGGATCGCCTTGAGGTTCATGCCGGCGCCGTCATCGGACACCTCGACCACGACTTCCGAGCCTTCGCGATGCAGCGCGATGGTGATCGTGCCGCTCTCGTCCTTGCCGGCCTTCTTGCGTAGTTCAGGCGACTCGATGCCATGCGCGACCGCGTTGCGCAGCATGTGTTCGAACGGCGGCATCATGCGCTCGAGCACCTGGCGGTCCAATTCACCGGAGGCGCCTTCGATCGCGAGTTCGGCCTTCTTGCCGGTGTCGGTGGCCGCCTGGCGCACGATGCGCGCGAGACGCTGCACATGGCGCTGGAACGGCACCATGCGGGTACGCATGAGTCCGTTCTGCAGTTCGGTGATGGTGCGCGCCTGCTGGGTCAGCAGGTTCTGCGTGTCCTTGGTCAGATTCTCGAGCAATTGCTGAATGCTGCCGACGTCATTGGCAGTTTCGGCGAGGCCACGCGAGAACTGCTGGATCGAAGAATAACGATCGAGCTCGAGCGGATCGAACTCGCCGCGCTGCCCACCCTCTTCTTCGTAGCGATGCAGGATCTGCGCTTCGGTTTCGAGCTCGAGCTTGCGCAGCTGCTCCTTGAGGCGCGTGACGGTGCGCGACAACTCGCCGACGTTGAAGTCGATCGAACCGATCTGCTGTTCGAGACGGGCGCGCGCGATGCTCGCCTCGCCGGAATTGTTGAGCAGCTGATCCAGCAGCTCGGCATCGACGCGGGCGAGTTCCGGACGATCGGCGGGAGCCGCCGGTTCACGGCCCGGCGGGACGGCTCCCGGCGGCAGCAACGGGCCGTCGGAGTCGTCTTTCAGTTCTTTCGCAAACCCCGCGGAAATCGGATCTCTCGCCGCTGCGCGTATCACGACGGACGGCGGCTCTGACTCGAGCTTCGGCGCAACGAGGGGCGCCGGCGGCGGCGCCCACACCGCCGCGAGCACCGCTGGTTCGGCAATGGCTGCGTCGCGCGGCGGCGGCGGCGACATCGGCATCGGTGTCGGCACGGCTGACAATGTCGGAACCGGCGGCTGCGCAGGCTTCGGCGGCGGCGTGAAAAAGGCGGGCGCCGGTTCTGGCTCACGCGCGATCATCGCCGGCGGCGGCGCGGCAATCGGCGCAGGGGCAGCCGCCGCCCGAGCAGGCGCCTGCGGAGCCCCTGCGGCGGCAGCGCTGCCGGGATTGCCGAGCGCATGGATCTTTGCAATCAATCCGCGCGCGGTGGTCACACCCTTGCCGGTGCTGACGGATTCGCGCATACGCGCCAACTCGTCGAGCGCCGTCTGTGCCAGCCCGAAGGCGCGATCGTCAGCCGGGATCACGCCGCTGTCGATCTGCATGAAGAGGGTTTCGAGTTCATGGCTCAAATCGCCCATGGGCATGAGGCCCGCCATGCGTGCGCCGCCCTTGAGCGTGTGCAGCGGGCGCTTCAGTGCATCGAGTCCATCGACGCTGCTGCGATTCTCGTTCCACTCGGCCAGCGCGCCCTGCGCCTGATCGATGAGTTCGACCGCCTCGTCGGTGAAGATGCTGGCGATGTCCTGGTCGAAATCGGTCTGCACGTCTTCGACCACGTCAGCGACCGAGGCGGGAACGGATGCCGCGGCCGCTATTGTTTGTGAGGAGCCGGGCGGAAAGGACGCGGGAGGCGCCGCGACCGCCGGCGCGACAGGAGCCGGGGCAGCCTGCGCGGTCGGCTGCGGGTCTGCCGCGAGTTCCGCGGCGCGCGCGGCAGCGACGATGCGCTGCTCGAGTTCGTCTGTGGCCTGCTCGATTCGAGCCTGCAATGCGCCATGCGACTGGAAGAACCCGGTCGACTCGTCGAGATGTGCGGCGACGGACTGCATGGCGTTCATGCAATCGGCCAGCAGTTCGAGATCATGGGTTTCGAGGCCGACACCGCTGTCGAAAGATTTACGCACCCAATGTTCGAGCGGTGCGGTGAGGCGGATGCCGTGGCGCGCCTCGGCCATGCGTGAGCTGCCCGACAACGTGTGGCAGGCGCGATAGGCCTCTTCGCTTAGTAAATGCGGCGCGCTCCGGGTGCGTTCGACGTCGATGAACCGCAACACCGCGGCGATGTTCACCTGCGTCTCGCGGCTGTAAATCTCGCGCAGCTGCAGGTCGGCGCTGGATTCCTCGTCCGGGCTGGACAGGACGATTTCCTCGCCGCCCGGGGTTCCGGAGTCGTTGAACGACCAGTCCTCGACGACTTCGATGCCACCTTCGTTTGAAGCGGCCTGCGAAATGGCAGCGGGTGCACCGGGCGACGCCACCGGCGGCTGCAACGTGGGGACGCGATTGGTCGCGGCGGTAACGTCTTCGCGACGCGTATCCATCGTGCGCTCGAGGATTTCCATGGTCGCGGTCTGCGCACCGGCCGGGCCCTTGTTGGCCGCCAATGCGTGCGCGCGATCGATGATGTCCTGCGCTTTCGCCGGGGCCGCCTGATTTGCTTCGAGCGCATTGACCAGCTCGCCGGCGAGCGCCCCTGCGTCCCGCACGGTGGCAAGAATGGCGGGCGAGCGCGGCAGGGTGTTTTCGATCACCTTGTTCAGCAGGTTTTCGATGGCCCAGGCGAATTCGGCGATGTCGGTGGCGCCGACCATGCGGCCGGAACCCTTGAGCGTGTGGAACGCGCGGCGCAAACCGGCCAGCGCATCCGTCTCGAGCGGGTTCTGCTCCCAGGATGGGAACAGCTTGGCGATTCGGACGACCTCTTCCCGGGCCTCCTCTATATAAAGAGTGAGCAGCTCGGGATCGATGTAGATGGGCTTGGACCCGCCGACGCGTTGCTGCGCCGATTGATGCAGTGTGGGGGCTCCATGGATGCCGGGCGGCGCCACGCCCGCCTGCAGCGCGTGGGCGCGTGCAGTGGCGCCGGCATCGGCCAGCAACACGGTGGCGGCATACGCCTCGGGCCCGAGCGGCGGCACCGTCGGCACCACGCGCTTGGGCATCTGCGTCAGCGCCGACAGGCAGGTCTGCGCGTTGTCGAGCATGTACCAGGGATCCGCGCGGCCGGCCTGCAGCGTCTCCATGTAGTACTCGAGGCTGACCACCGCGTCCGCCAGGCGGTCGAGGTAGTTAGGCGGAACCGCCGTGCCGCCGGGCTGCAGCAGCTCTTTGAGATGTTTCGCGATGCCATCGACGATCTCGACGGCGCGCGTCTTGCCCAGCATGAGCAAACCCGCCTTCATGCCGGCGATCAGGCCCGGCCACGCGTCGAGCGCGCCGACGTCGAGGGTTCCTGCGACGTTGGAAGCAATCGCCTCTTTCACCCTTACGAGGTTGACGCTGCACTCGCGCAGCACCGCCGATTGAACCTGCTGGAACTCCGCGTCGACCGATTCCGCATCGTCGACGGGCTTGGCGGTCTTGGGAACGATGAGCCCGATCAGATCGCGGTCGAGTCGGTCTTCGACATTGATGAGTGTTGCGGCGATGTGCACCAGCGCCGCGTGATCCGCGGCGGTCTTGCCCGCGGCCATCGCTTCGAGCCGGGCAGTTTCCTCGAGCACGAGCTGGCGCAGTTCCCCCAGGCCCAACACGCCCAGCGTGTCGCCGATCTTGCGCAACATGCCGACCTGCGATTCGAGCTCGGCAGGCTGGCCGCCGCGCCGGACGAAGATGTCCAGCACGTCTTTGACCTTGCCCAGATCCTCGCGGATCGCCGCCGACACGGTGCGCATGAGCTTCACCGAGGGCGCGGAGAGATTCTCGCGTTCTTGCTCCACCGAATCGTCGACGTTCAGCAGTTCGTTGAGGCGGAACGAGGCTCGCACGGCCGTGATCTTCGGACCGTTGCTGGTCGAACGCGCGGCGTAATAAAGCAGATTGTTGAGCAACTCGACCGGCGGAGCCTGTGAGTAGCGGCCCTCGCCCTGCGTATACAGCTGCAGGATTTCGCGATCCGCGAGACCGAGCAGACGTTTGACCGAAACGCCGGTTTCGAGGCCGCCATCGCGCAACGCTTCGATGATGGCGCCGACCACCCACCAGAGCTGGAACACGGACTGGCGCGTGGCCACCTGTTCGAGCTGGTGAGCGACGGTTTCGAGGATCTCGAGATTCTGTTCGGCGCGTTCGCCGCGGATCCAGCCGACCAGGCCCAGCTGGAAGCGGGTGCGCAGGCGGCGCGCCCATTGCGCGACGGTGAGCGCCTGTTCGCCGGCCGCGGGCTGAATCGGCGCGGCCTGTTGATCGGATTTGAGATTGAGCAGCAGCAGTGTGCCTTCGGACAGCAGCGGGCTGCCGCGCACGGCGCGCAGATCGTTGAGCAGCGGCAACAGCACCAGCGCCAGATCGCGGCCGCCGGCCAGCACCCGCTCGACGTAACTCGGCAGCTGCACCATGGCGCGCATGAGCGCGTCGAGCGTCTCGGCCTGGTTCTTCTGCGAAGCGGGCGTGAGTAGATAGTGGGTGACCTGCTCCATTTCCTCGGCGAGCAGCGCGGCGCCGAAGATTTCCAGCAAGCGCAGCACACCCTGCACCTGGTGCAGGTCGGACACGCAGCGCTGCATCAGCACCACGTTTTCGGGCTGTTCGACGAAAGTCTCGAGCGCGCTTCGCGCTTCGTTGAGCGTGTTGTTCAGCTCGCGGCCGACGAGATCCAGCGTCTGTGAGGCGACTTCAGGCATTCGGTAGTCGATCTATCCGTGTTACGAGGCTAACGATACCGTGCGCGTGCGCGTGGAGGCGCCCGACTGCGGCTGGGGACTGACTCCCGTGGTCGCGGCCGCGGCAGCCGCGATGGCCGCGCCGGCGGCCGCCACCTGGCGCGGTACGGGCGCGCCGGGCAAGCGGAATCCGGAAGCGGATTGACGCATCGCAGCCGACAGCTGCGCGAGTTTCGAAATGCTTTGCGAGGTCGCGGTGGTCGACTCGGCGGTCTGCGTCGAGATCTCCTTGAGGACCTGCATGTTGCGCGCGATCTTTTGCGCCTCGCTCACCTGCTGGCGTGAGCTCGAGAAGATGTTCTGCACGAGGCTCGCGATCTGGTTCGAGACCTGCTCGATTTCTTCGAGCGCCGCGCCGGCATTTTCGGCGAGCAACGCTCCACCCACCACGTCGGTGGTGCTGCGTTCCATCGACACCACCGCTTCGTTCGTGTCCGCCTGAATCGCGCGCACCAGCGTTTCGATCTGGCGGGTCGCGGCGGCGGCGCGCTCGGCGAGGCGCTGCACTTCGTCGGCGACCACCGCGAAACCGCGGCCCGCATCGCCGGCCATCGAGGCCTGGATGGAGGCGTTCAACGCGAGGATGTTGGTCTGCTCGGCAATGTCGTTGATGAGCTCGACGATGTTGCCGATTTCCTGCGAGCTCTCGCCCAGGCGCTTGATGCGTTTGCTGGTCTCTTGAATGGTCTCGCGGATGGTGTTCATGCCGTCGATCGTGCGGCGCACCGCATCGCCACCCTTGTGCGCGACGTCGACCGAATGACGCGCGACGTCGGAGGCGCGCTCGGAGTTGCCCGAGATGGCTTCGGTGCTGCTCGCCATGTTGCTGGCGGATTCGGTGGCCCCGACGATCTGCTTCGACTGAGCGCTCGACGCCTTGGCCAGATGCGCCGACAACGCCTGCGTTTGCCGCGTGGCGCCGTCCAGCTGGATCGCCGACTGGTTGATGGTGGCCACCAGGTCGCGCAGCACGCCGATCGCGTAGTTGATCGAATCGGCAATCGTGCCGGTGATGTCTTCGGTCACCGTGGCCTGCACGGTCAGATCGCCATCGGCCAGCGGCGCGAGTTCGTCGAGCAGGCGCAGGATGGCCTGCTGGTTGCGTTCCGTTTCCTTGCGCTGCGCCAGCGACAACGCCTCGCGGTGCGCGAAGTCGGTTTCGACCACCTTGATGCGGCCGAAAACGAGGAACGGCGGTATGGCCGTCGCCAACGTGAGGGCGCCCGCCACCACGAAGAGGATGTCGATCTTCAGGAGCCAGGCCGCCACCCAGCACGCGGCGCTGAACACCAGCAGCACGAGCGTGACGCTGACCAGGCTGCTGAGCGACTTGAGCGTGCGGGTGCCGCCGCCGACTTCGCTGTTCATGCCGCGGCCTCCTGGAAGGACGGGCTCTCGACCAGCTGACGCAGGCTCAACACCGGCCACTGTTCCGGGCCGCGCCGGAACGCGCCCGCAAGATACCGTTCGCAACGCACCACCGTCGGCGGCGCGTCACCGGAAAATTCGGATTCGGAAAAGCGGCGGAAGCCGAGCACTTCATCGACCACCAGGCCCGCGGGCACTTCCCGGTGATTGACGACAATGACGCGCACGTTGCGCGAGTTGGGCGTGAGGCCCGACCCCAGGTACTGACGCAGATCGAGGATCGGCAACAACTGCCCGCGCACGTTGGCGATGCCCTTCACCCAGGGCTTGGCGCCCGGAACCCGCGTGAGACCGGCGGGCACCGCCAGCACTTCGCGGGTTTCCTCGCGCGCCGCGAGATACAGCTCGCCAGCCATGCGGAACGCCACGCCGACCCACTCGCGCGCGCCGGGGTTTTCCGAAGCGGCGGCGGCGGTGACCGCGCGGCCACGGCGCTCGAGCTCGGCCAGCAGCTCGAAGGGCTTGTCGCGCAGGTGTTTGAGCGAAACGTTATCGGTCATGCGTCACGTCAGGCCGCAAGAGTTGCCTGCGCCTTCGCCACGAGCTGATCGGGCGATACGGGCTTGACCATGTAGTCGACCGCGCCCTGGCGCAGACCCCAGATCTTGTCGGTCTCCTGTCCCTTGGACGTGACCATGATGATCGGGATGGTTTTGGTCTTCGGATCGTTCGCCAGTGTGCGCGTGGCCTGATAGCCATTGATGCCCGGCATGACGACGTCCATGAATATGAGATCGGGAGTCATCTCGCGCGCCATGCGCACGCCTTCCGCGCCGTCCGCGGCAGTGGCCGTCTGATACCCAGACCGCTCCAACGCCTTCTTCATGACGTGCACTTCGGTCGGGGAATCATCCACGATCAGAATCAGAGCCATACTCACCTCGCAGCGACGTGCGTCTCGATGGCAGACAGCAGTTCGTCTTTCGTGAAAGGTTTCGTGAGGTAGTACTCCGACCCGACGATGCGCCCGCGCGCGCGATCGAACAGACCGTCTTTCGATGACAGCATGATCACCGGAATCGATTTGAAGACTTTGTTGTGCTTGATGAGCGAACAGGTCTGATAGCCATCGAGCCGCGGCATCATGATGTCGACGAACACGATGTCGGGGGTGTAGTCCGCGACCTTCGCGAGCGCATCGAAACCATCCACCGCCGTGTAGACCTCGCAGCCTTCCTTGGCGAGCAGAGTCTCGGCGGTCTTGCGAATGGTCTTGCTGTCGTCGATGACGAGGACCTTCAGACCCTTGAGGTGGGAGCTGGTGTCGTTCACCTAAACCTCTCCTGGAGCAAACAAAAAAAGGCCAAAAAACTGGCAATAAGAACCGCTCACGCGCCGCTATTAATAAGTGGCCGCACTTGGCAAGCTGTGGGGCGTTTTAACATATAGGCATACCCCCGGCTATGCCGGACACGTCACGTTTTTGAGGTCGGAGTTGTCGATGCCGAAAACACCTAGTCTTGCAGTGGTGATGGACCCTATCGCGAAGCTCAAATTTGCGAAGGATTCCACACTTGCGATGTTGCTTAGCGCGGCGGCTCGTGGCTGGAAGCTCACGTATTTCGAGCAGTCCGATCTGCTCCTGCGCGATGGCGTGGCGCTCGGGCGCGGGCGGCCCCTGCAGGTATTCAACGATCCGGCACGCTGGTTCGAACTCGGCCCGCAGAGCGTGATGAAACTCGGCGAGTTCGATTGTGTGTTCATGCGCAAGGACCCGCCGTTCGACGCCGAGTACATCTACAGCACCTACATCCTCGAGCGCGCCGAACTCGCCGGCGCGTTCGTCGCCAACAAGCCGCAGGGCCTGCGCGACATGAACGAGAAGGTGTACACGGCATGGTTTCCGCAGTGTTGCGCGCCCACGCTCATCACCCGCTCGGCATTCGACATCACCGCGTTTGCCGCCGAGTTCGGCAAGATCGTGGTCAAACCGCTCGACGGCATGGGCGGCAAGTCGATCTTCGTCACCGAAAAGGGCGACAAGAATCTGCCGGTCATCATTGAGACGTTGACCGACAACGGGCAGCGCTTCGCCATCGCGCAGCGCTACGTGCCCGAGATCTCCACCTCCGGCGATTCGCGTGTGTTGCTGATCGACGGTCAGCCAGTCCCCTACGCGCTCGCCCGGATTCCCGCCGCGCACGACAATCGCGGCAATCTGGCCGCCGGAGCCAAGGGTGTCGGCCGCGAGTTGAACGAACGCGACCGATGGCTAGCGGCCGAGATCGGCCCCAAACTCGCCGAGCTCGGGATGGTGTTCGTGGGAATCGACGTCATCGGCGGCTTCGTGACCGAGATCAACGTCACGAGTCCGACAGGAATTCGTGAACTCGACGGCCAGTTCGGGCTCAATATTGGAGATATGGTAATTGCCGCATTCGAGCGCCGCATAGGCGCCAAGAAGAGCTGAGATGAGTGCCCGCGCGCTGCAATTGCGCGAAGGCATCGCGCCCACGCGCGATCGCCTCACCACCACCGTCTTCATGGCGGCCCTGGTTCACGGGGTCATCATCGTCGGCGTCACCTTCGGATCCGCCAGGCACGACTCCGCCGGCGCGCCGGGACTGGAAGTCCTGATCGTCTCCGAAGAGGTCCCCGAAGCCCAACGTAACGACACGGCCACCTACCTCGCCCAGCGCACGCAGCTCGGCACCGGCAACAGCATCGATCCTGCCGAGGCACGTTCGCCACGCGCGGCCGCCGAATACGAAGCACGCAACGGCCGCGCGGACGGCACGACGTTGGCGGAAGATGCCGGCGCGCTGCTCGCCCTCGCCGACAACCGCGCGCTAACTACCACCGCACCACAGCCCGAAATCCTGTACTTCGCGCCGCCCGCGAGCCTGGTCGAAACGGCCGAAGTGCCGGTGCAGACCGACGGCGACAGCGAACGCGACAAACTCGGCGTCGATGAGGCGGAAGATCAGAAAATCCGCGGACCGCAGCGCGACGAATTGTGGGTGACGCCCGACACGCGCCAGGCACTGGTGGCGCCTTATCTGGTCGCTTGGCGACTCAAGATCGAGCGCCTCGGCACGTTGAACTTCCCCCAGGCCGCGTGGCGTGCTCCGGGAACTCGCAACCCGGACGTCGAAGTGGTGATCCTGGCCGACGGCACGCTCGAATCCGCCACCATTCGCCGCTCCAGCGGCTCCGCCAAACTCGATCAGGCGGCGACGGACATCTTGAAACTGGCGAGCCCGTTCGATCCTTTCCCGAAGGAACTCGCCGACAAGTACCGACTGTTGCGTTTCACCTACGGCTGGCAGTTCGACGGCGAAAAGGTTGGCCGCGGAGCCGTGACCGCGCCCGCCAATTCACAGTAGACTCCTTTCCCATATGGCCGGAGGCGTCACGAGTCTTTCGAATCACCTGCTGATCGCCATGCCCCAGCTCGCCGACCCGAATTTTTCGCAGACGGTTTCACTGATCTGCGAACACGGCGAGAAAGGCGCGCTCGGCATCGTGCTCAATCGTCCGCTGTCGATGACGCTCAGCGAAGTCTTCGAACAGATGAAAATCGACCCCACCGACCGAAAGGCGGCCGATTTGCCCGTCCTGCGCGGCGGGCCCGTGCACCAGGACCGCGGCTTCGTGCTCCATCGTCCGGGCGGCGAATGGGACAGCACACACAAGATTTCCGACCAGATCCAGGTCACCACCTCGCGCGACGTGCTCGCGGCCATGGCCTCGGGCTCCGGACCCGACAAAGCCTTCATCGCGCTGGGTTATGCGGGCTGGGAAGCCGGCCAGCTCGAAAAGGAAATGCTCGACAATTCCTGGTTGTCGGTGCCGGCCGATGAAAGCGTGATTTTCGATCTGCCCTACGAGGAGCGCTGGCTCGCGTCGCTCCGGCTGCTCGGCGTCGAAGCCGGACAACTCACCTCGTTCTCCGGTCATGCCTGACCGGGCATCAACCCAAGTATCAACAATCGTCGCACTCGACTTCGGACTCCGACGTATTGGCATCGCGAGCGGTGACACGCTGACTCGCTCCGCTCACCCCCGGACCACAGTTTCCAACGGACCCCAGGGCCCCGATTGGAAGGCCATCGAGCGCGTGCTGGCCGACACACGTCCGGCGCGAATCGCGGTGGGTGAGCCCTATAATGCCGACGGCTCGGCGAGCCCGCTCACCGAGACCACACGCCGATTCGCCGCCGATCTTGGCCTCCGCAGTGGATTGCCCGTCGACCTCGTCGATGAACGCCACTCCTCGCAGGATGCCGAAGAGCGGCTGCGCGCCGCGCGCGCCAGCGGCGAACGCAAGCGACGAGTGACTCGTGCGGACGTCGATGCGGCGGCGGCGGCGGTGATCCTGGAAAGATGGTTCGAACTTCAAACGACAAAGAAATGACGCAACAGACTCGCGCCAACGGCACCCTGCGGCACCTGCTCACCCTCGAGGGGATGTCCCGCTCGCAGATCGAAGCGCTGCTCACGCGCGCACAAAAATTCGTGAAGCCGATAGGCGTGGCTCCCGTGCACAACCAGAGCCTCGCCGGCGTCACGGTCGCCAATCTTTTCACCGAGCCGTCGACGCGCACGCGCGTGTCGTTCGAGCTCGCGGCGAAACGTCTCGGCGCCGACGTGGTCAATCTCGAAGTACAGCTTTCCTCGCGCGTGAAGGGCGAGAGCATGCTCGATACGATCTACACGCTCGAGGCCTGTCACGTGGATGTCTTCGTGATCCGCGATGCGGAGGCCGGCGTGCCGAGCCTGGTCGCCTCGCACGTGCGGCCGCACGCCAGCGTGCTTTCTGCCGGAGAGGCGCACGTCGCGCATCCCACGCAAGGGCTGCTGGATGCGCTGACCATCCTGCAGGCGAAGCAAAGGTTCGACGGGCTCAAGGTCGCGATTGTCGGCGACATCAAACATTCACGCGTGGCGCGGTCCGCCTGGCACGTGCTCGCAACGCTGGGCGTGGCCGGGATACGCATCGTCGCGCCGAAGGCGCTGATGCCCGACGACAGTGAATTCACCGGCGCAGAACGTCACACATCGATCGACTCCGGCATCGCCGACGTCGACGTCGTGATGATGTTGCGCATCCAGAAGGAACGCATGGCCACCGCAGCCATCCCGGATGCGGATCGTTACTTCGCCAAGTTCGGCTTGTCATCGGAGCGATTGGCGCGCGCCAAACCCGACGCCATCGTGATGCATCCGCAGCCGATGAATCGCGGCATCGAGATCGCTTCCGATGTCGCCGACGGCCCGCAGTCCGTCATCCGCGACCAGGTGCGCAACGGCGTCGCGGTGCGCATGGCGGTGCTCGAAGCGGTCATCGAGGGGCGTCAATAGACATGAGCGCCCTCCCCCATGAAGAGCCCGGCCGCGGCCACGGTGTTCATCCCGCCCATCGCGGCAGCATTTTTCTCGAAGACGGCAGCGTGGTTTCTCACGAGGAGTGGCCCGGCGAGCAATTCGTCCTGCGCATCTTCGCGCCCAAATGCGCGGCGCGCGCGCAGCCGGGCAGCTTCGTGCATCTGACCTGCGACCCCACGGTTCCGATGCGTCGGCCGCTGTCACTTCAGCGCGTGAATGCGCAGGACGGCTGGATCGAGATTCTCTACAAGATCGTGGGACCCGGATTGCGCGCGTTGAGCACACGCCGCGCCGGCGATGCAATCAGCGTGCTCGGCCCCATCGGTCAGCCTTTCCGTCCCGATCCCAAGCGCCCGCGCGCCTTGCTCGTCGGCGGCGGAGTCGGCATTCCGCCGATGGTGTTCCTGGCAGAGTGGATGTGTGAGCAGCCGGGCAAGCCGTGGAAACCGCTGGTGCTCATGGGCTCGGAAATTCCGTTTCCCTTCAAGACCCGGCCCTCGACGATTCTCGTACCGGGCATTCCCGCGGGCAGCATCGGCGCGATGCCCTTGCTCGATGGGTGGGGCGTGCCGAGCCGGCTCGCCAGCAAGGCCGGCTTCCCGGGCTGTTACGATGGCTTCGTCACCCAGCTCGCCGATGAGTGGTTAGGCTCGCTGGATGCGGGCGCCAGGGCCGAAGTCGAGGTGTTCTCCTGCGGCCCGACGCCGATGCTCGAAGCGATGGCGAAGGTGTCCGCCAAACACGGCGTGCCCTGCCAGGTGTCGCTCGAAGAATTCATGGCCTGCGCGGTCGGCGGTTGCGCGGGCTGCACGGTCATGGTGAACACGCCCGATGGCCCCGCGATGAAACGCGTGTGCGTCGACGGCCCGGTGTTCGACTCGCGCGCCGTCTTCGCGGAAGTCGGTGTCAAGCAAGTCGGTGTCAGGTGAGGAATTAAGGACTTAGCGGCTAGGCGCAGTGAAAGATGCTGGCGTAGCGCTAAGTCCTTAATTCCTCACCTGACACCGACTTCCTTGCCGCCCTTTACGACCAGGCGCACCTGACGAATCGCGCTGATGCCCGCGCCCGGATCGCCCTGCACGGCGACCAGATCGGCCAACAACCCCGCGCGGATCGATCCGACCCGGTC
>Ga0307513_10004633_pt1 | contig 18308 bp, 14 predicted proteins | sample 15_EM_MG_FD_202174 | JGI IMG/M metagenome (GOLD analysis project Ga0307513, IMG submission 202174) | Populus trichocarpa ectomycorrhiza microbial communities from riparian zone in the Pacific Northwest, United States - 15_EM | ecosystem: Host-associated > Plants > Roots > Unclassified | place... | reverse complement strand
TGGAGGGCGAACTGGGCGTTCGCGCGGTGCGGCCCGCCGTCGATCGCGCCGGCGAGGTCGTGGACGCCGAGTCCACGGCGGTGCTGTTCGGGGGTGTCCACGGCACCGAAGAGCTCGGTGACCGGGCTGAGCACCTGCCACTCCTTGTCTCCGTGCCGCTTGAGGCGCACGTCGCCGTCGAAGAAGTTGGGGTTGGGCAGGGCCAGGGTGCCCTCGGTGCCGTAGATCTCGATGCGGGGCAGCTCGGTGTCCCAGACGTCGAAGCTCATGAGCGTGGTGCCGATGGCTCCGGAGGCGAAGGTCAGGGTGGCCGAGGCGTGGGTGGGGACCTCGACCGTGATCTCGTCGACCACCCGGTCGGGGCTGGTGACCTTGCGGGTCGGTGCTCCGGTACGGGTCGCCGCCGACAACTGCCTTACCGGACCGAGGCAGTTGACGAGGGCGGCCAGGTAGTAGGGGCCCATGTCCAGGACGGGGCCGCCGCCGAGGCCGTAGAAGGCCCGCGGATCCGGGTGCCAAGTCTCCGAGCGGCTGGAGCGGACGAAGGCAGTGGCGCCCACCACCTCACCGATCTTGCCGGCGTCGACGGCGTGCCGGGCGGTCTGCACGGCGCTGCCGAGGAAGGTGTCAGGGGCCGACCCCAGCAGCGCCGTGCTGCGCGTGGCGGCGTCGAGGACCTCACGGGCCTCGGCGACCGTGGCCGCGAGCGGCTTCTCGACGTAGACGTGCTTGCCGGCCTCCAGCGCGGCGATGACGGTCTTGGCGTGGAACTGCGGCGGGGTGATGTTGACGACGATCTCGACGGAGCCGTCGTCGAGGAGTTCGTCGCCGTCGCCCCAGGCCGCTATGCCGTACTCGTCCGCGGCCTGCCGGGCGCGGGCCGTGTCGACGTCGGCCACACGGACCACCTCGAACTCCGGGAAGGTGCGCAGGCCTTCGACATAACGGCCGAGGATGTTGCCGGCGCCCAGGATCCCGATGCGGTGCCGTGCTTGCTGCTGAGCCATGAATCTCCCGCAATCCATTGGGGGTTGAGGTGGTGTCAGGTGATGACGAGGGGGCGCAGGGTCCGGTGCGCGATCCGCAGGCCGGTCTTGACCCGCTCCTCGGTGCCGCTCCACACCGGGTCCTCGTGCTCGACGGAGAGGGTTCCGGTGAAGCCGTTCTCGTGCAGGGCGTCCACGACGGCGTTCCAGTCGACCTGGCCGCGGCCCGGCACTCGGTAGCGCCACCAGCCGGTGTCCCAGGGGTCCTCGCGCTGTGCCGCCTTGCCGAAGAAGCCGTAGCGGTCGACCTTTCCGGTCAGGATCTGGAGGTCCTTGGCCTGGGCGTGGACGATGCGGTCGGCGTACGGCGCGATGGTCGTGACGGGGTCGATGCCGATCCAGGTCAGGTGCGAGGGGTCCCAGTTGAGGTAGAGGCCGAGGGAGAACATCCACTCCCACAGCTCGGGCGAGTAGGCGAGGTTGCCCGGGTAGCCGTCGGGGTGCCAGCCCTCCATCACGCAGTTCTCGATGATGAGCTTCACCCCCTTCTCGCCCGCGTGGTCGACGAGATCGGGGAAGACCTTCTCGGCCTCGTCCAGGTTGTGCGCCACCGGGCGGGTCCAGTCGCGGCCGACGAAAGTGCCGACGTACGGGACGTCCAGGGCGGCCGCCGTGTCCACGACCGCCTTCAGGTGGGCGTGGATCTCGGCCCGGCGCCCGGGGTCGGGATGGAGGTTGTTCTCGTAGTAGGCGAGGGCGGAGATGCCGAGGCGGTGCTTCTCCAGCAGAGCTCGTGTCGCATCGGCCGCACGGTCGTCGAAGTCGGCCACCGGGAGATGGGCCGCCTCGAAGTCCCGGCCGCCGGTGTCCGGCCAGGCGGCGACCTCCAGGGCCTCGTAGCCGGCCTCGCTCGCCCAGCCGGCGATCTCGGCGAGGGAGAGCCGGGGCAGACAGGCGGTGAGCATGCCGAGTTTCATACGGCGGCCTCCAGAGCTGCGGGGGCGGAAGCGATGTCGGTCCAGGCGAGCGACGACGCGGAGGCGAGTACGGCTTCGACGAGCCGGGCCGAGCGGACACCGTCCGCACCGGTGGGCAGGCCCTCGGGCGCAGCGCCTCGGATCGCCGCATAGGCATCGGCGACGAAGGCGGCGAAGCAGTCGCCGTAGCCCTGCGCGTGGCCGGCGGGCAGGTGCGAGAGGCGGCGCTGCTCGGCGGAACCGTGGCCGGGGTCGCGCACGAGGACGCGCGCTCCGTCGGAGGCGCCGAGCCACGCCGTCTCGGGGTTCTCCTGGTCGAAGACCGCGCTGCCCGCGGAGCCGTCGAGCTCGAACCACAACCGGTTCTTGCGGCCGGCCGACACCTGGGACACCGTCAGCGAGCCGAGGACACCGTCGCCGGTGCGCAGCAGCACGGTCGCCACGTCCTCCGTGCACACCTGGACCCGCGGTCCCCCGGTGGCGGTCGAGAAGCTCACGCCAGTGCCGGCGGGGCGGGTGGCGACCGTGGTGCCGAGCCTCGCCGTCAGCTCGGTGAAGCGGACTCCGGCGACCCATTCGACCAGGTCGCACCAGTGCGAGCCGATGTCCGCGAACGCCCTCGACGGTCCGCCGTCCGCCGGGTCGACCCGCCAGGACATGGCGTCGGCGGAGAGCATCCAGTCCTGCAGATAGCTGCCGTGGATCAGCTGCCACGCCCCGAACTCGCCGCGCAGCCGACGGTCGCGGAGCTCCCTGACGAGCGGGTGGTAGCGGTAGACGAAGGGGACGGCGAGCAGAAGTCCCGCCTCCCGTGCCAGCCGCGTCAGCCGCTCGGCGTCCGCGGCGGACGTGGCGAGCGGCTTCTCGCAGATCACGTGCTTCCCGGCGCGCAGGGCGGCCTCCGCCTGCGGCACGTGCAGTGCGTTCGGGGTGCACACGTGGACGACCGTGACGCTGTCGTCGGCGAGCGCCGACGGAAGGTCGGGATAGCGAGCGGGCACCGCCCACTCGTCGGCGGCCCTCGCGCTGCGCTCGGGGGTGGAGGCGACCACTCCGGCCACTGAGCCGCCGACGGCGCGAATCGCCCGGGCGTGGACGGCACCGATCATTCCAGCCCCGACCACCACTGCTTGCATCGAGCCACTCACCGGTGCACCTCCGCCGTCGTTCAGCGACCGACCACGGCCTGAACGCCGCGTTGCGCAACACCATCGTTTAGTTCGCAGACACAGCACAAGAGGACCAATTTAATTTTCTTCAAGGCCTAAAAGGCGCAGTAATTCGGGAAACATGTCCGCTTGATCCGAGTCTCACCCTCTGCAGTTCAGGCGCTGTTGACGGACACAAGCAAGCAGCATTACGTTCACATGAATGCATAAAGATGACGGCAGCTCCGAAGAAGAGGTCGGGTCCGAGTCCGTTCCACTCGCGCTGCGCCGCGTACTGGGGCTGGTGGTTTCCGGCCAGGCGACCAACCGCGCGGAGATCGCCCGGCGCAGTGGCCTGGCCCGTTCGACCGTGGGCCAGCAGGTCGACCATCTCGTCGGCACCGGGATTCTGGAGGAGGTCGAGTCCAGACGGTCGGTGCGGGGGCGGCCACCGCGGGTGCTGACGATCAGCCCGCAGGCGGGGACCGTGATCGTCGTGGACGTCGACACCGCGGAGTCGCAGATCGCTCTCGCCGATCTGACCCGGCGGATCATCGCGCGGGAGACGGTGGACGTCCGGATCGACGAGGGACCGCAAGTCGTGCTGGACGCCGTGACCGAACGGCTGCACGGTCTGCTGGAGAAGCACGGGCGCGCTCCCGACCGTGTGCGCGAGGTGGTCGTCGGTCTGCCCGGGCCGGTGGACTTCGAGCAGGGGTGCGCGGTGCAGCCGACGGGCATGCCCGGCTGGGACGGCTTTCCCGTCGCCGAGTACCTCCGGGAGCGCTTCCAAGCGCCCATCGTGGTGGACAACGACGTCAACCTGATGGCGCTGGGTGAGGCCGCGCAGGCCGGTCTGGAGACTCCGCTGCTGTGCGTCAAAATCTCCAGCGGCATCGGGGCCGGTCTCATCACCACCCCCGACGACGTGTACCGCGGCGCCGACGGGGCCGCCGGCGACATCGGCCACATCCGGGCCGTGAGCGGCAGCAACGTCCTGTGCGCCTGCGGCAACGTCGGCTGCGTGGGAGCACTGGCCTCCCATCGGGCCGTACTGCGCGGCCTCGGCATCCCCGAGTCGACCGCCGACGACCCGCTGCACGGCACCCGCGAACTCGCCGGTCGTATCGCGGCCGGCGACCCGACCGCCCTGCACGCCGTGCGTCAGGCCGCCACGGAGATCGGCGAGGTCGTGGCCATGCTGGTCCACATGTTCAACCCACGCACCGTGGTACTGGCCGGACCGCTCAGCGAACTGCGCGACGACCTCGTCTCCGCGGTACGGGCCGCCGTGTACCAGCGCGCCCTCCCGCTGGCCACCCGCAAGCTCACCATCACCGCGACCCAGCTCAAGGGCGCCTCCGGCCTGCACGGCGGCATCGCCCTGGCCGCCCAGGACGCCTTCAGCCCAGCGGGCATCGCACGGCTGCTGCGCGAGGGGCGTTGAGCCCACGGGTCGGTTCACGGCCACATCGCCATTCCCCAGGGACCCGGCCTAGGCTTCACCGTCGACGAACCGTCACCGCTGCACACCGGGATGTCATCGCGGCGGGGTGGCAGCGTGCCGGCCCGAAGACCGAAGGAACCAGGATGATGTTGCCGCTGGCGGGTCCTGCCCCTGCAGTCCGGGCGGCAGATGCCGACGCGCCACAGGAACGATTCCCCGTCCCTGGTTCGGCCCAATGAGGTGGACTTCCGTGACGTGTGGGACTGTTCGGGCCAGCGGCTGTGCGGCGCGGACGGCCTGGGCGGCAGAGGGGGACACTGTTTCCTCCGCCCCCACACACGGATGGGCTGCTGCTGGCGGGTCTGACCGTGCTGGTGCTCGCCGTCGTCGTCTGCTCGGCGCATGCCGCCGAGTCCACTCAAGTCCTGGCCCTGGCGAAGTCGGTCAACGCCGTGCTCAACAACATCCGTAATTGGATCATGGGCATGATGGCCGGCCTCGCCACGGTGCTCCTGTCCGTCGGCGGTATTCGCTACATCTTGGCCGGGGCAGGTACGGACGGGTTTCTCAGGGGGCTGCGACCGCGCCGAAGAACGCCTGACCGGTTCCGGGAGTGCCAGGTGGCGCGGCGGCGAACAGGCCGAGTTCGGCGGAGGTCCACAGGGCGGGGAGGGCCTGGAAGCTGTCGAGGGCGGTGGTCCATTTCTCGTCGGGGGTGGTGCGGAAGCGGAAGGTGCACAGGCCTTCGTCGGTGGAGGAGGCTCGGAGCTGGACGGGGGTGGCGGGGCCCGGGAGCTGGGCGCGGAAGCGGACGGTCTCGCCCTGGCCTGGGGTGTACGTACGGCTCTCCACCCAGATGCCGTCGGTGTCGCGGATGAGGCCGATGTACGCATAGTCCTCGCCCAGGACGACCAGGCCGGCGCGGGTTCCGGGGGCAGTGGCGTCGAGGTGCAGAGAGGTCGTCTGGTCGGACGGGGCGCCGTGGAGTTGCCGTCCCAGGATCTGTGGGATGGTGCGCAGGTTGCCGAGGTCGTTCGGTACGGCACGCAGCCGGGCGAGGCCGTCTCCGGCGAGGGTGAGCCAGTCGGGGCCGGGGTTAGCCTGCCAGTACCACTGGGGGGCTGGCTGCGTGGCGCGGAAGTTGTCGCTCTGAGCCGGGCAGAAGGGCGGGGAGTGCCGGGCGCGGGCCGGGGCGGGGTATTCGAGGACGGGGTGGCCGTCGTCGCCGATCACGGGCCAGCCCTCGTCGTCCCAGTGCAGGGGCTGGAGGTGGAGGACGCGTCCGAAGGGGTCGCGCTGCTGGAAGTGCAGAAACCAGTCCTCGCCCTCCGGTGAAGTGACCCAGGCCCCCTGGTGCGGTCCGTTGACCAGGGTGTCGCCCTGCGCGAGGACGATGCGCCCCTCGTAGGGGCCGAGCACGGAACGGGAACGGAACGCCGACTGCCAGCCGTTCGCCACACCGCCCGCCGGGGCGAAGATCCAGTACCAGCCGTCGCGCTTGTAGAGCTTCGGCCCTTCCAGGATGGAGTAGCCCGGCACTGCGTCACCGTCGATCACGGTGACGGGTGGGCCCAGAATCGTCCGGGCATCGGGGCTGATCTCGACCATCGACAGGCGGTTGTTGACGCCGCTGCGGCTCTTGGCCCAGGCGAAGACCAGCCAGGCACGGCCGTCGTCGTCCCACAGCGGGCAGGGGTCGATCAGGCCGAGGCCGGGCAACAGGAGCCAGGGGTCGGACCACGGCCCCGCCGGGTCCTCAGCGGTCAGTACGAAGATGCCGCGGTCGGGGTCGGGGTAGAAGATCCAGAACAGCCCGGCGTGGTGCCGGATGGCGGGCGCCCAGACTCCGGCGCCGTGCCGGGGGAGGTCGAAGTGCTCGGCGGGCGGGAGTGCCGGCAGCGCGCGGGCGACGATTTCCCAGTTCAGCAGGTCGGGTGAGCGCAGGACGGGCCAGCCCCGGGGTGCGGTTTCCGCTGGAGGCGACCAGGTAGTACGTATCGCCGACCCGGATGGCGTCGGGGTCGGGCCAGTCGGCGTTGAGGACGGGATTGCGGTACAGGCTGGGCACGTTGCGGACCTCCGGTCGGCGCAGAGTCAGCGCAGGGCCAGGTGGTACGGCGTCGGCGTACGGCCGGTGATCAGGACGCGGATGCCGTCCGGGGTGAGAGAGCCGCCGAGCCAGGCATAGCGCTCGCCCGGGTCGACGACCGCCGGCTGCCTGCCGCCCTTGCCGTTGCCGGGGCCGAAGACGATGCGGTCCTCCCCCACGATGTACGTGGCTTCGCCGTGAACCAGCTGATACGTGTCGTCGGCGACCCGCTCCAGGCCGTCACCGGTCAGCTCGCCCCCGGGCCGGAAGCAGAGCTCCAGGGCGAACGGTACGTCGGACCCGGTCTGGGCGAAGGACAGGTCCCAGCCGCCGCCCGACGCCTCCCGCAGCAGGATCTCCGTACGGAGCGTCCGGTACTCCCGTTCGCGGTTCGGGAAGTCCATCGCCGACCAGAAACGGCCGTCATCGGTGAGCGGGTAGCCGCCGTCCTGCCGCCGGTGGCCGGGCGGCAGCGGCTGGTGATAGGCGCCGCGCACCTCGGCGTACAGCCGCCATCCGCTCCCGTCGCGCTCCAGGCCCTCGGCGCGGAAGTGGCCGAGGGAGAAGAACTGTGGGGCGAGTCGCAGAGAGTCGAGGATCGCCGCGCCTTTGCGCATCCTGAAGAACGTCGGGTTGGTGGACAAGCCCGAGGAGATGGCCCGGACCTCGGGGAAGTCCGTGCCGCCGAAGACGGTCGCGGTGTTCCGGCCGTGGCGTACGCGGACCAGCCGGCAGCTGTCGTCGTGGTGCTCGAAGTCCGTTGGCAGGGTGGTGGGTTCGGCAAGGTGGCGGGCCAGTTCGGGTCGGTCCAGCACCTCGGCGAGCCGGTCGCCGGCCGGGGTCTCGCCGAAGGTCTGGGCCGTACCGCGTTCGCTCAGGAGCGCGGCCACGGCAGCGAACCGGCCGTCGCCGTCGCGGATCGCCAGCTCCCGGTACTGGAGCCAGAACTCGGGGAGGTGGCGCAGCGCGGTCTGGTCCTGGCGCCGTGAATGGACGCTCTCCACCTCGCCGTTGGGCTCGGTGAGGAACAGGCCTGCGGTCAGATTGGCCCGTACGTTCGCGTACAGGTCCTCGCGTCCGCGGAGGCGGGCGACCGTCAGCAGGGCCGGGTTGGTGACGGCCGCCGCGTAGTTGGGGCTGCGCTCGCTGTACTCGCCGCCCGGCAACTGGTCGATGCCCTCGGCGAGCCAGTCGTCGATCCGGCGGACGTAGAACGGGTCAGGCCACCGGGCGTGGATGCGGGCGAGTGCCGCGCAGACCAGCCAGCGGTGGTTCGCTGTGTGCACACCGCCGGCGGCGAGGCCTGGACCGGCCGTGCGGAGAATCCGCTCGACCGTGCTCCGCAGCCGCACGGTGGACGAGTGTGCGTCCTGGTCGAGAAGGCCCCACGCCAGGGCGAGGTCGACGATGGAGAAGGCCGTGTCCGGCGGGGAGTGGGCGCCTCCCTGGTCCCACAGGCCGTCCTCGAACTGCTCCTCGGCGAGGGTGTCCGCGAGCTGTTCGAGGGGGTCTAGCAGAGTGCTGTCGTGGTGGTACGCCGATCCTCCGTACGCGTGGACGGAGGCGAGGGTACGCAGTGAGCGGGCGGCGGCGCGCGCCTTGCCCTGGTCGCGCAGTTGGGTGAGGTCGCCGGCGTAGCTTCCCAGGATGTCCGTTGCGCGTGCGTTGGCGGCGGCGCGGAGGAAGGCGAGGAAGGCGCCGTCTTGGTCGTACCGGCCGGACCGGTCGTACCGGCTACCGGTTGGGCGGACGGCCTCGGTGTGGTGGCGGGGCGGGTGCGGGGACATACTCGACGCTCCTCGGGCTGTGCTGGGGGAAGCCGCTTCGGGCCGTGGGAAAGGCGATCTTGATTGACGCCCGTGAGCAGGGGTGTCAACCTCGGCACGTGCAGGTGACGATTCGAGATGTGGCGAGGGCGGCCGGGGTCTCCCCGTCCACCGTGTCCCGGGCGCTCGCGCCCGACGGGACGGTGAGCGGGAGCACTCGCGAGCGAGTACGGGCTGCTGCCGACCGGCTCGGCTATCAGCCCAACCGTGCGGCACAGGGCTTGATCACCGGGCGTACGGGCCACCTGGGGGTGATCGTCCCGGATCTGCTCAACCCGTTCTTCGCGGACATCTGCAAGGGCGTGCAGGCCCGTGCCCGGGGCCTCGGCCACGCGGTGTTCATCAGCGACTCCGAGCGCGACGAGGGCCTGGAGCTGGACGCGATCCGCACCCTCGGCCCGGAGGTGGACGGCATTGTGCTCTGCGCCCCCCACCTGAGCAGCGAGGAACTGGCCACTCTGGACCAGCTCACCATGAAGCCGATCGTGCTGCTGCACCGCAAGGAGCCCGGCTTCGCAAGCGTCACGGCGGACATGGTGGAGGGGATGACCGACGCTCTGACCCATCTGCACGCGCTCGGCCACCGCCGGATCGCCTACGTGGGAGGCCCGCGCAGCACCTGGACGGCGCAGGAGCGGGCGGCCGGGATCGAGGCGATGGCGGCCTCCGGCAAGGTCGAGATCATCCACGTGGGAAGTGTGGCCCCGCACTTCGACGGCGGGATCACGGGGGCCGCCGATGTGGTGCTGGCCAGTGGGGCGACCGCGGTGGTGGCCTTCAACGACATCGTCGCGTTCGGACTGATCAGCCGGCTCACCGCGCGCGGGGTCCGGGTACCGGACCAGATGAGCGTGGTGGGCTGCGACGACATCGCCCTGTCGGGGATGGCCGCGCCGCCGCTCACTACGGTCCATGTGCCCAAGGCGCACGCCGCACGGGCTGCGGTCGACTTGCTGTTCCGCATCCTGGGGACGCCGGCCGGGGAGGGCGCAAAGCCGCAGCAGCGGGTGCTGCCGACGCATCTGGTGGTGCGGGGGTCTACGGCCGTGATTGAGCAGCGCTGAGGTCACTGCGGCTCTGTCCGGCGGGTGGTGCAGGCCGGTGCCCGGGTGCGGGTCGCCTGTGCCCGCCCTCCCCCGCCTACCGCTGGGAGATGCCCTCATCTCGCTTCGCTCGGCCCTGCGCAACGATTGCCCACAGCCTCACGGTAGGCCTTGTCGTCGCGGTGCTCGCGGCCCAGGGAGAGGTACGTGGTGTGCAGCCGGTCCAGTACCGTGCGGTCGAGCCGCACCCCCAGACCGGGGCCGTCGGGAACCCGTACCGAGCCGTCCCGGAACGACAGCGCGCCGGGCAGCACGACGTCCTCCTCCGCGTTCCACGGATAGTGGGTGTCGCAGGCGTGGCCCAGGGCCGGGGTTGCCGCCGCCGCGTGGGTCATCGCGGCGAGGCTGATCCCCAGGTGGGAGTTGGAGTGCATGGACAGCCCCCAGCCGACCGCCCGGCACACGTCCCCCAGCGCGACGGACGCCCGCAGGCCGCCCCAGATGTGGTGGTCGCCCAGCACGATCCGGACGGCGTCCCGTGCCAGGGCCGGGCGTACGCCCTCCAGCGAGGTCACGCACATGTTGGTGGCGAGCGGGATCGATGTGGCAGCGGCGACGGCCGCCATGTCCTCGACCCCGGCCACCGGGTCCTCCAGGTATTCGAGGACACCCTCCAGTTCGCGGGCCGCCGCCAGCGCGGTCTTCAGGGTCCAGGCGGCGTTGGGGTCGACACGGAGCGGAAGACCGGGGAACGCAGCCCGTAGCGCGCGGACCGCCGCGATCTCCTCGTCCGGCGGGAAGACCCCGCCCTTGAGCTTCAGCGAACGGAAACCGTAGCGGTCCACCATGCGCTCGGCCTGGGCGACGATGCCGTCCGGGTCCAGGGCCGCGCCCCACTCGTCGTCGCCCGAGCCTGGGTGGCCGGACCACTTGTAGAAGAGGTAGCCCGCGTACGGCACCGCGTCCCGCACTCTGCCGCCCAGCAGGTCCACCACCGGCACACCGGCCCTTCTGCCCTGCGCGTCCAGGCAGGCGACCTCGAGCGCGGAGTACACCCGCATCGCGTCGAAGGCGGACGCGGGGACCGGCGCCGGTCCCCGTGATCCGGGCGTACGGCCGGACCACCGCCGCCACTTGGCGTCCGGCCCGTAGGCGACGCCGTCCGCCCGGCCGGCCAGCAGCTCGCTCACCAGCCGGGCCAGCGCCCCGGTGTCGTACACGCTCATGCCCCGGATCCTGGTGCCGACCAGCTCCAGCCAGTCCAACTGCCAGGCGTGGCCGGTGCATTCGCCGAGGCCGGTCACCTCGCCGCCCCGGCCGTCCGTGACGAGCTCGATGACCGCGCGCAGGACGTGCGGCTCGTGCACCCCGTCGGCGTTGAGCAGCGGAGGGTCACGGAAGGCGACGGGGGTGACCCGCAGTTCGCGGATGATCACCGGTCATCCCCCGGGGACGGTGGTGTGGAACTTGTCCCACATCTCGGCCGCGGCCGACCCGACGCTCTTCTTACCGAAAATGATGTCCTGGTAGATGCTGGTGAAGTCCATTTTGTCCTCGTCGCTGCCGGACGGCGGCGGGGCCGGCGAGGGCGAGAGCTTGCTCTGGATCGACGTGAGGAACGTGTAGACGGCCTTGTCGCCGCCGGTCAGATCCGGCGCGAGGGCGGCGAGGTTGTCCGTGTTGGAGGGCAGCCCGCGCACCAGACCGAGGATCTTCGCCGCGTCCGGATCGTTCAGCAGGAAGTCGATCAGCAGGGCGGCCTCCGGCTTGTGCGCGCACTTGCGCTGGATGCACAGGGCTTGTGAGGCACCGCCGGTCATCCCGATCGGGGTCGTGGCCGTCTGGGTGGGGAAGGAGATGGGCTGCACCACGCCGTACGTCTGGAAGTACGTCGAGGCGCTGGAGGTTATCTGGAACTCGCCGGTCGACAGCTTCCGGATCAGCGGCGAGTCGGCGGTCGAACCGCTGGCGTACGAGGCGGTGACGCTCGGGGAGGTGAAGACGCCCTTGTCCCGCAGGCGGCCCATGTACTCCCAGAACTGGGTGAGGTCGGCCTTCGTGAAGCCGAGGGACCCGTCGTTCTTGTACAGCGGCTTGCCGTGCTGGACGAGCCAGATCTGGAAGATCTCGATGTGGCCGCTGAAGTCGGTCACCGGCGCCCTGTCCGGTATTGCCTTCTTCAGCGCGGGACCCACGTCGTTCAGGAGGTCGTCCCAGGTCCAGCCGGGTTTCGGGATGCTGACCCCGGCCTTGCGCCACAGCTTGGCGTCGATCAGCAGTGCCTGGGTGGCGATGCCGGTCGGCAGCCCGTACAACGCGCCGTCGACGAGGCCGGTCCGGGCGTAGATGGTGGGTATCCGCTTCAGGGAGATCGTGGAGAACACGGAGTCGGTGAGCTTCGACAGCACCTTGCGGTCGGCGTAGGCCCTCAGGTAGCCGAAGTCCATCTGCAGGACATCGGGGCCGCTGCCGGCCGCCACCTGCGTGGCGAGCCGCTGGAGGTAGGCGGCGTAACCGGCGAACGAGGTCGTCACCTTGATGTCCGGGTGACGCTTCTCGAAGAGCTCGATGGCCTTCTCGGTGGCCAGGTTGCGGTCTGCGGAGCCCCACCACTGGAAGTCGATCGTCACTTTGCCGTCGGCGGACGACGCCTGTCCGGTGCCGCACCCGGCGGCCGCACCGGCCAGCGGGAGCGCGCCGAGCGAGGCGATGAGCCTGCGGCGGGAGAGCCCCGGTGAGGGGGACGGGGTCGGGGGACGGCGTGTTGCGGACATCGCGGCCCTTCACTCGACGGGTGCGGGAGAAGTGACTGCAAACGTTGCCACTTCGTTTCCAACTGGCGCGGAACGTACGCCCGTCGGAACGCTCCAGTCAATGAGACTGACCGGATCAGCAGGCAATACATAGTTCTGCCGCGTCTCTTGCCGACGGCAACGGCGCATGCAATCGTTGCCGCCGACATCCAGCCTCGCTGTGGAGGAGTGGACCCCGATGGCCCAGGCGACCGCGCCGCCCCGCCCCCTGCCCCGCCCGAGCGGTGGCACTTCCGTTGTGAAGCCGCCGTCCAGGCGCCGAAGTTCCCACCTTGTGGCGGGACACGTCTTCCTGGCTCCGTGGCTGATCGGCGCAGTCGTGCTGACGCTCGGCCCGATGATCATCTCGCTGTATCTGTCGTTCACCGACTACGACCTGTTCTCCACGCCGCAATGGGTGGGCCTGGCCAACTACCGCTACATGTGGGAGGACGACAAGTTCCTCACCTCAGCCGGCGTCACCCTGAAGTTCGTGCTCATCGGCGGCCCGCTCAAGCTGGTGGCGGCACTCGGCGTCGCACTGCTGCTGAACCGCGCCAGTCGCGGAGTCGGCCTGTACCGCGCCGCGTTCTACGCACCCTCGCTGCTCGGAGCGAGCGTCAGCGTCGCCCTGGTGTGGCGGTCGCTGTTCGCCACCGGCGGCCTCACCGACCGCTCGATGAGCTTCTTCGGCTGGCACGTGGGCGGCCTCACCGACAATCCGGACTACGCCATCTACCCGCTGGTGCTGCTGACGGTCTGGCAGTTCGGCGCCCCCATGGTGATCTTCCTGGCCGGGCTGAAACAGATCCCGAGGGAGCTGTACGAGTCGGCCTCCATCGACGGAGCAGGGCGGATGCGCACGTTCTTCTCCATCACCCTGCCGATGCTGTCACCGGTCCTCTTCTTCAATCTGGTCATGGAGATCATCCACTCGTTCCAGTCCTTCACCTCCGCGTTCGTGATCAGCGGCGGCACCGGAGGTCCGTCCAACTCGACGCTGTTCTACTCGCTCTACCTGTACCAGCAGGGGTTCACCAACTTCCATATGGGATACGCCGCGGCGATGGCCTGGCTGCTGCTGGTCGTCATCGCGGTGGTCACCTACGGCGTCTTCCGCAGCGCCCGGCTGTGGGTCTTCTACGGACAGGATGATGCGTGATGACGACCGCGACGACCCCGGTCCGCAACCGCGGCCGCATACCCGCGCGTTCGCTGGTCTGGCACGTCATCTGCGTGGCGATCGGCCTGGTCCTGCTCTACCCGCTGCTGTGGCTGTTCACCGCGTCGCTCAAGTCGGGCACCGAGATCCTCTCGAACCTGAGCCCCGTCCCGAAGGTCTTCACTCCGGGTAACTACTCCAAGGCGGCGGACGGGATCAGCGGGCTGACCCTGTGGCGGCTGTTCGGCAACTCGCTGTTCCTCGCCTGCATGTCCGTGGCCGGGAACGTGCTCTCCTGTTCGCTCGCCGGCTACGCCTTCGCCAGGCTCCGTTTCCGTGGCCGCGGGCTCTACTTCTCCGTGATGATCGCCACGCTGATGCTGCCGATGCACGTCATGCTCATCCCGCAGTACGTCATCTACCAGAAGCTCGGCATGCTCGGGACCTACCTGCCCCTCGTCATACCGCACTTCCTGGCCACCGAGGCGTTCTTCGTCTTCCTGATCGTCCAGTTCGTGCGCTCGCTGCCGCGCGAACTCGACGAGGCGGCCGTACTCGACGGCTGCGGTCCCTACCGAACCTTCTGGTACATCATCCTGCCGCTGCTCAAGCCCGCCCTCGTCACCACGACGATCTTCTCGTTCATCTCCAGCTGGAACAACTTCTTCTCCCAGCTCATCTACCTGACCGACCCGAAGATGTACACGCTGCAGCTGGGCCTGCGGCTCTTCGTCGACCAGACCGACAGCTCCGCCTACGGCCCGATGTTCGCGATGTCGGTCCTCGCCCTGATGCCGGTCCTGCTGTTCTTCCTCGCCTTCCAGCGCCTGCTGGTGGAGGGCGTCCAGACCTCCGGGCTGAAGGGCTAGGTGCGTTGTCGTGCGTAGTTCCCGGTTTCACCTCTTCGCGGACTGCCTGCTGCTCGGGGTGTTCCTGCTGCTCTGCTCGCTCCCGGTGGTCACCGCCTACCCGGCGCTGGTGGCCGGCTGCACGGTGCTGCGCGAACAGGCCCACGGCGGCCCCGGGGTGACCCCGGCGACCCTGTTCACCGCGCTGCGCCGGGTGCTGCGCGCGGGGCCCGCCGTCGTACTGGTCCCCGCCGGCGTGGTGGCCCTGCTGTGGCTGGACGCCGTCGCGCTGGACGCCCACGGGCCCAGGCTGGGAGTGGCCTTCGCCGTGGCGACCGCGGTCCTCGCGGCGGTGGGGCTGCGCTGCGCCGCCGGATGGCGGGAGGGGATGCCCTGGCGGGCCGTCCTCGTCGCGGCGTTCCGCTCCATGCCGGAGCAGCCACTCGTGCCCGTAATGCTGGCCGGTTCCGCGGTTGCCGTCACGGTACTGCTGACCATGTCCCCGGTCCTGCTGCTCATCGTCCTCGGGCCGCTCGCACTCGCGGCGACCGCCACCGACATGTGGCGGCCACTGCCGCTGTGACCACCTGAGTGCCTCCTCAGCAACCCACCGAAAGGGCCATGCCATGCCGTTCTCCCTTGGCATCGTCGGCGCCGGGCAGTTCGCCGGTCAGTTCGCCAAGCTGTTCCACCTCCATCCCGGAGTCAGCGACGTCCACATCACCGACCTGCTCCCCGAACGGGCCGAGCGCGTCGCCACCGAAGAGGAGCTGGCGGGCACCTTCCCCTCCTACGAGGCCATGCTGGCGTCGCCGACCGTGGACGCGGTGGCGATCTTCACCCAGCGCTGGACCCACGGCCCGCTGGTCGTCCAGGCCCTGCGCGCCGGGAAGCACGTGTACTCGGCGGTGCCGATGGCGATCGCCCAGGAGGAGATCGCCGCGATCATCGAGGCGGTACGGGACACCGGACTGACGTACATGATGGGCGAGACCAGCCACTACAACCCCGCGACCGTCTACGCCCGCACACGAGTAGCCGACGGCGGCTTCGGGCGGCTGTTCCACGCCGAGGGTGACTACGTCCACGACATGGACCTCGGCTTCTACGAGGCTTATCAGTACAGCGGCGGCGACAACTGGAAGTCCACTGCCAGCTATCCGCCGCTGCTCTACCCGACCCATTCGATCGGCGGGGTGCTCGGCGCCTGGAGCACCCACGCGGTGAGTGTCTCGGCGATCGGTGTCACCGACGACCGCGACGACGGCGTGTTCGACAAGGATGTCAGCCGGTTCGGCAACGACTTCTCCAACGCCACCGCCCTGTTCGAGGTCGCGGGCGGCGGATCGTTCCGTATCAACGAGTTCCGCCGGGTCGGATACCCCTCCCGCAAGCGCGAGTCGAGGTTCCGCTTCTTCGGCACGGAGGGCAGCTTCGAGCAGCTCGCGACGTACAGCCTGTGGCAGAACAAGGAGGGCGTCGAGGATGTCACCGAGTACCTGCGCCCCGTCCGGTCCCTCCCCACCGACGATCCGTCGCTGGAGCACATAGCACCCGCCCTGCGGGACGCCTTCGTCTCCGGAACGGCACCGGTGCACGACCGCTCCCGGCTGCCGAAGGAGTTCAACCACGTCCACAACGGTCACGAGGGCAGCCACCACTTCCTCGTCGACGACTTCGTGACGGCCGTCAACTCCGGCGCCCTGCCACCGGTCAACGCCTGGGTCGCCGCCCGCTACACACTGCCCGGCATCATCGCCCACCGGTCCGCGCAGCAGGGCGGGGCCAGACTGCCGGTCCCCGACCACGGCGACGCACCCGCGGCCGCGTCCGCACGCCACATCCCGCAGCCCCGCCGAACGGAGAACGCATGACCCCGGACACCGCACGCCGTCGCCGCTGCGCCGTGGTGGGTCTGGGCGCTCGCGCCCAGCTCTTCACCCAGGCGTTGTCCGGTCCCTACGCGGACCGGATGGAGCTGGTCGGCTTCTGCGATGTCAACGCCCACCGCATGGCCGTCCACAGCCAGTGGATCGGAGCGGACGTACCCGCGTACGCGGCCGAGGACTTCGAGGAGATGCTGCGCCGCGAACGCGTCGACCTCGTGGTGGTGTGCAGCGTGGACCGCACCCATGACCAATACATCGTGCGGGCGCTGGAGGCGGGCTGCGATGTGGTCACCGAGAAGCCGATGACCACGGACGCGCCCCGCGCCCGCCGCATCCTGGACGCCCAGCGCCGCACCGGCCGCGAGGTGCGGGTCGCGTTCAACTACCGCTACAACCCGGTGCATGCCGCCGTGAGGGAGACCCTCGCGTCCGGAGCGATCGGCGAGATCGGCTCGGTGCACTTCGAGTGGCTGCTCGACCTGCGCCACGGCGCCGACTACTTCCGCCGCTGGCACCGCGACAAGGCCAACTCCGGCGGCCTCATGGTGCACAAGGCCAGCCACCACTTCGACCTGGTCAACTGGTGGCTCGGCACGGCACCCGAGACCGTCTACGCGCAGGGCGGGCTGTTCTTCTACGGCGACGAGGCCGGCCGACGCCGCGGCCTCGCCCGCGACTACGCCCGCGCCCACGGCTCCCCCGCCGCCGAGGGCGACCCCTTCGCCGTACACCTGGCGGACTCACCCGTTCTCAGCGCGCTCTACCTCGACGCGGAGGCCCAGGACGGCTACCACCGCGACCAGAACGTCTTCGGCCCGGGAGTGACGATCGAGGACGACATGGCGGTGCTGGTGCGCTACACCTCCGGCGCCACCCTCACCTACCACCTCACCGCGTACGCCCCCTGGGAGGGCTACCGGATCGCCTTCAACGGCAGCGCAGGACGCCTCGAACTGCTCGTCGAGGAGTCCACCTGGACCCGGCCCCGGGCACGGACGGACGGCGCGAGCGCGGTCATGCACGGGACAGCTGTCGGCGACAACGCCGGGCGTACTCAGCTCCTGTTGCGCCGCTTCTGGGAGCAGCCGGCCGAGGTGAAGGTCGCGACGGAAGAGGGCGGCCACGGCGGGGGCGATGTCCGCATGCTCGAGGACCTGTTCGGCGGGCCGCCCACCGGCGGTTCGGACCCGCTCGGCCGGGCGGCGGACGCAACCGACGGGGCCCGGTCCCTGGTCACCGCGCTGGCCGCGAACCAGTCCTTCGAGACGGGGCTCCCGGTGAAGGCCCGGGATCTGCTGGAGGTGTGACCGTTGACGCCGCGTCGCCCGCCGACCGGGACGTTGAGGAAGAATCCAGCCCGCCACGAGATCAGGTCGGCGACCAGACCACCCACCACCAGGCCGAGAGCCGCGCCGAGCCCGGCCACCGCGCTGTACGCGGTCATCGCCCGGTTAGGTACCCGGCCCTCGGCGAAACCGCGGGTGAGCAGGGACAGTGCGGAGGGGGCCAGGACCGCCGCCCCGACTCCCAGCAGCGCCCGCGCGCCGATCAGCCACCACTGGGTCTGCGGGGCTCCGACAAGGAGCGAGGTCAGCGAGAGACGATCAGGGAGAACAGGAACACCCTTCGGTGTCCGAACAGGTCACCGGCCCGGGCGCCCAGGAGCAGCGACCCGCCGAAGACCAGGACGTAGGCGTTGGTGATCCAGGACAGGCCCGTCTCGGAGAACCCCATGGCGGAGCGGATCTGCGGCAGCCCCGTGAACACACGATCGAGGTGTCGAGGATGACCATGAAGTTGCTGACGCGGATGATCGCGAGGATCAGCGTCGCCCGGGCCGGGGCGGCAGGGGCGGCCGGCGCACGCACCGCCATGGGCGGCGTGGATCCGCCATGGCGACGCCGCTGGTCCCGTCGTACTTGAGCGCTGCGCGCACGGTCGTGTCCTTCGCTTCGGGGTGAGGGCCCGGCGTCGGACTCCCGGCCTTCGGTTCTCCCCAAGAGAACCCCGCGCGGGCACAGCGGTGGGAGGCACTGGTCTTCCAGGTACCGGCAGTACCTCGCAGGTCCTCGCGGACGGACCTACGGTGAAGGTCGAAGCA
>Ga0307513_10004630_pt1 | contig 18314 bp, 21 predicted proteins | sample 15_EM_MG_FD_202174 | JGI IMG/M metagenome (GOLD analysis project Ga0307513, IMG submission 202174) | Populus trichocarpa ectomycorrhiza microbial communities from riparian zone in the Pacific Northwest, United States - 15_EM | ecosystem: Host-associated > Plants > Roots > Unclassified | place... | reverse complement strand
GTTTTGTTGTCGGAATGCCTGAGAGGTTATGCTGATGTCTGGGTTGACGCGATAGCATGGTCCAGCGGCAGTGATGGAAGTTGTCTAGCATGGGGTGAAGTCCCACCCTTCCGTTTGGCTCACTCGCCCGAGGCCCGCGCACCCTTGAAGGTGACCAATATTAGATGGGTGACGCAACCCTCCGAATTTGGATAACACCTTCAGGATGTTTTCGCACTTTTTGTTCGCCTTCTGTCGCCAGGGATTGTGCAAAAAAAATGTCTGCCAGATGCATTCGTGCTCAAAGAAACTTCGACGAGCAGCTCAAGCTTGGAACATAATTCAAATGCACACGCGCACCTAAAGTTTCTCCCGATCATCCACAAGAACAAAACCGTACCCCCGGACACCGGTCTGGGATCCACCACCACCAACCTTTTCTTCTCCACTCGCGATCCGCCGGCTCCATCCCTGCTACAGCTCTCGACAATGCCCGGTGACTCCGTGATCCATTCTCTGGCTGGTGCCGCAGGGGGTATCGTTGCGATGACTGCCACATAGTCAGTCACCTCTGCTTTAGTGTCGTTCGCTCCCGTATGCGGAGTTCTAAATTATAAACGCCAACGCCTGGTCGGTGCAATAGCCCCTTGATTTTTCTGTCGACTAGAGCTGCCGTGGAGACTAAGAACGAGAAAAAGGTGAGTGGCACAATGCTCGTTAGTCAGAGTGCTTACATCGACCCGGAACAGACCACATATGAGGCTGTCAAGGACATTGTCAAACGAGAGGGAGTGTTCGGATTGTACAGCGGTCTTGGCTCGAGCTTATGGGGAATCGCTGTCACGAATGGGTAGGAGCGCGTCCTGTAAACCACTCATCCTCCACTTAACTCCGTTCCAGGGTTTATTACTACTTCTACGAACGAACGAGGGGCATTGTGCTGTCATCAAGAGGCGGTGGCAAAGGGCTGAGTACTCTCGAGTCCATGATCGCGGGGTTGATTGCTGGTAGGACTGTATTGACATCCCCGACTGGGAGACCCCTTTAACTCTGGACAGGCTCCGCTACCTCGATCATTAGCAACCCCATCTGGGTTGTCCAGACCACTCAGGCAGTCCAAAGCATGCAGAAGCCGACCGACCCATCCTCGTCCACATCTGCTCCCCAACCGGCTCGGAAATTGTCTATCCTTCAGACTATTCAGCACATCATTGCTACTGATGGTCTTCTTGGCTTCATGCGCGGTGTTGGTCCGGCATTGGTGCTCGTCATCAATCCGATGATTCAGTACACCGTCTTCGAGCAGCTTAAGAATATACTCGTGACGCGGCGGACAGCCGTGTTGCGGACTGCTGGAGGGGCCGCGACCGCGACCGCAGTTTTGACCGACCTAGACTTTTTCTTGCTCGGGGCGCTCTCGAAATTTAGTGAGAAAAATCCCCCACACTATAGTAAGGGACCTTTCGCTAAGCCCTCGCAGTCGCAACCGGGTCGACGTACCCGTATATGTAGGTCGTGTTCGCCGGGGCTCGAGTATATGGGCTCTTACCATGACCTTTCAGTGTTGTAAAGAGCAGGCTCCAAGCCGGTCACGCCAAGTACAAGTCCGCGCTTGATGGTATCCTCTCGATTATCAAGAACGAGGGTATTGGTGGGGTCTACAAAGGTGTAGAAAATAAACTCCTCCAGAGTGTTCTTACGGCCGCGATATTGTTTGTGGGGCAAAAGAAGGTTTATGAGGTGGTTAAGAAGGTAAGTCTTTCATTCCAGAACACATCTAGGAATAAGGTTCTCGCAAGTTAAGTTGATCTGGTTTGAACCCCAGGCTCTGACCACGGCCCCTCTTAAGAAGGTCGCTTGACAAATAATACTGTAATCGATATCATTCTAATATTATGCCTATTATACTATCGAAGTTTGTGAGTCTGAGCCGATCGCTAGCGAATCGGAACGGTCGAGCGGGCCAGCAGTTGAGAACAGTTGGAAACCGGGAGCCAAAGGTCGGGGATGGGATTTACTGCACACCTGATCGCGCGTCTCCTCTCGATCAACTCTTTCCGTCTGAAAATTTGGAATCCGGCCGAGGTCCTGCGGAAGTCGAGCTGCCACACCTCAAAACCGTTCGGTGCACGCGACCTTAGTTTAGGAGGCAAATAACGCGACGTCATGAATATTTCCCAGTCGATTCCATCCACCGTACAAAGCATTTCCTTCTCATTCTTGGCTACGGAGGATATTCGTCGCATCTCCGTCAAGCAAATCATTAACCCAACCCTCCTGGATGATCTGAATCGACCGAATTTAGGGGGATTGTATGACCCTGCGTTGGGTCCGAGCGACCGTAATGACCTGTGCGTAGTGTATACTTTCCACCGCTGAATCCAGTCGTTCACTCAATGGAAATGTAATTCGATTTACGATAGGTGTAAATCTTGTCATGCAAGTTACGATTCATGTCCCGGACACTTCGGTCATATAGAACTCCCCGCACCCATCTTCCACCCGCTTTTCATGGTTAACATGTTCAACCTTCTCCGCGCGACCTGCTTATTCTGCCACCATTTCAAGGCGAAACGGGTAGAGGTGTGCATGCGTAGTTAGAATTCGGACGTTGCGTGAGATAACCTCCAGTCTGTCAGGTCACTAAATTCGCTGCAAAACTTCGCCTCCTCGAGCGTGGTCTGTTAGTCCCGGCACAGAAACTCGATGAGTTACAGCTTTATAAGTCGAAAGATGAAGAGGCTGCAGAAGAAGCCCAGGACGACATCACCCTGAACGTCAAGAGAATCAACGACTACGTCGAAACAGTTTTCAAGGTGCATGGCAAGGGACAACGGGACGCATACAAGGACGAACTTGTATTTCAAACGAGGAGAGAGGTTATCACGGAGTTTCTGAAATACGCTATGCTCAAGAAATGTGCAAATTGTGCTGCGTGCGTGGATCTTTTCCTTGCGCGTGTATAACACCGCCGACTGACTGACCCCTTGGCCGTGCAACCCAGTTTCGGCTACACTTTCCGAAAGGAAGGTTACACCAAGATCATCGAATACGAGCTATCAAAGAAGCAGAAGGCGATCCATGACATGCTCGAGATTCGGAGACCTCGTGTTCTTTCTTCTGTACCGACAGTGGGAGCATCTGGGCGAAGGTCTGACCAGGGAGACTCTGACGTTGAGATGTCTGACGTTGAGTCGGAACGGGGAGAGTCAATAATGTCAGATGAACAGGAAGAGGAACGGAACGAACAACCGGCGAAGTCTGCCAGTGGAAAGATTAAGGGGGCCCGAGGCAGGAACGAGCGAGTGGTGGCACCTGAAGAGGTTCGGGCTCACCTGAGGCGATTGTATGCCAACGAAGCTGTCATGTGTTCACTTCTGTTTGGTCGCCACGGTCCCTTCGCCAAACTCTCCAAGGAAGGTTATTCTCTGGCTTCTGCGGACATGTTCTTCATGGAGGTTATTCCCGTCACCCCAACGCGATTCCGACCACCTGCAAAACTCGGGGACACCCTCTTCGAACATCCACAAAACGAGTTGCTAACGAGGTTACTGAACACTTCGTATCGGTTACGAGATCTGAACGCGGAACTCCATGCCATTTCTGTGAAGAGTCCCGAATATGACGAGGAGGTCAGGCGATCGGTCCTGCAGAACCTCCTGAACACTCTAGTTCAGCTGCAGATCGACGTGAACAGCTTGATCGATAGCAGCAAAAATCCCCAACCTGTTCGACAGGGAAAGCTCCCTCCTGCCGGTGTGAAACAGGGGCTTGAGAAGAAGGAAGGTCTCTTCCGGAAAAACATGATGGTATACCTTCCTTCTGTCCAGACTAAACCCGAAGCTGACACTTTAAAAGGGCAAGCGAGTTAACTATGCCGCTCGTTCGGTCATTTCGCCGGACGTCAACATCGAGCCGAACGAGATTGGAATTCCTCCGGTCTTCGCTCGTAAACTGACGTATCCCGAGCCCGTGATCCCCGCGAACCTGGAGAAACTGCGACAAGCTGTTATCAACGGACCAGATCACTACCCTGGTGCGAAGATGATCGAGTATGAAGATGGTCGACTTCAATCACTTGTAAGAACCCACGTTCATTCCCGTCGACTCGGGTCACCAACGATTTTCTGTAGGACAAACTCAGCAGGGATCAACGAAAGGCGCTCGCCAACACACTCCTGACGGTTTCTGAGAGCGCTAGTGGCGGTACCCCGGGGTCATTCATCCCCAAGGGAGCAGTGAACAAGAAGGTGTATCGTCATTTGGAGGACGGGGATATCCTTATTCTCAACCGGCAACCTACCCTTCACAAACCGAGTATGATGTGTCATAAAGCTAGGGTGTTGCTCGGGGAGAAAACGATTCGGATGCACTACGCTAATTGGTGAGTGTGCCGGTCCTTCTGGTTGTCGGCCATTTATTGAATCTGGTGTAGTAATTCATATAATGGTGTGTGATAGTGGTGTTTTCGCATGTATTCCACCTTGCTGAAACGTTTCATGCAGCTGATTTCGATGGTGATGGTGAGTGCACCATTTTCAAACTTCCCTCACGCAAGTAACAAACCTCCGCCCTGCACAGAAATGAACATTCATTTCCCCCGTAAGAGTCCGTTCAGTTATCTAAATATCCCCACCTGACCGTCATTAGAGAATCAGATTGCGCGTGCTGAGGCTTATTTTATTGCTAATACCGATAATCAGTACCTAGTGCCAACCTCTGGGAAGCCGCTTCGTGGTCTCATCCAGGATCACGTCGTCGCCGGCGTTTGGATGACGAACCGCGACACGTTCTTCACGCGAGAAGAGTACTTCCAGCTCTTGTACGGCGCCCTCAGACCCGAGGAGGATCTTTCACACCACAGCGGATTGCTTGTCACTCTTCCCCCCGCGATCGTCAAGCCTTATGTGTTGTGGACCGGAAAACAGATCGTACGTGTATAGGTTGCTGGTGTCTGTGTTAATCTGACGCGTTGTAGATTTCCACGATTATGAAGAATATCACCCCCTCGAACGCCGAGGGGCTCAATCTGAACGCAAAGACCAAGGTCCCCGGGACACTTTGGGGTAAAGAATCTGGCGAAGATAAAGTTATCTTCATGGACGGAGAGCTACTCTGTGGTATCTTGGACAAATCTGCTTTCGGTGCCTCTGAATACGGTCTCGTTCACTCCGTCTACGAGGTGTACAGCGCCGAAATTGCTGGGAAACTCTTAGGAATCCTCAGCCGACTCTTCACAAAGTTTCTTCAACACCGTGCTTTCACTTGCCGAATGGACGATCTTGCGTTGACCTCCGAAGGGAATGCTCGGAGGCGGGAACTTCTCATTCGCGGCGCAGGGTTTGGTACCGAAGCTGCGACCGAGAACTTTCCTTCATTGGCTGGGGTACAGGAGAAGAAACGTGGTCCGGCTCTTAAGACCCTGTTGGAAGAGGTTTCCCGGGATGACAGTAAGATGGCTGGGTTGGATATGACTGTCAAGAAAAAGATGGCCGGTTTGACAAAATCCATCGCCGATGCTGTCATGCCCCACGGTCTTCTTAGGCAGTTCCCTCATAACCACATGCAGGCCATGACGCAATCTGGTGCGAAGGGCAGTGCTGTCAATGCCCAACAGATCTCGTGCGCCTTGGGTCAACAAGAACTCGAGGGTCGTCGTGTACCCGTCATGGTTAGCGGAAAGACGCTGCCTTCCTTCAAGCCATTCGAGACCAAGGCGATTGCGGGTGGATACGTTGCGAGTCGGTTCTTGACTGGAGTCAAGCCTCAGGAATTCTTCTTCCATTGTATGGCTGGACGAGAGGGTCTCATCGATACTGCCGTCAAAACCTCTCGTTCGGGGTACCTCCAACGGTGTCTCATCAAGCACCTTGAGGGCATTCGCGTCCACTATGACCATACCGTTCGTGGCAGCGACTCCTCAGTCTTCCAATTCAATTACGGTGGAGACTCTCTGGACGTGACGAAACAGAAACACCTTACTCAGTTCGAGTTTATGGTTCAGAACAAGGTCTCGTTCGTGAATAGGTACCGGCCACAGAAGGCCGCCGACCACGTCGACGATTCCGAAGCGTCGAAGTACATGAAGAAGGTGATCAAGAAGTCCACCGAGCGGAAAGGGCTGGCGAGGAGGTCGAAGAGGGATGCCTTTGATCCTGCTCTAACAAGATTCAGCCCGAGTGGACACTTGGGTGCGACGTCGGAGAAGTTCGCGGAGAAGGTGAACGAGTACCTCAAGACGAACCCTCATGGTTTGTTGAAGCCGAAGAAAGTGGAAGATACCCTACCAAAGATCAAGCGAAACGCGAAGCACAACCTGGTAAGGATAGCGCAATTCCAGGCAATAATGGATGTCAAGTACATGAGGAGTCTCGTCGAACCTGGGGAGGCCGTGGGGTTACTCGCATCGCAGGGGTAAGACTGGTAGTGTTGATCGTATACCGTTGGATCGACTGATTCTGGGATCCAGTGTTGGAGAACCTTCGACGCAGATGACGTTGAACACTTTCCACTTTGCTGGTATGTCTACTCGGGATGTAGTTTGAAAGCGTTCTGAAGTTCGAAATAGGACACGGCGCCGCCAATGTCACCCTTGGTATCCCACGTTTGCGGGAAATCATCATGACCGCTTCTACAAAACCAAAAACTCCATCGATGCGGATCACAGTTCAACCTGGTCGCGGTGCGGAAGAGATCAAGAAGTTCTGCAAAACGGCCAGTCGCCTCACACTCTCACAAGTGGTCGAGGCGGTGGTTGTTACCGAAAAGCTTGTTGTGGAGCAGGGTCAGAGGAACAAAGTCTTCACCATCAAGATCAATTTCTTCCCTGAAGAGGAGTATCGGGCGGAGCACGATATCACCCCAGCTGAGATCAAGAAGTCATTTGGGGTCAAGTTCGCGTCGGTCATGAAAAAGGAGATTCAGATGGAGTTAAAGAAGTTGGATACAGATTTGAAGAACCAAATATCTGCTCTGGGAAAGGGCAAGGCGGAGATGGAACCAAGGAATGGCGGAAGTGTTGCTGCTGAAGAGGCCGAGGACGATGAGCTAGCTGCTCCAGCAGATGACGGTGCTAGTGAAGTTGGGGACGGAGACGCCGATACCGACAAGCGAGCGAGGCAGCAGGCAGAACAGGTCTCGTATGAGTCAGACGAGGATAGCGAAGAGGAGTTAGATGATGAGGCTGCCGATGCGGTCTACACCGAAACGGAGAGGAAACAGACGGAAGGGGATGAAGAAAAGCCCAAAGTCAAAACACCCAGCAGTGTCGAACAGTCGTTTTACCTAAATTTACCCGCCGCCTCGTCTTTCAAATTCACGGCGAAGCATTGTACAATCCAGCTAACGGTAAGTCAGATTTACCAATCTGTTCAGACAGGCTACTCACTACCTTCGTCAAGTTTGGTGCGGATATGCCCAAGCTATTGCTCATTGGGTTGGTGGAACGGACCTGTGCAAAGACGGTTGTGAGAGAGATTCCTGGAATCGTGGATTGTTTCCAGCTCGTGGGAGATGATAATAACGGGAAGATTGTGGTAAGATCACCTGATTGTGCCTTGTGTGCCACCCGCTTTACTCGACCGCCCTCCACAGCTCTCCACAAACGGCTCGAATATCGCTGGTTTTTGGGAATTCTCCTCTTCCGGGGATCCACTGATCAGCGTCGATGATATCTATACGAACCATATCGACGAAATCCTGCGGACGTACGGTGTAGAGGCTGCCCGTACGGCGATTGTGAAGGAGATGAGCGCCGTATTCGGTGTCTATAACATCGATGTCGATATCCGCCACCTTGAGCTTATCGCGGACTATATGGTGTGGTTCTCCCCTTTGCTGGTTTGTTTGAGGCTGACCATGTCCCAGACGTTCGAAGGTGGTTATAAACCATTCAATCGTCGCGGTATCTCGACAAATCCGTCACCCCTCCTGAAGGCGTCATACGAGACGACGGCTGCATTCTTATCCGATGCCGCACTTCACGGGGACTTTGACGATCTCACGACACCTTCGGGTAACATCGTTCTTGGTAGACTCAGTCGCGCAGGTACAGGCGTTTTCGACGTTGTAACTAAAGTGGAATGAATATTAGATTGCGTGACGGTTGTCACAAACGCGGTCGCGTTACGGAACGCGTTTAGCTTCCGTCTGTTTTCAACTTCCAACATCCCTTTCGCGCCCTATCGACACTATCAAGTAACTCTACCTCACCACAGACTATCCACACTACGAAATGGCCCTTCGACCTAGCCCATTACGTGAATTGCCTCTCGAGCGTTTCATTGACGTTCCATTCCGACCTGTTCCCGCTACCCCACGACAGGCACATAAGCGCCCTCTTTCACCCGGAACGCCCAACCTGTTCAGCCCCACAAAGAGGCGAATCTTGGCTCAGGAAGGCGTATTCTCTCCTGAGAAGACAATCAAGAGTTCAATCGCCCCATCTTACCGCGCTCTAGTCATTCGTGACCAAGGTCCAGCACGCAAGTTGGATTTCGGTCAATCGCCGCGAAGAGATAGCAAGGCTATGTCGTCTTCACGCTTCCTCGAGGACTCTCTCATGGAGCCCACTCCAGAGTGCTCCCGTATGTCGCGTCGACACGATCACAATCATCCATCATTGCCAATCCCCAGTGCACCCTCATCTCAACTACTCTCCATTCAATCATTATCGTCAAACCCTCAGATGGACATCCGCTACCCGGATTTCGACGTCCGAGTAGACTGCGATCTCGCCCCTTCTTTCCTGTCAAACCATTCTTCCTTCAGTGATTCCCGTGTTTCGGACGAGGACAAGGAAAACTCGCACGACGACAAGGAGAATGTGCGCCCGAAGGCTAAATTGCGATCCGGGCTATTGAAGCGGTTGAAAGCGGCCTCCCTTGTGTCCCCCGAACAACTGCGACGTCCAAACGCCCCCAAGGTACCCTTCACACCGCTCAACGCACGGAGCCCCCCCAAAGCGCGTCTGCCGCGTGAACTAACACCGGGAAAGACTGTGGGAGTTCACAAAGACGAGATGAGGAGAAGGAGGGAGTTTCTGGCGATGGAGTTGGACGGCGATGATGATTCCGATGATGGCTTTTGACAATGGTGGCTGAATATTAAATATACGAGCAGACGGACCAATGGAATTATCTTGTACAACCATCACACTCTCTGTATACTTATTTCTAGATTTTATCCCTGCGTTGCCCTCCGACGCGACTGAGTCTTGCAGTCCGCGTCATATCCTTGTTGACGGACACGTGACGGGAAATTCGGTCTCCGCCTGAAAGAGTTGAAACCGCACGGCCACCACATCCGGGAAGAGGTAAACACGGTCGCCGGCTGCACAGACGCGTCCGCTTCCTCCGACTCCGTCCCAGATCGCGTTCCCGCGAGGACGTATGATCAAGGCCATCACTATCCTCGAGACCTCTATGGTGGCCCCTACTCCCGGCAAGCGGAAAACTCCTGACGATGACAACCCTTTGAATGCAGTCATAAAGAAACGAAGAGAGGTGCGCGTGTTTCCAATCCCACAACCTGTCTTTCGTGTTTACTCTCGTTTCCAGGCGAGTACCAAGGGACATGCGTCAAACAAACTGAAATGTGCGTAGATCAAGTAAGTGCGCAAAACGAGAGGCTGATCGCTGTGCGGTATGTAGTTCTCAATGGCGGAGGCGAGGAAGCTGGTGGCCTTGTCATTGTGCGAGCAACTTCGTCCACAGACAAGACGAGCAGTCAAGAGCCTCCCTCCCTTCAGCCCCCCTCCCGATCCCGATCGCTCTCTGTATCAAGCCAGACCACAGGCCCTCCTCTAAAACGATTCAAATCCCTCGCTTCGGTCCCCTCCTCTTCGACCCACAAACCACCGAACTCATCCCAGAGTGTGCGGGACGAAAGAGAGACAGAGGAGGATGTGAGGCGGATGGAATCTGAAGCTGACCAACTGCGGCGAAAATCTCGTGCATCTGAGGATACAGTTGGTTTTGCGAACCCTCCTTTTCCACTTCAAGCTCCCGGGACAAAGAGAAGGACGACCCCAGGGTATTCGGACACCACACAACTTGTCGATGTTCACGAGACTCCAAAGCAGAACCGGAACCGGAATTTGCGGGAAAATGGCAGTGTAAATGGGCGGAGGAGTTCATCTGGTTCACGGGGGAAGCGAATCAGTACTTCGTATGAGACTTCGGGCATTATTGGTGCGTCACATTCCCCCCGCTCCCCTCCTAGATCAGCCATCAAATATGCTAAATTGCACGCCCACAGCTCAACCCCACAGTTCCGTGCCAGATCTCACACTCTACAAACATATCGACCCCGAGGTTTCTGAGTCACAACGGACGAGGCAACTTCTCGTATGGTCTGCACACAGGGCTTCGACCACCCCCGCATCCAGTTCATTACATTCGACCCAGCAGGCGAAAGATCCACCACCAAAACTTAATTCCGAAGGAACCAAGATACTTCGACAAGTTCAAGAACATATAATTAAGATGCTTGTCAACAAATTAATCGACACAAGCGTCTATGGTGATGAAACCGGTACAAGTTCATCAACGCAAGTGAAAGCAAACGAGCAAAACGTCATGAATCGAAGTAGGGAGGAAAGGTTCTTGGTCCGGATTGAGCGGTACGTTCATGCCGTGGATTTAACCTACGTGTATGAAGGCTGATGGATTCCGCAGGTCAAAGGCAGAGGACCAAGCATGGGTGGAGGTTTCCCAGTTCTACAATTCCTACAAGGAGAACTCGGAGAGTGCTTTAAAGCGACAACCGCTGACATCGACCAAGTCTAAAGGAAAGCAACGAGCCACCGACGCGGAAATATGGTCCACAATGGGTCGAGAGCTACCTGCGCAATTTCAGGGTCAGAAAGGGGTGGATATGGCACTGCGGTTAATAGAGGAGGCATCGACTTCTGCGGGCTCTAGCACTAGATTAAAGGAAAGGTTAGCCGGAGTGGAGTTGAAGGTGAGTTTCATGGGATCAAACGCCGACCTTCCGCCTTACACGTTTCTATTTGTAGCTGGAGGCTCTCGACCAGCGGTCTCGGGCGGCACTCGAATGCACCCGCACGATTGAGGACGAGTTGGATCGACGTTTCGCGGACCTCAATATTGCCATCACCTCAATGAATGTCCTACCGCCAATAGCCAGCGACACTCTCCCGCCCAGACTACTGCATATACCACACTGCCCTAACCCGCACCCAGTTATCACTGACCCGCAAGACGTACTACGTGCCTTGTCAAGGATCGACATGCAACGGCCCCCTGCACAGGTTGGAGATTCCGCACGACGAGCTGCGAGAGAGGTTCAACGGGCAAACGAGTCGTCAAACATCGAGAGGAAGCTAACTGGTATTCCGAACACTCCCCGGAAGGCACCTGGAACGCCACGGAGAGCGGGGACGCCTGGAAGGCGTTGAGGCAGAAAGAGAACCTCGAATCTCTCTAGTCGCCTCCACGGTTCTCATGATCACGGTCTAGCGACAGCCTATGATGGACCATTGGTTAACTTATTCCGTTCATCTCCACTTCACTTACCTCTCCCTCTCTTGCATGGATTGTATGATTTTTCCGTTGCCGTCTACGCCTGCTTACCGTCCTTGCTTTGCATTTTGCTCTCAGTCTTGTCTACGTATATCCCTTCTTTCCGCTCTTCCTTTATTCCTCTTCTTGTCTCTTTTCTCGCTTTGTTGAACCAGTAGGTAGATTCATTTCGTCTCGAGCGTGGATTAGGGTTCTGTGTATCCCATTACTGAGCACAATTCTTTCATCTCCCCCTCCCCTCAACCTCTGTATGCGATTCCTCCCTCCATACCTCCCGATTTTCAAACTTTTCTCTGGTCCAGCCCTACGCTCGGCTTCCTGATCTATTTTTGTCAATATGTAGTTATGCGAAAGAGATCATGTTGAATACAAACTACCTGGCGGCCCCTCACGACCACACTCAGTCCGGAAATAAATTCTTGCACGCGCAGTTGGATTGGAAACGTAACGCAGAGCGTGGGCGGACTCGATATCTCCTACGTTTGGGGCCCGAATGGGCTCAAGATCGACATCATGACATTGATTATCGCTAATTATGGAACTCTCCAAAGGCATCAGACGGAATAGATGTGCGTTAAAATATGGTGAAGGAGGTGCCAGCATCTTATCCATACATGCATATCGAATTCAACAAAAACCCAGCCAACATGTAATGTACATCGGAAAGAAAACACCGCACGGGACAGAGACCAGAAATCAAACCAGATTAAGACCGTCGAGAAGGAGGCTCGGAGCAGGAGAGGATAGAATGGTTGGGGGCCAACTCGATGTGTACCATCGAAATCACTTCCGCGTAGAGATTTGTCCATCAATCACATGCGTGCCCATGGAACACACGCAGAGTTGTGAACGTATCACAGCGGATCCTGGAGTTCGAACGCGTCACTCTTTCGCGACCAGTACCCACTATGACCACGCCACAAGGTGGTGGTGGTAGCGGCATCACTCCAATCTTTCGAGGCCGCTTCCCTTTCCATAACTTTGACCGCGAGAAGGAACCGAGACAGTATTATCGACACGACGGCCCAAAGGAAACTAAGGGAGAGTGGGGATGTCAGTACAGCACAAGTCACATGGTGGGCTTGAAATGGTACGCACAAAACAATCACCAACACTTCTCCAGCCTGGGATTCAGACAAAGATCGGTCAGATTTTTTTCCAGAGAATAACGTGGACGACAGAATGCGCGCGCGCTCACCGTACTGAAGATCGTCAACAAAAGGTTGACCGATCTCATAACCAGGAGGGCCTGTTTTCGGCAGAAGAGATCAACGCTCTGAACAGAAGAGCAGTCCATCGTTGAAGGGGGTGGGGCACGTACCGTAAAGAACTTCATTCCATCCTTATATAAATTGTGAACGAGCTCAGCATTCTGTCGATACGGCCTGTTCACCGCGTTCGCGAACACCATTACGAGCACAAAGATATCAAAGGCGACCTGAGGTGACGGGACAAAGCGTATAAATTGGTCAGGAAGAAGAAAACAATGAGAACAAGACCCGCGTACCATCCCGGCCCATACTCCAATGAGTGGCATCGGTTTGTGGGGGATTATACACGACCCGATCTCGGGAACCCAGAGAATGTGAGCTGTGCGAACGACGCAAGAATCAGATCAAACGAAAAGGGGGACCATATGCGACCGCGAGGTAAACTTACATTGGAAGTCATTCGCGACGAGTCCGGCGCAAACCATGGTCACCCCGTAGGTGATGACAAACCCAACCAACAGGGCATATGTGACGACCCTCCGCTTTTCCCAAAGGGATTGGATGTGAAAAACCACGACCACTGAAGGTTACTTCCGTTAGCCGTGAGAGCGAGATGATGGCCGGAGAACGTACAGTTGGCGATCGTGATTGCAACGATTGAAGTGCACGCGACGAACAATATATAGTTGTGACATCTGGGAAAATCTTAGGGGTACGTTGTATCCGAGATGACCGCCCGACGCACATCTGCGGGATGGGTCAGGATGTTGGATAATTTGTGGGAAAGAGTTCGTGGGCCTACCTCCTGGGACAGTGGGCCGCGCAATTCTAGTAATACTGCAACCCCGGGATAAGGTCATTTAGGTGTCACGAGAAATCCTCAAACTCACCATAGACACTACAGCACAGGGCTCCTGCAACGAAATATCGGTTGAACAGGAATACCGCCTTGCTAAATTCCACCGGTCGCCTCCAAATGTGCTTGATCTCATCCCCGAACGTCAGCAAATGATCCCATAGCAGAACGACGCATCCCGTCACTACAACCAGATTATCTGTCAGTAAAACGGGCGCACATCGATGAGCAGGTTTAAAGTACGGACGGGTGAAGTATCTTGTTGCTATAAGGGCAGGCGCGGAACCGAGGAGCTTTGCAAGGACCTGCGGATCCATAGATCCCTAGCGGACAGTGAATTATGCCTTGGCCTGAGGCGGAGCGGTATCTTTAAGCAGCAGAACGAAGGCGTATTCCAGACACGGCGGCTCTGAGGAAAGGGGAGAGGCCAAAAAATTACAGGCCTAGCGTCCGGGTAGTTATGTACAAGACGGAGAACGAGAAAGAAGGCAGTTCCGGAGAACGGATAATCACTGATGGGTTTACACCAGGGCAAGGGACCCGAGGGCTTCTAAATGACAGGCCTTGGGCGAGATTGCCGCCGTCACCCAGGGAACCTCCGGCCGGGTTTATGCCAATGGAAGGTGTTCTGCTTCACGCAGAAGTCACCCCCGCGGTGGAAGTACGAGAAAAGATGGACAGGGCCTTGAAGTGTGGTGAGGTGTGGACGCAAATCGGGAACGAGGCGACGATCACCATCACGCTGTGGCAATGGTGCGACAGGATGACTGTTGACATGGGTTGTGTGGTCGTGCCAACCCCTGCAGTTTGATCCCACGAGCCAAATCTGGGACTTGGCGTCTTCGTGGAGCCGAGGAATCCACATCTCTGGCCTTTAGGGTTCCGAAAAGTTTGGGTCTAGTGTGCAGGGTGTCTGGAAACCCGGTGTACTAGGTTACCCGACGCCAAGTTTGAGCTAACGGGTTCCCGAACAGTGCAGTTAGCATGTGGGTTTTGACGGCCTCGAGTCGCCTCACAGAAATGGCCGATCAAATTCGACACCGCATATCAGGCTAAAGCAGAGCGAAATGTGAGACTGGAATGTTCGGTGCATCAGATGGCAACGGACCTTGTGCGCAGCTCGACGTGCTTTTCTACGCGATTGATGCTGAATCACCGAGGCCCACAGCCGTCCCAAGCTAGTCGACATCAATGGAACTGGGTGGTCCCGGTTGTTGACAACTGAGCACCAGTGGACAACTTGTTATTGGCAAATGCATACATACATCGTCGCGCTGACAGAGCTTTGAGTCTTCTTTGATGACCGCTCGCAGCGCCGGGCTAAAGTGAGCGCTCTCTTGTTGTCCAAAGTTTCCAGCGCGAGCAGCCTTGAGCGATGCTTCCCGAGTAACACAATCCCTTATCACCACGTTCAGCGCTTTCCGATTATTCTGGGCAAGCGAGTCGATGGCCAAGTTACGTTTTGCCCATCCCGCTCGAGGTTGGTATGGCGTCGTCACGACTCGCCGGAAACCCCGGGACGGAAGTATCCGGTGCGGGGATTACATCGCGGACGTGTTCGCTTTCAAGTTCGATCACCCTTGTCCGCCCTGTTTGTGCCTGGAGGCATGTCCAAGCACCTCGCAATCTTCGCTGTCCTGTTGTTCTGTCAGCTGGCTGCTGCACAGTTTGGGGGTTTCTTCGAGCAAATGTTCCAAGGTGAACACCCCGGACGGCAACAACGACAGCGACCTCCGGGTGCCGACCACTGGAGAGCACAGGCTGATGCTAGTGAGTTCGAGTCCTTGCTCGCTCGCACAGGACGCCTTACTTATGCTTTGCTCGCAACTAGTTCCTTGCTCTGCATACCTTTGCCCCGATACCCTCGTCTGCGTTGACGTACCCGCACAATGTCCTTGTCCGAACGTGGAGGATATCAGATGTGTGATCCCCGACGCCCAGGACAAGACCGCCGGCACCGTTATTTGCGTACGGGGTGGAGGCTGCGAAGACGTAGACGACCACATGAACGCCTGGTCATAACATCGTTTTTGTGGGTTTCAGCGCTGTTAGCTCCCTTCGTTGGATTCCTCATCCTGACGCCGCCACCGCTGTAGCCATCCCACCCTCGACCACGTCCATCCGTTCGCACCTTGCACAAGTCAAATAGATCTACGGCTAGCCGTCACCCCTAGCTAAACGTGAATAACCGGCCGATAATAAGGAACCCGGTGTAGCCGTCCATAGCTTTCTCTGCATCACTGCAGAGAGTGTATCTACATTTGATTACTACGCCTCAGAATCATCCAAATCATAAACGCCGCCGCTTCGGGCGTATATACGCTCTGGTCGGCGAGGTGTCTCAGGTCAAGCTGGCCTGGAAAGTACGCGGCTCTCTCTCCAATAACCTCCATCCACACCGATACCCCCTCCACGTCGTCACCTACACGGTCGACCTATTCAGTCCAGGAAATGAGTGCAGACGCTGAGCAGCCAGGCCAGCTCGCGTCAGGGATCGGGCAGGCTGTGGTCATACTCCTACAATCATTCGCGCTGTTGGCTTACAAGCGAGCTCTCACCCCTTTATACTCTTCCGTGCCCGCAAGCTCTTACGTTTTGCATGCTATAATCATATCATCCGTCTTGGGTTCCGTTGCGGGTGTTCCGACCGGCATAGCAGCGTTGGCGTACGGATCGTTGCTCGCGGTCGCCCCGAACACCACGTTTTATGTGGGGAAGTACACGGGAAGATGGGGGGATCCTGTCCTTGGTCCAATTGTGACCCACACCGTCGTGTTGGTCCCCATCTTGATGGCTGGAATCGCGTTGTTGCAGAGTGTACACGTTCGTGCTTGTTTGAACCGTATCCTCTCCAGTTGTTGAACATTTCGTCGTCCCTTATAGCGCAAGGATACTGAGACAATATCCACTCGATTACTCCGCCTCCCCCTCATGTTGTTCGTATTCCCGTCGCTTGAGCCCCTTTGGAACGCCTTCGAACAATTGCAAACCATCCCTGCTACGGAGATCGTGAGTTGCACCTTTCCAGAATGCGGTACGGATTACCGATTTCCTCCATCCTTTGCCCGTAGTTCATTGGGCTCGCTGCGGTGGTCTTTGGTTTCTGGGTCGGACATGCCTACGTAGTAGAGAAGCAAAAGCCGAAGGTCACAGAGACACCAGCATCCAAAGCAAAGGGGAAGGGGAGGGCAGAAACGCCGAAGAAAACACCCAGCCCAGCGCCAACGAAAACATGGACGCAAAAGATCCCCAAGGTCCCCTCCATGTTCGCGTATTTCGTTTTGATGCTACTCGCAAGCGCATCTTATCGTTATTCGCCGTCCATACATTCTCATTTCCGTACCGGCCAGCTCCAGCCACCCTACATTCACCCCAGTGGCAACGCAACAATCCTCTCATCGAAACAATCGATCACTGGCGTCATTGTTGTGGGAGAGACCGCTCCTGGAGATGAAACGCATTCACATATGCGGTACTTGCGGGCCTCGCACTCCCTTCTGGGAGGAGTCTGGATTAATGACCGTGCATGGAGCGTGGACGCGAGCTTTGCTGTGCGCGATGCCGCAGGGATCCGGTTGGGCGACTCGATCTACACTGCGTTCGTTCTCCAGGAAGCTGTGAGATTGATCGACAGCACTTCAAGGGGAAACGACTGGTCCGGTTCCGAGGCGCTGACCATCGGGCTTGGCACAGGCATTGCGACCACGGCATTGAAGACCCACGGACTGGAGACTACGATCGTGGAAATCGACCCTGCGGTCTATGAAGCCGCAAGGACGTATTTTGGTCTGCCCGATCCCGGTGAAGGGAGGGTATTCCTTCGAGACGCCCGTGGGTTCATTTGGGATAGGAAACAAAAGTTGGAATCCGGCGATGACCTGCCAAAGTTTGACGTGGTGATCCATGATGTCTTCTCTGGAGGGGGGCTCCCCGGTCACCTCTTCACATTAGAGTTTTGGAACGATTTGAAAGATACTTTGAAAGAAGATGGTGTGGCAGTGGTGGTGAGTTCCTGACACTTGATATACGGCTCCAACACAACGATTCATATTGGTGTCACAGAATTTTGTCGGAACGCCGGGATCAAGATCTTCTAGGGCCGTAGCCACCACCCTCCTCCACGTGTTTGGCCAGTGTAGAGCCTTTTACGACTCACCGAAAGAATTGTCCGAGGAACAATTGAAAGGAGAATTCTTGAACATTGTATGCCCATGCCATAATCCGCGCGTGCAACCGTTGATCCTAATTTGGTTTCGCCGCATCATCAGGTTTTCTTCTGCACGCCCGTCCCAGGAACGGCGAAACGAATGACGTTCCGCCAGTCCCGCGAAGAAGACTACCTAGGATCCTACCTTCGTCGGCACGTCTTCAAAAACCTGCTTCAGCGGGAACTCACACTCGACGCAATCTTTGGTCGGGCGAGCGAGAACTACGATCCTGGGGCCAATGCACTTCTGACCGATGATTCTAACCCGCTCTCTAAATGGCAGGATGAGGATGCGGCCGACCACTGGCAGTGTGAGCCCCACATCTATTTCACTCTACGTGCCTTTCTTGTTGCCTTGAACATGTATTGCCACCCCGGTCCACCGGTGATGAGTCAGGCCGGCGTCCTTTCGTCTTGCTTCCTCTGTTTCTGATATGCGCTTTCTGATGCCACTTAATTTTGCTAGTGATGAAAGGGGTCTTGCCGGATATCCACTGGGAAACGTTCTAAAGCCCAAG
>Ga0307513_10004629_pt1 | contig 18315 bp, 10 predicted proteins | sample 15_EM_MG_FD_202174 | JGI IMG/M metagenome (GOLD analysis project Ga0307513, IMG submission 202174) | Populus trichocarpa ectomycorrhiza microbial communities from riparian zone in the Pacific Northwest, United States - 15_EM | ecosystem: Host-associated > Plants > Roots > Unclassified | place... | reverse complement strand
AAAGATGGTCCGACCAATAGAAACAACTATATTGTAGTGTGTCGGGAATGTTCTGCTCGATTCGGAGTTGGAGATCCTTGACATCTGCATTCGCGAGCCGAGAATCTTCGAGCTCACAGATGTTGAAGCGGAGTTGGTCGACCATCGTCGTGAGGCAAGCAATGCCCAGCTCCACGTTCGCGTCTCCGAGGTTGACTTGATAGTCGTAGTGACACTCCTTGCTGGAAAAGAAATCGGATATTGACAAATGTCGGACACGGATTCCTCCCTTGGCCGCTTGGTCTCGATATAGCAAGGAGCTGAGATCGTCCACCCACTTCTTGACCAGATTGGGTCTCACTCCCGCCAGCTTTGCAATCGCCTCTTCGCACAATGATTGGTATGGGGCTGTTGTAAGAAGCACTCCAATCCCCCGCTGAAATCCAGCATTTCCGGACGCTATTCGTGCCTTTAGGATGCTGGAGTAAAGGTTGTATAGAGAGTTCAGGCCAGTCCCATCTGAGTCTTGCATGATTGCCCTCAACGCTTCTGTGGGGTCTTCGCAATGCTCAAGGGCAAGGACGACAGTCTTAATGAAGATGAACAGACCGTCCGCCCGAGAGATAACACGGTCGAAGAGCAATTGTTCTGGCCAAGGGGTGGGGAGATACCATTTTGAAGCCACCAAATCAAACTGGCGTTGGGCGAAGGTTCGTATATCAGCATTGGCGTCTTGATCTTTAGCCAGGTCATATTGTAGATGTGACGATCGGTTAGGAGTGTCAAAGAAGCGCTGGATATCGACTTCAGGTCTACTTGTGATGATAATCTTGAGCCACCGTGCTTTTGTAGCCGCGTCGGTAAGAGCCTCCAGGATGTCTGGACGGCTCTGATCGTCGCCACACTCGTCGATTGCATCGATGACAAAGACGAGAGCATGTTCTGGGTGGCAAGGAAGTTCGCAGATGAAGTCAAGGAAGAGAGAGTGCTCCATAGACAGCGATGTCAGATTCGGGTCGTTGCGAAGGCGGTCTGCAACGACGGTTCGAAAACTGGGCAAGGTTCCAGCGAGTGCGTTGATGAGAGTCGGAAGGATGTTTTTAGACTCGCTCAGGTTTGGGTCATCCCTCCGGCAGAAAAAGGCTCCTGCGAGGTGTTTTCGCTTGTGGAGATTTGCACATATCGAATGAGCCAACGACGTTTTGCCGATTCCGGGTGAGCCATAGAACCAATAGGTGTTCCTCTGTGGTGCATCAATTTCCCCCTGTGGGCTGGTGACCCAGTCCACGATTCGATTGAGGATAAATTGGCGGGTGCCTTCCATACAGCGTCGGTCCAAGGCATAGCCCGCTTTGACAGGTTCAAGCCGTCTAAGCAAAAGCTCTTGCTCTGCTCGTTCTTGCTCTGCTTGCTCTACGCGGTGCCACCGGTGTGAGAATAAAACTAATATCATATCGGGGCGATGCGTGCTTACCACTCTGTTTGACCAGGTTGAGAGTCGTTTTAGCTAGGCGGAGACTCTCAACATCTACTGCACGCATGAAGTCCTCAATAACCCTGGTTAACTCCTTATACATTTCTTGCATCGACTCCAGGTAGGCTTGCCCACCGACCGTTCTCGCTGTGCCCATCAACACTTGCCAAATACAGGACGTGACCGCTTACCATTTCTGACATAGTCGCACGAAAATTTTGCGACTCTGTGCATCACCTCAAACATTCGCGGCATGATTTTCTCCAGGAGTTCCGTTTCTTCGCAGACAGTTTTATCTGCAACCTCGCTCGCCAAAGGCAGAATCCGTTGCAACTGATCGAAAATGCCCGAGGGCATCTGGTCGTATTTATTTTGTTCCTTCAGGAGCTAGGCGGTCAAGCATCACCTTTGGTTTTTATACGCCAGTACTAGCGAGTACGAACCTCAAACGTAACGCTGGCAACACCGAAGATGGCCTTCGCGATTGGATTTAACTAAAGGGTGTCAATGTCGTCCTGGTTTCCATATGGGAGAACTAACCTCTGCGAACACAGCACCGTATTTGATACCCTTCTCTACAGCCCTCTCCATCGATCCGGTCATCAGTGGGGAATATTCCTTCAACATTCCTTCGAGAGCCACGAGCCACGAACGTAGAGATTCCGCCTATCCGAACCTTATCATTTGGGTGGGATGGGCAGCTGCAAGGAGACGAACCGTAGTGTTTGCAGAGAATCTGAATTCTAGAGACCAGCGATGCTTTCCGATGAGAACGACATCTGCGTTTCTATATCAGGTACGAGCGGACTAGTTGGTGGTCACGACTCACGGGGTACTGTGAACTCGTGCTCCTTGGAGGACCAATAATCATTGAAAAGGGCTTGAATGTCGATGAATTCACTCGTCTGTCGGTACTTTGACCAAAATAAGTGGCCGCTCCTCATCTGGATCTCCGCGCGCATTTTGGATGTTGGAGAAACGTCTCTATATATCCAGAGACGTCAGTGAGTGTATGTAGTGGGGAAATCAAGGGACATACGAGCGTTGGGTTGGCGTCCAGACCCGATTATCTTGCGTGTGTAACTCCGTTTCCTCATTTCCTACAAACAACCTGAGCGTATATTCCCGATTGAGGACACTTTGGAGTCTAATTTCTATATGTTGCCCGAATCAGTTGTATGGACTTAAATCGTCGCAGAGAAGTGCCGCACGATCTAGATAGAGGCTTGGATTGTCCATCAGGCACAACGCTGGGCTATATAGCCATCGAGGGTGCTCACAGGTTCTCTGGCTTGACTTGTTGAGTCGCCATATTGGTCACTCTGAGGAGACTTAGATGACCAAGTTCCAGAGGGCGATACACGTGGGATCGGTGTAAGAGAGGGCGATGTCGTGGGATCGGCGTACAGAGCTGTCATGTCAGAGGCTGGCATGTCGTACAATGTCGCCCATCATTATTGGCTCGTTCAGCTGCCAAACTATCAGCGCTTCTCTCTATGTCTCACCCATTCCGGCCGGCCATAGTCTCTCACACGGCTTATCTGGTTCCCTGTCGGACACAAGGAATGAACCAGGGATGCACGACAGTCTCGTGTCATTATTACATTGGCTATCATTGTTACATCGGCTAGGTCGTGATACAGCTACGTACGGTGAGGATTCCGCCGCTTGTGTTTTTTGTTTAAAAAAAAGGAGCTTACCGGCCCCACCACTCGACTGTCGGCCAGGGATGCAAGAGGTACATCCCGCTAGGTGTCGTTACATATTCAAGGCCGCTATACATGAGTCGCTTTTGCGCCGCGCTGGCCAGACCATTCAAGCCGGGACATACCAAAGCCACAATAAAATGTGGATCTATACTTGGGATATGCGAGAGTACGAGCTAGCGGTCATCGACGTAATATGTTTGCGTCCCTTGCTCTTGTCCACTTCACCCAATGTACCTTGGGATATACCTGGTCGCCTTCCACGATCCGCGATTGCATTTCTAGCGATTGCCTGAGTCCTTCAATGCGGATGGGAACCTCGGACCCGACCGCGTACTCCCGCAAAAGCGCGCCGTACACAACATCCATGCCTAGCCCCGGTACGCAAGGGCCATGCACCACACATTGAGCTCAATCTCCTCAGCCGAGCAGGCATGGACCTTTGTCCTCGACCGCCATTCTCCGGCGGACGAGGATTATAAGCCCTCCCAGCGCTACACGGCCATGTCTCATAACGCACTAGCCGACACCAGGAGCCCTGCAGAGAAGTTCTATGTGGACTCTGGAGCCTCGGATCACCTCATTCCTTCGCGAGACAACCTATATGCCTATCAGAAATTTGTGAAGCCCGTTGAGGTATCAGCAGCCAACGGTGTAAAGATCTCTGCTTACGGTTCCGGGACCTTGCGTGTGGCAACGTCGCCAACGGCCTAGGACGAGAAGCAGATATATAGGACGTATATTATGCACCTGAAGTACATGCGCGACTTGTGTCGCTAGGAAAGCTAGAGGGCCAGGGGTGGGATGTCCGTCTGTGTGGTGGCACGATGGAGCTATGGGACCGGGATGGGGACCTGTTTGCCAGTATTGCGAAGCGAACAACGTCTATCCGGTGACGCTCAATGTGATTCCCCCAAAGGCCGGAGCTACTGCACTGAGGGTGAAGATCCGACCCATGAGGGATTGGTGGAACGTCTTTGCGAGGTGATGGTGGCCACAGCAAAAGGTGCTGACGGCATGAGGGCGACGCTGATCACCTGGCACTGACGGCCGTCTTTCAAGACCGTGGTTGCGTCAGCAGAAAACGGCGCAGACGGTATGGTGATGACGGACCTGCCGAGGATGATACCGGGTCTGAGGGAAATTGGTACTCTTCTTGCACAAGGAGAGGCGAAATCGTACAGGAGCGTACCTGGATCGAGTCCATATCGACATAGCGGGGCCAATGTCCACGAAATCGGCTGGTGGAAAGGAATATGAGTAAATCGCTGTCGACGATTACAGTTGGGCGGTATAAACGCGCCCATTGCGACTCAAGTCGGACGCACCGGAAGCCCTCAAGCTATTCAAAGCTGCTGCAGAGAATGGATCCCAGAAAAGCATGCGCGAAGTCATGACGGACAGCACACGCGAGTTGAACATGGGAGAGATGAGGCAGATCTGCGAACAAGAAGCAGTTAAGCTCCACACGTCGGTACGATACAGCCCAGAGTCGAACGGAGTCGCTGAACGTACGATCAGAGTACTGACCAACGCCGTGCGTACCCGCACGATTCGGGCCTTCCTCAAATCCTATGGGCAGAGGCGCACAACGCAGCGACATACGTGCATAACAGGAAGCCGACACGAGCGTTAGATAGTCGAACGCCGTACGAAGTGCTCTATGGTGCGAAGGCGGTCGTTTCGTATTTGCGCGCATTCGGAGTGCTGTGCGCCATCATCGAGCCGAAGGAACGGTTAAGGAAGCTTGATGACAAAGCGAGACAAGTACGACGAAGGCGGTTATAGGGTTTGGGCTCCGAAAAGACGAGTTGTCGTTGAGTCTAAAGAAATTATTTTCTTTGAGGACGGCTTGCTGTCGCCCACTCTCAATGACCGACCGCCCCGGCCCTTCGACGAGGACGAGTCAGTAATACAGCTCGTACTTGACCATAGCGTCAAGCCGACGACGCCGCCAGACGCCGCCAATGCGCCGCACTGTCCCCACCGTCCGCGGCAACGCCCACAGCCTTGCCAGAGGTCACGCAACAGCCTGTATCAGCGCCAACGCCTCATCCGCGCATCACCATACGCCTACCCGGGCGCGGGATGAACAGGCCAGCTGCATCTACAGCGAGCCCAGGACGAGCCCGCAGACATCAACGAGGACGAGGAAGACGAGGGCGCGAACAACGGATCCGACGAGGATGTCGACTCACTTGTGCATCCTATCCATGACGTTTCGTACATACCAAGTTATCTTCCAAAGTCGACGCGCTCAGGCCTCATTCGCAATGGAGGGGGTGGAAATGTCGCTATGCTCAACTTGGATGAGGCAACGCATCCTCCTATCGCTTTTTCGGCCGGTTTACCAGGTGGTATTCACCTTTCGCATCTGCCCGATCCGCGTAGTGATCGATGGAAGGGTGCTATAGACCAGGAGATGGCGAACCCCAAGGCGCACGACGTCTATGAACTAGTGTCGCGCATGAACGGCATGCAGACCCACAAACTCGGCTAGGTATTTCATTGGAAATTCAAGAATGGCGTTTTTGAGGAGAATAAGAGTCGACTCGTTGCTCGGGGTAACCACCCATCTCCTGGATCGATTACGGGAAATCTGTTTCGCCCATAATGCGTCTGGAAACCCTCCGCACCATCCTCGCCCTGGCAGTCATTCGCGACCTCGACATCATCCAATTTGACATCACCTCAGCCTACCTCCACGACACGCTCAAAGAGGGAGTCTATATGGAGCAGCCAGAGGGCTATGTCGCTCCTGGAAAGAAGGAATGGGTATGGCTCCTTATGAAGGGCCTTTACGGGTCGGTACAAGCTGGAATAACGTGGAATGAGGAGCTGAGTGCTCATATGGAGAGCGAGAGACCTACGGCAACAGCTAAAGATCCAGCGATTTACGTCAAAAACCCGTGGGCGAGCGACGATTTCGCCGCAGCAGGCCGCGTCGCGATAGGGTCTGGGAAGGAGCTCGCTAACCTCTCGAAGATTGTTGACGCGAAATATGGTATTACTGGCCCGGGAGAGGTCAAATGGGTACTCAGCATGCTGCTGGAGCGCGACCATCTGCCCGCACGATCGCGATCTCCCAGGAGGTATTTATTGACTCCATCCTCGCTCGCTTCAACCTCCTTGACGCAATTACGGTCACAACGCCCTTCGCTCCGGGATCCCACATTTCTGTGGCCGACTGCCCCACCTCACAGGACGAGATCGAGGAAATGGCGACCCCCCCGTACAGGGAGCTTGTGGGAGCACTGGCATGGCTTGCCCTCGGGACTCGCCCGGATATCACATTCGCCTCCCAAACGAGCGTCGTCCCGCGTACAATCAGTCATCGGTCACCATGGCGTAAATCCACCCACGTATTATAATATTATAAGAACATTTAATGTCCCGAGAGACGTCAAGACCCCGTTGGTGATCGTCGGCGGCTCGAGCCTTGGGTGCCACGAGTGGAGTACTGTCGGTACGCATTGGGTGCACCAGTAGGCGTCATCCAGAGCACAAGCTCTGAGGGGACAAGGCCTTGTGGTGAGGGACGTGCTGGAGGTGTGTGCCCCACCTCCGATAACAGGGGTAATATGTCACGATGGGGCACGTTGGTCGACTGGGAGAAGAGCTCAAGTACGGCTGTCCCCTGACCCGCTATGGTATCCTCGTGATTGTACCGCCGGACTAACCCACCTCGAGTCTCTCCTCTCCTTGCATCTCTGCCCCCTTCCGTAGCTGATGCGGTGGCACCTCTTGTCCCTCACTCTGTCACGATTGCGCCGTACCCTTCACCGCAGCATAATTCCAGGTGTCAGGATTTTGTATTTCCCCGTATTTGTGGACTGCTGTATGTCCGTTTAGCAAGTTTACTTCTTAAGATACGAGCTGGACCCGATGACATCTGACTTGCGTCCGGCGATGCTCTGGCCTCCACTGCGTGTGCGGTTCCTGTATGGAACGCTGTACTTTAACAGCCGGCGCCGTTCGGGCCAAGATCTGGCACTGGACGTACAACTCGCGCAAGGCAATTGCAAGGCTTATTTTATTTTATTAATTATATATATCTTATATATCGTGCTCAGATGTGATCTACGTTACACGTTGAAAGGATTCGTGGTGTTTGTGTGCCTTTCTGTTTGACGTTACTGACCCATTCTTGCAAAGCCTCTGGCGTCATTCGGTTAGGGGTTGGTGTGTATCTATGAACGTGGTTAGGGGTATTTCAAAAGCAGCTGCCTAAGTAGGGCGTTTAATGTTAGGAACGGTCGTTATCATCCTTTAGGTCGGCGCTGATATCACCGTATATGTTCGTGAAGCGTCGGGTGGCATTGGCATAGTTAAGCATATGCCGGGTGATTATTGGATCCGTAGGGAGGGTTGTGTTGAGAATACCTTGCGTTTGATGGTCGTGACGAGTTTGTGTCTGTGTCCGGCGTATTTGTTGCAGTGGAAGAGGTAATGGTTGATGTCTTCGGGGGTCCCCGGGCAATGTGGGCAGTTTGGGTTGTCGTGGCGCTTGATGCGGTGAAGTGTAAGGCTTTACGTGTGATTCCCTAAGGAGTGTGTGACGACTGTCATTGATGACCGTATGAGGTGAGATGCATTGCATTCGTCCTTTCTCATTCCCGTTCTAGGCGTGAGTCCAAAGTTTGTTGCCTCGCAGGTGGTCCTCCCTTCTACCGCCTGAGACTTTTGCCCTCGCGTCTGCGGCAATGTCTTGCCTTGACTCTGAACACTCCGAGTCATCCTCGACTTCCAAATCAGAATCGCTTGGTGGCGAACGAGCGCCCCTCACAGACGAACAGCCCAAAATCGTGATGGCCACTCAAGAGCCCCTTCAAACCAATCGATTCTGCATACTGTTGCTCTGGTCACGTGCCCGCTGGGGTGAAATCCCGCGATTTTTCACCCCGTCACTCCTGCGACTTATGGACGAATGACGAAACACCCACCCCTGCTTGGTAAACCAGATTATGTGGTTGTCCTTCGTTCAATCACGTGCCTCTCTTCAGTGTTCTCGATCTATCAAACATTCGAATGAAACCCTCTCCCGCATTGCTTGATCCACTTTCCTATCGCTGCCGGACTCTACAAGATCAACCCCTATGGTCCTTGGAGCATGTACAAAGCCCATAAGATACGCCACGCAGGGAGAACCACCTCGGCGCGTTCGTCATTGCCCTGCCCAGCCGATGCGAAGGAGGCGAGTTTGTCTTCAGGAGGTCTCTGGGGCGGAGATGACCTTCGATTGGTCCTATTCAGGACGGGATGACCATCCACACGATCTGCACTGGGTCTTCTTCTACGCCGACATCGAGCGCGAGGTTCTGCCTGTTACGACCGGCTACCGTCTCACCGTCTCATTCATACCACATCGTCCGCTCGCACGACTGACTCTGATTCATCTAATCCTGATACAGAAGAAGGATCCGCATTGAAGACCGACGAGCTCCCAAAAGTCAACCTCAATCTACAGTTCAAGTTGACTCCACTCTTCTCAAGTCTCATCTCGTCGTATAAAGATTCGAAGTTCCTGCCCAATGGTGGTCGACTCGCATTCGGTCTTGACCACAAGTACGGTGTAGTGGGAAAATACAACAAGGGCAAGGATGCGGTACTCGTCCAGACCTCAAGGCGATGGGGTTTTCATACCAATTCAAGGCTCTCTATTGGGTGGATTCGGACGACGGATGCTCCAACCCGGCAAGTTTGCAACTCCTTCTTCGGACGGTCGTCTGATTTTAGTTTGGGATGGCTTTACAGGGTACACTCACAACTTCCACTCTCTTGCAATGAAGCCGATGAAGCGCGCGGAACTTGGATGGAATATGAGCTGTCTGTTGCGTCCCAACTTATACAAGAAGGGGCCAAGGCGGACCATACCTTGGTGTGGGTCAAGAGGCCAGCTAAGTATTGGACGGTGTGCACTTACGCGGGCGTTGGCAATGAGCGACTGTGGACACTACCTACATTGCTGCTGCAGTGATTATGGAGGTCCCTGCGTTTGGAACTGAAAGGCATAACGAAGCATTCCTTTGGTTATCCTTCATGCATTGGCTCTCTCAGCGTTCTATAAAATCCAGCCGAGTTGACCTCCAGAACGTTCTTCCAGCCTCCCCGCCCTTCTTTCGGCGCAAGTCGTCAATATGAAAATTCGTACATTTGAGTTGCTATTAAAGAGTCTCTGTGAGGCGCGGCGAAGACCCAGAACACCGATACTGGACACGGCCTTCAGCAGACGGCGCTGGTAAAGTACAATCTAGACACCCAAGCAACCACTACCGAGTCTAGGTGGGTTGTGTACGGCTTGCCGTCGCCATACGCTCATGAATCTACGTCCGCTGGACGGTTCAATCTTCTCCGCATTACTATAAGTTGAGGGTAACCTAAATCTCAGCACGAAATCTACTGAGTGTTCCGCCTTCAACCCACTTTCGAAAACAGTTCATCGGTAGCAATTTCCGTAAGTCCTTGCCAAGCCGGTCTAAACGGAGACCATCTGTTCCCGTAATACCTCTCAAGAACTGAGATGACGCCTCTCCTCGTATTATTCAACGAACGGTGACCTCCTTGTCCTGGTCAGATTTTCGTCCTCCATTCAGCTCATCAAAAGGCCCTGGAATCCTATACATCCGTCCGCGCTCAAATCAAGCGCTCAAATCAATGATTGGCTCAAGTTGATGAAGTGGTTCATGTCCCAAGAGCAAGTATACAGGGATTGGTTCAGTTGACCGGACTCGCCGCTCCACCGCAACGAACAGGCATCCCGCTTGGTGTATATATGACATGGACGACGGGACCTCAGAGGGAGAGCGTCGCTACTGTGTGGCTAACAGAGCTAGGAGTAGCGTATACAGTACTGACGCTTCCATTTCTAGAACCTGAGACAGCCGTTTTGTGGATGGAATCCAGAAGTGAGTGTGCTTTCTATGTGGTGCGTAATCCACTACCGATCAGGGTCGCCACGAGGATGATTTATCATGTCGTCCAAGTGATCACACACAGCTACATAGAACCAAAAACACTCTAGCTCCCAATCTGCGGATTCAAGTTCTCGATGGCATTTCCCAACTCGTTGAGGCTCTCATGCATTGGTAGGCGGCCTTGAATCGATCGGAGAGGGTTCTAGTTGTGTTTTCGAGACCAATTCCGCCTTTGCCACTAGATACAGAGACGGAAGGCCAGTAGAGGCAGACACCAGAGAAGGCAGGGGCGATGGTCCTTTTGGACGAATACACAGCTCACCCTCCGTCACCTTTGTGACTAAAGAAACTCTCTATGCTCCGATGCTCGATGGGCCGGCTTGCATATTCCTCTGCATCATTTGGTTCTTTGGATGGGCTATGTGATCGTCACTAGCAGACTTTTCAATTCAAGGCCTCACACTTTGAGAAACCGTTCCTGTAACTGTTCCCAACGGCGATTGTCTTCGACACCTGTTTGTTTTGCTCCGTGCTACCATGAGCTAGGGTTCCCAATCAGTGCTTCAGGGAGTCAAATGCTGACGGCTCTCCAGTGCTTTTTATCGACTCATGTTCTGTCCAACCCCCACACATTTCGATTCACAGCTCATCATTTCCACCATCGAGGTACGGCTACCTGGTAGCACCAAGCGGTTCCGCCTCGATCGTCATTTTCTCCATCCGGTGCTGCCTACGAGGCTAGAGGAACGTGTACGGTACTACTTCAAACATCCTCCCACGGCGAATAGACTTTGGGCTGGGAGATCCGGAACGGCCTCGAGCATGGGCCTTGTCCGAAATCTGTTGGTGGGGTATGAACACGTTACAGCCCGGATGCACAGAGCGGGACAAGGCGGATTAATGAGAGGGCACGTATCGCTACGGTCTTTGACGGGGGGTGTTGGAAATATGCTTCGCCGCACCGAGCATCGATTTCCCTAATTTTGCTTTTGGTGTTTGCAGACGGTTGCAACCCTCCTGATGGTAGTGCTCTCGGTCTACTAATATGATATATATGGCTGTCCAGACTGGTCGCATAAAACACACTCGTAGAAGGACTCAGACTCAGTTTGCTGATCGCTCACTGAGTCTGTAAGTCTACTCTCGTAATACCCGTTTTGCGTATATTAATGAGTTTGCTGATCGCTCACTGAGTCTTGACTTCGTCTAGTTTGCGACATGAGCTAGAGAGTGAGATGCGAGTAGCAAAAGCCTTGCAGTTCAAATAAACAGGATGAGGTATGCCAATGTATGCTAATGCCGGCTGGTGTGGTTGGCTACTGATAGATAGGACCCGCCATGTAATAAACAATACCAACTGGATACAGAGGGTGTAGAAGGCTATGATACATGTGGCTCAGTATGCGGGTGCAAACTGAATGTATTGATATACCTATGATACGCGACTAGCGGAAGGATAAGAGACGGAACGACTACAAAGGGATCGTACTCACGGCTCAGTATGCGGGTGCAAACTGAGCCTGTAAGTTTCGACACAGAGGGGTTTATATGCACTCCGACCCCTGTACATCGTGCACAGACCACGAGACGTCCAAGAGAGTAGTCGATCGGCAGCGTACCAATACTCCTATCCCCGACAGAGGGATATGGTTGTGGGAGAGGAGGAGACTAGTGTGGTAGGGTAGCAACATTGGACCGTTTCATAGCAATCATCAACGATATTATTGTGAGAAACTTTTGGTCAGTGCCCAAGTAGTAGTAATAGTAGACCTGACTTTACTGGTGGGCCAATGAAAGCGACAACAGAGGCTACCAACCCTCTAGTCCATATGATTAGTCTGTTGATCCTTGATGATTGGGCTCAGCAGGGCCATAGTTCTTAATTGTCGAAGACAGAAAAACACATCAGAAAGTAAATGTATCTGATATTACACATATAGGAGGTCCTGTTGGACGCTGATTGATGACGAAGTGCGAGACTCAAGCAAGAAGGGACTGTATCTGTAATAATTAATACGCAAAACTACAATTCAAAGCCCTTAGCAATGTCTAATGCTTTGTACCAGTGAAAATCTCGGTCCAAGATGTTCCAAAGGCGAAATCCTCAAAACCAAGAGAAATTGATCGAAGATTCGATGCCACGGAGATTGCAAGGAGAGAAGGTGAATGCAGGCTTGAACGACAGTCTGGGGGTACCCAATATAGTAACCTGCCCTCTGAGTCTCTGACCCAACCATGTGAATCTGGTGGAACATAAAACTGCGCATGGAATGGGCTGCATGAGGGGTAAAGTGGGGTAGAGACATCAGGAAATGAGTCCCACACACGTAGGGTACCATCAAGAGATCCAGAGACGATGTGTTGCCCATTAGGAGAGTAAGCGACTGACTGTACACTGTGAGAGTGCCCGGTTAGAGGCTTGGCAATTACAGCACCAGTCTTGGAATCCCAGATTCGAATGGTCCTGTCATTGGATCCAGAGATAATGTGCTGCCCGTTGGGGGAGTAAGCAACACAGAGCACTGCATCGGTATGCCCTTCTAGAGGCATGCCTACTGCAGCACCAGTCTTGGCATCCCAGACTCGAAGGGTCCTATCATGGGATCCAGAGAGTATATGCCGACCATCAGGAGAGAAAGCGACAGAGCACACCTGACGAGAGTGCCCAACCAGGGGCATACCAACTACAGAACCAGTCTTGGCATCCCAAATTCGAATAGTCTGGTCAAAGGACCCAGAGACAATGTACCGCCCATTAAGAGAGTGAGCCACACACTGCACATTGTTATTATGATCCTTTAAAGGCTGAACAGCTACAGCGCCAGTATTGACATCCCAGATCCGGATAGTGGTGTCATTAGACCCAGAAATGATGTGCTGGCCATCGGGAGAGAAAGTGACAGATCGTACATACAAGGTATGCCCCAACAGTGGCTTACCAACCGCTGTACCAGTGTTGGCATCCCAGACACGAATGGTATTGTCGCGGGATCCAGAGGTGATATGCTGGCCATCAGGAGAGTAAGCGACTGTCAGCACAGCAGCAGTGTGCCCTTCCAGAGGCCCGCCAACCAGAGCACCACTATTGGCGTCCCAGATTCGAACTGTGCTGTCATTGGATCCAGAGATGATGTGTTGCCCATTGGGGGCGTACGCAACGGACCACACCCCCTTCGAGGACTCTTCTATAGGATTGCCGACTGCAGTGCCGGTCTTGGCATCCCAAATTCGAAGGGTTCTGTCCGAGGATCCAGAGATGATATACTGCCCGTTGGGAGAGTAAGCAACTGATGTCACAACATCATTGTGCCCTTTCAGAGGTTTGCCAACCATAGCGCCGCTCTTTGCGTCCCAGACTCGAATGGTGTGGTCATTAGATGCGGAGCTGATGTACCGCCCATCAGGGGAGTAAGCAACGGCCCATACCCCCCCAGCATGCCCTTTAAATGGGTTGCTAGCTGCAGTGGCAGTCCCGGCATGCCACAATTGAATTGTTCTGTCCCCGGACCCGGAGATGAAGTGCTGCCCGTCGGGAGAGTAGGCAACAAACACCACCGAATCGGTATGCCCTGCTATAGGCTTGCCAACTGCCGCACCAGTGTTGGCATCCCAGACTCGAATGGTCCTATCACCGGACCCGGAGATGATATGCTGCCCATCAGGAGAGAAAGCAACAGACCATACTCGCTTAGAGTGCCCCATTAGAGGCTTGCCAACCAGAGCACCAGCCTTGGTATCCCAGAGTCGAATCATTGTGTCATCCGATCCGGAGGCGATGTGACGCCCATTGGGAGAGTAAGCAACAGACTTTACTCCCCCGGTATGCCCTTTGAGGGGCTTACCAATGGGAGCACCGGTCCTCAGATCCCAGATTCGAATGGTACTGTCACCAGATCCGGAGATGATGTACTGCCCATCAGGAGAGCACGCAACGGACCACACACCACCGGTGTGCCCCTCTAGAGGCTCGCCAATGACAGCACCAGTCTCGACATCCCAGATTCGAACAGTCTCGTCATAGGACCCAGAAATAATGTGCTGCCCATCAGGGGAATAACACGTGCTAGTGATAGTGCCAGTGTGTCCAATCCATTGCAATGGGGGTGCTGGCCATGACAATACTTGTCCGCTCTTCATTTTAATCGCTTTAGTAAACTCCGTGCTGAAGACGGTTGATAGAGGCGACTGTGAGGGTAGGAATGGCCGGGTCGAAATATAGGTGTGTGGAGTGCTGATAGAAATGGGAGTGTGGAAGGTGATTGTGAAACGATAGATGTCTTGAATTCTCTTAAGAAGCGTCGAATCCATGCTCTACCACAAATTAGGATGATCAAGTTGGCGGTAAGCCAGAGCTGCACTCACGTTGGCCCAGGACGTCATTGTTCGAAGGCTTGGAGCACCAATTGGGACCATTCCCGTGATACTCAATACTTCAATCCAAAATAATGGGCAAGATCCTTCAAAGAATTCATTTAAGCTTCCCCACACGCGCTGGTCGCCGTTGTCGGGAGTAGAGCAAACATGATCCGACCAATAGAGACAACTATATTGTAGTGCGTCGGGAATGTTCTCCTCGATTCGGGATTGGAGGTCCTTGACATCTGCATTCGCAAGTCGAGAATCTTCGAGCTCACAGATATTGAAACGGAGTTGGTCGACCATCGTCTTGAGGCAAGCAATGCCCAGCTCCACGTTTGCCTCTCCGAGGTTGACTTGATAGTCGTAGTGACACCCCTTACTAGAAAAGAAGTCGGAAATTGACAAATGTCGGACACGGATCCCTCCCTTGGTCGCTTGGTCTCGATATAGCAAGGAGCTGAGATCGTCCACACACTTTTTCACCAGATTGGATCTCACTCCCGCCAACTTTGCAATGGCCTCGTCGCACAGTGAGCGGTACGGAGCCGTCGTAAGAACCACTCCAATTACTCGCTGAAACTCAGTATTTCCAGGAGATATTCGTTCCTTTACGATACTGGAGTAAAGGCTATATAGAGAGTTCAGGCCAGTACCGTCTGAATCTTGCACGGTTGCCTTCAAATATGTCGTGGGTTCCTGGCAGCGCCCGAGGGCAAGGACGACAGTCTTGATGAAGATGAAGAGACCGTCCGCCCGAGAGATAACTCGGTCGAAGAGCGATTGTTCTGGCCAAGGGCCGGGGAGATACCATTTTGAAGCCACCAAATCAAACTGGCGTTGGGCGAAGGTTCGTATATCAGCATTGGCGTCCTGATCTATGGCCAGGTCGTATAGTAGGTGTGACGATCGGGTGAGAGCGTCGAAGAAGCGCTGGATATCGACTTCAGGTCTACTTGTGACGATAATCTTGAGCCACGGTGCTTGTGTAGCCGCGTCAGTAAGAGCCTCCAGGATGTCTGGACGGCTCTGATCGTCGCCACATTCGTCGAGTGCATCGATGACAAAGACCAGAGCATGTTCTGGGTGGCGAGGAAGTTCGCAGATGAAGTCAAGGAAGAGAGAGTGCTCCATTGACAGCGACGTCAGATTCGGGTCGTTGCGAAGGCGGTCTGCAACGACGGTTCGAAAACTGGGCAAGGTCCCAGCGAGTGCGTTGATGAGAGTCGGAAGGATGTTTTTGGACTCGCTCAGGTTCGGGTCATCCCTCCGGCAGAAAAAGGCACCTGCGAGGTGCTTTCGCTTGTGGAGATTTGCACATATTGAGTGAGCCAAGGACGTTTTACCGACTCCGGGTGAGCCATAGAACCAATAGGTGTTCTTCTGTAGTCCATCAATCTCCCCCTGTGGGCTGGTGACCCAGTCCATGATTCGATTGAGGATAGATTGGCGGGTGCCTTCCATACAGCGTCGGTCCAAGGCATAGCCCGCTTCGACAGGTTTAAGCCGTCTAAGCAAGAGCTCTTGCTCCGCTCGTTCTTGCTCTGCTTGCTCTACGCGGCGCCACCAGTGTGAGAATAAAACTAATATCATATCGGGGCGATGCGTGCTCACCACTCTTTTTGGCCAGGTGGAGAGTCGTTTTAGCTAGGCGGAGACTCTCAACATCTACTGCACGCATGAAGTCCTCAATGGCCCTGGTCAACTCCTTATCCATTTCTTGCATCGTCTCCAGGTAGGCTTGCCCACCGACCGTTCTCGCTGTGCCCATCAACACTTGCCAAATACAGGACGTGACCGCTTACCATTTCTGACATAGTCGCACGAAAATTTTGCGACTCTGTGCATCACCTCAAACATTCGCGGCATGATTTTGTTCAGGAGTTCAGTTTCTTCGCAGACAGTTTTATCTGCAACCTCGTTCGCCAAAGGCAGAATGCGCTGCAACTGATCGAAAATGCCCGAGGGCATCTGGTCGTATTTATTTTGTTCCTTCAGGAGCTAGGCGGTCAAGCATCACCTATGGTGTTTATACGCCAGTACTAGCGAGTACGAACCTCAAACGTGACGCTGGCAACACCGAAGATGGCTTTCGCGATTGGATTTAACTAAAAGGTGTCAATGTCTTCCTGGTTTCCATATGGGAGAATTAACCTCTGCGAAAACAGCACCGTATTTGATACCCCTGCCTACAGCCTTCTCCATTGATCCGGTCATCAGTGGGGAGTATTCCTTCAACATTCCTTCAAGTTCATAGAGCGACGAACGTAGAGATTCTGCCTATCCGAGGATTATCATTTGGGTGGGAAGGGCAGCTGCAAGGAGACGAACGGTAGTGTTTGCAGAGAATCTGACTTCTAAAAACCAGCGATGCTTTCCAATGATAACGGCCTCTGCGGTTCTCTATCAGATTTGAGCGGACTAGTTGGTGGTCACGACTGACGGGGTACCGTGAACTCGTGCTTCGTGGAGGACCAGTAATCATTGAAAAGTTCTTGAATGTCGATGAATTCACTCGTCTGTCGGTTCTTCGCCCAAAATAAGTGGCCGCTCCTCATCTGGATCTCCGCGCGCATTTTGGATGTCGGAGAAACGTCTCTACGTATTCAGAGAGATTATTTAGTGTATGTAGTGGAGAAACCAAGGGACATACGGGCGTTGGGCTGGCGTCCAGACCCGATTATCTTGGGTGTGTAACTCGGTTTCCTCATTTCCTACAAACAATCTGAGCGTATATTCCCGATTGAGGACACTTTGGAGTTTAATTTCTATATGTTGCCCGAATCAGTGGTATGGACTTAGATTGTTCCAGGGAAGTGCCGCACGATCTAGATACAGGCTTGGATTGTCCATCAGGCAGAACGCCGCGGTATAATGCCATCGAGGGTGCTCACAGATTCTCTGGCTTGGCTTGTTGAGTCGCCATGTTGGTCACTCTGAGGAGATTTAGGTCCAAGAGGCCGAGGGCGGGCGATACACGTGTGATCAGCAAGCTGATGAGAGCTGTCATGTCAGTGGCTGTCATGTCATAGTCCAATCACGTCACACCCACCCATCATTATTGGCTCGTTTCTCTCCAGGCCGTCCATGAGCCCACCTGGTTAATTCTGTCCGACCCATGGTCAGGTAGGAATGAACCTGGGGTGCACGACAGTCTTGTGTCATTATTACGTGGCTAGGTCGTTATTCCGTGCTCCATGACACAGCTTCGTACAGCAGTGGTCGGCCCGGTACCATCGACCATCAGGCGCGACTTGTGATATTTTTTTTTAAAGAAAGGAGCGACGCTTGCTACTTTCCATAGCGGCTCCACCAATCGACCGTCAGCCACGGATGCAAGAGGTACATCCCACTAGGTGTCGTGACATATTCAATGCCTCTATGCCTGAGTTGCTTTTTCGAGCCTGGCTAGACCATTCAAGCTGGGACACACCAAAGCCACAATAAAATATAGATCTATACTTGGGGTATGCGCGAGTAGGAGCTAATGGTCATCGGGGTAATCAACCTGTGTTCTTGCTCTTGTCCGCGGCACACGACCCCAAAACTGTACCTTAAGAGATACTTGGTCCCCTTCCATAATCCGCGATTACACTTCTAGCGAATGCTTGAGTCCTTCAATGCGGATGTGAACCTCGAACCCGACTGCGTACTTCCTGCATCTACGCCTAGCCTCAGGACGCAAGGGCCATACACCACCCATCTCCTCAGCCGAGTGGGCATGGACTGTCCTCGACCGCCACTTTCCAGCGGACGAGGATTATAAGCCCTCCCAGCGTCGCACGGCCATGTCTCACAACGCACTAGCTGGCAGGAAGTCCTATGTGGACTCTGGAGCCTTGGATCACCTCATTCCTTCGCGAGACAACCTATATGCCTATTAAAA
>Ga0307513_10004628_pt1 | contig 18315 bp, 17 predicted proteins | sample 15_EM_MG_FD_202174 | JGI IMG/M metagenome (GOLD analysis project Ga0307513, IMG submission 202174) | Populus trichocarpa ectomycorrhiza microbial communities from riparian zone in the Pacific Northwest, United States - 15_EM | ecosystem: Host-associated > Plants > Roots > Unclassified | place... | reverse complement strand
CCCTCACCCGGCCTCTCCCCGCGGGCGGGGAGAGGGGACGTCGAGCAGGTCGGCCACCGCCTCGCCCAGCGCCAGGGAGGCGGTGAGGCCGGGGCTCTCGATGCCGAACAGGGCCACGAGGCCGGGCAGGCCGTGCGCGTCCTGGCCGTCCAGGCGGAAGTCCGGCTGGGGCTCGCCCGGGCCGTGGATCTTGGGGCGGATGCCCACATAGTCGGGGCTCAGCGACCCGTCGGGCAGGCCCGGCCAGAACTTGCGGATATAGTGGTAGAACTCGTCGGCCGCCTCGGGCTCGACCACATAGTCGGGGGCGTCCACATAGACCAGGTCCGGGCCGAACACCGCCTGGCCGCCCAGGTCGCGGCGGTAGTGGGTGCCGAGCGCGCCGGGGATCGGCGGCGGGTAGATCAGCCGCCGGAACGGCGCCTTGCCCATCAGCCGGAAGTAGCGGCCCTTGCCGTAGTGCAGCGCGGGGATCTGGTCGCGGGGGAAGCCCTCGATCTCGCCGGCCACGTGCTGGGCGTCCAGCCCCGGCGCGGTGACCAGCAGCCGGGTGGTCAGCGTCGTGGGCTGCTCGCCGCCGGCGCGGAGCGTGAAGCCGCCGCCCTCCAACGGGGTCGCGCCCTCGAACGGCGTGCCCAGCACCACGGCGCCGCCCGCCGCCTCGATCTCGCCCTGCAGGGCCAGCATGTAGCCGTGGCTGTCGAACACCCCGCTTTGCGGCGAGACCAGCGCCATCTGTGCGTTGAGCTGCGGCTCCAGCGCCAGGGCCTGGGCGCGGGTCAGCCGGGCCATGCCCTCGACGTCGTTGAGGCGCGCCTGCTCCAGCACGTGGTCCAGGCGGTCGACCTCGCCCGCGTCGGTGGCCACCACCAGCTTGCCGCAGCGGTCATAGGCCACGTGGTGGGCGTCGAGGAACGGATAGAGCCTGCGCCGGCCCTGCACGCACAGCCGCGCCCGCAGCGAGCCGGTGGGATAGTAGAGCCCGCCGTGCACCACCTCGGAATTGCGCGAGGAGACCCCCTGGCCGATGGCCCGGTCTTTTTCCAGCACGGCGACGACCAGGCCGCGCCCCGCCAGCGCATGACCGCAGGCCAGCCCCACGGCGCCGGCCCCCACCACCACGGCGTCAAAATCGAAATCCGACATGTCCCAGGCCTAGCCCAGGCGGCGCGCGATGCAAACGATCGGGCCGCTACGGCGATTGAACTCCTTGCGCACAAGGGATACCGCTCTCCGCCATGACCAAGTGTGAAGACTACCACAAACGCGCGCTGGCCGCGGAAGCGCACGCCGAGAAGTCGCTCGGCATCACGCGCGCTCACTTCCTCGAGTCCGCCAAGCAGTGGCACGACAAAGCCCGTGAGGCGGGATATGTGCCGGTTGTCGAGAAGGTGCGCCGTCGCGCAGCGGTCAGGTAACCGAAAACGGCTGCGACGCGCCAGGAACGGGACGTTCGCCTCCCACGACTAGGAGGGGTCAGCCTCGGTTTCGCCTTCCCGGAATTCGTCTGCGGGAACGAAGGCGGCGCCCTCATCGTCCAGCACCCACACCCCGATCAACGCGGGATGAGCCGGATCGAGATCCTCATCGATCAGGTCGCCGTCGTAGAGGCCAAGGTTGCTGTAGTCGAAGTCCAATGAGAGTTGGTGGGCGAGGCCGACCATCTCTTCAGCCATGCGGCGCGAGTACCCCAACGCTTCGCTCTCGTTGACGAACTCGTCCGTAAGCGTGTTCACCTCGGCCGCGTCGCTGCCCTGGGTCGCACTGGTGGTGACGATGGTGTAGGCGGGCATTGTGACCTCTCGTGCGTCTGGATCCCCCCACCTAACCCGTCCGCCTGCGGGAGGGGGCCAGATTCTGCAAAAACCTTGTTGCCTGCGACAGCCGGGATCCGATGCGGCCCGGCCTGATGCTCAATCAGCGCCCCGGTCATTCCGCTTTGTGGCGCGATATACCTTCTGAAGCGCCGCCAGGCGGCGGCGCTCGGCGTCGTGGGCCGTCCGGTCCGCCTTCTCTTCGACCGCCGCCAATTCAAGCCCAAGCTTCTGGTAGTGCGCCCAGCGGGCGCCATCGAGGGTCCCGCTCTGCAGGGCCGCGCGCACGGCGCAGCCCGGTTCGCTGGCGTGGCCGCAGTCGTTGAACCGGCAGCCCTGGGCCAAACGCTCGATGTCTTCGAACACGACGCTCACGCCCTCGTCGGCGTCGATGAGGCCCACTTCGCGAATGCCGGGCGTGTCAAGGATCAGGCCGCCGTTGGGCAGCAGGACCAGCTCGCGGTGGCTGGTGGTGTGGCGTCCCTTGTCGTCGCCCTCTCGGATGGCGTCGGTCGCCATCCGGTCCTCACCAAACAACGCGTTCACCAGGGTGGACTTTCCGACGCCGGAGGAGCCGATCAGCACGCAGGTCTCGCCCCGCCTGACATGGGCCAGCAGGATCTCGAGGCCCAAGCCTTGCCGCGCCGAAACCACCAGCACCGGGCAGCCCATCGCCAGGGCGGCGATCTCCGCGATCTGGCCGTGCGGGTCCGGGCAGAGGTCCGACTTCGTCAGCACCACCACCGGTCGCGCCCCGCTCTGCCACGCGGCGGCGAGATAGCGCTCGATCCGGCGAGGATTCAGGTCGGCGTTCAGCGACGTGACCACGAAGGCGACGTCGATATTGGCGGCGACGACCTGCGACCTTCGCAGGCTGTCCGCCGCCCGGCGAATGAAGGTCGTGCGGCGAGGCAGGACGGCATGAATGGTGGAGGTTCGTTCCACCAGGTTCAGCGAAAGCGCCACCCAATCGCCGACGGCCGGATGGCTTGCCTCCAAGGCGTCGTGAAGCAGCCGGCCGGAAACCTTGGCTCGCAGCTCTCCCTCATCGGTGGCGACCAGGTAGCCGTCGCGGTGTTGGACGATGATGCGCCCAGGCGTGTGACCCGCGCGCGCATGTTCCGCGAAGGCCCCCGTCAGCAGGTCGGACCATCCGTATTGCTCGATCAAATCAGGGCCTTCCCAAATCGCCGGGGAACGATTGCCGGATCGGTGTGACCCCACTGAGGCTGCGGGTCAGCAGCGATTTGCTACCCTAGCAGCCGCCTCGCAACTGTTCGCTGCGCAGACGCGCGGCTCACGGCGGCCAGCAGGCGGTTGTGCGCCGGACGCGGCGGCTCAGGCCGAGCTTCGCCGGTCGGCCGCGCCCGGGAGATCGGCGCCGGAGATGCCGGCGCCCAAGGCGTCGGCGGGGCGGTCGGCCGCCCCCGTGTCGTTGGCGGCCAGGCCGAGGTCCACGCGGATGCGGGCGATGCAGGCCTCGATCGGCTCGTCCAGGAAGGTTTCGCTCAGCGCCGCGTCCAGGATGTGGCTCTCCAGCGCCTCCAGCCGGGCCTCGGCCTCGTCGCCCTCGTGCTCGGCCCAGACCTCGCGGGCCACGGCGACGCGGACCTGGCCTTGGCGGAGGTTCACCCGGCGGCGGACCTCGTCGCGGGTGTCGGCCGCGTCCTCGCGGGCGATCCTCCGCATGTCCCGGGCGAGCTTGGCCTCCAGGGCGAGCGTCTGGCGCACGGAGCGCGACACCCGCTGGAAGGCCAGGGCCAGGCCCTGCGCCGCCTCGTCGGTCTCGGCGCCGGCCACCCGCCCCTGCAGGTCGCGCGCGACCGCCATCCCCAGCCCGGCCAGTTCACCGAGCAAGAGAGCATGCCGCTCCGCCATGGCCGCGCAATCGTTCATGAACAAAACGAGAACACGAGAAGGGGGTGGGTGTCAAGTTTTTTGGGGGTGGGTTAGCGCCAGCATCGCCGGCGCCCTCGCCGTGCGCTGCTGCGGCGAGCTAATGGGTGCCTGCTCGCGTCGGCGGGTGCCATAATACGCGGCGCACAGCGTGTGGATTGATAGCGCCAACGGCGAGCGGAAGACTTCGCCGGCGCGCGCACCAATTGCCAAAATGTCGCACCCCCCAGTAACCCGATCTCCACTTCGGTCTCTGCTAGTGGTCGGGCCTCGCTGCGGATGCGGATGATCGAAGTGCCACGGTGAGTGAGAGGGACAGGGTTGAGCGACTTGGGAACGCCCGAAACCGCGCGTGACGACTCCCTGAATCTGCAGAGCGGCGCTGCTTCGGACTTCTTCAGACTGTTCGCCGAAAATTCGGCGGACATCATTGTCCGCGCCGACGCGAACGGGATCCTGCTCTACGTCTCGCCGGCCTGCCGGGCGTGGGGCTATGAACCTGAGGATCTGATCGGCACGTCGGCCACAGAACTTGTCCACCTCGACGATTTATCCCGCTTTTCCGCAAACATGGCGCAGGTCTTCGCGGGCGGCGACATCGATCGCACCATTGATCGCGAAATCCGCTACCGCCGAAAGGATGGGAGTTGGGCTTGGCTGGAAGGCAACCCCCAGGCGATCCGCGACACTTCGGGCCGTGTCGTCGAACTCCTCAATGTGTTTCGCGATGTCAGCGAACGACGCCGCTTGAGGGACATCGAGGCTGACCACAGGGCCACGGAAGACCTGTTCGAGAACGCCTTTCATCACGCCTCGATCGGCAAGGCGTTGGTCGGGCTCGATGGCCGCTTCATGAAGGTCAACCCGGCGTTCTGCAACCTCGTCGGCTATCCGGCTCACGAGATGCTGGACCTGGATTTCCAGACCATCACCCACGCAGAAGACCTGGACGCCGATCTGGGGCTGCTCGGCAGGTTGATGGCCGGTGAAATTCCAAGCTACCAGATGGAAAAGCGTTACATCCGCGCCGACCAGACCATCGTCTGGGTCCATCTGTCTGTCTCGATGGTGGCCGATCCTGATGGGCGTCCAAAACACCTCATCGCCCAGGTGCAGGATCTCACGGCGAGCAAGGAAGCCGAGGCGGCGCTTGCACAAAGCGAGCAGCGCTTCCGTCGTCTCGCCGTCAACGCGCCAGACATGATCGCCGAAAGCACCCTTCAGGGCGTGATGACCTATGTCTCGCCGGCCAGCTTGTCGATCACGGGGTTCACCCCAGAGGAGCTGGTTGGGCGGCCATTCTCATCGCTGATGCATCCCGACGATGCGCTCAAGGTGCTGGAGATGTGCCAGGCGGCGTTTGCATCGAAAGGCGCGCTTGCGCCTTCACACATGGAGTTTCGCGCGCAGCACAAGTTGGGACATGAAGTCTGGCTCGAGTGCAAACCCACGCTGGCCACGGACCCCGTCAGCGGAAAATTCACGGGCTTGACCGACGTCATCCGCGACATCACGGCCCGAAAGGCCCTTGAGGCCAAATTGCGCCTGGCCCAGGCGGACGCCGAGGCCGCCGCAGCGGTCAAGGGTGAATTCCTGGCCAACATGAGCCATGAGTTGCGGACACCGTTGACCAGCATCGTCGGCTTCACGCGACTGGCGGCCGAGCAGGCCGACCTCCACGGCCTGACGCGCACCTACGTGGAGAGGGTTGGCGACGCCAGCCGCGCGCTCCTCTGCACCGTCAACGACATCCTCGACTTCTCGAAACTGGAAGGCGGTCAGGTCAGCTTCCAGCCCGAGCCGACCTCGCTTGCCAAACTCACGCGCGCGACGCTGGGCCTGTTCATGCCTCAGGCCGGCGCAAAGGACCTCGACCTGGTTCTGGACTGTGACGTCGAAGCCAGCGACCTGATCCTCTCACTCGACCCCGACCGCATCCGGCAGATCCTGCTCAACCTGGTGGGAAACGCCGTCAAATTCACAGATGCCGGCGGGGTCACGCTGCGCACCCGCTACGACGAGGCGAGCGGAATGCTCAGCATCGAGGTGATCGACACCGGTCCAGGCATTCCACCCGACAGACACGATCGTTTGTTTAAGCGGTTCTCACAGGTCGACGGCTCGCTGACCCGCTCCCATGGTGGCACCGGACTTGGCCTGGCGATCTGCAAGGGACTGGTCGAGGCCATGGGCGGCGAGATCGGCGCGGATAGCCGGGCCGGCGAAGGAAGCCGGTTCTGGTTCACCGTCCCGGCTCCCCTGGCGGACGCGGCCGACGCTCACATCGAAGGTCAGGTCGCCGACCAACAGCCCGTCACCGGCGTCCGCGTCCTGGTCGTCGACGACCATCCCGCCAATCGCGAGCTGGCGCGCCTGATCCTTGCCGGTATCGGCGCCGAGGTCTCGGAGGCCGCCGACGGTGAAGAAGCGGCGCAGTTGGCTTCGGAATGGCCCTACGACGTCATTCTCATGGACCTGCGCATGCCCCGACTGGACGGTCCTGGCGCACTCCGTAAGATCCGAGAAGGGGCTGGGCCGAACGACGCTACCCCGATCCTGGCCTTTACCGCCGATGCGGACGGAGAGACCGCGGTTCGCCTGGCCGCCATGGGGTTTCAGAATGTTGTCGCAAAACCACTCGAACCTGGAACGCTCGTCGCCGCCGTGGCTCGGGCCACGGCTTTTGTGCAGGATCAACAGCCCTGGGGTCGGTCCGATGTCGCTTAACCGTCGAATCCTGGTGGCCGAGGACGACGCTGGCGTTCGCGACCTCATTCGCACCCGCCTGAGCGCTGCAGGCTACGACACCCACACCGCACACGACGGTCTTGAGGCGATTCAACGCATTCGCGACCTGCGGCCGGAGGGGCTCGTTTTGGATATCAACATGCCTGGGATGGACGGTTTCGGCGTGCTTGAGGCGATAAAGGCCGACGCCAATCTTCGGAACACGCGAGTTCTTGTCCTGACGGCGCGACACGCGGCGGACGATGTGCAGCGGGCTGTGGCGCTCGGCGCGAAAGATTTCCTGACCAAGCCCTTCAACGAGAAGCAACTCGTCGAGCGAGTCGCCCGGCTCCTGCGTGCTCCGATCGCCGCGCCTGCCCATGCCAACGATTTGCTGGTCTGACCGAGATTGTCGACCGGCTCGCCGCCACGGCCGCCAACCGAGGGGCGAGCGGCGGAATGACCAGCACGTCCATGGCCCCGGCGATCCGGCTGGAGAGCCGCACACCCACTGGCACCATCACGCGCCAATGCGCCACAAGCACCCGCACTATCCAGATTTGCATCGCCGACACGGGCATGTTCAGGCCCATTGAGGCTCGCCGGGCCCAACCCTGGAATTACGGTGACAGTGCATTTCACACCCGCAATTGGCGGGGCCATGCGATGCGCGGCGTTGACGCGGATCAGCGACGTCATCGTTTAGCCATGCCGAAGAGAACCACCCACGTATGCCTGCTTGGACAACATAATGGCCGACGGGGGCGGCGGGCGGGTTGGCGTTCCTGGCGCAGCTCGACCTCGCCCAGGTGCGGGCGGGCGGCGGGCCGGACTGGCTGCCCGAGGCGGGCGTGATCTTCGTCTTCCTGGACGACAGCCGGTGGGGCTTTCGCGACCTGGTGACGGTGCTGCATGCCCCGAAGCGGGCGTCGAAGGCCTGGCGGCTATTGCTGCAGGTGGAGTCCGACCCGGCGCTGAAGATGAACTGGGGCGACGGCGGGCGGCTCTATGTGTTCATCCGGGAGGAGGACGCCCGGGCGGCGAACTTTTCCAAGATCGTGACGATCTCGCAGAGCTATTGAGGCCCCGTTGGGTGCTCCCCTTTTGGGGGAGCTGGCCTGGAGGGCCTGAGGGGGACTTTGACTCGTTTCCCAGCGGCGGAAACCCCCTCCGTCTCGGCGCTGCGCGCCGATCCACCTCCCCCGGACGCGCTTCGCGCTGGGGGAGGAACTGGGCGCCCTACTCCACCGGCTTGGCGCGGTAGGCTTCCAGGTCGAGGTCGTTCTCCCACTTGGCCACGGTGACGGCCACGGCCAGGTCGGCGGTGTTGTTGGGGACGGTGCGGGTCATGTCGAGCAGGCGGTCGAAGGGCAGGACGAAGCCGACGATCAGCGCGGTCTGCTCGGCCGAGATGCCCAGGGAGGCCAGCACGGCGGCCAGCATGAACAGCGAGGCCGAGGGCACCGGCGCGGTGCCGAGCGCCACCATCACCGTGGTGAGCCCCGCCAGCACGTACTGCACCGGGGTGAGCTCGATCCCGAACGCCTGGATCGAGAACATGGCCAGCAGGCCCAGATAGAGGGCGGTGCCGTCCATGCAGAGCGTGGTGCCCAGCGGCAGGGCGGTGGAGGCGACGGTGTGGCTGACGCCGAGGTTCTTTTCCGCCACCCGCATGGAGACCGGCAGGGTGGCGGCCGAGGACGAGGTGGAGAAGGCGACGATCACCGCATCGGTGATGTCGCGGAAGAACGGGATCACCGGCAGGCGCGCGGCGAACGCGATCAACCCGCCGTGGACGACGAACACCTGGATCAGGCAGCCGGCCAGCAGCGCCCCGGCCAGCAGGCCGATATTGACGAACACCGAGAGGCCCGCCGTGCCCATCACCCAGGCGATCAGGGCGAAGACGCCGAAGGGCGCGACCTCCATCACCACGCGGGTGATGAACAGCATCACGTCGGCGCCCAGCTCGAACACCTGCTGCAGCGGCCGCGCGCGCTCGCCCAGCGACAGGATGGCGGCGCCGACCAGGACGGCGAAGAAGATGATCGCCTGGATGTCGCCCTTGGCGAACGCCTCGAACGGGTTCAGCGGCACGATCCCCATCAGGTGGTCGCGGACATTGGGGGCTTCCTTCACCGCCTGGGGCGTGGCGCCCAGCAGGTCCACCCCGACGCCCGGCTGGAACAGGGTCCCCAGCGCCATGCCGAGCGCGACCGCGATGACCGTGGTCGTGAGGTAGAGGGCCAGCGTGCGCCCCCCGATCGAGCCCAGCCGCCGCGGATCGCCCATGGCCGCGACGCCTGAGACGATGGAGACGAAGACCAGCGGCACGACCACCATGCGGATCATGCGGACGAAGAGGTCGCCGATCCACTTGATGGAGACCGCCGATTCGCCGAGCGCCAAACCGAGCGCCGCGCCCAGCACCAGGGCGACCATGATCCGCTTCCACAGCACCACGTCGAACCACCAGCGCCGCAGGACGCCGCGCCGTTCGGGCGGGGGAGCGACGGGTTCGGCGGTCAGGGGCGGATCGACCATGAGCTCACAACGCGCGAGGCGGCCAGACGGCGCAGCCTGGCGCATCGTCGAGGCGAGGCGGCGCCAAGCGGCGGCTCAGGCCGGCGCGAGTTCCCGGGCCCCGGCCTTTTCCCACTCGCGCCACAGCCTGGCCTCCTCGGCCTTGGCGGTCTTCACCGAGGCGTCCTTGATGTGGCCAAAGCCGCGGATCTGTTCCGGGATGGCGGCGATCCTGGCGGCCAGCGGCAGGCGCTCGGGGGTGAGGCTGGCGAGCAGGCGCTCCAGGCCGGCCTGGTAATCGGCGACCAGGGCGCGTTCCAGGCGGCGGTCCTCGGTGGCGCCGAAGGGGTCCAGGGGCGTGCCGCGCAGGCCCTTGAGCTTGGCGAGGATCGGGAAGGCGGCGTCCAGCATCCAGCCGCCGAAGGCGATCTTCCGGGGCTTGCCGTCGGGGCCCTTGGGGCCGAGCAGCGGCGGGGCGAGCCAGACCTTGGCCTTGCCGCCCTTGAAGGTCTCGGCGCGGTAGTCGGCGAAGCGGCCGTCGGTGTAGAGGCGGGCGACCTCGTATTCGTCCTTGTAGGCCATCAGCTTGTAGAGGTTCACCGCCACGGCGCGGGTGAGCGCGGTCCCGCCGAGCGGGGCCTCGGCCGCCTGCACGGCGTCCACCAGGGCGCGGTAGCGGGCGGCGTAGCGGGCGTCCTGGTAGGCGGTCAGCTCCTGGGTGCGGCGGGCGATCAGCTCGTCCAGGGGCATGGTCTCCGGGGTGGGGGCGTCGTTGGCGCCGGGACCACGGGCGGCGGGGTCGTGGGCGGCCATGCGGCCCAGCTCGAAGGCCTGGAGGTTGGCGTCGGCCTCCACCCCGTTCAGCCGGATGGCCCGGTAGAGGGCGCGGCTCGACACGGGCACGAGCCCCTTCTGCCAGGTGAAACCCAGCATGATCATGTTGGAATAGATGCCGTCGCCCAGGTGGTGCTCGGCCAGGGCCTGGGCCGGGGCCTCGTCGTAGGCCTTGGTCGCGGCCTTGATCTTGCGGGCCGTGGCGGCGGCGTCGAAGCGCACGTCGCGGTCGGTGACGAAGTCGGCGGTGGGGCTGACGTCGGCGTTGGCGCAGGCCACGGTGCGGTCCTTGGCGTAGAGCGAGAGCGCGTCGGCGCCGGCCGCCGAGAGCATGTCGCAGGCGATCAGCACATGGGCGCTGGCGGCGGGGACGCGGCCGCCGACCACGGTCTCCTCGGTCTCGCCGATGCGGACGTGGCTGAAGACGGCGCCGCCCTTCTGCGCCAGGCCGGTCATGTCGACAACCGAGGCGGCGTGGCCGTCCACGTGGGCGGCCATGGCCAGGATCGAGGCCACGGTGGTCACGCCCGTGCCGCCCACCCCGGTGAAGACGATGTTGCGCACGCCCGCCAGCGGCTCGAAGTCCGGCAGCGGGGTGGAGTCGGCGGTGAGCGCCGGCCGCTCGACCTTATGGGCGTTCTGCGCGCCCTCCAGGGTGATGAACGAGGGGCAGAAGCCGTCGACGCAGGAATAGTCCTGATTGCAGGTGGACTGGTTGATCTTGCGCTTGCGGCCGAACTCGGTGTTCAGCGGCTCGATGGAGACGCAGTTGGAGGTCTTGGAGCAGTCGCCGCAGCCCTCGCAGACCAGGGGGTTGATCATCACCCGCCTGGGCGCGGCGTCCATCGCGCCGCGCTTGCGGCGGCGGCGCTTCTCGTTGGCGCAGACCTGGTCGTAGAGCAGGACGGTGACGCCGGGGGTGTCGCGCAGGGCGCGCTGCACGGCCATCAGCTCGGTCCGCGGCTTGACCTCGACGCCAGGCGCGAGGTCGGTGACGCCCTCGTAGCGGGCGACGTCCTCGGCGACGATGACGGTCCTGGCGACACCCTCGGAAGCGAGCTGGCGGGTGATCTGGGCCGGGGTGAAGCCGCTCTCGGCCGCCTGGCCGCCGGTCATGGCGACGGCGTCGTTGAACAGCAGCTTGTAGGTGATGTTGGACCCGGCCGCGACCGAGCCGCGGATCGCCAGGGAGCCGGAGTGGTTGTAGGTGCCGTCGCCCAGGTTGGCGAAGACGTGCGTCTGGTCGGTGAAGGGCGCGGCGCCGACCCAGGACAGCCCCTCGCCGCCCATCTGGCTGGTGAGGTCGGTGGCGGGGTCGCTGAAGCTGGCCATGTAGTGGCAGCCGATGCCGGCCAGGGCGCGGCTGCCCTCGGGCAGGCGGGTCGAGGTGTTGTGCGGGCAGCCCGAGCAGAAGAACGGCTTGCGCTGCTGGTCGGCGGCGAGCGTCACGGCGGCCATGGAGGCGGCCGAGACCCGGTCCAGATAGGCGTGGACCCGCTCCATGTGCGGGCCGGGCGGCAGGCGGTCGGCGATGGCCAGGGCCACCTCGGCGACGGAGAGCGAGCCCAGTTCGGAGAGCAGCGAATGGCCGTGCTCGTCGGTCTTGCCGATGATCCGGGGGCGGGCCTGGGCGGGCAGGTCGTAGAGGGCGGCGCGGGCCTGGGTCTCGATCAGCGGTCGCTTGTGCTCGACCACCATCAGGGTCTCCAGCCCGGCGGCGAAGGCGCGCAGGCCGGCGGGCTCCAGCGGCCAGGGCATACCGACCTTGTAGATCGAGACGCCGAGGTCGGCGGCCTGGGCCAGGGTGATCCCCATGGCGGCGAAGGCCTCGAACACGTCCTTGTAGGCCTGGCCCTGGCAGGCGATCCCCAGCCGCGGCCGGTGCGAGGCCAGGACGACGCGGTCGATGCGGTTGGCGCGGGCGAAGGCGAGCGCGGCGGGGAGCTTGTGGGTGCGCAGCCGGCGCTCCTTGTCCAGCGGCTGGTCCTTCAGGCGGATGCCCAGGCCGCCGGGCGGCAGGGGGAAGTTGGCGGGCGTCGCGAAGCGGTGGCGGTCCAGGGCGGCGTCGATGGTGACGCCTGAGTCCATGGTGTCGGCCAGGGCGATCAGCCCGACCCACAGGCCGGAGAAGCGCGACAGCGCGTAGCCCAGCAGGCCGTAGTCCAGCACCTCCTGCACGTCGGCCGGGGACAGCACCGGCATCTCGGCGTCCTGGAAGGCGAACTCCGACTGGGACGGCAGGGTGGACGATTTGCAGAAGTGGTCGTCGCCGGCCACCGCCAGCACCCCGCCCCGGGGCCAGACGCCGGCGAAATTGGCGTGCTTGAAGACGTCGCCGGTGCGGTCGACGCCGGGCGCCTTGCCGTACCACATGCCAAAGACGCCGTCGTAGCGGGCGCCGGGGAACAGGTTGGCCTGCTGGCTGCCCCAGACGGCGGTGGCGGCGAGGTCCTCGTTGAGGCCTTCCTTGAACACCACGTGGGCGGCGTCGAGATGGGCCTGGGCGCGATGGGCCTGCTGGTCGAGACCGCCCAGCGGCGAGCCGCGGTAGCCGGAGACGAAGCCCGCGGTGTTCAGGCCCGCCCGCTCGTCCAGCCGGCGCTGGTCCATCGTCACCCGCAACAGCGCCTGCACCCCGGTGATGAAGACCCGCCCCTGGGTGAGCAGAAACTTGTCGTCGAGCGTCACATCCAGGTGCCGCATCGCAATTTTTTCCCTGTGGGGCTCCCTATCGGCCTTAGAAGATCATATAAGAACGCCGCAATTGCTTGCCAAAGGTGTGCCCCTCACAATCGGTTCCAGGGCAAGAAACGCTCTCGATTGGCGGGCATCAGGGAGAAAACGCTTGTCCGAGGCCCTCGACGCCGTTGATGCCAAGATCCTGGACCTGATCCAGCACGACGCCGGCCTGTCGGTGGCCGAGATCGCCGACCGGGTCGGCCTGTCGTCGAGCCCCTGCTGGCGGCGGATCAAGCGGCTGGAGGACACAGGGGTGATCCAGCGGCGGGTGACGATCCTGGACCGGGAGAAGCTGGGCCTGGGGTTCGAGGTCTATTGCACCGTCAAGCTCAGCCTGCCGACCCGCGACAACCTCGACGCCTTCGAGACGGCGATCTGCAAGCTGACCGAGGTGGTGCAATGCGCCACCGTCACCGGCTCGGCCGACTACGAGTTGCGGGTGGTCACCCGCGACATGCACGCCTTCGACGACTTCCTGCGCGAGAAGATCCTGTCGCTGGGCCTGGTCTCCAACATCGAGAGCCGGATCGTCATCCGTTCGGTGAAGAACACCACCGCCGCGCCGCTGGGCCTGGTCAGCCCCTATGTGAGCGCCCAGAGCTAAGGGAGAGCCCCATGATCCACCTCGTCATCGACCAGCGCCGCCGCAGCCTGGGCGGGTTCGAGGTGGGCCGGGTGCTGCCCTTCGCCAAGCATCGGATGGTCGGGCCGTTCGCGTTCTTCGACCACATGGGCCCGGCGGTGTTCCCACCCGACATCCCCCGCGACGCCGACGTCAGGCCCCACCCGCATATCGGCCTGTCCACCGTCACCTACCTGTTCGAGGGCGAGATCACCCACCGCGACAGCGTCGGCGCGGTGCAGGACATCCGGCCTGGCGAGGTCAACTGGATGACCGCCGGCCGCGGGATCACCCACTCCGAGCGCTTCGACCACCTGCGGCCCACCGGCGGGCGGATGCACGGCATCCAGGCCTGGGTCGCCCTGCCGCTGGAGGCCGAGGAGACCGATCCGAGCTTCCGCAACCACCAGGGCGCCGACCTGCCGACCTACGAGTCGGGCGACGGCCTGTGGGCGCGGCTGATCGCCGGCGAGGCCTTCGGCGCCAAGGCCGCGGTCCAGACCCACTCGCCGCTGTTCTATGTCCACTGGGCGCTGAAGGCCGGGGCGCGCGCCCAGCTGGAGGCCGACTATCCCGAGCGGGCGGCCTATGTCGTCTCGGGCGCGGTCGAGGTGGACGGCCACACTTACGAGGGGGGCAAGATGCTGGTGTTCGCGCCGGGCACGCCGGTCCTGTTCACCGCCGTCACCGACGCGGTGGTCATGCTGCTGGGCGGCGAGCCGGTGGGACCGCGGTTCATCGAGTGGAACTTCGTCTCGTCCTCAAAGGACCGCATCGACCAGGCCATCGCCGACTGGCGGGCCGGCCGGATGAAGCTGCCCGACGCCGACGACCAGGAATTCATCCCCTTCCCCGCCCCCTCGCCGACCTCCTGAAAGCGTGAACCGGACCGTGTCGAAGGCGCTTGCCCCGGCATAATTTGCGAGTCATTCTCATTCGCAGATTTACTCATGGAGAGCAGCATGATCCTGCAGGCGACAGGCGGCTCCATCCTGGTGCGGCTGATGCAGTTCGACCGGCCCACCGAGCGCGACACCGAATGGCTGCTGTTCGGGCCGACGGACCCGTCGGTGGTCGAGCCGCCCGAGCCGCCCGACCCTACAGGCCCTTCAGAGCCTTGCGCGTCTGCTCCCAGTACTGGGCGCCGGTGATCAGCGTCACCAGCGCCGCCAGCCAGAACAGGCTGTGGGCGACGACGGCGACCGGCCCCTGAACCTGCGGGCTGTCGGGCAGGCCAAAGGCCCCCCAGCAGGCGACGAACAGCTCGAAGCCGAGCGCGGTGAGCTGCAGGGTGGTCTTCCATTTCGCCAGCAGGGTGACCGGCAGCTTGACCCCCTTGCCGGCCCCCACCTCGCGCAGGGCGCTGACGGTGAATTCGCGGAACAGGATCAGGCCGGCGGGCAGGACCACCATCGGCTGGGGCCCAAGCGCCAGCAGGGCCAGAACCGCGCCGCAGACCAGCACCTTGTCGCCGATGGGGTCGAGGATGGCGCCCCAGACGCTGGTGGCGTGCAGCTTGCGCGCCAGCCAGCCGTCGAAGAAGTCGGTCACCGCGGCGACGACGAAGGCGATGAAGGCCCACCGCTCCAGGGCGAACTGCATCCCCGGGGTGAGCTGGTCGCTGAGAAAGGGCACGGCGCCGGCCGCCGCGGCCAGGGCCACGAACATGAACAAGGCCAGGACCAGGCGCGCGGAGGTGATCAGGTTCGGCAGGGATGTCATGGGGGTCCTTTGGCGGCGGCGCCCCCAACTATGGCGAAGGCTGCGCCGCATCAACGCCTGGCCGCACGAAAAGGCGCCGCGGGCGGCAACACCGCGCGTTCGGGCGCCTGCGTCAGTTTCGCATGGGGCCGGCGGTCCGGTATGCTGTCCACATGCTGGCCGGGATCACCAAGGGATGGCCCGCGGTCCTGTCCAACCTGAAGACCCTGCTGGAGACCGGCCGGGTGCTCCAGGGCGAACTCTGGAGCTAGGACCGTGCTGCACCTGACCCGGCCGCCCGTCGTCGAGACGGCCCTGCTGATCCGACGGCCCGCCGCCGAGGTCTGCGAGGCCTTCGTCGACCCGGCGATCACCTCGCGCTTCTGGTTCAGCCAAGGCAGCGGCCGGCTGGTCCCCGGCGCCAGGGTGCGCTGGGACTGGGAGATGTACGGCGCCTGCGCCGAGGTCGAGGTGAAGGCGGTCGAGCCGGGGCGCCGCATCCTGATCGCCTGGGGATCGGAGGGCGAGGCGCCGACCACCGTCGAGTGGGTGTTCGAGCCGCGCTCGCCCGACACCACCTTCGTCAAGGTCGTCAATTCCGGCTTCACCGGCGACGGCGACGCCCAGGTGGCCGGCGTGCTGGACTCGCTGGGCGGCTTTACCCTGGTGCTGGCCGGCGCCAAGGCCTGGCTGGAGCACGGCCTGCAGCTCAACCTCGTGCCGGACCGCCATCCCGACGCGATCGTGCCGGGCTGGCGGGGCCTTCCCGCCCAATAGTCGTCATCCTCCGGTCGCGCGAAGACGCGATCCGGGGGACCCAAGCGGGCTCGCCACATTCTGCAATTCAGCTTGGGTCCCCGGATCGGCCTGACGGCTGACCGGAGGATGACGGTGGGAGGCCGGAGGCGTTATTTGCGGAAGAAGTCGAAGATCCGCTGGGCGAGCGGCTCGCTGACGCCGTCGACCTTGGCCAGGTCCTCGGCCGAGGCCCGGCTGACCCCGCGGGCCGAACCGAAGGCGTGCAGCAGGGCGCGCTTGCGGCCGGGGCCGACCCCTTCGATCTCGTCGAGGGGGTTCTTCTTCATGTCGATGGCGCGCCGCGTGCGGTGCGTGCCGATGGCGAAGCGGTGGGCCTCGTCGCGCAGGCGCTGCAGGTAGTAGAGCACCGGCGACCTGGGCTCGAGCATGAAGGGCGCCTTGCCGGGCATGAAGAACCGCTCCAGGCCCGCGTCGCGGTCGGGGCCCTTGGCGACGCCCACCACCGGAATGTCGTCCACCCCCAGGTCGGCCATCACCTCCAGGGTGGCGGCGAGCTGCCCGGCCCCGCCGTCGATCAGCACCAGGTCGGGCCGGATCGCCGGTTCGCCGGCCTCCTCCTCCTTGACCAGCCGGGCGAAGCGCCGGCGCAGAACCTCCTTCATCATGCCGTAGTCGTCGCCCGGCGTGAGTTCGGTCCCCTTGATGTTGAACTTGCGGTACTGGCTTTTCTGGAAGCCGTCCGGCCCGGCGACGATCATGCCGCCGACGGCGTTGGTCCCCATGATGTGGCTGTTGTCGTAGACCTCGATGCGTTCGGGGTTGGCCTCCAGCCCGAAGGCCTCGCAGACCCCGGCCAGCAGTTTCGACTGGGCCGAACTCTCGGCCATCTTGCGGCCCAGGGCCTCGCGGGCGTTGGTGTGGGCGTGCTCGACCAGCTGGCGCTTCTCGCCGCGCTGGGGCCGGGAAATCTCCACCTTGCGGCCGGCCTTCATGGCGAAGGCCGCGCACAGCAGGTCGCGGTCGGCGGGCTCGACGCTGGCCAGGATCATCTTCGGGATCGGCTTGTCCTCGTAGAACTGGCCGAGGAAGGCGGCCATCACCTCCGGGTCCTCGTCGGACTTGTCGACGCGGGGGAAGTAGGCGCGGTTGCCCCAGTTCTGGCCGGCGCGGAAGAAGAACACCTGGACGCAGGCCTGGCCGCCCTCGGCGAAGAGGGCGAAGACGTCGGCCTCGTCCACCGTCTCGGGATTGATCTGCTGCTCCTGGGCGATGGAGGAGAGCGCGCGGATGCGGTCGCGCAGGCGCGCGGCGCGCTCGAATTCCAGGTCGTCGGACGCAGCCTGCATCTCGTCGGACATGCGCGCCATCACCGCCCGGCTCTTGCCGCGCAGGAAGGCCTCGGCCTGCTCCACGAGACCGGCATAGTCGTCCAGGCTGACGAGGCCGGTGCAGGGCGCGGCGCAGCGCTTGATCTGGTGGAGCATGCAGGGCCGGGTGCGGGTCTCGTAGACGTTGTCCGAGCACGAGCGCAGCAGGAAGGCCTTCTGCAGGGTGTTCAGGGTCTTGGTGACCGAGTGCGCCGAGGCGAAGGGGCCGAAATAGTCGCCCTTGATGGTGTGGGCGCCGCGGTGCTTGCGCAGCTGGGCGGCCGGATGATCGCGGCGGATGACGATCTCGGGAAAGCTCTTGTCGTCGCGCAGCAGCACGTTGAACCGCGGCTTCATCTGCTTGATCAGGTTGATCTCAAGCAGCAGGGCGTCGGTCTCGGTTCGGGTGGTGACGAACTCCATCGACCGGGTCAGGTCGACCATGTGGGCGATGCGCTGGGTGTGGAAGCGGCCCTGGGCGTATTGCAGGACGCGCTTCTTCAGCGAGCGGGCCTTGCCGACATAGAGCACCTCGCCCTGGTCGCCGATCATGCGGTAGACGCCCGGCGCGTCAGGCAGCCGGCGGACCTCGTCCTTGATCAGGGCCGCGCCGGAAAGCGGGCTGGCGACGGGGGTGTCGGACATGGGCCAGATATAGGCGACTCGGCGCGCCCACGCAGGGGCCTAGATCTTGTAGGCGCCGGCCTGCAGCTTCTCGAACACCGCCTTGGTCAGCTTCACATAGGGCTTGCCGGCGGGCTTGAAGTACATCGGGCCGCGGATCCTGGCCGGGTCGTAGCCATCGACGACCAGGTCGAGCTTGCGGTGCTTGAAGGTCCCCGTGGTCTCGATCGCCGGCAACAGGCGCACGAACAGCGGCTGGGCGTAGGGCGGCAGCTCGCGGCCCATCTGCTCGTCCAGCACCTTGATGTCGAATTCCGGCCCGACCACCAGGCCGGCCATGCCGGCCCGGCCCTCGGCGCCGGCGATCTCCACGCCGTAGACATTGGCCTCGCGCACGCCGGGGACCTCCCGCAGGCGGGCGGCGACCTCGGTGGTGGAGACGTTCTCGCCCTTCCAGCGGAAGGTGTCGCCGATGCGGTCGACGAAATACAAATAGCCGTCGGCGTCCTGGCGCATCAGGTCGCCGGTGGCGAACCAGGCGTCGCCGCGCTCCAGCACGTCGTGCAGGATCTTCTTCTCGCTGGCGACCTTGTCGACATAGCCGGTGAACTCGCCGCGGGCGTCGCCGCCGATCTTGCCGACGCACTCGCCCACCTGGCCCGGGCCGCATTCGATGCACAGGCCGTCGGGGCCACGGACCGGCTGCTCG
>Ga0307513_10004627_pt1 | contig 18316 bp, 28 predicted proteins | sample 15_EM_MG_FD_202174 | JGI IMG/M metagenome (GOLD analysis project Ga0307513, IMG submission 202174) | Populus trichocarpa ectomycorrhiza microbial communities from riparian zone in the Pacific Northwest, United States - 15_EM | ecosystem: Host-associated > Plants > Roots > Unclassified | place... | reverse complement strand
AATATCTTTGAGAGACATCTATTTCCAAAATGTCTATAGATATATTTTAACATTATATGTATCATTGTGGTAGCATTGGGTACAGGGGAAGAGGTGGATTGAGGTTTTTGATCTGGTGCAGGAGGAGTAGAACAGGTCACTTCATATTTTTGGATATTCTGGGTCAATCTTAGCATTCTTGGGTTCATCTGAAAGCTCTAAATAATACCTTTTAGGGAGAAGTTACAGCATGTTAATTGGTTAAGTCTTTGTGAAGTAATTCAATTTCGAAGTTTTGATTCCCTGTGCAAGAGGAAGAGTACATCAAATATATTCGTTGTTCCACAGGTTCTGGGTGGATTTTAGCGTTCTTTGGTTCATCTGAAAGCTCTAAATAATAGCTATTAGGACAAAGTTACTGTGTATTAATTTCTTAAGCCATTGTGCAGTAATTCAATTTCGAGTTTTGGATCCCCTGTGCAGGAGGAGGGGGTACACTAAATATATTCATTATTTCACTATTTCTGGCTCGTTTCTGGCATTCTTTGGTTCTTCTAAAAGCTGTAGATTATACCTATTATGATGAAGTCACAGTTTGTTTATTTGTTGAGCCTTTGTGCAGTAATTCAAGTGCAAGCTTTTGATCAATGATGGAGGGGGAGAAGTGCAACTAATAATTTATTTGCTTCACTCATACTGGACCACTCTTAACGTTCTTAGGTTCGTTAGAAAGCCCTAAATTACAGCTTTCAGGATGATGTTTTACCTTGTTAATGTGGCCAGTATTCATCTTACAAGTCAATTTCAGGTTTTTGAGCAATGATGGAGGAGATCTGCATGTAATTGTTTTATTTCTCCACCAATTCTTTGCCATTAATTATGTTCTTGGGTGCATTTGAAAGCTGTAGATCTCAGCTTTTAAGGAAATATTTTACATTGTTAATGTGGCCAGTATTTGTCTTACAATTTAATTTCGGGTTTTTGAGCAATGATGCATCAGGAAAAAGGGGTTTGGTCCTAAAGAAACCCAGGTTGCTCTCGGTGTCTCTAGAGACTCCAAAGACATCAAAGACTCAAAAACACCTGGGTTCACCCCAAAGCAAAGTCCCCAATGTTCAACTTAGCCAAAGCACCCCCAAAGCATTGTCAAAGCATCCCAGAGTATTCCCAAAGCATCTTCAGAGCATTTCTAGAGCATCTTCAGAGCATTCCTAGAGCATTCCCAGATCACTTCTAGAGCACTCTGAGCAGCTTAGAATATGACCTTTACACTTTCTTTCACCTCATAACATTTATAGAATAATAATAAAAAATATTAGAATTTATACTATAGACATACAATATAAACTATATATGTATTTAACCTACTACTTCCTGATAGATGCTAGCAAAATTGAGGTGATGAAGGGTGGTGGAAGAGGTGGAAGTCACTTGCTCACATCACAAATCACTGTAAATAGACGTAAGATGAATTAAAATGTAAAAGTAGGAATGAAATTGCTTATGGCCAGGGGAAGCGTCCTCAATGCTCAATGTTGAGCAATGTGGCAGAGCAGAGGGCACAAGGGGTGGTGATGACGCTTTATGCCATTCATCGAGGGGAAGGGGAAGGGACAGGTCAGCGTCCAGGTTATTTGAAATGCCAGGAGGGGTGGAAGTGGCAGGCTCAACGTCGTTTGACGTGGCAGGGCAGGATGGCAGGGGGCAGCACCCTCAATGCTCGAAGGGGGGGACCTGCATCTGGGTTGTTTGAGGGGTGTTGAAGAGGGGAGAGGAGGCCGGGCTCACCTGTGGTCTCAATCTCCTGCGTTTGGCCGATGACGTGGTGGTCGAGCACCATCGAGGAAGCTGGGGACAGTATTAATCAGATGGGGTCGATAAAGTTCAAGTGGGGGACTCACGGTGTCTCAATCCCCTGTATTTCGCTGACGACGTGGCAGTGGGTCCTTATCGACGAGGTTCAAGGGTGGGATGTGCTGGCATTTCCGAACATGGCCTACATCTTTTGAGGGATGGGCACATGGGTGACGGAGGTGGGAGACGTTGGCTAGCGTGGTGGGAGATGCTTGCGGATGGTATTGGGAGGCTGAAGGTGGGAGGCAAGGAGGAGTTGAAGTTCAAGAAGTTGAACTTCGACATTCAACATCAAATCAACATATCATGTGATCATGTCCACACATGATCACATTCACATGACTGGACAACTTCGTGACCATCATATCATGTCCTTTCCAACCCTATCATCCAACTTGCAACGCCACCAACAAACACAGCAGGTCGGATCCCAGCTGCATCCGTCCCTCCCCTCTTCAGAGGGATGTGGGTGGCTCCTAGTCAACCAACAAGGGAGTGGGGGGTGGAGAAACGCGAGGGGGGACCCAGGAAGTGGGAGGCCCAAGCAGTGCATCGCGAAAACGGGCAATGACCAATGTCGTTGCCCATTTTTTCCCATTCAATCCTCCTTCGCTTGCCGCTAACGACTGCTACACACAGACTGCCACCACCACCACCTCCCTCACATCCAAACGTGAGCCGGAAGTGGTTTTTTTTGGCGTTTCGACCGGTCTCCCACCACCACCACCTCCCTCGCGTCCAAACGCGAGCCGGAGGTGGTTTTTTTCATTCTTTCGACCAGTCTCCCACCACCACCTCCCTTGCGTCCAAACGCGAGCTGGAGGTGGTTCTTTCGACCGGTCTCCCAACACCACCACCTCCCTCGCATCCAAACGCGAGCCAGAGGTGGTTCTTTCCATTCTTTCGACCCGTCTCCCACCACCACCACCTCCTTTGCATTCAAACGCGAGCTGGAGGTGGTTCTTTCGACTGTTTCGACCGTCTGCCACTACTACCACCTCCCTCGCATCCAAACGCGAGCTGGAGGTGGTTTTTTTTGCACCTGTATAAGCCCTTCTCATATATGACATGTCTCTAGTTTGCCAACTAGAAGCATATTTCTACAAGGCAAACGACCTACCTGGCAAGTTTCCCAAGGGCCATATATAATGCTATATCTATATAGCTAGATGGACTTCCCAAATAAGAAAAAAGTCATTTTTGGTGGCTGTGCTATAAACAGAAAATGTAGATTGCACCAATTGGACCCTGAATCCATTTCAATTACATCAGTACATTATTTCCTTATTGAGAAAAACACAAAATACTTTCCCAGAGCCAGCGGTTTTTGGAATTTGGCTGATGGGAATTTTTTCCAAAAAAGGAAACTTTTTGCTAAAGCATAGATTCTATTAGTAAAACCCTGAATATGTTAAATTTTTGTTTGTATTTCATTTTCTTATTAAGCAAAATGCAAAATACTTTTCTAGAGCTATTGATAAAAAAAATTTGGCTATTAAGTTTAAAACAAAATGTTTATTTTGATAACATAAACAGTTTCCCTCTTATAGACAGATATTATGCACTGCCACCATATTTGTATATTTGTTTGGCTCAGAGGCCATAATGTGATATGTATGTGCGACAATGATATAAATAGAGCCAAATCTAAAGTCACATGTTGCAAAATGATCCCATCAAAGCATAAACAAATAACCTCTGTGGAGCATCTAAATAAAGTAATCTATCACCTAGTTGTCTGAGACACTGAATTTGTCTATAGGTGTTGGTATATATGGCCCTTGGGAAACTTGCCAGGTAGGTTGTTTGCCTTGTAGAAGTATGCTCTTAGTTGGCAAACTAGCTACATTTCATATATAATTCTAGCTTATAAGGCTGCCCTTGCATCGAAACACAAGCCGGAGGTGGTTTTTTTTGGCGTTTTGATACGTCCCCCACCCTTACCACCTCCTTCGCGTTCAAACGCGAGCTGGAGGTGGTTTTTTTTGCTCTTCCAACACCTCTGCCACCACCACCTCCCTCACGTCCAAATGCAAGCTGGAGGTGGTCATTTTCAGTGGTTTCAACGCGGCTCCCACCATCACCACCTCCCTCGCATCCAAACACGAGCCGGAGGTGGTTCTTTTCAGCAGTTTCAAGGCGTCTGCTGCCGCTGCCACATCATCACTGCCCCCGAATCAACAACGGCGAAAATGATAGGAGGGGGAGAGGCTGACAAGAGAAATGTAGGAAGTGGAGAAGATGGCCTCGACAAAGGGGCAGCGTTCATACCATATGCTGCCCCATTTGATTTTTTAGTCAATAATATGTATTTAGATCATACTATAAAAATTTGTAATTACTACACCTAGAGACTACCCAGGACTCTTCCAAAGATGTCAGAGAGGCCCAGAGAATTTTTATTTTCCAAAAGAGGCCCAGGGAATTCTTATTTTTCCAAAGATACCCCAGACACCACCAGAGAGACTTGAGCAATTTGATTATTTCCAAAGACATATAAAGCAACCTAGAGAGTCCTAGAGAGTCAAAGTTGCTTTGGGAAAGTTGAAATTGCCTAGGTTGCTTTAGGACCAAAGGTCATTTTCCTGATGTTGATGTTGGATTTGTCTTTCCGCCTTCCACCACCACTTTCACCACCCAACTCACTCACAACCCCAGAATTCCACCCACAAGGTGTCCCTCCCCTCTTATGAGGAATGTGGGCTCATCTCCGTCATGCTCAACAAGCAATTCCTTCCATCCCCGACACACCCACGCCAACTCACCTTTAGGTTTGTCTTTCCTCCCCATACCACCACCTTGATGATTCAGAGACCCAGCCCATCACACTCAAAGGAAAGAAGAACAGACGAGGACCTCCTGTGAACACCTGCCACACCCGCCCCTCCAAGGGATGTAGGCGGGCTGATACTCACTCAATGGGGGAATTGGGGACCGAGAAACACAAGGGGGGACCCAGGAAGTGGGAGGCCCATCCGGTGCATCACGAAAACGAACTATGCTTTCGTCATGGTTTGTTTTCTCAACCCCTCTTTCCGTTCCCCCCACTGATGATAATCCCACCTCCACCACAGAAACTCGGTGCTGATATGGTGAACCCCGCAACCACAATATGGTGATTCCACTATGACCGGCAACAACATCGCATACCCCATGACCACATGACAGCTCAAGCCCATCGACTGCCCCTCCCCTCTTGTGAGGGATGTGGGCCTACCTCTTCTGAAAAAGAAATGACAAAACGACGAGAACCCAACACCTTCGCATCGAAAGACACATCGGTGTTAGGGTGCCAACGCCAATGTGTCGAAAGACAGGAAGGTGTGTGGATGCCAACCCCAATGTGTTGAAAGACAGGAAGGTGTGTGGATGCCAACGCCGATGTGTCAAAGAATGCGAAGCCCATGCGGACACGTCATTGCCAACATAACGAACGAGCGCAACACGACATCGGCATACAGCCCAGCGACGAGGCGTAGTGCCACATGAGCATGAAGCATAGGCTAGGCAACATGATGTAGGCCATAATGACGCCATGTAGAACAATGGACCAGAGCCCATGTAGCTCTGGTCCATGTTTTTATTTTCTCTTGTAGTACTGTACACATGTTCCTAGTTTAAAACCCAAGGAGGGACTCCCTTCTTCGGAAAAATTATACCTCTTTTTGCTCTTCGTATGACACTTCCCCCAACAAAAAATATGTTACAAATGTCCCAAAATGGGAATGTCATCTAAACCTATCCATGCCCATCCATCCATTATAGCGCCCCCACGCATTTATAAAACAGTACATTATATGTAAATACATTGTATCTACTATAATACAAATTTTTAACCATGCAAAACCAAGCCCAACGAGCCCAGGAGTAAAATCGAGCCTGAGCAATCCCAACTGGCACCGCTTGCCTAATTTGGAAGGCTGGACTTCTGGGACGCATTGTCAAATGATTTAGCACCCACTCCTGCTCCCTCTGGGGTGCCAAAACATCCCAGATGGGTGTAATTAACCATTCTACACCTAAATATGAAATTTCCCATGCAAAAATCCCCCCCAACGTGCTCAACAGCGAGCAAAACCACCCAAGCACCACATCTGGCATTGTTTACAGCTGTTTACTGATTTCCCCAGCCCCGCCCAATAGTCCCACCATTCTAAACCACCCCACCCTCCCATCTGGCATCCCCGGGATGTGAATCACCCTACCCACACACCCAAAAATTGCCATTACTAATCCTAACCAGCCCCGGAACCCCAGCACAACCTTATATTTTTGGGTGGTGGGTAACTATCGCTGTGGATTGATCAAGTCAGTTGGGTAACTACCATATATTGATATATGAGGGTGGTAACTACAGGTGGTTTTTATTTATATCCTAGACCCTAATTACGCTTTCACCCCACCCAAAACCCCCACCAAATGACCCCAACAGTGAGTAAGCGCTCCCAGCATGCTCTCTGGTGATTGTTTACATATGTTTACATATCCTGCTCTACCATAAATACCCCCTGCACACCCTGCCCTCGCATCTGGCACCCTTGGCATGTGTACCAACCTACCCGCCCATCCCAAGGACCCTATTTGTGATCCCAAACAGCCCTGGCAACCCCAGCAGGATCCTTTTTTTTGGGTGGTGGGGAATATCCGATGTGAATTTATGATATGGTTCACACAAGTCCCAGGTATTGATATAGAATTGTAGCGTCTAAGGCTGGACTCTCAATGGTTGTGAGATATGGAATAATCAAAATTGAGTGTGGTTGGACATTGACTGTAAAATTAGCTTCAGTACATTGGGTCAATGATAGTTCAATAGGTACATAAAGATTTACTCCAAACTAGTAGTGGTAGATTTTAGAATTCAATATTACTATCTAATATACATCATTATTTCTACTTACTTGGAGCTTTTGGGCTCAGGATAGGTCAAATAAGATCTAGGATGGCAATGAAGCATAGTGGACTGAAATATATGGTGAATTCTTACACTTGGGAAATGAATCTTTGGGGCAGAGCACCAATATAAGGAAGTAATTTCTGTTCTATTAACATTCCATCATTTTATTTTCAACTCCAGAGGATATCTACGCCCTCCTGGCCATTGACAATGATGATGATGGGGAGAGGCACCAAGGCAGCCCGGGTTTCCCAACCAATCGGATGATCCCCAGGCACCGCCAAAACATGATCAACTATGTTGAACATCGTTGATCTTGTCTCTCACCACCACCATCACCATCGTTGTCGTGACCACCACCCCACCTTAGCCCCTCCCCTCCATAGAGGGATGTGTGTTGATGGCCACCCAGTATCGTGCCCTTCCACTGTGTAGGTGATGTGGGCCGATCCTCACAATAACCCATCAAGCCTGCACGAACACCTCCCCTCCCCGAGGGATGTGCACCTATCCGGATGGATCCAAGGATTTGGGGAGTGCAGGAACCCACCAATAAGCAGATCCACAATGAACGATACCAGTCCAGCAGGGAGGGGTAGGAAGTCCACGAGGTCCACGAGGGCAGGAAGAGTTGGGTACGACGATGCAAGTGATAACACCCACAACGACGACAACCAGTGTAGCACTGGGTTAGGACTTGACAACAACAACACCAGATGCGACCATGGGTAGGGGATAACCAGTGTACCAAGGAAGTGGGAAGCCCGGCTAGTGTGTGATGAAAGCGAACCACGACCTTGGTTGTGGTTCATTCTCGTCTTTCTTTTCTTCTCCCTCCTCACTCGCTGACTCCTAACCAGAGGCAGACATAGTGACTGAGGCCAGAAAGGTCCTCCTCTCCTGGACAGCCCCTCAACAATGCCGGGGCAGGTGATTTGATGACAACACCGCCCAGGGGAATGAATGTGGGTTCGATAGAGGGATGGGTGAAGAAGGGTAGGAGGAACCATGGGGTGGCAGGGCATGGGAGGCCCCAGCAGTGTGTCACGAAAATAAACTACGAAAGTTGTAGTTCGTTTTCTCAATCCCTTTGCCCTCTTCCCATCGCTGACCTCCATTCCCAATGCCAGGGTAATGAAGAGTGCCATGACCAAGACGAGGTGCTGGAATAAGCGACGATATGCCACCACCCCAACCTTGTGACTCATATTACCGCCCAGTGAGGGGGTTGGGTATGCCATGATGAGGAGAAGCCACCCCACCACAGAATGGAATGCCAATGATGACAATAGCAGCCAAACTGCGCCTGACAACACCTACGATCATGCATATGGCCCATCAACAATACATACAACCTATCAAGATGAGGACGAAGCACTGAGGTAAGGAATGTGACGGCAATGAGTGCAGCAAGCTGCCACAGGGAATTGATGCCCAGGTGATGAGCGGGGAAGAACATGAGTGATCCACCCATTCCCAGGTCCCTAGACACATATGATACATTATGTTACTTGTAAATACATGATATTTACTACAATACATTTGTTTTCCCAAGAAAGATTGAGCCCAATGAGCCTTCCCTATTGGGAACACATCATCCAACAACATCCCTTGCCATCCATCCATTCCTAATCCCCAGACGTGTAAAAATTAGTGTATTACGTGTAAATACATTGTAGCTACCTAGCTATACAATTTTAACCATGAAAAATTGAGCCCAGGGAGCCCAGTAGCAAAAAACAGGCCAGGAAGGCCAAATTGATGGCATCTTTCCAAAATGGAAGGAGTGCACAGCGTCATCCAAAGCTGCATGCTCGCATCCACCTATTCCCATCCCCCAATGTTCAAAATAATGGTAGAATACTTTTTTATTCATGTAATAGACTACAAATACACTTTTATCCTATCAAAAACAGCCCCCAAATAAGCCCAATAGCAAAGAGGTGCCTGTGGGATCAAATTTGATGGCACGTTCCCAAAATGGAAACATCATCCAAATGCTCCTCTTTCAATCCATCCCTTCCAGCACCCATGCCCTGGGGGGAAGGGTGGGATATATTTTTATTTATATCCTAGACCCTAATTATGCTTTCACCCACCCAAAACCCCTGCCAAATGCCCCCAACAGCAAGTAAGTGCTCCCAATATGCTCTCTGGTGATTGTTTACATATGTTTACACATCCTGCTCTACCAGGAATACCCCCTGCACATCCCACCCTCCCATCCAGCACCCCCAGCATATCAACCATCCTACCTGCTTAACCAAAGGATCATATTACTAATTCTAACCAGCCCCGGCACAATGGCAATACTCCTTTTTTTTGGGTGGTGGGGAATACCTGGTGTGGACTTATGATATGTTTCAGGCATGTCTAAGGTATTGATATATCAAGGTAGCATATACAGGTGCTCAACTACCCAAGTCTTTTTCTTCAGATGAACGACAAGGTCATTATCATTCTCGAACAGATTGTACACATTCTCCTTTTCAAAGAACAATGCATCAACATCATCATATGGAGCCCCTAGAGGATCCATAAAAGGCAAAAGAGGTAAAGCACAAAAGCGTGCTTGGGAGTATTCCACCTCTCCACATGAAGGGCCTTGTCAATGTCTTTTCCTGTGGGGTCTTCCTCATCGTCGTTGTCATGTGCATCTTCAGCACTTTCTTCGTTGGAGTCAAGGATAATCTCAGGAGTATTGGGCTGATTTTTGGTGGGAGACCCAATAGGGTTGAAGAAGGAATGTGTTGAGTCGAATGCTTGGAGACCGTCTTCCTTCTGATCTGTATCCCTGTCAGCATTGATGTCAGTAAAGCCCTTCTCTTTAATGGGTGGTGATGGGGATTTAAGTTTGAGTTTACTATGAGGAGCGAAGCATGGAGGTGGGGTGGGGCTTTTCAACCAAAAACTTCTTTTTGTCGTCAGTGCTTTGGGTTTTGGTAGAGGCACAGGTGCAGGAGATGAAAAGAATGTATCAAGGATAGAACAGGTGAATCTGGGTCTTGGAAGTGGAGGAGTAGATAGATGAACACATCCTTGACCAGTGAGAACCTCAGGTGTGTTCGGGCTACCTCTGAGAATGGGAACCTTGACAAAGTTGTTCACGGTGATATGAACTTGTGTGGAATGTGAATGGTGCTGGCAAAAAACTATCAGATATAGAAAAGACCAGATGGAAAAGAAAAGACTTATATAAATGATACCAGTTATGGGATCCAAATCTGCCAGCCAGGCATGCACAAGTGTATAATCTTCTTTATTGACCCACGTATAATCCACCTCCATATCTGCTTGGCTCTCACTATCAACAATCTTTTTGTCCTCACTCTTGCTCAACTCATCCTCCTTGAGGCTATTTCCATAACCTGAATGCCACCTCCCGGGGTCACAGACATTCGACAACTTCACTGCCATCACGCCACCCTTAAGCTGCCCAGGTTTGTACAAAGGGCTATACAACTTCACCTTGCTCTTCACCTTGAACAGATAATCCTCCACATCCCCCAATCCATTCTTCTCATTGGCATAGCACACAGGGGTATCAAAGAGCCATGCAATCAGACAACGCAGGTGGGCAAGGGTATAGTTCATGGGAATGCGGATGACATGAAAAATGCCACCTTGTCTCGCATGAACGTCTTTTCTCACAAATTGAAAGCATAGAGGAATGCATCGCTTGAAGCTGGTGACATCAGAAAGAGTTTGGAGGAGTTATTCTCTGCATTTCCGGCCAAAGGGGTTGGAAGGAGAATCAGAAGCTCAGAGTGGGTATGGTGTGTATGGTGTCTGAGGCATCTCCAAGAACTTCCCAGGGCTACTGCTACTGTTCGCAGCATGTTTCAAAGATGAGGCTGAGGCTGATGGAGTCTGGGGAAAGGAGTATTGAAGATGTTTCCATGGCGAAGATAGGTGCTCTGAAGAACTGGTCTCTACAGACACTTGGTCCATGATGCTGCGTTTCCTGATCATACTTGGCTAGTTGCGGTGGTGTGGTTAAGAAAGCACTGATAGAACTTTCGCAACAAAATCAAATGCACAAACAAAAGTCATGTGGTCACAACAACACTTGATTGACACGACTCACTCCATCAAACCATCAACCCTTGTTTCTCTCCAGTCTCACTCTGGTGTGATCTTCCTCAATTCCAAATATGCAAAGACCAGAGAAACTTAACCTTTTGGGCCTTGTTCTACTGCATGAAACTTTGAATTGTTACATGAAAACTCAAGAAGAGGGTCTGGATAGTTCATGAGTGACCATGTTCATGAATACTTCCAACAGAGCCATTCATAGCTAATCCAAGAATCAATATTGTACAGGTGGCTCTTCTTTTTCTGTTATAATTTTTCAGGTCAGGTACTAAAGTATCACTTATATCTGAAGAATTGTTAGTGCTATAAAAATAGAGATAAAAAAGAAGTAGCAACCCATGGTTTGATGTCTTACACTGGGAAACAAAAGGACTATTTGTGCTCCTGACCAATGTATCAGTGTTTGAAACAGAAAGTTGAAGATAATGTCACATACAAGCTTGTGGCTAATGACCCATTGAATGAGCCAAGCTGGATCACCTTTATCAATGGCATTGTTGAATGCAATTGCAACTTGTGCCTTCAATATACTTATGGTGATGTGTTTCTGGGATTTGAAGGACTTGGTGGCATGGGGTAACTGTGCTTCCATGTCTTTGCCAGAAAACCAGAAAGAATGCTCTGCTAAAAGAGCAACAACTAATAGAATTGTTAGATATTGATTGCAAAATAAGCAATTTATAATACCAGCAATAGCATGAAATTTAGAAAGTCCCTGTATATATAATGAGTAGAATATTCAAATTGAGGGTAGGGCATCAAACTTACTTGGTATTGCTCATTTTCAACCCTTGAAAATACAGAAGGAAATTGTTGTTGAAAAATCTAGAACAGAAATATATTCAATAGATTGGTTAATAATCATAACTGCTTACCATCTATTAAAAATATATTAAAAATATATTGTTAAAGAATATAAAAAATAAAACAAACAAACTGTAACAAATGAGCAAATGGTGAATGATTATAATAAATATAGAAGTTCATTTTAGACAAACCACTTACAATCTGAGGAATATGCTTGTTATATTTGTTTTCAGATTTGATTTTTTTGTTATAAAAGAAAATTAATATAACAAATATTTTCTAAGCTTATAAACTTACTCGCTATATTAGAACATGTAGAAGTCATTTCATGCAAAAGTCATTTGACTAATCAGAACATTCTTCCTGAGAAATCAGAGACACTGCACTCACAGCCTATGTTGGACCATGCAAAGGTGTTTTGACTGATCAGAACATCCTTCCTGAGAAATCAGAGGCACTATACTCACAGCCTATGTTGGAACATGCAATGGTCATTTGACTAATCAGAACATCCTTCCTGAGAAATCAGAGGCACTGCACTCACAGGCTATATTGGAACATGCAAAGGTTATTTGACTGATCAGAACATCTTTCCAAAGAAATCAGAGGCACTGCACTCACATACTATATTGAAACATGCAAAGGTCATTTGACTGATCATAACATCCTTTCTGAGAAATCAGAGGCACTGCACTCACATACTATGTTGGAACATGGAAAGGTCATTTGACTGATCAGAACATTCTTCCTGAGAAATCAGAGGCACTGCACTCACAGCCTATGTTGGAACATGCAAAGATCATTTGACTGAGCAGAACATTCTTCCTGAGAATTCAGAGGCATTGCACTCACCCACTATGTTGGAACATGCAAAGGTCATTTGACTCATTCTTCCTGAGAAATCAGAGGCACTGCACTCACATCCTATGTTGGAATATGCAAAGGTCATTTGACTGATCAGAACATTCTTCCTGAGAATTTAGAGATACTGCACTCACATTCTATGTTGGAACATGCAAGGATCATTTGACTGATCAGAACATCCTTCCTGAGAAATCAGAGACACTGCACTCACATCCTATGTTGGAACATGCAAAGGTCATTTGACTGATCAGAACATTTTTCCTGAGAATTCAGAGGTACTGCACTCACATTCTATGTTGGAACATAAAAAGGTCATTTGACTGATCAGAACATTCTTCCTGAGGAATCAGAGGCACTGCACTCACATTCTATGTTGGAACATGCAAAGGTCATTTGACTAATCAGAACATCCTTCCTGAGAAATCAGAGACACTGCACTCACATCCTATGTTGGAACATGCAAAGGTCATTTGACTGATCAGAATATTTTTCCTGAGAATTCAGAGGTACTGCACTCACATTCTATGTTGGAAAATGCAAAGGTCATTTGACTGATCAGAACATTCTTCCTGAGGAATCAGAGGCACTGCACTCACAGGCTATGTTGGAACATGCAAAGGTCATTTGACTAATCAGAACATTTTTTCTGAGAAATCAGAGGCACTGCACTCACATACTATATTGGAACATGCAAAAGTCATTTGACTAATCAGAACATCTTTCCTGAGAAATCAGAGGCACTATACTCACAGCCTATGTTGGAACATGCAATGGTCATTTGACTAATCAGAACATTCTTCCTGAGAAATCAGAGGCACTGCACTCACAAACTATATTGGAACATGCAAAGGTTATTTGACTGTTCAGAACATCTTTTCAAAGAAATCAAAGGCACTGCACTCACAGCCTATGTTGGGACATGCCAAAGTCATTTGACTGATCAGAACATCCTTCTAGAGAAATCAAAGGCACTGGACTCACATGCTATGTTGGAATATGCAGAGGTCATTTGACTGATTAAAAATGCAATTGACAATTACTTACGGCCTAGACATTCAGTGCACATATATTCAAGTTGAGAAATTTATGACAAATGTGTCTTGACCAACCTTCTGTAATGGTCTAGTCAGTAACCATCTTTTACAACTTAAACTAAAGTCATCACTTACATACTAAAGCTAAAATAAGAAATAATTTATTAGAAATAAATTTATGCATTACGCTCTAAACTCCAGGTTAGGCTTTGTTTATAAATTCAATCTAAATTCAATTGAATATTTTACATTTGAACTCTGAAAACAACCATAATTAGCACATTTCTTTGTGACTACAAACCATTTTCTCACCCAAAAATTTGGAAACCATGACACTATCCCCAAAACAATTTCTTTTTGGAATATTTTTGCTACATTATATTTCATCAAAACCTCTTGTTCAAAGGTAACAAAAAAAATTACCATCTTTCCACACCATTCTGTGGACTTCTCAGAGTAAATATATATATATTTAACAAATTACTAACCTAATGCTGTTTTTTATACACAAATCCAGGTTGTTTTTCTGTGTTGAAACAAACAAGTTGACAAGAACATCATTATCACGAATATCCATGGTTTTTTCAGATAATTCAGAACATTGATTTTTTTCTTTGTCCAGTCCTAGCATTTGTTAGAAATTTAAAAAATCTAGAAGAATATAATATTTTACCAGACAAGCAAACATATGTTTTTGGTGGAAAATTTGCACCCAGAACACGAGGAAGATATTCATCCTGGAAAGTTTTGTGCACCAACTCAAGTACTTGGATTGATGCCTCTTCATGACTCTTTCCTTCCTCTCGCAACTTACTATAACATTTGAGTTCAAGTGCATCAAACTTGGTGAAGATCAGCACAACAGGCACTTGAAACAATGACATTATCTAAGGTTGTACAAAAAGAGAAAGAAAAAATACCTCTGCCAGTTCCAAGACTAAAGAATGCCTGTTCAGCCCCAGAGATTGGACGTTGATCATCCATTGGAACACAGTACCTGTCAGCATATATATAAGATAAGTTGTGTTTATCGGCAAAGAGACTAAAAGCTATACCAGATAACATGGAGTTGATCCTTTAAGTCAACAAGCTGTTCTCGTTTCTGGATAAACTCCTTGACTACCTTCAGTTCATCTTCTGATCCTGCTTCAATCCCTCTGGAATCATGAAAGATAAAGTTACTGCCAGAAAAAGTGAGTTGGTATTCAATGTTATGTTCTCCACGCTGAGGAATCATTAGAAATAATTGTAAACAGGTTGCAATTTGCTTAACCTCAGCAGAAGGGTTCAGGACATCTGTAGAACGTTTCTTCACATGTCCAAAAACCTTACGCAGCCGCAACAACTGCCACAAGGACCCAAGGCTGTGTTAGTTTGTCCCGAGACCGCGAGATTCCCATGACATACATCAGCCAAGTCCCGTTTGACAATGACCTTCTTTCCATCTGCGTCGTATACGATTGGCTTCGCGTCTGGTTTCGCATTGCACACCTTGCGCAGGATGGTCGTTTTGCCCGCATTTGCCTTGCCGATGACGAGGATGCGAAATTGACCACACTGGCGACGGATTTCTTCTGGACCTAAGGCCCCTTCCCTAAATGGAGCTACATTGCTAGATGATTGATTGTCGGTCGACATGGGAGGAGAGGAGAAATGCACAATGAAGTTTGAAGACTAGGTGGTCAGAGATTAACCAGTGCGGGCCTTATCGCAAGAATCGTGTTTCCTTATCCAGACAAATCAAAGCATCCTTCCGTCTCCTTCCCAAGGGCTGTGCCGATGTACTCGCACGAAAAGCCTGACGGTTAACGTTTACCGGTTACCCTCGGTATGGCTCCGGAAAGTGGTTCGACACTCAGTACTCAGAGGTCGTCCACCATTCTGAACTTCCCGCACCGCGTGAATTCATGATGGCCGCAAAGCTTGGCTGAACACACCCATGACTAAATCTGCTGTCCATCGGTGAGTTTTTCTTTTCCCTCGTTTTTCCGACACTCTTACTCTTTTCTTCGTTCTCCTGGCTAAACGCACACACTGTTCACGTTCCATTCCCTCTCAAAACAACAATTGTCCTGATTTCTTGCCTGGGCCCCTAGACCGATTCCACCACCACTTCTTTGTGTCAATTACTTTCTTATCTCAACTAATCCATTCCCTCTAGATTTCGCTCTACACGTCGAAGTCTCTCTCCAGAACCTCCGTCACTCTGACCCCATGGCCCCCTCATCAATCCCTGGCGGAATAGAACCCTTCAGGTTACTGAACGAAGGTTTCTCCTGTGACTTTACCCTCCTCCGGTGCTCCACTGCGTGCACGAACACAACGCACTGGCTCGGTCACAAACAACGGCAAAGCTTTTCCCCTGCTTCCGTACGTCCCTTTGTCACCTCATCTGATGTTTGTTTACCCATATCTAGTTCTCAGTCGCGTACGTGCAAGACAAACATACCACCAGCAGTTTGGACATGTTCTTCATCATCTACACCCTTTCCTTTACAATCACGACTTGTGCCTGTAGGATGACAACACATGACTGCACGCTTATTCGAATCCCCAATCTCTCTCTATTCGTCGCGTCCAAACATGATGAACAAATGCTGACCGGTACGGACGACGATGTTCCTCCAAACGTCGAACTGGGAATGTTGCTTGGGAGGACAGTGGGTTAAAAATGAGAGGGGTCTAGCGTGGGATGGGCGGTATGGAGGGGATCCTATCTGAACAGAAATGCCAGTGCGGCCTCCAGTGGGCTGGGGCAATCGAAGTCAGTGGAGGCGCAGGGTGGAGAACGCGCAAGATCGCAGAGTCTTACGACAAGGAACACGGGCAATAGAGATATGGTGATCCATGACGGGAAAGACGCCAGTTTCTGTCGATCGTGCAGGTTCGTTTGTTCGTTTATCGCTCACCTTCCTCCATTCCTTCCTACATCGATCATTCTTGTTCGATTTTTTTTTACCTCTTAACATGTTTCCTCACACTTTTTTGCCTCTTCTTCGCATATTTCCTGATTCTCCTGCTTTTACAGTGCAACGATCCAACTCCTCAAACTCGCGCTCGCTTTTGCGGTTATCACAGACGAACAGAGATTCATGTCACCGCTTCCTGTGCTTGCTTTGTTGGACTCGACCATGATCCTTTCAGCGGATGTGTAGGGTCAGCCCTCGACAACGTTTCCATCTTACCTCATCCCTTGGATGCCAACTCGAAGTCTCGAAGTACAATCCACATCCATTAGACATTCAAATTTAATGACTGTATTATTATTTACCACCTCAACGCTGGCGTCCATACCTCCCTCAACGCCCCCTTCTGCACACCTTTCGTCTTTCCTAATGTTGTTCGCCAACCTCTCCTAGCCGAGTCCTGCTTTTGTCAACCATTTTTTCTAGTAGGAGGGTGGCAGCTGGCCGTGGTTTCCTGGACACATGTTGACCCAAGATACAGAATCCGCCGCCGCAGACTTACCCACGGCAGTGTTGTCGGCATCAACGCCTTTGTTTCGCGTCTCCTCTCCTCCGTCCGTTTCGTGACGGCGGTGACGAAGGAAAATCCCCATCAACCGACTCCTCCGTACCCACTATCGTGGACACCAGTACAGCAGTCGCAGCAATAAGACGCAGAGAATACCCCTATGGTACATTGGAATTGTCTCCCAGCCTCGTTAATGTCTCCTGTTCAGGGACGATTTGCTGGCGTTGACACCGCTGTCGAGGAAGAGGCCCGCTACGAGTTAAAGCGACTATGACGTCTTACTTACCCTCCTCGTCCCCCCACGGTTCAAGGTTTCCCTCCAACAGCTTGTTCAAAATCCTGTACGAAAGAGCTGATTGTCAATTCCACTGGATCCTTAGCGATGCACTGCAAGCCCTCCAGATGGCCAGGATAGAACCGGTCGAGTGGCCTGTTCTTTAACTTCAGATGCACGTGCCCGTTATCGTCAAGGCGAGTTGTTGAGCTTTCCTGTATATCTGCTTCCTCTCATGTTGGTTTGCAGGACTACGTCTACCTCGTTTCTCACGGAAGCCCACCTCTGATATCCTTTCTCACCTTTGCCTACCCTTTTGGCTGCCTGTTCTAGATCCGCGCTTCCTCTAGTTCAATTACCACCTTGCTTGCCCTTCCTTTCTCCGCCCTCATACCCTCGTTGCCACATCACGTCGCCCATTATTACAATGTCCAACCAAGTTCCTCGCCAAACGGTCGTGGTGTCTCCTTCATTCGCGTGGTGGCTAAAAAGCATCAGCATAGCGCCGCCCTAATAGTCCTTGCGTAGTCCTATTAGGATCCAGGGGTTACGTCTTCCTGGCTTTCCAGGATAGATATCTTGATCCAGACGACGATGTGCTATTGCAGGAGTTAGATGTCGAAGGCGGAGGGAGTGTGCAGTTGTTCTTGTTCGCCAATGGAGTTGCGGTGGAGGATGATGGCCAGAGAGCGAAGAATGCATTGAAGGAGCTCATGACGGGACTAGACATTTCTTCCCCTCCGAGCTTTACGTAGATTTTTTGAATACATTCCTTCTGGCCACTGCTGGAACCAGAATTAGTCGAACGCCGACGAGAGCTGGCATCTCAAGAGTCAAAGGTCCAAGTTCAGTTCAGACAGTCACGAGGCAACGCGCTATATGTAAACGTGCACATTAGTCACGTTTTGATCCCTCCCAGATACCTCCTACCCAATTCCATCACTTCTTCTACCACGTCGATTCCTTTTTTCTCTCAACTAATTCACATCCTCTAGGTTTCTCTACGTGCCCGACATCTCCCTCCAGAACCTCTATTCC